>ENA-OSEO01002691-OSEO01002691.1-sediment-metagenome-genome-assembly--contig:-NODE-2691-length-23844-cov-11.150461_pt1 | contig 23844 bp, 26 predicted proteins | sample MGYA00237883_ERZ534232 | MGnify/ENA metagenome assembly ERZ534232
GATGAGACACTTCAATCCATCGAACTCGATGAAGCGATTGAAACCATGATCAATATTTTTTGCCGGGGTATTTTGAAGGAGTAGCAAAATGGGAACGCTTGAAAAAAGAATTGAACAGGTTCATCAATTGGTTGAAGCGATATCCCTCCACCGGGATCAACTAATCAAAACCGCAGTGAAAGATGCCGGCTTTACCCTCAGGGAATGTCGTATCGAAGTGGATATGAACCTGGACAACCTGAGAGGATTTGACGAGATGGTCACGGTTTTTTCCGAACGACAGCCCGTTTGCCGTCCGGACCAGGAGGTTGCCCTGTTGTTGCCGTATAACGGCAGCGCGTGGTTGAACACGGCCATTCTTTCCATATTCCTTGTGGGCAATCGCGTAAGGGTGAAATTTGCGACACGGGGGTCTGAGATTTCCCGTTTTACGGAATCCCTTTATAGACCGATATTCGGCGACAATATTCGTTTTGAATACGCTAATGGCAAGAATTTTCTCGAAAGCGCCATGTCAAATCCGAATATACCCGCCATATGTCTCTTCGGGTCCGATGACCATGCCCTTCAATACCAAAATTCAGTTAAGAAATTCGGCAAGAAGTTTATTTTCGAAGGACCGGGAAAGGATCCTTTTGTTGTTCTCCCGGGGGCCGACGTGGAGGTTGCGGCAAAGGAATTATCCTTTTCCAAGTATATTTATGCCGGGCAGACCTGTACGGCGCCGGAGCGTGTATATGTCCATGAATCCCTTCATGATGCATTTGTGGAGCGGTTTGTTGAATTGAGCCGTGAAGTTAAAACCGGAGATCCTGCTGATCCTAATACGGAAATGGGCCCGGTGGCCAGCGAGCGTGCCATCGAAAATATAAAGGCCCAGCTAAAGGATGCCGTGGATAAAGGCGCCCGAGTTGCCCTCGGCGGTCGCATTGATGGCCATATGGTGTATCCGACGGTGGTGGTGGGCGCCACACGGGAGATGCTGGGGGTTCGGGAGGAGACCTTCGGTCCGGTCAGTTTTATCAGTACATTTAGGGATACCGACGAGGCGATGCGACTTGTCCGGGACAATCGGTATGGATTAAGGGCATCGGTTTACGGCGATGAAACGGCGGTCAGTTTTGGCAATGAACTTGTGGGTGAGCCGTATTGTCATCCGGTTGAAAAAATGGTATTTGGAACGTTCGGTACCGTCGGGGTGAACCAGGGACGGTCGGAATCCTGGAAAAAGGCTTTTGTGTCAAAGCCCGTGGGCGGTTATGGTTATTCCGGATGGATATGGGAAACCATCGATGAAAAATTTACCCTAAAGCAAGGGCCAAAACTCCTCAGCATAGAGACGTCGCAGAAGCCATGAGTCTTTATGAGAAACGGTGATGAAGGAATATTCATGCAGTATTGTCTCATAAAAATAGAATGAAACAATTCTTGAACCAAAAAAAATAATATTTCTATGAGTACGGTTGTCCCAAGCCGGAATTTAAATCCTATTAACATATTGATATGATGTTTATTTTTTATCTCACGAAGTTATCCTTCTTAAAGTCTGATACAAATGGCATATATATTGCATTAAGTTTTAGATGGCCCATATTCCAATCCCCGAAATATAATTTTCCCACATCGTAAAAACATATATTTAACGTTAACCGTTTAAGGAGGGTGAAACATGGAGGATGCTTTTTCAAAAGTATGGACGCTGTTAACCATTTACGGAATTAAAGTCATTGCAGCGATTGCCGTTTTTATCATCGGTCGATGGCTTGCGAAAATGTTGACCGCTTTTACGGAAAAAGTGATGAGTAAAAGGCAGGTTGATCACACCGTTATCTCGTTTGTTGCCAATCTGATCTACATTACTTTACTGGTATTCGTTGTTCTGGCGGCTCTCGGACAGCTTGGGATACAAACAACATCATTTATCGCGGTTATCGGTGCCGCCGGTCTTGCCATCGGTCTTGCCTTACAGGGATCCCTGTCAAATTTTGCCGCCGGTTTTTTGATGATCATTTTTCGGCCGTTCAAAGTGGGTGATTTCATCGAAGGTGCGGGCGTTGCAGGAACCGTCGAGGCAATTCATATTTTTACCACCCAGCTTTTGACGCCCGACAATAAAACAATTATTATCCCCAATGCCGGTTTGACCGGCGGCAACATTACGAATTATTCGTCAAAAGGAACACGACGCATTGATCTGATGTTCGGAATCAGCTATAACGATAATATTGATCATGCCAGGAAAGTGATATCGGATGTTCTGGCCAAGGAAGAACGTATTCTGAAAGACCCCGCTCCGGCGGTCATGCTCATCGGGCTGGCGGACAGCAGTGTAAATTTTGCCGTTCGACCATGGGTTGCTGCCGGCGACTATTGGGATGTCTATTCTGCTCTCACCGAAAATATCAAAAAAAGCTTTGATGCGGAGGGCATAAGCATCCCCTTCCCGCAACGGGACGTCCATGTGTATCAGCATAAAGAACAATAATGATGAATGATGAACAGGAAGGGATTTTATGGTAATTGCGATTTTAATCAAAACACGAAAAGAAGGAGGAAAGACATGAAAAAGTATTACTTGGCACCGTTGTTTATTGTAATGGCCAGTGCATTGCTGTTCGGATGCGCCGGCCAAGAGGTTAAACCCACCCCGCCGGCTTTCCAGCCGTATACGTTTCAGGCGGATCAATATGTTCCCAAGGTTGACAATTTTGTGGTGATCCTGGACACATCTTCTTCCATGGCGGACAGATACCATGGACAAGCCAAGGCGACCATTGCCAAAGATTTTCTAACGGCGGTGAACCAGACGCTTCCGGAACTGGCATATAACGGCGCACTGCGAACATTCGGCCACTCTGCCTATTTACCGGACAGATCGACCATGCCGGTATATGGCGTGACGTCGTATTCGACTTCAGGATTTGAATCGGCCTTAAATGGTGTTAAAGCGCCCAGCGGGAGTAGTTCTCTTCCTTTGGCAAAAGCCATCAACGCTGCCGGTTCCGACTTACAGTCCGCCCAGGGTCCCATCGCGATCGTCATCGTTAGCGACGGGGAAGATATGGATCAGGCGCCGGTGAATGCCGCGAATGCGCTTAAAAGCCAGTTCGGTGACAGACTTTGCATCCATACGGCACAGGTCGGAGATGATCCCGGCGGAAAAGCAACCCTGGAACAGATTGCCACAGCGAGCGGTTGTGGAATTTCAACCACTACCGACGACCTTGCCACCTCGTCGAGTATGGCCGGTTTTGTAGAAAGCGTATTTTTGGCCAAATCTGCTCCCAAGCCTGTGCCTGAGCCCGTTGCAATGCCGATGGACAGTGACGGAGATGGTGTGACAGATGATAAGGATCAATGTCCCAATACCCCCATGGGCGCTACTGTGGATGTCAGGGGATGCTGGACCTATGCCGCGGTGGTGCTCTTTGATATTAACAAGGCAGAGCTAAAGCCCGAAGCATATCCCATGCTCAATGAGGCAGTTTTGATACTGAAAAAAAATCCGGACCTCACAGTTGAGATTGACGGACACACAGACAATACTGGAACTGCAGCATATAACATGACCCTTTCTGAAAGACGGGCTAACACCGTTATGAAATATTTCGTAGACAAAGGGGTTGAAGCCGAACGGCTTAGCGTGAAAGGTTTTGGATTAACCAAACCGGCGGCCAGCAATGACACAAAGGAAGGCAGGGCCAAAAACAGGCGCGTTGAATTAACGCCGGTTAAATAGAAACCTTGATAATTTCGGAACCCATAATGCATGAAGATGGAGTGAAGGCAAGCGGCTGCCGATCTCCATCTTCATGGCAATTGAATGTGTTGTGTTTTTAAGTTTATGAAGGAAGCGGATGATCGATGGGTGCTCTTTGGGTGATGAAAAGGCCGATAATAAAATGACCCTTAAACGGATCTTCGTCTTTAAGGGTAATATGCGCGATTTGGGTTTTTAAAGATTCAGATAATCCAACGGATTCCGGGGGGATATATTTCATATTCAACGTATCTCCAACCTTCAAATGCTTCAAAACCGCTGAACCCTTGTTCACCAGAATGCCCAATCCTTTTGACGACATGTCCCTTAATTTAAACTGGTAGACATTTCCGGTCTCTTCTAATTGAAATTCAACACTATAATATCGATCCAGTACGGTTCTGGTCTCAGGCCGTCTGTCCGGTTCACTATTGTCGAATGAGTTCGTTTTCATGGTTTTTCCTGATACGGAGAATTGTATATAATTTTAATAAAATTTTATGACAATGTCCATCTCTTTTTTAAAAAAAATCAAGAGAGTTATAAAAAACTCCATTTGACCTTGCGTTGATTCTAAAAGCATATATACTTTCGGCGATATGGACTGGGAAATGAAAAAGATATCCAATACACCAACCAACGGCAGAAGTAGATGTCTTACAACAGACACGTTCAATTTTGATTGCCATCCCGGCGTAACCTGTTTTACCCGTTGCTGCAAGGATGCGGACATGTATCTTTATCCATACGACGTCATCCGCATGAAAAAACGGCTCGACATCTCTTCAGAAAAGTTCTTGGACCGGTATACGTTTCAAGCCATAAGAGATAATCCTTATTTCCCAAGTCTTATGCTGAAAATGACGGATGGTAATGAGAAACCGTGCCCTTTTTTGGCAAACAAAGGTTGCACGATATACGAAGACCGACCCTTTTCGTGTCGGGCTTATCCACTGGAGCGTGCAGTGGCAAGAACCCATAATGAGGATGGACGAACCGTTCTATATTTCATCGCCAAAGATTCCTACTGCATGGGGCATAAGGAATTTCGTAAGTGGACGATAAAAGGGTGGATCGAGGATCAACAATTAAAACGATATAACGAGATGAATGATCTGTGGGTCGATATCGACACCATGTTCAGGGCAAACCCATGGGGGCCGCAAGGGATGAATAGTCCGGCCTTGAGAATGGCACTTATGGCCTGTTTTAATGTCGATGAATTTAAGAAATTCATTTTTGAAAGCACTTTTTTATCGCGATTTAACGTGTCACAGCAAAGGATCCGCCAACTAAGGGATTCGGATGTTGAGTTGATGAAATTCGGCTTTGACTGGATTAAGTTTTTTCTCACCGGCAAAGGTCCGCTCATGGTGACCCGTTCAAGGGATGATCTGCTTTAAATATGTCCTTTTTATTACATTCCTGGGATCTGGTTCCTCAAGAAGCCCGAAAATTGCAAAAGACATTGGCAGGCCGGGTTATCCGGGAAAACAGGCTGGGAACGGTTAAAACGGTTGCCGGTATCGATGTCGGGGTAAGGGATGACGCGGCGCGCGCAGCCGTTGTCGTGCTGACCTTCCCCGGATTCGAAACCGTTGATCGGGTCTCGGCCGTCCAGCGCATTCAATTTCCGTATATTCCCGGTCTGTTGACCTTTCGTGAAGGTCCGGTGATTCTCAATGCCCTGGGCCGGTTGGGCCGAAAACCGGATCTGCTTATTTTTGACGGCCAGGGGATCGCCCATCCCTGCCGTCTGGGTATTGCCAGCCATATCGGGCTGATTGTGGATCTTCCATCCATCGGCTGTGCCAAATCCCGATTGTGCGGGGAATATCAGGAACCCGGGGTTGAGCGTGGCAGCCATGTGCCCCTCATCGATCACGGCGAAACCATCGGTTCCATCGTGCGGACGCGCACCGGCGTAAAACCGGTGTTTGTATCTATTGGGCATCGCATAGATTTAAAAACCAGCGTTGATTATATTTTGAACGCTTGCAAGGGATACCGTCTGCCTGAGACGACGCGTAGAGCACACCGCATGGCGACAGAATGGAAAAACTTCAATTAGATGTTGTAGATGTCGCCCATTTTCGGATCTGGGACGCTGTTTGGTTGTCCCAAGCATGGGATACCCGAAGATGGATGAAATGGGTAAAGAGGTTGTTCACAAGCCCGATAACCTTTTCTATCAGATATACTTTCTCGAGAACAACGCCTTCAATGTCATCCGGGGTTTCCACCGGACCGGTCTCCGGTAATTTCAGGTTGGATATATTGAGGCTTTCTCCCTTGAGACTGAATTCCCAGGTATGCGCACCAGCTTTATAGGACAGGTGTATTTCGGTAACAGCAGCTCCCTTTGTAATCGCCAGCAAGCCTTCTTCCAGACCGGCATTGTCGCCCTTAATGGTGATTGTCTCTTTGGCGTTGTTGCGTGTATTTTCGAGGACCAGCCGATTTCCGACGGTTAACGATACAATACCCGAATCGTACTTGTGTAACCGATCCTGATCGGTAGCGATCAGGAACCACAGCCAGGTGAGAAATTCATTTCCTAAAAATTTGTAACGATTGTATGCTACGGCGATATCCAGCATCGGCTATTCCCCAGATCGGTTTTTTTCAAGTTTTCCTAAAACATCGCGTTCTTGGTCTGACAGTCCGGCCACAAGGTCGGCTGTCGTGTAAGGAAACAGACGGATCAACTGCAGTTTGAATGATTTGAGAAAAAGTGTTTCCAGCACTTCATTGGCCGCTTTCAGGTTGGAAAAAAACCACAATGAAGCGGTATCGTGCTCCCAGACCAAATCATAAACATTCGGCGTGGACGGAATACGACGGACAAGGGTGTTGAACACATTTTCTTTGATGGCGTTTTTCTCGTTACCGGATAAAAAATGCCGGCCGGTATTCGCCAAATGTTTGGCGACATCCAGGACGTAATGTTTCTGAATGAGTTTTGGCGGAATCGATTTTTTATCAATGCGCAGGGCAAAAACCATGTAGGTGCCAAAAACAAATGAGTAGCTTTCAAAATCGGGTGAATACGGACTCTCAAAGGACGTCCATCCGACCGCGGCATCTGAACCATCGTCCTCGATTTTTGGAACCATATGCGCTTTGAGACCCTGGTAGACGGTTTCATGTACCGGTCCATCCAGTTGGCCCACAACTTTATAGCGGGTAATGGACATACGTGATGACAACAGACCCATAATCTTAGATTTCTGTATAAAACGTTAATAGTTTGTGTGCAAATCGAACAACAATCGGTTTGACGAACGCTATAGCGCTTTTGTCGGCCGGTTACAAGCAATATTGTTTTGGTATGGCAAACGGTCCATTGGATATTGGTGCTGAATTGCAAAACGTCCGGCTAATGCTCTCAAATCCCGCTTGCAGGGGAACATATAGAGAATATTAAGCATCCCACGTAAATTCAGCACACAAGGGGAAATGATCCGATAAATACACATTCTGAAAGGTGTCCAGAATAACCCAGCTGTTTTTAAGGGTGATTTTTCCCCGAAAGAGAATCCAGTCGATATGATCTCCGTTTGTATTTCCGGTAAATCCGTGATGGGTTCCCGTAAAAGGCTTTTTAAAGGCGTCTTTAAAATAGCCTGCATTTTCCGATGATATATCCCCTTGTCCCGTGAAAATATTGTAACATGGGCTAAAGGGCGGGCTATTAAAGTCTCCCATGAGAATCACGGGGACATCATCGGGGAGATGCGATAGTCGGTCAAGGATCAGGTTGGCGCTTTGGATCTGGACCGAAACATCAAAATCAAAATGCGTATTCACGCATATCACTTGTCGACGTTCGGTTTTGAACATGCCGATGGTGCACTGTCTGGGCCAGAGGCTTTTCATAAACCGACTCGGCACCGACGGTGTCGGGCTCAAAAAAAAGTGTTCATGGTAAATGCAGGCCCAACTTTTTTTAAAAAAAAGGATATTGCTTTGCCAAAAAGAGGGGGAAGGGCTTCGCCTCCCGATATAATCGTAATCCGTCAACAGGTGGTCGAGAAAATCAATCTGGAAGTCATTGGCTTCTTGAAAACCAAAAAAATCCGATCGATATTTTTCAAAGAGGGATGGAAACCCTTTTTTACGATGTCGCCAATCGTTGGGGCCGTCATCTGCCAGTCCGAAACGTAAATTCAATGTCAATACGGAGAGCATGATATTTTTATTATAAAAAACCGGAACCCGTCGAACAGATCAGTGATGTTTTTGATCTATCTATAAACGCGAATCCGCTTCGATCAGGTTGAGATATTGAGCCATATCAAACCGGATATTGTTGAAATTACTGAATGTGACGTCATAAAAAGAAAGATTTAACTGGCGCTTTAAGATATCAAAAATTGCGAGATAGTTCAAAAGGATCCGTTTTTCCCACAAAAGACCGATTTGGGATGCCAACTGTCGGATCGATTCTTTTTTACCCTCGATTTCAAGAAAATTTCCGTAGGGCATGGTGTCCAAACAAATGTGCGTATCGCCAAGTACATACGTTTCACGCCATTTTTCATATACCTGTTCCTCCTTGAATCCCAAGGATTTCAGGATATGTTCCATGATGTCAAAATCACTGACTTCAACTTCGAACTCTTCTAATATTTTAAATTGGTTATCTTTAAACGACGGTTCGGATTTAAACGTCAGCGTAATTTTTGTACCCTTTCGCAGCCTCAGGAGAGATTTTTTTTGAATCAGGGTTTTTTGGGCATCTTCAAACCGTATGTTGGTTTCAAGAGCGCGACCCTTAAACACTGCGCCAAGGTTAGCAATACGGGTTCGTATTTGCTCCATATCCGGCAAATAAAATTTTACCTCGGTCTCCAAAAATTCCACAGGCCTGAACCTTTTATTCTAAAATGATTAATCACACAGAAAAATTTGTTGAAACCAGCGTGCTTCAAATATATATTAGAAATCAGTATTCGTGTCAAACCTTGTCCAGGCTATCGATTTTTTTTCCTTGACAGTTCTGTAGGTTCTATTATATTCAGCGAGTTTTAGTCAAAGGAGAAAGACAGGTGAAAAAATACACATATAGTGCGAAAAATACCGACAACAAAGAACGGTGGTATATAATTGATGCCGAAGGTGCGATTCTCGGCAGACTCGCAAGCACTGTTGCGGCCCGCCTTCGAGGAAAACACAACCCGCTTTTTACGCCCCATGTGGACATGGGTGACTGGATTGTGGTCATTAATGCGAATAAGGTTGTCCTCACCGGGAAAAAATGGGATCAGAAGAATTATTACCGTCACAGCGGATACATCGGCGGCCTTAAGACCATTACAGCCAAAAAGCTTATGGAAAAAAGACCTGAGGACCTCGTTCGATTTGCAGTCAAGGGGATGTTGCCGAAAAACAGGCTGGGAAGAAAACTGTATAAAAAATTGAAGGTTTATTCTGGAGACCAGCACCCTCATGAGGCACAGCAGCCTGAGATTCTCAAAATTTAGTTAAACCACTTTGTAAATTCTTCATATCGGGGAGTTGTATGGAAAAGGAAAACGTTTATTATTCAACCGGGAAACGCAAGACTTCCGTTGCCAGAACATGGTTAACGCCGGGAAGCGGTGAAATTATTGTCAACAATAAGCCCATTGACGAATATTTTAAGGTTGAGTCGGCACAGGCCGTTGTGAAACAGCCGCTTGTTTTGACCAATACCCTCGAAGCATTTGATGTGAAAACCAAAGTCCTCGGCGGCGGAATTTCGGGTCAGGCCGGGGCAATTCGACATGGCATTACACAGGCGCTTATGCTGGCCAATCCGGATTTAAGAAAGGCATTGAAAAAAGCCGGTTTTGTTCGACGGGATCCCAGGGTTAAGGAAAGAAAGAAATACGGGCAAAAAGGTGCTCGCGCACGCTTCCAATTCTCGAAACGCTAAAATCTTCTTCCCAACATTCAAAAGGGAGCGGGGAGATTCCCAGCTCCCTTTTATGCTTTCCGGTTTTTCCATACCGGCGTTCGTTTTTCAAGAAAGGCCGTAATACCTTCCTGGGCGTCGTCATCCAGACAGTTCATCGCGATAGCATGGGTTGCATAATCATAAGCAGATGATTCTTTCAGATTGATCTGCCTGTAAAATTCCCGCTTGCCGAAAGCAAGGCTATACCGGCTGTATTGGGCTATTTCCATAGCCAGGTCCCGTGTCTTTTTAGAAAGGATATCCGGGGAAACAACCTGATTCACCAGACCGAACTTCTCGGCTTCCTCTGCCGAGAAAAATCGACCCGTTAAAAGCATTTCCATGGCTCTTCTTCTACCGATGATCCTCACCAGCGGAACAGCGGGTGTGGTACAGAAAAGGCCAATTTTAACACCGGGTGTGGCAAATTGAGCGCCGGTTTCGGCAACCGCCAGATCGCATGCGGCAACGAGTTGGCATCCTGCTGCGGTAGCAATGCCGTGAACTTGTGCAATGACCGGTTGCGGCAATTTTTGAAGGGATTGCATCATTGTTGCGCATACCGAAAAGATCGTATAAAAATGCTGGATATCCAGGTCCGGTCCGGCCATATCTTTTAGGTTATGACCTGCACAAAATGCAGGGCCTTCCCCCTTGATAACGACGACGTGGACATCCTGGTCCAGTTCGATGATTTTTAATTTATCGAGCATATCATTCATCACTTCGAGAGAGAGTGCATTCCGCTTGTCCGGCCGATTCAACGTCAGCCACGCAATGGGTCCATCCTTTTCAAGCAATACAGGTTCCATAATGTATCCTCCATAGCCATTAACTATTTTGTAATATTATTTGTTTTTACCGGCCTTCCAGCATCGGACAAAGTGATTTTCCCCAACTTTAACGAAATCGATGTTATTCGATCGGCACCGGGTTTCAATCAGGGAACACTTATTTTGGTATTTGCATCCTTCGGAAACAGCATCTGAATCGTAATGCTGCCCGTGGGCCAATTTTACATTCCATTTTTTGTTCGGATCGGGAACGGCCGATAACAGGGAGATGGTGTAGGGGTGGTACGGTTGATTAAAAATATCCTCGGACGGAGCGGATTCCATGATACGCCCGTTGTACATGACTGAAATGGTGTTGCAAAGATATCCCACCACATTAAGATCATGGGAGATAAAAAGATAGCTTAATCCGAGTTGATCCTGAAGGTCTTTTAAAAGATTGATGATCTGTGCCTGAATGGAAACATCTAACGCCGACACCGGTTCGTCGCAGACGATCAAAGACGGTTCAACGCTCAGGGCACGGGCGATGCCGATGCGCTGGCGCTGCCCCCCGCTGAATTCATGGGGATATCGATCTGCGCTGTCCGGAGACATGCCTACCATTTTCAAGAGCGTCTCGAGTTTGAGTTTACGTTTTTTTGAGTTACTGATATTCAGAAGCCGGAATCCTTCTTCGATGGACTGGCCGACGGTCATCCGTGGGTTCAGGGATCCGAACGGATCCTGGAAAATGATCTGCATCTCCTTTCGGTACGGTTTCATCTCTTTTTCGGAAAAACGGCTGATGTCGTGTCCCCGGTAGACAATTTTTCCGTCATCCGCTTCCAGTAGTTTTAAAATGAGGCGGGCAACCGTTGTTTTTCCACAGCCGCTTTCTCCAACCAGGCCCATCGTTTTACCCTGTTCGATTTCAAAATTCACGCCGTCCACGGCCTTCACCCATCCGGCGATTTTTTGCAAAAAACCTCGGCGGATCGGAAAGTATTTTTTCAATCCTTCTATCTGAAGAATGAAATTATTATTTTTTGTTTCCATCTTATTCGTCTTTTAAACAGAATGCCGCATTCAGACAACCGGGTTTTTTAACGGCCCGAACTCGTGCATAACTAAACGTGAAGAAAGAACCGTCAGTGACCCGAATAAAAACCAGGTCACCTGAATGCTGTAACGGCACCGTTGTTTCATTACGTTTAATGATACATCTCATTTAATTGCGCTCCTTTTTATTTTTAAACAATACCGGACAGCGAGCCAGATGCCCTTTGCCGTAATCACACATTTCGGGGAATTCTTCCCGACAGGTCAAAATGGCATGGGGGCACCTCGGATGAAACGGACACCCCTCGGGCTTATATGCAGGGTTCGGCACGCTGCCGGGGATGCTGTAAAGTCTTTTTCCGCGTTTTGAAAGACTGGGCAGCGATGCCAACAGCCCCTGTGTATAGGGGTGGTGGGGAGAAAGGAATATTTGATCCGTATTGCCCTGCTCAGCAATGATTCCGGCGTACATGACATAAATCTGATGGGCGATGGTCGAAACCACGCCGAGGTCATGGGAAATATACAGGAGAGACATCGATCGTTTTTGTTGAATGGTTTGTAAAAGGCCGAGTATCTGGGCCTGAACCGTGACATCAAGAGCGGTGGTCGGTTCATCGGCGATCATTAGATCCGGATCACAGGACAGGGCCATGGCGATCATGACCCGCTGTCTCTGTCCGCCGCTGAGCTGGTGGGGATAGTCGCCGAGTCGCTGTTCCGGGGATGGAATTCCGACATCGTTGAGGAGTTGAATACAATACCGTCTGAGCGCATCCGCGGCGATAGGTCTGTGCGTGCGGACGGCTTCACCGAGCTGATCGCCAATGGTAAAAACAGGATTCAGGGAAGTGAGGGGTTCTTGAAAAACCATGGAGATGCGATTCCCGCGGATCTTTTGCATTTTTCTTTCATCGAGCGTCAAAAGGTTTTGTCCGGAAAAGACGATTTTTCCGTCCACGACTTCTCCGGGCGGTGTGGAAACGAGGCCGAGAATACTGAGTGCGGTGACTGTTTTACCGCATCCGGATTCTCCCACGATACAGACGGTCTCTTTTTGACGGACCTCGAAACTGATCCCGTCCACCGCGCGGACGGGCGCTCCGTTGCCTTGAAAATAGACCTTTAGGTTTTCTACTGAAAGAAGGATGTTGTTACTGGTCATTCGTCCCTCGTCAAATCAGTGTCTTTCTCTGAGTTTGGGATTCAAAACATCCCTGAGGCCCTCTCCGAACAGATTAAAAGAGAGCACGACAATCAGGATGGCAATCCCGGGGATGAAGGTCAGCCAGGGTGCATCAAAGATAAAGTTTTTGCCGTTTGAAAGGATGTTGCCCCAGGTGGCATGGGGGGGTGGAACCCCGAATCCGAGAAAGCTCAAGCCGGCTTCGGTTAAGATGGCCGAAGCAATTCCTATGGTGGCGGATACCAGCACGGGCGCAACGGCGTTGGGCATGATATGCCGAAAAATAATCCTGAAGTTACCAAGGCCGAGGGCTCTTGCCGCCGCCACAAAGTCCTGTTCTCTCAATGAGAGAAATTCGGCACGGACAAAACGTGTGGTTCCCATCCAACTGGTTAATCCGATGACGATCATAATGTTGTATATGCTCGCAGGAAGGAGTGCGACCACCGTCAGAATCAAAAAAAAACTCGGGAAACAGAGCATAATATCCACGATTCGCATGATCAGGGTGTCGACGGAAATGGTGTTTCTACGAAGAATCGCTTTCCAGAACGGCAAATCCTTCTTCTTAAAACGATTCCTTCCCGAAAGAGAATAAAAAATATATGCCGAACAGATCGATAAAAGAACCGTTCCGATAACATAAGAATTCACGATGATCAGGCCTGCTCCCAAAACCAGACACAACGTAAACAGAATGTGATCCATTCTAAAATGTTTCTGTCCAAAATAGCCGGCAATTCCGCCCATAAAGATACCGATCAGCACCGATATCCCGACAGCCACAAAGCCGACAGTCAGCGAAACCCATGCCCCTTGAAGCATTCTTGAAAAAACATCTCTTCCCAGATCATCGGTTCCCATGAGATAGACCCCTAAGGCTGGGATCTCACGGGGTTTCAGGGACTCAAGATTCGGTCTGGCCAAAGGTGGACGCAGTTTTTCCTGAAGACGAACCATGGATGGATCGCATACGGGACTGGATCCTGATGTCAAAAAGAGCCCCGTGACGGCACAGCAGAAAAAAAGGATAAAAATTAAAAGTCCCAATAGGGCAAGCCGGTTTTGGGCAAAAACGTGTTGAAGTTCCTGCATCCGGGTCCGTTTGGGTACCGGTGGCGGTTCGATATAAAAATCTTTTTTATCCATATTCATTACAGGCGTATCCTTGGATCGACCACCAGGTAAAGCAGGTCTGAAATAAAGGTGCCGGCCAGCACCAAGACAGCCGAAACAAAGTTGACCGTCAGAATCACCGGGTAATCTCTGGCCAGGATGGCTTCGTAAGCCATTCGTCCCATGCCGGGCCAGGAAAAAATAGATTCGATAATCACTGACCCTCCGATCAAACCCGGCAAAATCAGGCCGAACATCGTGACAAAAGGCAAAAGCGCATTTCGAAGCGCATGTTTATAGTGGACCTGTTCCGCCGGAAGGCCCTTGGCCCTGGCGGTTCGGATATACTCCTGGCCTTCCACTTCGAGCATTTGGCTTCGAACATATCTGGAGAGGACGGCAATGCCGCCTGTTGCGCTCAATACGGAGGGAAGAAGCAGATGCCAGATGCGGTCCATGAACAGATACGCCGCCGGTGCGTCTCCGATACCGAATGTTTCCATGCCGATCACCGGGACGTGAAAATGGGTGACGACAAATATGATCAGAACATAAGCAAAGAAAAATCCGGGAATCGAAATCAACAGATACGATAAGAACGTGGTACTGCGATCGTAGATTCCGCCTCTAAAAATAGCCGACCGGATTCCAATCGGAAACGAAAGGGTCCAGGTAATAAGGGTACCCACAACGAATAGGGGCAGGCTATTCAAGAATCGTTCCCAGATCTTTTTAAGAACCGATTGATTGTCCTTCCAGGAAATGGTTTTTCCTGTGAAAAGGTCTTGGTAAAAATAGACGTATTGAATATAAAGGGGTTTATCCAGGTGAAACTCTTTGCGAAATCGTTCTACGACCTCTGGCGTAAACTTGGGGTTTAAAGGATCCACCTGACTCGGTTTTCCAGGGGCAAGATGAATGATCAAAAAAGATACGATGGAGACAAAAAATAGCGTCACCGTTTTTTGAACGACACTGCGTCCGATAAATGATAGCATGGCCTATCCCTTGTCCGTAAAGTGTGGAACGTGTGAAAGTTTAATCCACTTGTTAAAATAGAAGCTGAAATTACCGGTTTTGGTCGGGGTTATTTTTTCATACCGGATGCCTCCTGTATCATCCACGGTTTTTATGACGATGCGTTTGTCCAAAACAGCGGTCCATTTCCCTACATAAAGAAAGGTATAGGGATGTTCGCCGGCAATGATGTCATGGAGGCTGTGGCAATATTCGACCTGGCGGTTATAATTGTATTCCTGCCGGATCTTGATAATGAGATCGTCGGCTTCTTTGTTTTTGAAGCCGACAAAATTGAGCTGATACGGATCTGTCTGGCTCGAATGCCATATTTGATAAAGGTCCGGCTCAATTCCCATCTGCCATCCCAGAATCAGTGCGTCAAAATCTGCCTTATTCACACGTTCCTGAATAAAAACAGACCATTCCAACAGATCGGTGTGAACATCAATGCCGATCTGTTTCCAGGCGTCCTGGACAATGGACAATATGGCCTTTCGAAGGTCGTTACCGCTGTTGGTAATCAGTGTGAATTTAAAAGGTTTGCCGTTTTTTTCGAGCTTGCCGGTTTTGTTTGGTTTCCAACCTGCGCTTTCCAAAAGCTTCAGCGCACCTTCTGGATCGTAAGGAAGCGGGTTAATGGTATGATTGTAATAGTCGGTCTGTTTGACAAAGGGGCCGGTAATCCGCTCACCCTGCCCATAGAGCACATATTTGATGATTTTGTCCACGTCGATGGCCATCCCAATGGCCCGTCTTACCCGGGGGTCGTCAAAGGGTTTGCGTCTCACGTTGTAACCGATATAGGTGTATCCAAAAGTAATTCCGGAAAAATTCTGAAACCTCGGATCCTTTTCAAGGCGTTTGACCTGATGGGGTTGAACGTCATAGCTGTCGATGGTACCGGCATAAAATTCCATTTCCTGCGTCAGGAGATCAGGGATAATCCGATAGACATACCGTTGATAGTTCGGCGGCCCTTCCCAGTAATCGTCAAAACGATCCAGGATAATGTACTGATCCGACTTCCACGTTCGAAATTTGAATGGTCCGCACCCAATGGGGTTCCGGTTAAAGGAGCTCTGGCGGATGGACATCGTATTCGGGTCTTTTCCGAGTCGACGGGCTTCTTTTTCCAGTGCGTTTGTATTGAGCAGATGTTCCGGCAGGATTCCCATGCCCCATGTCCCGATAGCCGGGGAATAGAGCCGCTTGTATACGATTTTAACCGTCAGCGGATCGATAACCTCGACAGTTTTCACCGGCTCGTAATCTGCAATGCGCGGCGACAGGTTTTTCGGATTCATGATGGCTTCATACGTGAACCGGACATCTTCGGCATCCACTATATGGCCGTCATGGAACTTCACCCCGGGCTTTAAGTGAAACAAAAGAATCGGATTGTGTTCGGTGGCCGGCATCAGGTCTCTGACGTATGCCGCCCATTGTTCTTCGGTAAGCGGAGAATCACTTTTCATATAATCTTTGCCGTGGAAGGATTCGAAATAATCTTTCCCCAAAAGATGAGTAAGATTTTGGAAAAGATCCTGATCCACCGTATTTAAAACCAGCTTGATTCTTGGGGGCGCTGTCACCCGGATTTCAATGGTTTGTTCTTTGCCGGTATTTGAATCCTTGATCGACTTCGATACCGTAAAAACTTTGGACGGAACGACGGAAATATCCGTAATGCGGTTCAGAGAATTCCTAAGGTCGGGGTTTGTTACCTGTGCTGTTTCTTTGACGTGTTTTAGGAAGTTTGCCAGGGTATGGGGATCGGCCTTGCCCAGCTCCGGTACGGTGGACGACGGGTTGACATAAAGGAACGCTTCTTCAAAAATTTCCCATGATTCCGCCAGCCGTCCTCTGAAGCGAAGTTCTTCGTCCCGGTCGATAAGGCCCTCGAACACCAGGTCGTTGATACTGCTGCTTGAGGAATCTGCCGAAAGGATGGGGTTTAAAAGACTGGCATCTCCGATGGATCCGGATATGTATTCGGTAAGACGCGCAGGGTTTCCCTTGGTCTGCTGCTCGTACGTGGGCACCCAGAAATAAGACTGCAAAAGAACGAAAATCAGTAATATGGGCGCGAAAATGAGGAAACGTCTGACGGTCATAGAAGGTTTATTATAAGTAAATGTATTTAAAGGATAAATATAAGCAAACATAAACATATGAGATTCGAGTATTTGAGTCAAGCGAAAAGCTGGCCATGAAACCACGAATATGATGATAAAAATCTGGCAGGGGTTCCAAGGGGCAGTCATTTCCCCTTCACTTCAGAGTTGCCGTCACTAAAAAATCAATCACTTGACCAATTCGATGGATTGATTATATGTTTCGTGCAGCGGAGAGAAAATAAAGCGGAGCATCTGCAAAATGAAACGATTAATCAGAATTATTCTTTTGGTTGTTATTGTTGTTGTGGTTGTTCTGGGCGTTAAATGGTTTGTGAACGTAAATGGAATCTACTCCGGCGCTGAACTCAAGCTCTACGGGAATATCGATATCCGAAAGGCCGACCTTGCGTTTAACGAACAGGAGCGCATTGCCCGTGTTTTGGTGGAAGAGGGTGATCGTGTTACAAAAGGCCAGATTCTGGCGGTACTGCAGACTTATCGACTGGAAGCCCAGATCAAAGAGGCGGAGGCGCAAATCGCCGCCCAGCAGGAAGTGGTGAAACGGTTCGAAGCCGGTACCCGATGGCAAGAGATCGATCAGGCGCGCGCTGAGGTGGCGGCGGCCCTGGCCAGGGTCAACAATACCCGGCAGAATTTCGAACGCATCAAGAAAACCTCAGGAGCCGGGGCTACCAGCCGGCAGGCTTTGGACGATATCCGGGCCCAGCTCAATGTGGATGAGGCCCAGCTCAAGGTGAAGGAAAAGGCGCTCAATCTGGCACTGGAAGGCCCTCGAAAAGAAGACATCGCCGTAGCCAGAAACAACCTGGAAACTCTCAAGGCCTCTCTTTCGCTCTTAAAGATAAGGCTTTCAGACATGACCCTGACATCACCCGCCCCTGGCGTGATTCAGAATCGGATTCTGGAAGCCGGAGAAATGGCAAGCCCGAACCGGCCGGTGGTTACCCTGGCCTTGACCGACCCCAAATGGGTTCGGGCCTATGTGACGGAACCGGATCTCGGCCGCATCAATCTCGGCATGAAGGCCAAGATCTTGAGCGATTCGTTCCCGGATCAGAGTTTTGAAGGCTGGATCGGCTTTATTTCTCCTGTGGCCGAATTTACTCCCAAAGCCGTGGAAACCGAAGACCTGCGAACAAAGCTGGTGTACGAGGTCAGGGTTTTCGTTCATGATTCCAAAGATCTGCTGCGGCTGGGAATGCCGGTCACGGTGAACGTAAATCGCACCCCTTCGGCCGGTGTATCCCGGGACGGTGAAGTTCCGCCAAAAAAAACCGCCAAGCCGGTTGAAGGATAACGGCGATATGGCGGCTCGTGAACATATGCTAACTCTGGCCGATGCGGACATTGTGCTGGCGGTCCGGAACCTGAAAAAGGAATTTTACTCCAAAAAGGGACCGGCGGTTCAGGCCCTGCGGGATGTTTCACTGGAAGCGCGCAGCAGGCAGGTAACCGGACTAGTGGGAGCGGACGGGGCCGGGAAAACCACCCTGATCCGTACGGCAGCCGGCCTGATCGTTCCCACGGCCGGAACTGTCACCGTTTTGGGCCTCGACAGCGTGTCCGATACCATTGAGATACAGAGCCGCGTCGGGTATATGCCCCAGAAATTCGGCCTTTATCAGGATCTGACCGTGGAAGAAAACATGGATCTTTATGCCGATCTTCAAGGGGTGCCGCTATCCGAACGTAAAGATCGCTACCGGCGATTGCTTCGAATGACCGGTCTGGAACCGTATACCCGGCGAAAGGCCGGTGCGCTTTCCGGTGGGATGAGGCAGAAACTGGGGCTGGCCTGCTCTCTGATCAAGTCGCCGCAGATGCTGTTGCTGGACGAGCCGACCGTGGGTGTGGATCCGATCTCGCGCCGGGAGTTGTGGAAAATCGTTTACGAGTTGGTGGAAAGGGACGGCATCGGGGTGCTGCTTTCAACCGCCTATCTGGACGAGGCAGAGCGATGCGATCATGTGGTGGTTTTGCATGAGGGCGAGAAGCTTGCCGAAGGGACGCCCCGGGAGTTCAAAGAGCGGGTGGGACAAAAAATAGCGCTCGTGGATCCTTCGCCGGACATCAAGCCTCGTCAGATACACACGCATCTTGTGGGCAAGGCGCATATTATCGATGCAACCATCCGTTCCGGGCGGATACGCGTGGTGACCGACGCTTACGGCACCCAAGCCGTGGCCGACGCTTTGCCGGAAAAGTGGTCGGTAACCATCAATAGCACGCTCCCGACCTTTGAAGACGCCTTTATGGCCATGATCCCACATCAGGAGAATCGATTTCAAATCAATAACGATAAAATACCTTCCGACAAGTCGGTTGTGAATAAGGATGTGGTTGTACGGACCCGGGCGCTGAAAAAATCTTTCGGTGATTTCGAGGCGGTCAAAGGACTTACTTTCGAGGTGAAACGCGGCGAAATTTTCGGTCTGCTTGGTCCCAACGGCGCCGGAAAAAGCACCACTTTTCGGATGCTCTGCGGGTTGCTGAAGGTCAGCTCCGGCGAGATCAGTGTGGCCGGATATGATTTGCGACATTCACCATCCAAGGCCCGGGCGCGTCTGGGATACATGGCGCAGCAGTTTTCCCTTTACGGACAGCTCAGTGTACGGGAAAATCTGAACTTCTTCGGGAATGCCTATGGACTTGGCGGGAATCGGCTGCGGCAGCGAATGGAATGGGCGTTTACCGAATTCGGTCTCGGAAAATGGCGCGAAACGGCTGCCGGCCAACTGCCGGGCGGTTATAAGCAGCGCCTGGCCATGGCCGCCTCCCTTTTGCACGAGCCGGAAATACTTTTTCTGGACGAGCCGACATCAGGTGTGGATCCTTTGGCCCGCCGCGAGTTCTGGTTCAGGATTAACGGCTTTGCCGAAGAAGGGGTAACCGTGGTCGTGACAACGCATTTTATGGAAGAATCCGAATACTGCGACCGAATGTTGATCATGTCCCAGGGAGAAAGCCTCGCCGTAGGCACGCCCTCCGATATCCGGGGACTGGCCCGTTCAAAAGAAAACCCGGAACCGACCATTGAAGATGCCTTTATCGCTCTTGCAGAGGGAACCATTGATCTTTCCGGCGAAGGGGATCGAATTGAAAACAGCAGAGGGAGAAAATGACACCGCAGGCTCTTTTCTTTATGCGTATGCGGGGGATTCTCCGCAAGGAAGTGCTCCAGATCCTGCGCGATCCCAGCAGTATTGCGCTGGCCATTGTTTTGCCCTTGGTATTGCTTTTTATCTTTGGGTATGGGGTAACGCTGGATGCCGAAAACGTGCCCGTTGCCGTTGTCCTCGACGACAACAGCCTGTCGGCTCGGGAAGTGGCGGCAAGATTCGAACTGTCACCCTATTTCAATACCATTCATTTAACATCCATGGCCGAAGCAATGGAGTGGCTGAACCGAAAACATATTGACGGTATTGTTCATCTTCAAGGTGATTTTTCGACCGGCATGTACAAGGGGAACCCGGCGCCGGTTCAGATGATTATCAACGGCATCGATGCCAACCGTGCCCGTCTGATTCAGGGGTATGCACGGGGGGTGCTTCAGAAATGGACGGAGCTTCGTCAGGCCAGGAGTGAACCGGCGGCCGACCCGCCCGTGAAAATATCCCAACGGGTATGGTTCAACGAGGCCGCCGTCAGCCGCAACTTTCTGGTGCCGGGTCTCATCACCTTAATTATGACCCTTATCGGAATTCTCTTGACCGCACTCGTGGTGGCCCGGGAATGGGAGCGCGGAACTATGGAAGCCATTCTGGTCACGCCGATTCGCAGGATCGATCTTCTGCTGGGCAAGGTGCTTCCTTATTTTGTTCTTGGCATGCTGGGCATGGGTCTTTCTGTGATGGTCGGGGTCACGCTTTTTCATGTTCCGTTTCGCGGCTCAGTTCCTGTCCTCTTTTTGTTGAGCGCGCTTTTCATGCTGGCTTCCCTGGGTTTTGGGCTGCTGATATCCGCTGCCATTCGGGTCCAGTTCGTGGCCGCACAGATTTCCATTGTGGCGGGATTTTTGCCTGCCCTCTTTCTTTCGGGCCTTATTTTCGATCTGGAAAGCACGCCCCGCTTTATTCAGATCGTAAGCCATGTGGTTCCGGCACGGTATTTCGTGAATATCAGCCATACCCTTTTCATGGCCGGCAACATTTGGCCGGTGCTGCTGCCGGATGCTTTGGCACTGGCCGGTATGGCTGTTTTATTCATCGGCCTTGCCTTCCGTAAAATCACCAAGCGCCTGGAGGGATAATGGATACCGTACGCCGCATCATTGCATTGATGCTAAAAGAGTTCGTCATGATCCTGAAGGATCCCAAAAGCCGCTTTGTCGTTATCGGACCACCACTGATCCAGTTTTTCGTCTTTGGGTATGCCGCGACCTATGACCTCAAAAACGTACGCTACGCAGTATTCGACGCGTCTCGAACCCCCGAGTCCCGGCAGCTTCTCGCTCGCCTTGAAGGATCTGAAAATTTTGAGCTGACAAAAACCCTGTTGAGCGAAAAAGAGATTGCATACATGATCGATCGTGAAAAGGCACGGCTTGTCGTCCACATCGGTTCCGAGTTCAGCCGAAATCTTCATAACGGTCGGCCGGCAATCCTCCAGGTGATTGTGGACGGCCGCAATTCCAATGTGGCCCTGATCGCCCTGGGGTATATCGGGAAAATTGTCGAGCAGTACAACCAGGACCTAGTTAAAAACGGGGTGACCGGCATGGACGGCCCCGGCTTGGTGCTGGTGGATCGGGCATGGTTCAACGCCAACCTCCAGAGCAGATGGTTCATCGTATCAGGATTAGGCGGCCTCATCAGCATGGTGGTGGTCATGATTCTTACCAGTCTTTCGGTGGCGCGCGAGCGAGAATTCGGTACTTTCGACCAACTCCTGGTCGCCCCATTCAGAACCGGAGAAATTCTTATCGGCAAATCCTTGCCCGGCATGTTCTTCGGCATTATGGATGCGCTTTTGTTTGCGGCGGGAGCGGTCTACTGGTTTGGTGTGCCGTTTCGCGGAACCATTCCGACCCTTGTCCTGGCCCTCGGGTGTTTCATCATTACCATAGTGGGGGTCGGACTGCTGGTATCGTCCCTGTCCATGACCATGCAGCAGGCCCTTCTCGGATCCTTTGTTTTCATGATGCCGTCGGTTATCCTTTCCGGATTTGCCACCCCCATCGAAAACATGCCTCACTGGCTCCAGATCGGCACCCTGTTCAATCCATTGCGCCACATTATTACCGCCCTGCGGAATATATTCCTGGAAGGCTCCGACATAGGCATGATCTGGTCCCAGCTCTGGCCGCTGATGCTCATGGCCTGTTTTACACTGCCTCTGGCAGGCTGGATGTTCCGGCATCGGTCTCAGTAGTGAGCGAAGACCATAATTTTAATGGGAAAAGAGTCGCTGATCTTTGGATCAGAGAGAATAGAGGGTCATAAAATTAGCGATCCAGTATCCTTACAACCAGCTTATCTATAGGAGATGGTGAACACAAGGTGTAATAGTGAACACCAGGAATCCTCCTGCTGTGGTGAACGACAATTGCTCGGGATGTTATTGAAGTTTTCGATTTGTTGTTCCTTCATTGTTATACAGGCAAGACAGGTTGCAAAATTATGGGGAGGTAATTCCATTTCAGGCTTGGGCGGAAATTGATCCGTCGGCATATGGATTAATTTTGGGCTTTTTTTGGGTGTATTCATCGGTTCATCTCCTTTTAAATATAATCGGCAACTCGCAACCAAAACTTGATTTTTAAAATCACCAATCCATACGGTATGATTTTGATAGGTCGATATCAAAATGTATAAGTCGATTTCAAAATCATAGATATTTTACAGTTGAATGAAATAAGGGATCGAAAGGAGTTTGGAGATATCCGAAGCCTTAAAAAGTGCAGCATAGAAATCAGCACTGAAAATGGCTTGGTTCCATCTTGGGTGGTGAATTAATCGTGCAGGAAATAAACTGGAAAAGATTAAAGCAGGAATTTATAATAATTAAAACTTGTTATCAATAATATCAATTGAAGGGCAAGTGGTTGTTAGGCAATTTGGGTTGGATGGATTATAAATATTTTTTCACAACCAATGCTCTTTTGCCAACAAATTGGTCTATGCGATTCCGACCTGTGACAACTCTGAGTTGCTGAATTATTCTACAATCTCAAGCGTGAACTTTTTCCGAGTCTTTCCAGAGGCTGCATTTAAAATGGCCCGAATAGCATTGGCGGTTTTGCCGTGCTTGCCAATGACCTTCCCCATATCACTTTTGGCTACCTTTAATTCCAAAATAGTTGTTTGGCTGCCTTCAATCTCAGCAACTTGTACCTGTTCCGGGTTGTCCACCAATGCCGTTACAATTTCAATTAGCAGATTCTTCATGGGGTTGATCCTCCGAATAGTTAGAAACTCCAAGTCAAAACCTAAAGCCACACCTTTATTTGTTTGAGAAATAGGGTGCGATACATGCATCAATTTTGTTCTATTTTTTCAATAATTTCAATAAAATTTTGAACATCTATAACAACTTTACTCATATAAAAATATTTGTCAAGAATCTTAAGCATTTCAAATTTAAAAGAGCCTTGCAGTCAAGCCTGATGTCATAAGAAAGAAAATGTATATCAAAATTCCGGATGCGCTGCCTCGTGCGATCGATCCGGAAGACGTCAGACATTTTTTATCAATTGCAGAGATCAAAATTGGCTTTTGACAATTACTCCCGCCTCTGATATCTACTTCATCTTGTTCACCGTAACCAAGAGAATACAGGATGAAAAAGGCAACTCTGACAATAGGATTATTTGTGGGTATGTTTTGGGCCTTGCAGGCTTACGCCGG
>ENA-OSEO01002692-OSEO01002692.1-sediment-metagenome-genome-assembly--contig:-NODE-2692-length-23843-cov-4.245056_pt1 | contig 23843 bp, 18 predicted proteins | sample MGYA00237883_ERZ534232 | MGnify/ENA metagenome assembly ERZ534232
CGCTCTTGTAGGCAGGGTTGCCGGTTCCATCAACTACTTGGGCGCGCTTGATGACCACATCGAACCGCAGGGGCATGTTTCCACTCCAATCCTCGGATCAGTAAGACGTCTCTCCGCTTACGAATGAAGAGGGCATGGGGTTACTCTTTTACGTTTCATTAATGATCGTTCTGGCTTGAAGAGGCGCCAGAACGTTGAGGGCGGGCGCTCTGGGCGGGCTTTTTTCCGGACCTGGAGTCTCATCGCTTTCAGCCGCTGTTGCTCAGCTGCACCGAGTGCAGTATTACTGAAGACCCAGTCTATTCACGAACGACTAGGCTACGTTAAATGCAGTATTACTGAAGCCTCGGTCAATTGACTAGCAATTGAGCTGCACTGAATGCAGTATTGCTGAAGCCCAGGTCCATTTGCAAGCACTTTCTGGTCTGGACTTCTTCAGACCGGTCAGCCGCCGACAAATAATGGAACGGTCTGGACGATTTTGGGCATCAACAGGTGGGGCAAGGCCAGGGAAAGACAGGGGAAAAAGGTGACCAGCAGAACCACGGGCAGGGAGCAGGTGGTCATGAAAATCGTGGCCGGCTTGATCAGCTCGTCGAAACGGCAGTTGCCCACCCGGGCGGCCAGGTAGAGGATGGGCGCGGTGGGCGGGGTCTTGTTGCCCAGTCCCAGGTTGGTGCCCAGGATGGCGGCGAAGTGGATCGGGTGGATGCCCAGTTCCTTCATCAGGGGGAAGAGCAGGGGCGCGGCCAGGAGGGTGCCGCTGAAATCGTCCATGAGCATGCCCAGAATGAGCAGGAAGAGGTTGACCATGAGCAACAAGACGTACTTGTTGCTGGTGAAGCCGGTCAGGGCCGAGATGAGGCGGTCGGGCACGTTCTCCATGATGTAGAGCCGGCTCAGGATCATGACGAAGAAGACCATCAGGATGACCACGCCCGTGGTCGTGATCGAGCTGATCATGGCCTGGCCGAACTGTCTGAGGTTCATGCTCCGATAGACGAAGAAGCCCACCGGGACGCAGTAGAGGACGGCGATGCCCGCCGCCTCGGTCGGAGTGAAGACGCCGCCGTAGATGCCCCCCAGGACTATGACCGGCATCATCAGGGCGAAGAAGCCCTTGTAGGCGGCCTGGCCGAAGTCCTTGGTCTGCTGCACCAGGCCGACTTGGGGCAGGACCTTGATGGGCTTGTTGCGGCACATGATCGAGTTCACGATGATGTAGAACATCATGATGATAACGCCCGGCACGACCGTGGCCAGGAAGCAGGCGGCCACCGACTGCCAGGTCACCCAGGCGTAGAGGATCATGGGCACGCTGGGCGGGATCATCTGTCCCAGGACCGAGGGGCAGGCCACCAGGGCCGTGGCCTGGCCCTTGGGGTAGCCGCGCTCGACCATGCGCGGAATCATGATGCTGCCGATGGCGGCCACCGCGGCGGTGCAGGTCCCGGCGATGGCCCCGAAGATGGCGCAGCTGACGATGGAGACCGTGCCCAGGCCGCTCTTGCGGCGGCCCAGGACGGCGTCGGAGACGGCCACCAGTCGGGAGGCGACGCCGCCCGAGCCCATGATGCCGCCCATCAGGATGAAGAAGAGAATGCAGAGCACGGCCATGGAGTTGATCTTGTGGAAGCCGGTGGCCATGATGAACATGGGGTCGTAGTCGCCGATCATGAACATGTAGAGCACGGCGGCCATGAAGCAGAAGGGCACCGGCACCCCGATCACGAGCAGCCCGATGAGGATCAGCAGGTCAACGGCGACGTCCATGGGATTTAAGCCTCCTCCCCGGAGAGCGGCTTGAAGACAGGGGCTCTGCCCAGGCTCTCGAGCAGGTTGTCGATCAGCTCGACGATGAAATAGAAAGACATCAGGATGGAGCTGACAAAGATGGCGCTCTGGGACAGGACCATGGGCAGGAGCAGGGCCTGGGAGGTCTCGCCCTTTTCCAGGCCGAAGATGAAGTAGGGATAGGTCCACTTGACCATGACCAGCGACAGGAAGACCGTGATCAGGCTGCTCAGGGAGTTGACCGCCGCCTTGGAGCGCGGGGTGTGGAACCAGAGGTGAATCAGCTCGGCCTTGATGTGGCTGCGCTCGAAGGCGCCGAAGCTTGAGCCGATGAAGTAGAGCCACATGGCGATGAGGCAGACCAGTTCCTCCACGCCGAAGAGGGGTGAGCCCAGGACGTAGCGGAGCATGACCTCGATGAAGACGAGCACGGTGACGATGGAGCCGGCCGCGATCAGGAACCACTTCTGCAGGTAGAGCAGGCCGTACCAGATGCCCAGTCCGATGGTTTTCATGGCCTCTCGTCTCTTCTGAAGAGTCGCGGCCCGGACCAGGGGGAGCCGGTCTCTCCCCCCGGTCCCGCGGCCGGCCGATTCTTCTCAGGCCCCGGTTTTACTTGAGGCCGACCTGCTGGCGGCAGGTATCGACCAGGGTCTTGCCCATGATATCGTCCAGCTTGGGCCAGACTTCCTTGCGGACGGCTTCGGCAAAGCCCTTGAGCTGGTCGTTGGTGGGCATCAGGATCTTGAGGCCGAACTCCTTCATCTTGGCGCGGTACTCCTCGTCCTCCTTGAGGAAGACCTCCCAGCGGCCCTGGACCTGTTTTTCGGCCGCCTCCAGGATGACGTTCTGGTCGTGCTCGGTCAGGGTGTTCCACAGCTTCAGGTTCATGTAGAACCACCAGGGCTCCAGGTAGTCGTTGTACTGGATCCAGACCTTCTGGATGTCGCGGAACTGATAGCCCTGGAAGGGCGGGCCGCCGCACTCGCCGTCGGCCACGCCCCGCTCGATGGCGCTGAAGGCCTCGCTGTAGGGGATGGTCGAGGGGATGTAGCCCAGTCTCTGCCAGGTCAGCTCGCAGGCCTTGAGGGGCATGGTCCTGATCTTCATCTTGTTGGGCTTCATCTCCTGCCAGCCCTCGGGCTCGTCCCGGGCGGTCATGCCGGCCCAGCCCACCGGGAAGATGGCCAGGCCCTTGATGCCCTGATCCAACAGGAGCTTGCTGACCATGTTGTAGACCCAGCCGCCCTTCTTGTAGGCCTCCTTGGCCTCCTCGGTGTTGGTGAAGAGGTAGGGCATGTAGTAGGCGATGTTCAGGCGCGGGTCAAAGGTGGGGGCGATGGGGGTCAGGGTGATCTCGAAGTCGCCCCTCATGACCCGCTCGTAGCATTCGACCCAGTCGCAGAGGGTCCCGCCCGAGTAGACCTTGATCTCGATGCGGCCATCGGTCTTCTGTTTGACCTCCTCGGCAAAGGCCAGAGCGCGGAGATCGTAGTCGCTGTCCTTGGGATGGACCTGGGGCAGGCGCCACTTGTACTGGTAGTTGGCCTCCGCAGCCAGGGCTTGTGGGGCCAGGGCCGAGACCAGGAAGACAAGCAAGAGCGCCAGAAAGCCTGCAAGAATAGACCATCTCTTTGTTTTTGCCATCTTTTCCTCCTCGTCCTGTCGCCCCCCTTGGGGCAGTGGGGAAAATGAGTGACCCTTCAGGCAAAAAACATAAGCCAATGACTGCATACAGACGCCGCGGGCGATCCGCCGACGGCAATCTATCAGACAACGCGAATGGGAGCACCCCGGGGCGCCACCGACCCTGACCCAGGCCTATACCCCACCTGAATCACTTAGCATCCTTCCGGGGGGCTGTAAACCAGGATTTTAAGCCCGCCCGGCCCCGTCGAGGGACCGGAACCGGTGTTCCGCGCGCCTGGCCGGCCCGGGCCCGGTTGAGCAACCCCAGATCCGCCTTGACCTGACCGCAAGGGGCCGGGATAATCACGGGAAAGCGAGCCAGCCCCGGGGGCCGGATTCTGTTCCAGGGGAAGGGGCCGTGAGCCTGCGCGACAAACTGGACGCCGGCAAGTTCGTCATTCTGGCCGAGCTGGAGCCGCCCAAGGGGGTGGACGTCTCCGCTCTGCTGGCCAACGCCGCCGCCGTCAGGGGCCGGGTGGACGCCCTGGTCGTTTCGGAGATGGGCGACGCGGTGATGAAGATGAGCGCCCTGGGCGGCGCGGCCCTGCTGGAGGGCCAGGGCTTCGAGACCGTGATGCAGGTCTCCTGCCGGGACCGCAACCGCCTGGCCCTGCAGGCCGATCTCCTGGCCGCCTGGGCCCTGGGCGTCGGAGCGGTCCTGGCCGTCCAGGGGGAGAGCCCCAGCCAGGGCGATCACTACGCCGCCCGCCCGGTCTTTGACCTGGACCCGGTCGAGCTCCTGGGGGCCGTGGGCCGGCTCAACTCGGGCCGGGACCTGGCCGGCGCCGAACTGGCCGGCCGGCCCGGCTTCCTGGCCGGCGCCGCCTTCAACCCCAACGGCGGCTCGCTGGAGCGGGAGCTGGCCGCCCTGGACCGGAAGATCGCCGCCGGAGCCAGCTTCTTCGTCACCCCGCCCGTCTTCGAAGTTGGCCCGCTGCTCCGGGTCAGGGACGAGCTTCGGGACAGGCAAGCCCGCCTGATCCCCACGGTCCTGGTGCTCAAGTCAATGGGCATGGCCCGCTACCTGGACCGGCACTTCAGGGACGTCAACATCCCGGCCCGGACCATGGCCCGCCTCCAGCAGGCGGCGGACAGGGTCGAGGTTTGTCTGGACATCGCCCGGGAGCTGATCCAGGAGCTTAAGGCAGGCGGCCTGGCCGGGGTGATGGTCTCGCCCTCGGGCTGGGAGGACAGGCTGCCCCGGCTGCTCGACGGTCTGAGCTGAGGCCGGCCCCGGCCTCGATCAGATGAAAAAAGGGGCGCGGCGGCCGCGCCCCGGGTCACGGCCCAGAGGGCCGGTCAATGATCTGGTCAGATTCCCCCTTGCCTGCGGTGGCGATCGGGCTCGGCCCGGATCGGGCTCAGCCCATCAGTTCCTTGACCCGGTTGACCAGGGCCCGGGGATCGACCGGCTTGTCGAACCAGTCATCGGCCTCCAGCTCCTTGGCGGCGGCGTGAGGGGCGTAGCTGGTGTCGCCGATGTGGTCGGTCACGGCCGAGAGCATGACCAGGGGGATTTTTTTGAGCCGCTCGTCGCGGGCGATCTCCTTGGCCACGGCGAAGCCGTCCTTGTCGGGCATCATGACGTCCAGAATGATCAGGTCCGGGCTCTCGTTCCTGGCCTTCTCCAACCCCTCTACTCCGCCGTAGGCGGCCAGGGGAACCATGCCTTCAGACTCCAGGAGCATGCTTACGGCTTCCACGAGATCCGGGTCGTCGTCAACGATCAATATTCTCTTTGCCGCCACGGTCACTCCCTCCAAAGGTATTTGGCTGAGCCCTGTCAGGCTTGTGCCGTATCATAGCCAGCCCGCGGCGGCGCTGTCAATAAAGACCGGGCCCGGCCGCCGCCGGACCGCGGCCGGAAGATCTTTTCCGGTCGGGCGGGAGTGTGCTATTTTTTAGGGGGGGAGATGCGCTCTTTTAGTCGATGATTGGCCGGAGGACCCAGGTGGGGGAGGGGGAGATGCCAGGAGTTCCTCGGACCGAGGCTCAGCTTGAGAAGGAGTTGAGCCGCCTGCGCCAGCGGGTCAAAGACCTTGAAAAAGACCAGACCGCCTGCCGCAAGACCATGGAGGAGCTGGAGAAGGAGAGGGAGTTCAGCCTGATCGTGGTCGACAGCCTGAAGGACGCCATCTACGTCGTCAGCGCCGATGACTGCACGATCTGCTACTCCAACCAGATCTTCCTGGACACCAACGGGCTGGAGCCGGAGCAGGTCATCGGCCGGCCCTGCTACGAGGTGCTCTGCGGCCGCGACCGGGCCTGCGCCGCCCTGGACAAGCGCTGCGCCTCCTTCGAGGCCCTCGGGAAAGGCCAGCCGGTCGTCTCGGACCACTCCTGCCTCGACCCCGAGGGGCGGAGAGCCTACATCGAATGCACCATGCTCCCGGTCCTGGACAAGTCCGGCCGGCTGGCCAGGGTGGTCCACACCGAGCGCGACGTGAGCCAGCGCCGGCGGACCGAGGAGCAGCTCCAGGAGGCCAACCGGGACCTGAGGCGGTCCAACGCTTTCCTGCGCAACCTGATCATGAGCTCGGTGGACGCGGTCATCGCCGCGGACATGCGGGGCAAGATTCTCATCTTCAACCGGGCGGCCGGGCAGATCAGCGGCTACAGCGAGGAGGAGGCCCTGAGCGAGCTGGACATCAGGGACGTCTACCCCGGCGACGGCGCCCGGGAGGTCATGCGCAAGCTCAGGAGCCGGGACTACGGCGGCAAGGGCAAGCTCAAGTCTGAGGAGGTGGAGATACTTAGAAAGGACGGCGACACCGTGCCCATCAGCCTCTCGGCCGCCATCGTCTACGAGGACGGCCAGGAGGTGGGCACGGTCGGCTTCTTCTACGATCTCCGGGAGAAGCGGCGCATGGAGCGGGAGCTGGACAAGACCCGCATCCAGCTCCTCCAGGCCGAGAAGATGGCCTCGGTGGGCAAACTGGCCGCCGGCGTGGCCCACCAGCTCAACAACCCCCTGGGCGGCATCACCCTCTACGCCAAGCTGCTATTGGAAGAATACGAGCTCCAGGCCGGGGCCAAAGAGGACGTGGAGCGCATCCTGGACGACGCCGAGCGCTGCCGGGTCATCGTCCGGGAGCTCCTCCAGTTCGCCCGGCAGACGACCAAGGAGACCCGGCCCTTCGACATCAACGAGGCCCTCTCGCGGACCCTCTTCCTGCTCCAGAACCAGTCCCTCTTCCAGAACATCGAGATCGTCACCGACCTGGACCCCTCCCTGCCCAAGGCGCCCTCGGACATCCAGCAGCTCAGCCAGGCCTTCATGAACATCATCCTCAACGCCGCCGACGCCATGCAGGGCAAGGGCCAGATTCAGGTCAGGACCGGTCTCAACCGGGCCCGGGACGGCCTGGTGGTGGAGATCGCCGACACCGGCCCGGGCATCCCCGAGGCGGTCCTGGCCCACGTCTTCGAGCCCTTCTTCACCACCAAGGAGGAGGGCAAGGGCACGGGCCTGGGCCTGAGCGTGGTCTACGGCATCATCGAGAATCACCACGGCCGGATCGCGGCCCGCAACCGGCCCGAGGGCGGGGCGGCCTTCGTCATCGAGCTGCCCCTGGCGCCGCGTCCGGACAGGGGGGCGATCGGTGACTAAAAGCGAAGATCCCGTCTCCATCCTGGTGGTCGACGACGAGCGCGACATCCGCGACGGCTGCGAGCGGATCCTCTCCCGGATGGGCTTCCGGGTGGCCAAGGCGGCCGACGGCGAGACCGGCCTGGCCATCCTGGCCGAGGAGCCCATCTCCATCGTCCTTCTCGACCTGAAGATGCCCGGCCTGGACGGCATGGACCTCCTGAGCCGGGTCAACCAGGCCCACCCCGACATCCTGGTCATTGTCATCACCGGCTACGCCACGGTCGAGACGGCCATCGAGGCCATGAAGCTGGGCGCCTACGACTTCATCTCCAAGCCTTTCCAGCCCGACCAGCTTCGCATCATCGTGGAGCGGGCCATGGAGCGGAAAAGGCTCATCGAGGCGGCCAAGAGGCTCGAGCGGGAGCGGCAGAAGACCTTGTTGGACCTGGACGCCGAGAAGAGCCGGACCAGGACCATCATCCGGGCCCTGCCCCACGGCGTGGCCGTGACCGCCCCGGACGGCCGCCTGGTCCTGATGAACCCGGCCTTCCGCGCCCTGCTGGGCCTGGAGCCCTCAATGGCGCCGGGCCAGCACATCTCGGCCTACGTCAGGGACGAGGGCCTCCGCGACCTGGTCCTGGAGATATCCAAGGCCGGCGGCAAGCCCGACCTGGCCGCGACCTACGAGTTCGCCACCCCGGAGGAGCGCTACCTCATGGGCCGCTGCACCCAGGTCCTGAGCGAGGAGGGCGAGTGCTTGGGCGCGGTCATGGTCCTGGCCGACATCACCGACTGGAAGGCCCTGGACAAGCTCAAGACCGAGTTCCTGGCCCGGGTCTCCCACGAGCTGCGCTCGCCCCTGTCGACCATCGACCTGCAACTGGCCCTCCTCCTGGGCGAGGGCCACGCCGACAAGCACCGGGACGACCACCATCTCCTGGTCCGGGCCAAGGAGAGGACCCAGGGCCTCATCTCCCTGATCCGGGACCTTTTGGACCTCTCCCGCCTGGAGTGGGGCGTGGAGAAGCAAGAATTAAGGGAGGTCAGGCTGAACGACGTTCTCGGCTCCGTGGTCGAGTCGCTCAGCCCCCAGGCCAAGAGCCGCGGCCACAGCCTGAGCCTCAAGCTGCCATCGGAGGAGTTGGAGCCTCTCCTGGCCGACCCGGTGACGTTGGAGAGCGTCTTCAGCAACCTGGTGGCCAACGCCATCAACTACACCCCGGAGGGCGGGGCCATCGAGGTCGAGGCCGGCCGCGACGGCCGATTTCTGAGGGTGGACGTCAGCGACAACGGCCTGGGCATCGAGCCGCAGTACCTGGAGACGATCTTCGAGAAGTTCTACCGAATCAAGAACGAGAAGACCCGCTACATCACCGGCACCGGATTGGGGCTTTCCATCGTCAAGAGCATCGTCGACGGCATGGACGGGAAGATAGAGGTGGCGAGCGAGCCGGGAAAAGGGAGCAGGTTCAGGGTGCTGCTGCCGGTGGGGGAGGGTTAGGACGGGGAAGAGGGCCGGGGCGGGGGACGCGGCGGCTCAGGTCGGCTCCTGGGTTTTGCGGTTCTCAGTCCAGTCTCGCTTTTTCCAGTCTTAGTTTGACCAGCGCGGAAAGCCGGGGGCGGCCGGAAGCGGCCGATAGGCCCAGGGGGCCAGTAAATCAAGGATGCGAAAAATTGCTGGACTAATGGATAAAAAGTGATGCAGAATATAAAGAGGAGAAGAAGGATAATTTGGAGAGGAAGTAAGGCGTAACGCGGTCCAGTAGCTGAGATTGTTGACCAAAGCGGGCAGATAGAGCCCACAACCACCTATACCGCGATCCTTTGATGCGGTACGATTGTACATACCGCTTGAAATTCTTGAATCTCTGCCCTTGTGGCGGAAAGAAGTTAAAAAGCAATCATATTACAAAGCATGGCCCACCTTTTTTTTAAAGAATGGTTGCGACACATAGAAGTAGGTCTGTACTTTTAGGGCAACCAGCATGCGTTTTAATTGGACTGAGTGTTTGGAGCGGGCGAGCCAGGTAGCAACTTTGGCGATAGCTCTAGCAGCTATCTTCGGCTATTTCTTAGCTCGTTGCCAACTGGACGAGATGAAGACGGATTCACGGAAGAGGTTCACGGCTGAGGCGCTCCAGATCTTGCGGACTGAATCCTACCACAAGCCATTGTACCGGCTAATGTGCCTTCAAAAACACGGAGCTGATAGCGAGGGATTCAAACACTGTTATCCTGCGGGTAGGGCCGCGCTAGCGGCCGTTCCAAGGCCGGATGAACCTGCATGCGAATCCCAGATGAACCAATATGAAGAATCTTGTAGGGCTATCATTACTGGTGAAATAGGTAATGATCTAAATGCCATTATGCACACATTTAATTATTACTGGATTCTTTATGATAAGGGCATGGCTGATAAAGAAGTTCTTTTAGGATCGATATGCCGCGATATCAGGGCTTTTAACGACATAGTTTGCTTGCTAAGCCGGTTTTGGAAATCTCTTAAAGATCAAGAAATCAGAGCGTCAATTGACAATTTCCTCAGGGTTTGTGATCGTAAATAGCACCATAGGGACTCCAGTGCTCAAGGTATATGATATCAACATATCTACCTGGTTTTATATTTTAATCAGGAGGCAGCCATGAAAGACAGAATAGTCCTGATATTCAGCGTATTCATGGTCGCCTGTGTGTTGTCTACCCTCTTCCCGTGTCAAGCCCAGAGCGCTCTTTCTCTAGCAGTGCCCGGCACCAAGGAGAGCCTATGGGGCCAGGGGGCGCTCAAATTCGCGGAATTGGTCCTGAGCAAGTCCAAGGGCAAGCTTGCTGTGGCATGCGATTTTGAAAATTGGCGGCAGAAAGACAGCCAGTCTGTCGAGGATCTACTAAAAGCAGGTGTGGATATGGCCTTTGCCTCTGGATTCGCATGGTCAAAGAAAGTCCCGGAAATCGGGCTGTTCTCCCTGCCGTTCCTATTTTCAGAACCTAGCGCCCTTAAGCAGGCGCAGGAGTGCTTCCCAGTAAAGACAGCAACCGCTATGGCGGCCAAAGCAGGGATACATATCCTTGGCTGGGGCGAACTCGGGTACCGTGTTCTCACCAATTCGAAGAAGGCCGTGAATTCGCCACAGGACATAAAATCCATGATTGTCCGGGTGCCGCCGGCCAATTGGGTATTAGTATCCACTTATGAGGCTTTGGGCGCCCAGCCAAAGACAATAACTTGGCCGGAGGTAATGCTTGCTTTAAAGAACGGCTTAGTCACCGGTGTGGATGCCCAGTCCGCGTATATACAGGAGCCCTGGTTCCACGAGTCACAGAAATACCTTACCGACTGGCACAGTGTATGGGAACCCCTGATACTGGCTATTAGTATGGAAAGGTGGGACACATTACCCGCGGATAACAAGAAGATTGTCGCGGATGCGGGCAGAGAGGCATGTGCCTGGCAAGCCGAGGAGGCGCGGGGCAGACATGAATCTAATATCCGTGGACTGGCTGAGAAGAAGATCATGATTGTGACTGGCTTCAAAGATGTTAAAGTCAAGGAATTCCAGAAAGCAGTTAAGCCGGTTTGGGACCTATGGGCCGCGAATACAGGCGCCGGAGATTTACTAACGAAGACGTTTAAGATAGTGCAAGAAACGGGAACCGTTAGCCCCCCCGACCCATGCGCGGAGAAATAGGGTAAGAACGAGAAGGAAGACCCGTTGGTATAAAAAAGCGCAACAATGGCTTCAGCGGCTTGTAGATGCTTTAGCCCGGAGCTGCGGGACCAAAATGATTTTTTGACCTTGGTTGGTTTGTTTAGCCGCCAGTTTAGCGGCCTCCCTAATCGCGGCCCAGACGAGCGCTGACGGGGCCACAGCTTCCGGCACCTACACTTACAACAGCGCCGCCGGGGCCCTGGCTCTGAACACGACCGCCTCCACCTTCGAGTGCCAGGGCCCTACGGTGGGGCGCTCGACCTGCACGGTCAACTCGCTAACGGCTGCGTGACGGCCCAAGTCTTCAGACTTGGAAAATGACCGGCCTCAGCCTTCTACCAATCCTTGGGCCTCTGCTTGGCCATAGAGAAGGACACGTCAAAGACCTCTCTCAGGGCCTCCAGGCCCGGGTCGAGCAGCCGCTCGCGCCGTGGCAGTGTCGGCGGGGCGGCCTTGACGGCAAGCCGTTACTAAAGTACTAATTAGTCAGGTGGGCCAACTCGGCCCAGGAGCTTTCTTGATGTTTTTACCCGGTCGAAAGTTCCCCTTTACCCCCCAGGGAATCAAAGCGGCTCCTCCTCAAGCCGGGGTCTACTTTCTGTTTGACGGAGCCGAGGTGATCTATATCGGCAAGTCCGCCAACATTCAAAGCCGCCTCTGGCAGCACCACGGCGGATCTGAGGGCTCCTGCACCAGGAGCGCCACGGACTTCGCCTATGGGGTCGCTCCCTGGTCGGATAAAGACGAACGGCAGCTTCTCGAGGAATACCGGCGGGAGCACGGCCGGCTCCCGCGCTGCAATGACGTGATGCCGAGCCTCGAAGAACAAGCCTGACGGCCCGCGACGGGCGCCCCAAGTCTTCAGACTTGGGCAATGTCGGCCTCAGCCCCCTACCAGTCCTTGGGCCTCTGCTTGGCCATGGAGAAGGGCACGTCAAAGACCTCGCTCAGGGCCTCCAGGGCCGGGTCGAGCAAGCGGCCCTCGACCACGCAGGAGACGCTGGATATCGAGTTGGAGATGGCCAGGGGGGTGATGTCCACCGAGGCCAGGGAGGTGAACATCCGGCCCGGGACCATGGGCTTCTCCCTCAGGTGCGGCCCGAAGAGGCTGATGATGGCCACGTCGGGCGCGTAGCTGAGGCCCTTGGCCTCCAGGCCGTCCTTGATCTCCTCCAGGATGCCTAAGGCCTTTTCCAGGTCCTTCTGGGCCACGACCATGGCCAGGTTGACCGCCTCGTCGATGTCAAAGGCCTGGACCAGCAGCTCGATGTTGATGCCCTTGGCGGCCAGGGCGCTGCAGACCGTGGCCGTGGCCGCGGAGTCCCGGGGCGCCGAGCTCAGGCGCAGCAGGGCCCGGCCGTCGCTGTGCATGATGCCGCCGATCTTTATCTTGTCCGGCCCTGCCTGACTCAATCCCAGCTCCTCCGGTCGACGATCTTGTCGTGAAAGTCGGGGATGCTCCCTCGGGGCACGAGCTCGACCGCGCCCCTGATGGTCAGCAGCTCCTTGATGTCCTGCTCCAGCCGGCCCTTAAACCCCTCCGGGGGCGGGCCCTCCTCGGTCAGCTCGATCAGGAAGGTCAGCCTGTCGGTGTAGCCCTCCTGGCTGACCACGACCTGGTACTTGAAGACCTCGGGGTGCCGGGCGGCGATCTCGTCGGTCTGCCAGGGGTGGACAAAGGTGCCCCTGACCTTGGTCGCCTGGTCGATCCGGCCCAGGACCCGCTCCAGGCGCGGCCCGGTCCGGCCGCAGGGGCACTCGCCCTTAGCCAGGCTGGACAGGTCGCCCGTGGCCAGGCGGAGCAGGGGGAAGCTGGGGCTGAAGTTGGTGGCCACGATCTCGCCGGGCTGGCCGGGCGGGAGAGGGGCCCCGGTCTCGGGATCGACCACCTCGACCAGGACGTTGTCCGGGACGTGCAGGCCGGCCGCCTCCCGGCACTCGTAGCCCAGGCAGCCCAAAAACACCGTCCCGTAAGCCTGGCGGATGCTTAAATTCGCCTTTTCCTGGAGGCGCCGGCGGAGCGACTCGGGCAGCCTCTCGGCGCTGACCAGGGCCCGCTCCAGAAAGAGGTCGCGCCCGGGGTCCAGGCCCTGGCCCTCGGCCCGCTGGACCAGGTCCATGAGGAAGCTGGGCGTGCCCACGAAGCCGTTGACCTTGAGCCGGCGCATGATCCGGACCTGCATGAAGGCGTTGCCCACGCCGGTGGGCACCACCGTGGCCCCGACCATCTTGAGGGACTCGTCCATCATGAAGGCAAAGGGCCAGAGCTGGTAGTTGAAGGTGTTGAGGACCCGGTCGCCCGGCCCGAACCCGGCCGCGGCCAGGCCCTCGGCCCAGGAGGTGTCCCGGTAGTCCCAGTCGCCGGGCTGGAAGATGAGGCCCGGGTTGACATAGATCCGCCTGACCTCCTCGGGTTTGAGCGTAGCGAAGCCGCCCCAGGGCGGGTCGCGCCTCTGGCGTTCGACCAGGTCGTCCATGCGGACCACGGGCAGCCTGGCCAGGTCGTCCAGGCCGGCCACGTCGCCCTGGCCCAGGCCCTTGGCGGCGTAGATCTCCTGGTAGGCCCTCGACTCGGCCAGGGCGCGGCCGTAGGCGGCCGCCAGCCGCCTGTCCAGGACCTCCCGCCGCCTGGCCCAGGCCAGGGTTTCGACCTCTTGGTTGAAGAAACGACCCTCCGCGACCCTGGTCCCGTCCTGCCCCATGGTCAGTCCCCCCGAGCCCCCCCGGGCTCTCCGCCAGCGCCTGACTCCGGTCGACCCAGGCCCACTTTAGGCGACAACCCGGCCCCTTGGCAAGCGGGAGGCCGGGCCGGGCCGCCTAACCGCCCCCTGCCTTGAGCTTGCGCTCCAGGTCCAGGATGATCCTGGCCGCCGGGCCGGGCCGGGTGAGGGTCTCCGGTCCGGTCCAGACCGGGTTGCCCGGACCGCGCCACTTCCTCTGAAACTCGGCCAGGCTGAAGCCGAGGTGGGCGTAAATAATCATCTTCTGAAGGAAGTTGCGCTCCTCGAAGCTGAGTTCGCAGGCCGTGTCGATCCGCTCGCCCGAGGGCAACTGGTAGATCATGGGGCCGCCCGCCAAAGCTGGGTGATGGGCCGGGCCGGAGGGCCTGCCTTGAGCTTAGCCGACCGGGGCCTTTCCGGGCAAGAGCCGGCCGGGGGACCCAAGCCGGGGCCGCGAAAATAGGCCGGGCGGCTGGAATCTGGCCGCCCAGGGCGTATAATTTATGGGCTCCAGCCGGGGGGCGGAGTCGAACGCTGCATATTCAGTTGAATTTTATAGGGAAAAATGATCCGTGAAGGTCGCTCCTCTCGCTCAGGCCGTAAGCCCCGAGTCCTTCGAGAGCCTGGCCGCCTGCTGGTCTGACCCGGCCAGCCGGCTGCACTGGCCCAACATCTTTGTCCTGCCGGCCTGGCTTTCGGCCTGGTGGCGGGTCTTCGGGGCCGGCGTGGAGCCGTGGCTGTCCTCGGTCAGGTCCGGCCGGGACCTCATCGGCCTGGCCCCGCTCCAGGTCCAGGGCGACGAGGCTTCCTTTGTCGGCGGCCAGGACGTCTGCGACTATTTGGACTTCGTGGTCCGGCCGGGCCGGGAAGTCGAGTTCTTCGATCTCCTGCTCGATCACCTCCGGGCCGAGGGCGTGGCCCGCCTGGACCTGGGGCCCCTGCGTCCCGAGTCCACGGTCCTATGCCACCTGGTCGGCCTGGCCAGGGAGCGGGGCTGGCCGGTCAGCCTGGAGCCGGAGGGCACGACCCTGGAATTGGACCTCCCCGGAACCTGGGACCAGTACCTGGCCATGCTCAACGGCAAACAGCGGCACGAGATCAAGCGCAAGCTCAGGCGGCTTAACGAGGCGGCCCAAGCCACCTACCGGGTCGTGGACGACCCGGGGGAGGTCAACCGGGCCATGCCCGTGTTCCTCAAGCTCTTCCGGGAGAGCCGGGCGGACAAGACCGCCTTCATGACCGCCCGGATGGAGTCGTTCTTCAACCTCCTGGCCGGGGCCATGGCCGAGGTCGGCCTCCTCAGGCTCGGCTTTCTGGACCTCAACGGCCGGGCCGCGGCCGCGGTGATTTGCTTCGACTTTGACGGGGCCATCTTTCTTTACAACAGCGGCTTCGACCCCGACTTCAGCTCGCTCAGCCCCGGAATAATCTGCAAGGTCCTGAGCCTCAGGGACGGCCTGGAGCGGGGCCGGAGGAAGTACGACTTTCTCAAGGGCGCCGAGGCCTACAAGCACCGCCTGGGCGGCCGCGAGGTGCCCCTGTCCCGCTGCCGGATCGTCCTGGACCAGGCCCGCCCCGGATCGAGGCCGCTGGAGAGGGTTCGATGACGGCGGAGCGGCTCAAGATCGCCATGCTCAGCGTCCACAGCTGCCCCCTGGGCGAGCTGGGCACCCGGGACACCGGCGGCATGAGCGTCTACGTCCGGGAGCTGGCCCGGGAGCTGGGCGCGCGGGGGCACCAGGTCGACGTCTACACCCGCCGGCACGGCACCCGGGAGCCTGAAGTAGTCCAACTCGGCCAGGGGGCGCGCCTGATCCACCTCCAGGCCGGGCAGGACGTCCGGCTGGACAAGCTGGCCATCTACCCGCACCTGGCCGACTTCGCCGCGGCCCTGGAGGACTACCGGAGCCGCAACGGGTTGAGCTACGATCTCATCCACGGCCACTACTGGCTCTCCGGCTGGGTCGGCCGCTGGCTGCGGGCCAGGTGGGGGGCGCCCCTGGTGATGATGTTTCACACCCTGGCCGCGGTCAAGAACGCCATCGGCGTGGGCCGGCCCGAGCCCGAGCTGCGCCTGGCCGCCGAGAGGGAGCTGGTCAGGGACTGCCAGCGCCTCATCGCCCCGACCGAGAGGGAGAAGGGCGAGCTGGTCGGCTTCTACGACGCCTGTCCCGGCGCCATCGGCGTGGTGCCCTGCGGCGTGAACCTCGATCTCTTCCGGCCCCGGCCCAGGGACCTGGCCCGGCAACGGACCGGCCTGGATCAGGCCGGCCGCCTCATCCTCTACGTCGGCCGGATCGACCCCCTCAAGGGCCTGGACCGGCTTCTGACCGCCCTGGCCGGGCTGCCGGAGAGACAGGGACTGAGACTGGTCGTGGCCGGCGGCGACGACGGCCCTGAGGCCGAGCTGGAGCGGCTGCAGGGACTGGCCGGCCGGCTGGGCCTCAGGGACCGGGTCGTCTTCCTGGGCCGCGTCAGGCACGAGAGCCTGCCCCTCTATTACAGCGCGGCCGATTTCCTGGTCCTGCCCTCCTACCACGAGAGCTTCGGCCTGGTCGCCCTGGAGTCCCTGGCCTGCGGCAGGCCGGTGGTCGCGTCCAGGGTCGGCGGCCTGGAGACGGTCATCCGCCAGGGCCAGAACGGCTGGCTGGTGGCCGGGGAAGGCCCCGACGCCTGGACCGAGGGGCTGGCCGCGTTTCTTGCCCGGCCCAGTCTGGAGCCGGAGGCCGTCCCCCTGATCCGGGCCTCGGTCAGCCGCTTCTCCTGGTCCAACGTGGCCGAGGCCATCGTCGAGGAGTACCGGACCGCCTTGAGACTGACCGTGGCTCAGGCCGCCTGAGCCATTCCCGCGAGAGAGGCTTGATTCGATGACCTTTGAGCGCATCATGGTCGTGGCCGCCCATCCGGACGACCCGGAGTTCGGGGTGGGCGGAACAGTGGCCCGCTGGACCCGGGAGGGCGGTGAGGTCGTTTATGTGGTGGCCACCAACGGCGACAAGGGCAGCAGCGACCCCACGGTCAGGTCCGAGGATCTGGCCTTGACCAGGCGGGGGGAGCAGCGGGCCGCGGCCGGGCTCCTGGGGGTCAGGGAGGTCGTCTTCCTGGGCTACCCGGACCAGGGCCTGGAGGACACCCCGGAGCTGAGGAAGGAGATCGTCCGGATGATCAGGCTCCACCGGCCCGACCTGCTGGTGACCTCCGACCCCTACCGGCGCTACATCTGGCACCGCGACCACCGGATCATCGGCCAGGTCGCCCTGGACGCCGTCTTCCCTTACGCCCGGGATCACCTGGCCTATCCCGACCTGCTCCGGGAGGGGCTCCAGCCCCACAAGGTCAGGGAGATCTGGTTCTGGGCCGCGGAGGAGGTGAACCATCGCTCGGACATCACGGCCACCTTTGACCTGAAGCTGGCCGCGCTGCGCTGCCACCGGAGTCAGGTGGCCCATCTGGACAGCCCGGAGGGGCTGGAGAGGCTCAGGCAGCGCTACCGGGATCTGGCCCAGGGCTCGGAGTTCGAGCTGGCCGAGGCCTTCCACCGGGTGGAGACTCCCGCCTAGCCGGCCCGGCTCAGGAGGAGAGCCAGACGACGTCCCCTTAAAGATCGGGAGAGTGGGGCCGGGCAATAAAGGCCTGGAAGGCCCGCCTCTCCCGGCCCAGGGTCGTCGAGTCGCCGTGGCCGGGAAAGACGATGGTCTCGTCGGGCAGGGGCATGATCCTGGCGGCGATGGCCTCGACCAGCTGCCTGAACCCGGCCGGCGACCAGGTCTTGCCCGGCCCGCCCGGGAAGAGGGTGTCCCCCGAGAAGAGAAACCGGCCGGTCAGGAAGCAGAGACCGCCCGGGGTGTGCCCCGGCGTGTGCAGGACCTTGAGCTCCACCTGACCGAACGAGATCGAGTCGCCGTCGGCCAGGAACGGGTCCGGCCGGAGGGGCAGGCCGGCTTCTTCCAGGGCGTGGGCGGCCACGGGAACCTTCAGCCTTGACTTGAGCTCGACCAGGGCCCCGACGTGATCCACGTGGCCGTGGGTCATGAGAATATACCTGGGCTCGGTCCCTTCCAGGCGCTTCAGGATGGCCGCCGCCTCGGCCGGGGCGTCAATGAGGACACTCTCCCGGGTCTGCCGGCAGCGGACGATGCAGGCGTTGGTCCCGTAAGGGCCCAGCCGGAGCCTCTCCAGGCCGACCCTCTCGTCCTGGGCGACCAGGGTCATCGGACCGCCTAGGACGCTCCATCCTTGAAGGACATCAGGGCCCTGACGTTCTCCAGGGACACGGTCTTGGGGAAGTCGCAGCCCACGGTCAGGATGTAGCCCGGATCGTCTCCCCAGACCTCCAGGCACTGGCGGGCCTCCCGCTTGACCTCCTCGGGCGAGCCGGACCAGAACGCGCCGCTGGGGGCCACGTTGCCGGCCACGCAGACCCGGCCGGCCAGCTTCTCCTTGGCCGCCTTGAGGTCCACCTTGGCCTCCAGGCTGAAGCAGTCCGGCCCGATGTCCAGGACGTCGTCCAGCATGGGCAGGCTGTTGCCGCAGATGTGCAGGCTGGAATACTTGCCCGCCTGCCTGGTTCGGCCCACCACATCCTTGAGGTAGGGGGCGGCCAGGGCGCGGAAGGTGACCGGCGAGATCATGTCTCCCGAGGCCACCGGCTCCGAGAGGTTCAGGCCGGCCAGGTCCGGGTGATCCATGATCCGCTCGGCCATGGCCCAGTTGAGCTCGGTCGAGAACTCCATCAATTTTTTAACCCGCTCCGGCTCCATGGCCGTGGCCAGCATGAAGGCCTCGGTCCCCAGTATCCTGGCCGCGGTGGCAAAGGGCCCCCACTGGGTGGCGATCAGGAGGACCTCCCGGCCGATCTGATCGGCCAGCAGGTGATAGGCCTCGATCATGGCCTTCATATCCGGATTGTCCAGAACCGTCTCAACCCTGAGAGAGTCCACCTCGTCCAAACCTTTAATCGCCGCGCCCTCCAGGACCGGACTGTCCGAGGAGTCGTCCCTGAGGGGAGCGCCCAGGAAGTGGGCCGGATAATTGAGCAGGCCGGCCCCGGGCCACATCAGGTCGTGCCCGACCTGCTGGTAGGCCCTGACGTAGACCTCGGCCAGCTTCCGGGGATTCGATCTGAGGCCGGCAAAGGTCTGGCCGGCCGCGTGGACGTACCACTCGCCGCCGGCAATCAACGTGACCGGCACCCGTGGCGGCTTCTCAAGCTCCAGGGCCATGATGGCCACTTCTTTTCCGGTCAAGGTTCGCCTCCGCTGTTTTCCGCCCGGCCGGGGTTCGACCGGCGCTTGAAACGGGTCCCGCTCCTGGTCCAGGGTAACGCCCGGGACGATCAGGCGGTCCTCATCTTAGCCCCGGGTGCCCCTGCAGGCAAGCCGGGGCCGCTTGGGCCGGCGCGCCGTGAGTCAGCCGGGAAGGCCGTTAATTCTCGTTATTTAATAATTAAATAACAGTTATCCTTTTAAAAAGACACTTTGGCGGAGGGATGATATTGACCAAACATATAAGTGCGGTATTCTTACAGAGAAATAATCTGTCGCTCTTGGATGTTCTCTGGACAGCGGCCTTGCCCGCCGACGGCTTGGGTTGTGCTGTTACCGGCCGGTCAGGCGGGGTTTGTGCGCCTGTGAGTAGAGAGAGGACATGCGGCCTTTCGGTGTATCGAGTCTGCGTTCCCGCCTGATCATTCTGGTCCTGTCAGCCCTGGTGCCGGCCCTGGGGCTGATGCTCTATTGCTCCGCGGTCCACCGCCGGATCGAACGGAGCGAGGTCGGTCGGGACACGCTGCTGCTGGTCAAAATGGCCGAGGCCAACCACCGGGGCCTGTTGGAGGGCGCGCGCCAGCTTCTCATGACCCTGGCCCATCTGCCGGAGGTGCGCAGTCTGGACGGAGAGGCCTGCCGGCGCCTGTTCGCCCACTTGCTGAAGCATTCTCCGGCCCACGTCGACATCAGCGTGACCGACGCCCGGGGCCTGACCTTCGCCAGCGCCGGGTCCGCGCCGCCTGGGCGGGACCTGGCGGAGGCCGCCTTGCCTGTTGGCGGGCAAGTGTTGGAGGGCAGGCCATTAATTCGTTTTGAGAACGGATGCCGGAACAAGAAGGGCTCTTATCGGCGCGTGCCCCAGACGACCATTCAAGTTCGCTCTTTAGTAGCTTAGGGGAGGCATCAGTACATACAGTACATAATAATTGCGCTTATGGTCCGGCCCAGAAACTCTTATCGTGATTCAGTTGCCGGATAGCAGTACCAGAATATGATATATTAACCTCGACATTGACAGGATTAACAGTGTATTAGAGAATCACTTTGGGGAGATCTGATCCAGATTAGGCCTGCCTTCGGGTGCTTCCTAGAGGACGGGGTGCCATGACCAGAATAAAACCCCCTGAGGAGTCGGTTCGAGCTCGTCGGCGGAGCGGCGAGCGCAAGCGGCTAGAGGCGTTGCTCAGGGAATGCGAAGAGCGGTTCCTGAACTTCTTCGAGAATGCGCCCCTGGCCTGCCAGGCGCTGGACGAAGAGGGGCGACTTCTCGATGTCAACCGGGCCTGGCGAGAGATGTTGGGCTATTCCAGCGAAGAGGTCATCGGTCGCCTGTTTGAAGACTTGATGGCTCCGGAGTCCGTACCCGGCTTCAGGGAAGGCTTCGCCCGCTTGAAAGCCAGAGGGGAAATCTCTGGTGCTCAGCGCAACCTGGTGCGCAAGGACGGCTCTTTGCTGACCGTAGAGATCTTCGGCCGCGTCATCCTCGACGAGCAAGGCCGCTTCTTCAAGACCCACTGCATTTTCACCGACGTCACCGGCCGCAAGAGGGCCGAGGAGACCCTGAAGGAGAGCGAGGCGACCCTGAGGAGCCTCCTCCAGGCCGCCCCGATCGGCATCGGCCTGGTGACCAACCGGGTGATTGAGTGGACTAACGATCACTTCTGTCAAATGGTCGGGTACGAGCCCGAGGAACTGATCGGCCAGAGCGCCAGGCTGGTCTACGAGAGCGACGAGGAGTTCGAGCGCGTCGCCAGAGTCAAGCACCCCCAAGTCCTGGAGCGGGGCGCGGGCTCGATCGAGACCCGCTTCCGGCGCAAGGACGGCGAGATCATCGACGTGCTCCTCAGTTCGGCCGCCCTGGCGCCGGGCGACCTTTCCGCCGGCTTGATCTTCACCGCCCTGGACATCACCGAGCGCAAGCGGGACCAGGAGGCCCTACTCCAGTCCGAAGAGCAGTACCGGACTCTGTTTGAAACCATGGCCCAGGGGGTGGTCTATCAGGACCGGGAGGGCCGGGTCACTTCAGCCAACCCGGCCTCGGAGCGGATTCTCGGCCTCAGCCTGGAGCAGATGCGGGGCCGGACCTCCTCTGACCAGGATTGGAAGGCGATCCGTGAAGACGGCTCGCCCTTCCCCGGGGAGGAACACCCGGCCATGGTCGCCCTCAGGACCGGGGAGGAAGTCCACGGCGTGGCCATGGGCGTGTTCAACCCGGAGCGGAACGACTACAGATGGCTCAGAGTCCACGCCGCGCCCCAGTTCAGGGAGGGCGAGAGCGAGCCCTACCAGGTCTTCACCACCTTTGGCGACATGACGCAGTTAAAACAGGCCGAGGACGCGCTCCGGGAGAGCGAGACCCGCTATCGCCTGCTGACCGAGGTGTCACCGGTGGCGATCCTGGCTCACCGGAAGGGCAGGGCCATCTTCGCCAACCCGGCCGCGGCGGCGCTCTGCGGGGCCGACCGGCCCGAAGACCTGTTGGACCGGGAGGTTATTGAATTCATCCATCCCGAGGACAGGGCCCTGGTCAAGGCTCGCTGGGAAAAGATCCTGGATCTGGGCTCGAGCGAGACGGGAACCTTCAGATGGGTTCGACTCGACGGCGGAGTCATCGAGGTTGAGGCCGTGGGCCGGAAGGTCAGCCAGTTGGGCGAGAGTGTCATCCTGGGCGTCCTCCAGGACGTGACCGAGCGGAAGCGGGCCGAGGAGGCACTCAGAGAGAGCGAGACGCGCTATCGGACCCTCTTCGAGGCGGCTAACGAGGCCATATTCCTGATGAAGGACGGTCTCTTCATCGACTGCAACAGCCGGACTTTGGAGATTTTCGGCTGCGCCAGAGACCAGATCATCGGCCAGACGCCGGCTGGGTTTTCACCGGAGCGGCAGCCGGACGGTCAGAGTTCCCGGGACAAAGCCTTGGAAAGCACGAAAGCGGCCCTGGCCGGCCGGCCCCAGTTCTTTGAATGGCGTCACAACACCTTTGACGGCCAGGAGTTCGACGCCGAGATCAGCCTCAACAAAATCACTATCTCGGGCCAGGAATATCTCCAGGCCCTGGTCCGCGACGTGACCGAGAGAAAGAGGGCCGAGGAAGCGCTGAAGGAAAGCGAAGAGAGGTTCAGGCTGACCTTTGACCAGTCGCCCATGGGCGCGGCCGTAGTTGCCCTGGACGGCCGTTACGAGAGAGTCAACCGGCGGTTCGAAAAGTTCACCGGCTATTCGGCTCAGGAACTGGCCGGGATGAACTACCTCGACCTGACCCACCCCGAGGACCGGGAGACCAGCGAGCAAAAGTTCCAACTCCTGGGCAGGGGCGAGGTCTCCGGCTATCAGGTTGACAAGCGCTTCTTAAGGAAGGACGGCCAGGTCGTCTGGGGCCGCCTGTCGGCCCAGGTGATCAATGACGCCGCCGGTCAGCCCGTCTACTGCCTCTCCCAGGTGGAGGACATCACCGCCAGCCTGCTGGCCGAGGAGGCCCTCAGGGCCGAACGCGACAAGGCCCAGATGTACCTGGACACGGCCGAGTCAATCTTCCTGGCCCTCAACGAGGCCGGCGAGATTGACCTGGTAAACAGAAAAGCCTGCCAGGTCCTGGGCTATGAACAGGGAGAGCTCCTCGGAGAGAACTGGGTCGAGAAGTGCCTGCCGGAGCGGCTCCGGACAAGGATGGGCTCGACATTCCGCGGGATCATGGCCGGTGATGTCGAGCTTTTTGAGTTCCACGATAACGAGGTCCTGACCAAGTCCGGAGAGGAAAGAGTCATCCGCTGGCACAACACCCTGATCAGGGACGGGAAAGGCCGCATCATCGGCACCTTCAGCTCCGGCGAGGACGTCACCGAGCGCAGGAAGGCCGAGCGGGAGCGGGACAGGCTGTTCGAGCTTTCCGTGGACATGCTCTGCGTGGCCGGGTTTGACGGCTACTTCAAGCAGGTCAACCCGGCCTGGACCAGGGCCTTGGGCTGGGCGTCCGAAGAGCTAATGGGCAAGCCCTGGCTCGATTTCGTCCACCCGGAGGACCGAGCGGCGACCGTTGAGGCCGGGCAGCGGCTGGCCGCCGGAGGCGCCATCCACGCCTTCGAGAACAGATACCTGGGCAAGGACGGGGTCTATCGCTGGATCTCCTGGAATTCGTTTCCCCTGATGGAGGAGAAGCTGATCTTCGCCGTGGCTCGCGACGTCACTGAGCGCAAGAAGGCCGAGGAGGAGCAGCAGAAGCTGGTCGCGGTCATTGAAAACACCGATGATTTCATCGGTCTGGCCTCCCTGGACGGCCAGGTGATCTACCTCAACCGAGCCGGCCGCAGGCTGGCCGGTCTGTCCGGACCGGAAGAGGTTCGGGCCACGACCATGTACGACTACGTCTCCGATGAACAGCGGCGAATACTCACCGAGGAGGCCCTGCCCGAGGTCATGGCCAGGGGTCTCTGGCGCGGCGAAGGCACGCTCCGCCATTTCCAGACCGGCGGGCTGATAGGCGTGGAGGCCACCTTCTTCATGGTCAGGGACGCGGACAGCGGGCAGCCCGTCTGCCTGGCCGTGGTCCTGCGCGACATCAGGGAGCGCAAGCGGGCCGAGGAGGCGCTCCGGGAGAGCGAAGCCCGCTTCCGCGACATGGCCGAACTCCTGCCCACGGGCGTCGTCGAGTACGATCTTGGACTTTGGCTGACCTACGCTAACCGGACCTGCCTGGAGATGTTCGGCTACTCCCGCAGCGAGGTCGTCGCCGGGATAAACATAGCGGAACGCATCGCCCCCGAGGACAGAGAGAGGGGGGTCCGCAACATCAAGATGCTTATAACGGGTCAAAATATAGGCCCGCAAGAGTACTCCGTGCTGAGAAAGGACGGCTCGACCCTAGACGTTCTCCTCAACTCCTCGCTGGTCATCAGAGACGGGGAAGTAATCGGGCTTCGGTCCACCCTTCAGAATATCACCGAGCGCAAACAGGCCGAGGAGGCGCTCAGAGAGAGCGAGGAGCGGTTCAGGCTGACCTTTGACCACTCGCCCATCGCGGCGGCCCTTGTAGGTACCGATGATCGCTATCTGCGGGTGAACGCCGAATTCCAGCGAT
>ENA-OSEO01002694-OSEO01002694.1-sediment-metagenome-genome-assembly--contig:-NODE-2694-length-23826-cov-5.630258_pt1 | contig 23826 bp, 18 predicted proteins | sample MGYA00237883_ERZ534232 | MGnify/ENA metagenome assembly ERZ534232
GATTCGCCACTGATGAAGACCGTCAAATCGGTTTTGGCCACCATCTGAACGGCTTCATAAACACGCTGCATTCGAGCGCTTCTTCCCACCAGATTCTGGAAAGCCTCATGACACTGTACATGTCGCTGCAGCTTGAGATTCTCACGCAGCAGGCGACTCCTTTCCAGCGCCTTTTCCAGGCTCCACACCAGTGCTTCGTGATCGAACGGTTTGGTGATGAAATCATAGGCTCCCATCTTAATGGCCTGCACCGCCAGCTCGATACAGCCATGGGCAGTCATCATGATGACTGTCAGCCACGAGTGCCTGCTGCGAATCCGCTGCAAAACTTCGAGCCCGTCCATGCCGGGCATTTTCATGTCGAGCAAAACCAGGTCGAGCGGTTCGGAATCGAGTAGTTTAAGGCCCTCTTCACCGCTGGAAGCGGTCTTCACCTTGCAGCCCATTTCCGGTTCCAGGCTTCTTTTAAGGAGCTGCAACATGTCCTGTTCGTCATCTATAATTAACAGCGTTTCGTCTGCCATTGTCGGTTTCTTCATTTCTTGTGGAATCTACCGGTAAGATCAGGGTAAAAGTTGAGCCCTTGCCGGGCTCACTTTCAACCAGGATCTCGCCGCCGTGGTCTTTGACGATTCCATAACTGACGGATAGCCCCAATCCGGTGCCTTCTCCGGTGGGCTTGGTGGTAAAGAACGGATCGAAAATGCGCGACAGATGCGCAGCGGGGATGCCCATGCCGGTATCGGCGACCTGAACGATGGCCTGCGAATTGAGCTGATCGTATTGCGTGTGAAGACGAATAGTTCCCTTTTTCCCTATAGCCTGTTTTGCATTCATGATGAGATTCATGAAAACCTGCTTCATCTTTTCCTCATCCAGAATCATCCTGGGGATATTCGCATCGAAATGCTTTTCGATCTTTATTCCATCCAGTTCAAAGTGGTGGCGGACTACACTGAGGACTTCATCTATCGCCCCATGTAGATGGCCGGCTTCCTGCCTGGTTTGGGTGCTTCGGGCAAAACTGAGCAAATCGCCGACGATGGTCTTGCAGCTGCGAGTGTGCTTTTCTATGATCTTGAGATCGTCATACCGCTGAGTGTCATCTTGCTCATTGCGCAGCAGCAACTGCGTATAACCGAGGATCATGCTTAAAGGATTGTTGATTTCATGGGCGATTCCAGCTGCCAGCTGCCCGATGGATGCCAGTTTGTCGGCCTGCAATAGCTGCTTTTCCATGGCCTTACGCTGGCTGATGTCTTTGATGAGAAATTGCACGGAATCGACTTTCCCATCATTTCCCGCCTCGGCAGTCCCGCTCAGCAGGGCGCTAAAATGACCGCCGCTCTGACGTTTTAGCAAGACTTCGGTATCCGAGACATAGCCCTGGGCCCGAAGGGCATCCTCGACGTAAGTCCAGTCTTGCTGGTTATGGAAAAAGTCGGGAAACCGAATTCCTGCTCCGTCTGCGGTCAAACCGGAAAGCCCCAGCAACTCAAAGCCGGCTGGATTCAGGTCAATGATTGCGCCCTTCGCATCCACCAACATGATCACATCGCGCGATACTTCAAAAATTCTTCGATATTTTCTTTCAGAGAGAGCAAGCTCCCCGGTTCTTGCTGCGACCAGATTTTCCAGATTGCGGTTCAAGTAGATGAGCTTTGCGTGGGCATCCTGCAGGGCTCTCTGGTCCTTCAGAATCAGCTGATAAACCTTCCATGTCCTTTCAAAAAAAAGCGTGATGGAAGCAACCACCACAAACATGAGAGTATTGATGGCGCCGCTGTAAGGCCTCAGGAAATTCCAGATGTCATTGTGACCGGCCGTGAGCAGGACGCGCTTTGCAATGTGGCCGACCGAGCGGGACACGGCAAAGCCTGCAAGGGCATAACACAGCCACAGCAGATAAGTCCAAATTACGTTGTTTTGATCCTGGTTTTTGAGCTTTTGGGCCAGCCTTACACACAGAAAGGACAAAAGTATCATGAGGCTGGAGCCCAGCAAATCCACAATCCAGATGGGAGATAGAGGCAGGGTCATGAGCTCTTGTCCACGGGTTTGATTGATTGCGCCTGTTTGAACAATTGACGCAGACCGGCATAAAGAAAGAGGATGGCAGGTACGCACAACAGATGATCCAGCTTGACGATGTAATAAAGAAAACCCAACCCCTCGGTCCCGTTTGCCATCACAACACTGGCATGCCAGGTTCCGGCATTGATCGTCCTGAAAATATCGTCCCGTTCGTCCAGATAGTGCACGATTATCGCGTCAATATTCCACAGGATAAAAAAAAGAGCCGAATATTGCACCAGTCGCCAGCCGGTTTCCTTGACCAGCTTCCATTCACGCAGCCAGTAAATCAGTATGCCCATTGAGAAGATGAAGAACAGATGTGCGATCTGGTGTGCCCAAAGACCTTCCGGCTCGGCATGAACCTGAGTCGCCCCGGCCTGCTGCACGAATCCGCACAGCACCAGCAGGGTGCAGAAGGTGATTATACCAAAGGCGGCTTTTTTCATCGGTTTTGTGACTAGTCGTGCTGCAAGCTTCATTTATCCTTCCGTGCACCAATAACTCACAGTAAATCTTCGACAAATCCTTACACACCTTTATATACTTTTCCATCTGTGGTATCAACACGCCGGTGTGGCAAAGTTCCTATGAAAAATGCAGGGGCCGGAATCCGGAATATGGAAGTTTGAATGAAGGAGTGATAAGTCAAGGAGACTCAAGCCGATGAGCTCATTCATAACCCGCGCCAGTATCGCCTTCGCTGCAGGCTGCGTTGGCGCCCTGATTAACGCCTGGCTGGTATGGTATATGGGGAAAAAGGGCATTCCGCAACAGTTCGGAGTGAACATTGCGCCCGCCTGGAATGCCGCCTTTCTTTACTCCCGGTTGGCCTGGGGAGGTTTATGGGGACTTCTTTTTATTTTACCCGTGTGGCAAAGCGGCTTCTGGACCGGGGTGTTCAGCAGGGGCATTTTATTCAGCATTTTTCCGACCCTCTTTCAGCTTCTGTACGTTTTCCCGTCATTGGGAGGCAAAGGCATGATGGGGCTCGCTCTCGGCAAGCTGACTCCGGTTTTCGTCTTTTTATATAACGCCGTGTGGGGATTCTGCGCGGCTTTCTGGCTGTATCTTGCCAAAGGGAAATTTTGAGCTTAAATCCCTCCAATCGAATCGCGTAGGGGAAGCCGATGGACATCGAAGACATTTATGCCCTGTTGCCTGTTTTTCAGTGCATCCCGGGTTGCACGGAATGCTGCCGCAGCTTCGGAGTGCCCTCCAGAACGCGGGTTGAGGACGAACGTATCAGAGACTATCTGCAATCTCGCGGCCTGGGGCTGCAACCGGCCAAAGGAACAACCTGTCCGTACGTCTCCGCCAGCGGCTGCACCATATACCCGGTCCGGCCGTTCACATGTCGTTTATACGGGACCTCTCCCAACTATCTGTGCAAAGTTGGTGCAAGGCCTGTTAACCTTCTTCATGCAGACGAAGAGGCGGATATATTCCATCTCTATCAAACGCATTTCTTCTGACAGACCCCGACCCGATCCTTTCTCCGGAATTCTATTCGCTGCCATCGCCGCTGTTCACTATGTAATGAGGCTGTTCACCGGCTTTGCCCACTACAACCAGCGGACCGCCGCACTGTGAACAGAAGGCGTTGTCGACCACCCTCTTCCCGCCTTCGATAAAAGTACCCAAGACAAGAGCGTCCGTTTGCAGGTAGAGGGATATTCCACACTCAAGGCACATGCATTCAACTTCCATGCTCATAACATCACCTCGAAGATCCAAGCAAGATTCATATGAAATTCTTGACTTCACCTGACTGGAATGATTTCATTTCACCTGAGTGAAACGGTCGAGGCAATTTACGAAAATTGATTCTGTTAAGCAAGTGGCATGCGCACCCGTTGGAGCCGGCGACGGCATGCCCGCACGCAAAACCTGGCGCAGACAATGCAAAAAGCTCTCATTACCATCGACATCGCCCTTTTGGTCGCCGGTCTGCTATGGCCATGGCCGGGGAAGCTTCCCTTGGGGCGTCTACCCGGAGATATCATAGTGAACAGGCCCAACCTTAAACTCTATATACCCGTAACCAGCATGGTTGTCCTGAGCGTCGTTTTGTCGCTGGTGATTTGGCTGCTTCGTATATTTCGCAAGTAGGTCGGAATGATCATAGCTACCAATCAGCCGTATTTTTGTCCGTACCCCGGTTTTTTCTACAAAATCCAGCTATGCGATATTTTTGTGATTCTTGACCAGGTCCAGTTTCCCCGGGGAACCACCTGGCTCAACAGAAATCGATTCAAGAATGATCAAGGAACCCTTTGGATCACGGTGCCGGTGTGGAAGAAGGGTTTGGGACTGCAAAAGATCAGCGAGGTTAGAATCTGTCACGAAGGCCGCCGGCAAAGAAAACACTTGGAGAGTCTGCGCACCGCTTATGCCCACGCCCCTTATTTCGAGGATCATCTGGAGTTGGTGCGGGACATCTTTTCATCGAAATATGACAAAATTCTGGACTTGAACTTGAAAATAATCCAACACCTTGCTGAACACCTCAACATTAGAGCCAAAATCGTGCTGCTGTCGGATCTCGGGCTCGAGTCCAAGGGCGGCCGGCTGCTGGTGGAGATATGCCTGACCCTGGGAGGTGCTCGATTCCTGGCACAGAGCGCGGCGGCAAAGTATCTCGATGAAGAATCGTTTGAGGCCGCCGGCATAAAGGTAGACTATTTCAGGCCCCCTCCATTGATTTATCCGCAATTGTGGGGAGATTTCATCCCCAACCTGTCTGCACTCGATTTTATTTTTAATTGCGGGCCGAAAGCCCGCGACATATTGTTCGGTCGATCCTGACGGCTTATTTCCCTTTGAAGATCGAACCCAAAATACCGCGCACGATCTGGCGCCCCAACTGGCTGCCAATGCTCCGCACTACGCTCTTGGCCATGGCTTCGCCAAAACTTTGCCGACTGGCCGAGCGGGGTGCTCTCTGCTCGCTCCTGCCCGTGGGGGAATGCCTTCTTTCTACATTTTCCGGCGCCTTCTGCTCGGCTCTGGCCAGCAGCATTTCATAGGCGGATTGGCGGTCCACGGTTCGATCATATCTGCCTCTTATCGGGCTGTTTGCCATTATCGCTCCACGCTCTGCCGCTGTTATCAGGCCCATGCGTGATTCAGGAGGACGGATCACTGCAGATTGCACGATCCCCGGCCTGCCCTGGTCGTCAAGCAGTGAAACCAGCGCCTCACCCACTCCCAGTTGGGTGATGGCCTGGATAACATTCAGTTTTGGGTTAGGCCGAAATGTTTCGGCGGCGGTCCGCACCGCTTTCTGTTCTTTCGGCGTGAAGGCGCGCAGAGCGTGTTGGATGCGGTTTCCCAGCTGTCCGAGGACACTGTCCGGAATATCCGCGGGGTTTTGAGTCACAAAATAGACACCCACGCCTTTTGAGCGGATCAGTCTGACAACTTGTTCAATCTTATCGACCAGGGCCTTTGGCGCGTCATCAAATAACAGGTGGGCCTCATCAAAGAAAAAGATCAGGCGTGGCTTTTCCAGATCGCCCACTTCAGGCAATTCTTCAAACAGCTCCGAGAGGAGCCACAAAAGGAAGCAGGCATAGACTCTTGGACTCTGCATGAGCTGGTCGGCTGCCAGGATGCTCACCACACCGGAGCCGTAAAAGTCGGTTTGCATCAAATCCGCCAACTCCAGCGCGGGCTCTCCGAAAAATCGTTCGCCGCCCTGCTGCTCCAATAGCAAAAGCTTGCGTTGGATGGTTCCGACCGAGCCGGAATGGACACTGCCATAATCTGCGGAGAGCGCCCTGGCATTCTCCGAAATATGGTTGAGAATCGCTCGAAGATCCTTGAAATCCAACAGCAGGAGCCCCTGATCATCGGCTGCCTTGAAGGCGATGTTGAGCATTCCCTCCTGGGTCTCGTTCAAATCGAGCAGACGTGCCAGCAAAAGCGGCCCCATATCGGACATTGTGGTGCGCACCGGATGGCCCTGCCCGCCGACCAAATCCCAGAATAAAGTGGGAAAAGCACGCGGCTTAAATTCTCCCATACCGACTTTTTGTGCTCTTTTCACTATCCGGGGCCTGGCATCGCCTATCTGGCTGATACCTGCAAGATCCCCCTTTACGTCCGCCAGAAATACCGGTACGCCATGAGAGGAAAATCCTTCCGTCAGGATCTGCAGGGTCACCGTTTTGCCGGTGCCGGTGGCGCCGGCAATCAAGCCGTGACGGTTGGCGCGTGAAAGTAGAAGGTGCAGGGGGCTCTCTCCCAGGCCGATAAATACGCTTGGACTGTCCATACCATACCTTTCTTGTAATTGCTCTGTTCAGTTCATTCTGTTACACTTACGACCCGTTGGAACCGTCCAGCTTCGAAATCGCTGACCCAGACATTGCAGCAGCAGAAAGGGAAACCGTGCCCGGCAGAGCAGAGTCGAATTCACTTGCAGGTATCCATCTTTTGATAGGATTTCGCGGCCTTGGAATGGAAGAAGAACTTAGGTCGATCATCAAAGATTTCCGTATTGGCGGCATTGTTCTTTTTAAACGGAACATCGAGACGCGCGAGCAACTGCTGGATCTTTTGCATGAGGCGCAAGCATATGCACGAGAAACCCTGGGGCGGCCTCTGTGGGTAGCCATCGACCAGGAAGGCGGGCCGGTGCAACGGCTCGTCCCCCCTTTTACGCAACTCCCTTCGGCCCACGATTTGGCCGCCCAGGGCACACGGGCATTGATCGAGTGGTCCACCAGGGGCGCGTTGGACTTGCGCCAATGCGGTATTCAGATCAACTTCGCGCCGGTTCTGGACGTACTGCCCGAAGTAGAATATCATTTCATGCGGGAGCGCTCCCTGGGATCGGACCCCCACCGTGTGGCCGAGCTGGGAAGGTTATGGATCGATATTTTGCAGAAAAACGGAATTTCTGCCACGGCAAAACATTATCCAGGACTTGGTCTGGCTCAATCCGATCCGCACCATTTCGCGCCGGTGATTCACTGGGAAAACCGGAAAGCAATGGAAATGGCGCTGCTGCCCTTTCGTGAAGCAGTCAAGGCGGGTGTCCACGGTGTCATGACATCCCACGCCCGCTATCCTTTTCTCGACGCTGAATGGCCGGCAACCCTGTCGCCCGGCATCAACCGCGAGTGGCTGCGCAACCGACTCCATTTCGATGGAGTGCTGTTCAGTGACGACCTGGATATGGCGGCCGTTGCCGGTAATTATGCCTGGCAAGACGTCGTCAGGCAGGGGATTTATTCTACGCTGGATTTCTTTCTTCTATGCCAGGACCACGAGAATATCGAACCCCTGTACGAAGCGCTTCGCAATACGTTGAGTGCGGAGAGCTCCGCTTCAACCCTTCATCAGCAATCTCTACGACGCATTGAGAAGCTTTTCCGGCAGCACCACGTTAATCTCCCGCTCGGGTGAATGTGCTCGCAAGTTTGCTCGCGAACCTGAGACTACGCCGAGGAGCTCCTCGCATTTCCTTGTTCGACAACGAATCAGCCGGTTTGGATTTTGCGGAAGTCTCCAACCCTGGCGAATAGATCGTGGATGCGCGTCAGCAGAGCGAGTCGGTTGCGACGGACGGCTTCATATTTATCCATCACCAGCACCGAATCAAAAAAGGCGTCAATGGGACCCTTGAGCTTCGCCATGGCCTCCAGCGAGCCATCATAATTGGACTGGTCGACACATTCGTTCACCACGCCTTCGGTATCCTGAAGCACCGCAAAGAGCTCCTGTTCGGCTGCACCACCAAACAGGTCCGCAGACACCGGGGTCTTTTCAGGCGCCTTGATGATGTTCACCACACGTTTGAAAGCGGCGGCCAGGGTGTCGAAATCGGCACGGGTTTTGAAAGCAGCCAGAGCCTTGGTGCGGGCGACGGCGTCCACCAGGTCATCCATCCCGACGGCAAGTGCGGCATCCACCACATCCGCGCTATAGCCTTCCTGACTCACAAGCCAGTGGTGCAATCGTCCCTGGAAGAATTCAAGGACCGTCGACCTGACTGTTTTTGCGGGCTCAATCAGCTGCAGCTTCAAGAGCGGCAAAGCCTCATCGATTAGCATGGAAAGCGATATGCGAAACGGTTTTTCCAATATGATGCGAATGATGCCCAGAGTCTGCCGGCGCAATGCAAACGGGTCCGCAGTCCCTGTTGGAATGAGGCCGACGCCGAAACACCCCACAATGGTATCCATCTTATCCGCTATGCTGAGCAAGGCCCCCGCGGTTTCTTCCGGAATGGGGCCGCCGGCTCGAGTGGGAAGGTAGTGTTCGAAGATCGCTTCGGCCACCGCTTCGGGCTCGCCCTGCAGACGTGCATAGGCTCTTCCCATCACCCCCTGCAATTCCGGGAACTCTCCAACCATGCCGGTCACAAGATCCGCTTTGCACAAGTAAGCGGCCCGCACCAGTGTGTCGATTGAATCGGGCGCCAGCCGTTCTCCCAGCCAGCGGACCAATGCCGTAAAGCGTTCGACCTTTTCCCAGCTGGTGCCGAGCTTGGAATGAAACACAACCTTTTTCAGTTGCTCGGCTCGCGCATCTAAACGAATCTTTTGATCCTCTTCGTAATAAAAGCGAGCGTCTTCGAGTCGGGCCCGAACGACGCGGGCGTTTCCCGCGGCAACCAATTTGGCATCCTTCGGAACGGTATTGGCCACCGTCACAAAATAGGGCAGCAGCTTTCCCTTATCGTCGGTAACCGCGAAATAACGTTGATGCTTCTTAATCACTGTGATCAACAATTCCGGCGGAAGCTGCAGGTATCTCTCTTCAAACTCGCCCAATAAAGGTTCCGGATACTCGACCAGGTTAGTCACTTCATCCAGAAGCTCCTCGTCTTCCAGGATGGCTCCCCCAACCTTCCCGGCGGTTGCCCGGATGCCATCGCGAATGCTTTGTCTCCTCTCCTCCAGATCCACCACCACAAAATGCTTTGTCAGGTTCTGCCGGTGACTCGCGTAGTCTGTTACGGTCAGCCACTGAGGGCTCATGAAGCGATGGCCGAAGGATTTGTCGCCGCTGCTCACGTCACCGTATTGAAAATGCAGCACCTCATCGCCCAAAAGTGCCGTTATCGAGTGCACCGGGCGAGTATAGGTGACACTCAGGCTCCCCCAGCGCATGGACTTCGGAAACGGGATGTGGGCGATGAAGTCGGGCAGCATTGTCTCCAGATGCTCCCTGGTGGGCAGCCCTGCTTGTTCGCGAACGATACACAGATATTCGCCCTTGGCCGTTTGTTTGACTTTGATATCCTCGACCGTTACCCCCTGTCCCCGCGCAAATCCTTCTGCGGCTTTGGTCGGGCGCCCTTCGGCGTCATAGGCAACATTCTTCGGCGGGCCGATGATTTCAGTGGCATAAGCTTCCTGCTGCACCGCCACATTCGGCATGACCAGCACCAGGCGTCTTGGGGTCGCAGTGGTGAACGGTTCGCCGTGGCTGATACGATTCTCGTCCAAAAACCAGACCATTTGCGTTGCCATGGCCGCCATTGCCGGCTGAATATAACTGGTTGGAATTTCTTCACTTCCTATTTCTAGATAGAGCTCTTTTCCCACGGTTCCCTCCAAAGCTTGGATCTAGTCCCATTTCTTAAGCAGGGGAAATCCCATTGCTTCCCGTTGAGCCACATAATCGTGCGCCACCAGTCGCGCCAGGTTGCGCACGCGGGCAATGTAGTTGGTGCGCTCGGTAACACTGATGGCTCCTCTGGCGTCCAGCAGATTGAAAGTATGCGAGCACTTCAGACAGTAATCATAACAGGGGAGAACCAGCCCGCGCTCGTGCATTTTGAGGGATTCCGCTTCATACATATTGAACAGCTGCAGCAGCATATCCACATCGGCTGCCTCAAAGTTATAGTGGCACCATTCCACCTCGCCCTTGTGATGGACGTCTCCATAGGTGACGTTGCCGCTCCAGATGAGGTCGTAGACATTGTCAATGCCCTGCAGGTACATGGCGATACGTTCGAGACCGTAAGTGAGCTCCAGACTGACCGGACTTAAGGGAATTCCCCCCACTTGCTGGAAGTAGGTGAACTGGGTGATCTCCATCCCGTCCAGCCATACCTCCCAGCCTAACCCGGAAGCCCCCAGCGTGGGTGATTCCCAGTCGTCTTCCACAAAGCGGATATCGTGATCCAACGGGTCGATGCCGAAGCTCTTGAGGCTCTCCAGGTATAATCCCTGCGAATCGGGTGGAGATGGCTTAATGATGACTTGATACTGGTAATAATGCTGCAGTCGATTGGGATTTTCACCGTAGCGACCGTCGGTGGGCCGGCGGGAAGGCTCGACATAGGCCACTTTGTAAGGTTCCGGCCCCAGTACCCGCAAAAAAGTGGCGGGATTGAATGTGCCTGCGCCAACTTCCAGATCGTAAGGCTGCTGGACGACGCATCCTCGCTCAGACCAGAACTTATCCAGCGCAAGGATCAATTCCTGGAACGTCATGTGCGGCTCCTTTGAAAGACGAATATTGTGGTTTCGAATGGCTTCAAGGCTTTTTTCCGCAACGCTGCGAGAACCATTCACTAAAGCTGATGATATTTCAGGAAATATTTGTAAAATAGCATAAATAGCCAGTGAATCGGCGCTCTGTCAAGGAAAATTCAGTCAGCCGGTAAATTCATCGCGATACGGATCTTTCACATTAAATTTGGGATCGATCTTCCGGGAAGATTCTGCCGGCACTTCTTCTGTCATTGAATCCCGGCGAGTGCCTGGAATTCAGTCTGCTGCTCATAGGCCCCGCCCTCGAGGCATTGCCCTGCTGTGTGGATGCCGTCATGGAAATGGGGCGCCAGACTCTCGGCAGGGAATCGATTCCAAACCGAACGTACGATGCCGATTGCTCATTCTCAAGGTCCTTGATCAGCGCCTTCATGTAGGAAACATCATCAATGGTCTCTTGGCTGCGGACAAGCTAGAGCGCAATAACAAATATGGCGGCGCTACCGACAATAATTCCGATGTTCTCTCGCCGGCTGGTGTACATCTTAAACATGAAAACCAACATGATGACGGCCATTGTCGCCCCCATCACAAGTGCCATGTAAGCGCGTGTCTCACAAAAAAACAGATGATCTAACCGGTAGGTGCTTAAATACATAAGCCCCAGCATGACGACGGTCCGGTCGCAATCATGGCGCCGAACCTTGTACACATGTTCATGTCTGAACCTCCATTCTTATGGGAGACATCAAGATTGCTCCAGTATCTTCACGACGATTTGATAGCGTTCTTCTACAGCTTGGCGATCATGGTCCTCCGGTATGGCTTCATCGCCTCCCTGTTTGATCATCTTAGCCTGCTTCCGCAGAGCCTCCCGCTCTGGTTGCGTAGTCGCATGAGCCGCAATTACGGCAATAGTTTCCAACAATCGGATCGTCACCGCTACGCTAGAACGGCCATATTGCCGGATCTGATTGAACGAGGCCTCAACTAAACCCTCAAACGTGACCGGGTTGGCCATTAAACGCAGTTTGTTCTCGTCATCGTAACGGTACCCGGAGGGAATCTGCCGCTCGGCCAGATGAGCCAGCGCCGCACCCAGCCGGTCGACGCAAGCCATAGCGGTAAATGGATCGTTGATACCGGGCGAGAGCGCCCGCAAGGCAATCTCCACCAACTGGTCGATCGCAAATTCTACATCTTGCAAGCGAAGTCGTTGCGCCCCAAAAATGAAGGCATCATTGATCTTTTCGCTAAGCCCCTCCTCAAAATGCTCGATAGGCCAGACTTTGACCAGATCGTTGTCTGAAGCGATGAAGTTCCCCGGACGGTGTTCGAGACGAAGCAAAAGATCGTGCTCAATCGCCAGCTTCATCAGTCCCTCGTTATCGATGGACTGCAGATAACCACTATGCGAGGCTGTGACAGCTTGGGCATGCTGGTCAAAATCTTCCGGCACGTCATCTTCATTTCTCATTTGATATTCAAATGCGAGATGGCTCTTTTTCTCTGGAAACAGCCGTTCAACGGCCGCGTACAACTCCCGCTCGACCGAGGCAATGACATTCTGAATGTGAATGGAAACCGACACGTGATGAATGAAGTAAATAAACAAGCCCAGGCTGGCTAGTGCCAGAAAAAAGGCTACGGTGACCGAGATATGGGGCACAAATGTGTTTTCGTCAACACTTCTGACCGTGCGCAGCACCAGCAGACTGTAGACAAAAGTGGCAATGAATGTCCCCATGACCATCTGGTTGCCCGTATCCCGCATAAAGTTATTGAGCAGGCGCGGGCCAAATTGCGAAGAAGCCAAAGACAAGGCCACGATTGTGATGGAAAAAGTGACGCTGACCATCGTAATCATCGAACCGGCCAGGGTGGAGAGAAGGGTCCGAACACCATCCGCCCCACCGGTATAAGCCCACGCCGGCAGTTCAGATCGCTCGGATATTGCTAATTGGTCAACGGTAACTGTCAGGAAAGACAGCCCGATCGCCAGTGCCGTCATCAAGGCCGGTAAAAACCAGTAGCTGGAGCGGACGATCTCCCAATAATTGAGTAGCCTAGTTCTCATTCGTTCCTCCACATTTTGCCGACGTCTTCAGCATGTATCCGGATTGAACGTCAACCGAAATTTCTCCTCCCATGCACGAGTTGGCAGGGAGCTCATTCATAGAAGATAAGTTCAACCCCATGTCTCTAACAGCACACACCCTCACCCCTGCGAGGTACCGCCAAGAGGGCATCTTCGAGCCGGGGTCCTGGAGATTTCAAAAGAAGCCTCATGAGACGTCATGGTTTCATTTTCGTTCAAACCCCACTCGAGGACGGGGTGGCGCCGCTGGATTCCCGCTGCTGTATGAAAGTCTTGTAGAAGTGAGCTGGAGCACCGATATCCCCGACTTAATCCATATTCAGGCTCGGATTGAGGAAAGGACCATCCGGGCGGCAGCGTTATGCCGGCGCTGTGTCATTCATCCTCATGGGATTTGCCCTTCCGAATTTTTCTGTCAGCCTCCCCCTTGTCCGAGCTCTTCTGTTTAGGTCCTTCCTGTTCAGCCTCAGCCCTTGCATGATAGAGCAAGCTCACATACACTGGAAAATGATCTGAGCCAAAATTGGATTTACGCTCGAGCGCAATCAGCTTGAAATGATCGGAATGGAAAACATGGTCCAGAGGAAATCGAATGAACGGGTATTTGGCATGAAATGTATTATATAGGCCGCGGCCGATGCGAGGGTCGAGCAGACCGCTGATGCGCTGGAATAATCTTGTAGTGTGTGACCAGGCGACATCATTGAGATCCCCCATCACGATCACCGGGTTGTCGGATGCTTTGACCTCTTTTGCCACGAGCAATAGCTCCGCATCGCGTTCTTTAGTGTCTTTACTCTCCTCAGGATGTGGCGGCTTCGGGTGCAGACAGTGCAATTCGACCATCTGACCGGAACGTAAGCCAACCACGGCGCGCATCGATGGAACATCAGGCTCCAAAAGGAATCTCACTTGAGCATCGTGAAGTTTGCCCTTTGAGTAAAGCAGCATACCGTAAGTGTTGTCGAGCGGACATCTGAGGGAATACGGATAATTCGACTCAATACCGGACAATTGCTCCTCCCACCATCTGTCTGGTTCAGCCAGCAACACAATGTCCGGATTGGAATCTTCCAGTATTTTCAGAAGACCATGCACATTTCGATTTGTCATCAGTACGTTGGAAATGAGCAGAGTGATTGTGTTTTCGGCATCGTTTGCATCCGCATCCAGCACCTGCTTCTTTGCCAATTGAGTGTAAGGGCGGATCTGAAGGATCTGAAATGCGATGCCAGCCAAAAGCAGGACAAGCATTAATCGATCTAAGCTTCTAAGCGGCCGTTTGAGGATTAGATAAGCGACGAGTACAAGCATTCCGAGCACCACGATTTGCATTCGCGGAAAATCAAATATGCGAATCCACCACGCCTCTTCCCGCACTATGGGAAGGATGGTGGCAAATACAACAATAGCGGCAAACATCGGCAACAAAAAGCTCATGCAATGACCTCTACTTTTCTCTTCAGGCCTTCGGCAATCTAGATCCCATGGGTCTACAATAAGCTAGGATATAAGCATTTAATTCAATTATCGCAAAAGGGGATGCTGCAGAGCTTTGGGAGAAAATCCGGGCAGCATTTCACTTCTTTTTCTTGGATTCCATGGAAATGATCCACCGTCTGATATTCGCCGATCCCCAAAAAAGTCCGTGATCTCGCGACTGCCCATATCCAAAGGATGGCGCTTGTTGTGATACAGGATAAAGCGTTCCATCTACTGTACATAGGCTTTTTCAGTCCGGATGCTGTAGTGGCGAAGCCGGCTCCTGGCTGCCTTGCCGAAAAGACGTCATGGCCTGCATTCCCTAATGGGTACAAAACTTGTGTGAAATATCAAGATAGATTCCAGCCGAAAGTCTTGGAACCGTCGGTATAAAGTTGTGTTGCCGGTAAAATGACCTTTTTTTTAGCAGTCTAAGATGCCCGGTTCCATTGACAGGTAAAATGCCCTTGCATGCCGGTCAGGTCCGTGCTATCAGCAGTGCTTCGTTACATACATTTAAGTATGTTTATTTTGAAACCCGAGGAAAGAGCGTTCTGCATGAGAGCTTCGCTTCAGCCGGTGACAGCTGTGAAACCGCCCGGAACGCTGTTCGAGAATACCGTCTCCAGGTCCTTCCGAGTCAGGTCGGAATCCAGAGATGTGCATGGTTACTGGATTCCGGCGTTCGTCGGAATGACGGAGAAGCACCGGGAACCCATTCTCGGACACGCTCCTGGATTGATGCTGCCTTGTTCACGGTTGTGGTTGTGCCTTCTTTGGGTTGTTTTGGTAATGGCGGGGTGTGCAGCGGTGGGTCCGGACTATGTGCCGCCCGCCGCAAGAGTGCCGGAAAAGTGGCACACGGCGCCCGATCCGTCTGTTATCACCGGTATGGAAGTGATTCAAAAATGGTGGGCCGTCTTTAACGATCCCATCCTCACCCGGCTCATCGGCGAAGCCGCTGCCGGCAATCTGGATCTCAAAACAGCGATGGCCAGAGTTAAAGAAGCGAGGGCTCGAATCGGTGTTGCGGCCGGCGTCTTTTACCCACAGGTGGATGCAGTCGGAGAATTCGCCCGGCAGCGAGGCAGCGCAAACACCCTGGTGGGGATAGGAGCGGAAGCCAACCAGGTTGCCATGGGGCTCGATTCCAGTTGGGAAATAGATCTTTTCGGGCGCATTCGCCGTTCGGTGGAAGCCGCTACCGCCGATTACCAGGCCACCCTGGAGGACCGCCGGGATGTACAGGTGAGCCTTTTTGCCGTAACGGCCCGCACTTACCTCACGGTTAGAACCCTGCAGGCGCGTCTGGCGGCCACCGAAGGAAACATTGAATCCCAGCGGCAAGTGTTGTCCCTGACACAAACCCGCTTCAAATACGGACTGGCTGCGGATCTCGATGTTGCTCAGGCCGAAGATGTGCTTGCCAACTCGGAGGCGCTGGTACCCACTTTACGTTCCGCACTGATTCAGGCCATCAATACCATTGCGGTATTATTGGGACGACCGCCCGGAGCGGTTCATGATGAACTGATGCCGGTCAAGCCCATCCCCATACCGCCTGCCGAGCTCACGGTGGGCCTCCCCGTCGATCTTTTGCGGCAGCGGCCGGACATCCGGCGGGCGGAGCGCGAAATCGCCGCCCAGACGGCTCGAATCGGGGTCGCCACGGCCGACCTCTACCCGACATTTTCTCTGCTCGGCACAATCGGCCTTGAAGCTACCGATGTGGGGGACCTTTTCACCAGCGGCAGTCAATTCTATACCGTTGGACCGACCGTGCGCTGGAATGTGTTTGCCGGCGGCCGTATCCGCAGCCGAATCAAGGTCGAGGACGCCCGCACGGAACAGGCTTTGCTGCGATACGAGCAGACGGTTCTCAATGCGTTGAACGAGGCCGAAAATGCCATGACGGCCTACCTGGAAGAACGCAACCGAATAGATGCTCTGGAGCGCTCCGTTGCCGCAGCGCGCCGAACCTTAAAGCTGGCTATTCAGTTGTACAAGGATGGGCTCAGGGACTTTCAGAATGTGCTCGATGCCGAGCGCAATGTCTTCAATGTAGAGAATCAACTGGCCGAGGCGAAAGGCAACATTGCCATCAGTCTGGTGCAGATTTACAGGGCTCTTGGTGGAGGCTGGGAGGTTGGAGCCGGCGTTGACGGCGCCGGTGAAGGGCCGGCTGCGGCGCAGTAAGTTGGGGGATGCGGAGATGCGTAGACACGGGGATGCGGAGACACGGAGACACGGAGATAGGGAGATATGGAGATAGGGAGATATGGAGGCAGGGAGATGCGGGGAGGGAAAGGTACGGAGCTTTGGGCCTCTTGAGTCCCTCGGTTAAGCCATGGATGCTGTTTCACAAAGGTTTACAATGAACACGGTAGAGGAGAGAACCATCATCGTATCCGGCCGTGTGGCACAGCGGTTAATTGGCACCTGTCATCCGGCCCTCAGCCGAAGTAGTAAAGCTCTCTTGAGGCTCGCTTCTACCGTCACACCGACGGACCGGCATCGGATTCGGGCGGGGGCGGCGGGTCCGGAACCCCTCGAAAAACCTGGATTCCGCTTTTGTATGAAAGTCCACTCCGTCATACTCGTCATACTTGCGCAGGCGGGTATCCAGGCTATTAATGTGGATTCCCGCCAAAAGCGTGCTGGAATGACGGTCGGGCGACTCGGGAGACTTTGATTTGTCGTGATGATCTGCAGATCATGACCGTTCGCCTGAATGACGTTTGGTGCATTTTCTTAAAACAAAAGCGCCAAGGTCGGTCTTGTGCAGCCCCTAATAAAATGGAGGAAGTTACGTGTCTTTGGAATCGCTTCGGGCAATCCTCGAGAGTCGGAAATGGATCGCAGCGGCGTTGATGACGTCTCTCTTATTCGCCGGCTGCGAAGAAAAAAACGTCTATGCGCCGCCGCCGCCCCCGCAGGTGGCCGTCAGCAAACCGATTCAACAGGCGGTGACAGATTACGCTGATTTCAACGGCCTGACCCAGGCGATTGAATACGTAGAAATACGAGCCCGGGTGGAGGGTTACCTTGAAAGCATCAACTTTCAGCCGGGATCCCGGGTGAAAGAGGGAGATCTTTTGTTTGTCATCGATCCGCGACCGTTTCAGGCCAAACTGGACGAAGCCAAGGCAGAACTGGAGCGCCGCAAGGCCGAGCTGAAACAAGCCGAGGCAACACTCAAAAGGAAAGAGCTAGCCTACAAAGCCAACGCTGTCAGTGAGGTGGAAGTCATTCAAGGCAGGGCCGACCGCGATGTGGCAAAAGCGGCTATTCAGGCAGCTTTGGCCGCTATCGACACGGCCGAGTTGAATCTGGCTTACACCAGGATTCATGCTCCCATCAGCGGCCGAATCGGCCGCGATCTGGTCGACGAGGGCAACCTGGTAGGTGCAAGCGAGCGCACCCTCCTCACCACCATCGTGAAAGATGATCCGATCTACGCCTACTTCAATGTGAACGAGCGCGATCTGCTCTATTATCAGCAGCATACTGCACGCCGGGATTCCCCCACTAACGGGGAAGGAAGCACGCCGGTCTATCTGGGACTTTCCAATCAGCAGGACTACCCTTTCGAAGGGCGCATCGACTTTGTGGACAACAGGCTCGATCCATCCACGGGAACCATTCAGGTGCGCGGGGTTTTTCCCAATTCCGATCATCGATTGTGGCCGGGGCTTTTCGCCCGCATTCGGGTGCCCATCGGTACTCGGGACAACGCCCTGCTGGTGCCGGATCCGGCGATAGGAACCGATCAGCGCGGTGAATACCTGCTGGTGGTCAACGATCAAAACATGGTTGAATATCGTCCGGTACAAATCGGCGCTCAGGTGCTGGGTATGCGCGTCATCGAAACGGGAATAGCCGCCGCCGATCGGATCATTGTAGAGGGTCTGCAGCGGGCCCGGCCCGATTCGACGGTCAGTCCCGTGCCGGCGGCGGGGCGGGAATCCAGTCCCGAAACCCCGGCAGCGAACCCCAAACGAGGTAGTTGAAGATGTTCAGCCGATTCTTCATCGATCGTCCCATCTTTGCCGCGGTCGTCTCCATCATCATTGTGATCGCCGGACTGGTGACGTTCAGAAAGCTTCCCATCGCCCAATATCCGGATATTCTGCCGCCGACGGTGGTGGTTACCGCTGCCTATCCGGGCGCCAATGCAAAGGTCCTGGCGCAAACCGTGGCACAGCCGATTGAAGAGCGGGTTAATGGTGTGGAAGGGATGCTGTACATGTCGAGCACCTGTTCCAGCAACGGTCAATACCAGCTGACGGTAACCTTCGAGACCGGCACCGACCTTGATATGGCGGCAGTGCGCACCCAGAACCGTGTGGCTGTTGCCGAGCCGATGCTGCCCGAGGAGGTGAGGCGCCTCGGCATCACGGTGCAGAAGCAATCATCGAATATTGTGTTGATTGCGTCGCTGACCTCGCCAAACAGCACTCTTGACGAGCTCTACCTGAGCAACTATGCCACTTTGCGGATCCGCGATGAGCTCGCCCGTTTGGATGGCGTTGGTGATGTGCTCGTGTTCGGCGCCGGCAACTACAGCATGCGCGTGTGGTTGGACCCGGATAAGCTCAAAGCGCGCCGCCTGACCACAAACGATGTGGTAAACGCCATTCGAGAGCAAAACGTGCAGGTGGCGCCCGGGCAGATTGGTCAGCCTCCTGTTCCGCCCGATCAGAGCTTCCAGTATACCATCAACACACAAGGCCGACTCACCGATGTCGCGGAATTCGAGGACATTATCATCAAAACAGCTGCGGGGGCTCGAATAACCCGGGTCAAAGATGTCGCTCGCGTCGAGCTCGGTTCGGTGAGCTACGATGTCAGCAGTCGCTTTGAGGGCAAACCGTCGGCGGCCCTGGCGGTTTTTCAGCTGCCCGGGGCCAATGCGCTGGAGGTGTCGAGTCGAGTGGATGCCAAGATGGCGGAGCTAAGCAAGGGCTTTCCAAGAGATCTGGACTATACCATCCCGTTTGACACCACCAAGTTTGTCGATTCGGCAATTCGCGAAGTGCTGATGACTCTTGTCATCGCATCGCTTCTGGTGTTTCTGACGATTTTTGTCTTTTTGGAGGATTGGCGAGCCTCGCTGATTCCGGGTGTGACCATTCCGGTATCGCTGATCGGCACCTTTGCGGTGATGGGCTTGTTGGGATTCAGCCTGAATATGATATCTCTGTTTGGGATTGTGCTCGCCATCGGGGTCGTGGTGGACGATGCCATTGTGGTGGTGGAGAATGTCGTCCGCCATATCAACGAGTCCGGACTGAACGCCAGAGACGCGACCATTAAGGCCATGGGGGAGGTCACCGGCCCGGTCATAGCCACTACCCTGGTGCTGATGGCAGTGTTCGTTCCCACTGCATTTTTGGGCGGAATTACGGGCCGGCTCTATCGCCAGTTCGCTTTGACCATCGCCACTGCCACCGTTTTCAGCACCGTCAATGCTTTAACCATGAGTCCGGCCTTGTGCGCTATTTTGCTCAAACCGACCTCAGGGAAGCACAACTGGTTTTTCCGCCTTTTCAACTGGAGCTATGACAAAGGCCAGGCCCTCTATATCCGGGTGGTAGCGATGATGGTGCGGCGCGCTATTCTTATGCTGCCCCTCTTTCTCATCCTCATAGCCGCTTCCTATTGGGGTTTCACCAGACTGCCGACGGGCTTTCTACCGCTGGAGGACCAGGGCTATGCCATGCTCAGCATCCAGCTGCCAGACGCTGCATCCAAAGCGCGAACCGATGCGGTGGTGGAGAAAATCAACAATCGGCTCGGTACCTTGGAAGGGGTTGAAGGCTACGTTTCGGTCTCCGGCTACTCGCTTCTGGACGGTGCCAATGCATCCAACGCGGCCGCCTACTGGATCATTTTGGAGCCATGGGATCAACGCACCACTCCGCAGCTGAGTCTGGAAGCCATTGTGGGACGTCTGTGGCAGGAGGCTTCTGCAATCAAAGAAGCCAATGTGTTTGCCTTCCCGCCGCCGGCAATCATCGGGCTCGGCGAAGCCGGCGGGTTTCAGATGCAACTGCAGGATCGCGGCGGCGTCGGGCTGCCGGCGCTGCAGCAGATGGCCGAAGCGATCGTACAGGATGCCAATGCTCAATCGGGGCTCAGCAATGTCTATTCGACATTTCGAGCCAACGTACCGCAGCTTTTTGCGGATGTAAACCGCACTCAGGCCAAGACTCTGGATATTTCGATTTCGGCCATCTTCGACACCCTGCAAGCCTACCTTGGCTCCATATACGTTAATGATTTCAATAAATTCGACCGGATTTACCAGGTCAATGTGCAGGCCGACTCCGCCTTCCGCAGGCGCATCGAAGACATTCGTCAGCTGGAAGTGCGCAACAACCGCGGCGAAATGATTCCCCTCGGCACAGTGGTGAAAGTGGAAAAGACTTTGGGACCTCAGATCATCAACCGGTACAATATGTACCCTGCCGCCGCTATCAATGGCTCGGCCGCCCCCGGGTACAGTTCCGGGGAGGCGCTGAAAATCATGGAACAGATGGCGGCTGCCGAACTGCCTGCCGCCATGGGGTTCGAATGGACCGGCATGTCCTATCAGGAGAAGCTCACCGGCGGGCAGGCGCTGCCGCTTTTCGCGCTCGCGGTGGTATTTGTTTATCTGGTTCTTTGCGCCCAGTACGAGAGCTGGTCCATTTCGTTTGCCGTTATACTGGTGGTTCCCCTCGCGCTGTTTGGCACCGTGGCGGCCCTGATGGTGCGCGGCATGGATGTCAACATGTACACCCAGATAGGGATCGTGTTGCTCATCGGCCTCGCTTGCAAGACAGCCATTCTGATCGTGGAGTTTGCCAAGCTGCAGCGGGAGTCCGGGAAAAGCATCAGGGAGGCGGCGCTGGAAGCCGCTCGATTGCGCTTCCGCCCCATCCTGATGACCGCATTCACATTCATGCTCGGGGTTGTACCGCTGGTGATTGCCTCGGGTGCCGGCGCCGCCAGCCGAAAGGCGCTGGGCACTGCGGTGCTCGGCGGAATGTTTGCAGCCACGGTCCTCATGGTGGTGTTCGTGCCCGTTTTCTATGTGGTGATACAAACATTCAGCGAATGGCTCCGTCCTCGCAGCGGAAGCAAACAGGTGAAAGTTTAACCCCATTTCGTTATTGACGAAAACCACCCGATCCCATGAGGCAACCCCATTACGAAGAGACTGGATAGCGTCACTCCCGCATGCTCCCGGCGGGAATCCAGTCCGGTGCCATTAATGCGCTCCCACGCTCCCTCGGTGGGAATGTTGTTGAATTAAGCCTGACACCAGATGTGGGGCGGGCTCTCCGAGCACGCCGACAAAGGCTCGTTCAGGGAACGAGCCCTACATTCGGGCAGCTACAAGGTTTAATTCAGCAGCATTGTCCCCCGGTGGGAGCCGGAAGGGAGTGAGGCGAGGCAACGAGGAGTATGCGCCAATCAATAACCGCTACATCGACATATTCCATGCCCCCCGGTGAATTGTCGGGCACGGGAGGTTTGAGTGGCTCGTCGAACTAAGGAAGAAGCCGAACAGACGCGGCGGAATATTTTGGAGGCCGCCTTTGAAGCATTCACGCGCAAAGGCTTCATGCGCGCAACGTTGGCTGACGTGGCCTCACTGGCTGGAGTCACCCGAGGCGCTATCTACTGGCACTTTGAAGACAAACTGGATCTGTTCATGGCTCTTGCGGAGGAAGTCGAGTCTGCGGCTGCGGCGCGTCCCGAGGATTTGCGAGAGGATCTGGTGCAATCCCTGGAAGATCTTAAGGGCGAGGTCTTAAACTTTCTCGCACATTTTGAAAGCAACGACCGTTATGCGGTGTTCTACGAGATGGTGAATTACCGGACCGAATACACTGAGGAACTGGAGCCGGTTCTCGCCAGGCAGCGCGAGATCCAACGCGGAATCCTGAGGAAAGCAGAGGGGATGTTTGCCCGGCTCAAGTTCCAAGGATCGGTGCGGCGCGATCTTGATCCGGCCCATGCAGCCTTGACTTTAATAGCCTTTGTGGTCGGTCTGATAGATATCTGGCTCTCCGATCGGCTCGCCTTTCGCATTACCGAAGTCGCTCCCCTGCTCCTGGACGATTTTTTCAGGGGTATGAGGCCTGAGCAGATGGGTGGGTCCGGCTAGGAAATTGTTCTATTCAGAGTCAGCCAAATCAGTATCCGGATAATGCTCCTTCAGACAGGCAGGGCAGATGCCGTGACTGAATTTTGCGTCTGAATGGTCGTGGATATATTTCTCCAGATGATTCCAATACCCCTTATCATCACGTATTTTCTTGCAGTGCATACAAATCGGCAATATGCCTTCCAGGGTTTTAATCTCTTTGAGTGCGGTTTTTAGCTCTCCGATCAGCTTTTCGCGCTCTTGCTCTATTTGTTTTCGAGTATCGATTTCTTCGCTCAGCCGCTTGTTTGTTCTGTCCAAATCTAAAAAAATGAGATTGTAGGGCTTTTCGATTCCCGTTTTGATGATGGCCTCATAGACTAGAAAGAAAGAAAAAATCTTGAAATAATGGCCCACCAGATTGGGAAATCCGTAGTTGCTCACGTAGAAGGTGAAAGCCATCTCGGAAACGATCGTGCAGACAAGGGACCAGAGCAGAAGGTGAAATACTTTATGGTCGAATTTATCCTTGTTTTTCGTCAGCAGGTAGATGTTCAGGGTTAGAATTGTACAAATGATGTATTCGCTGATTTTTTTGAAAGGTGTCAAACCGACGCCGCCCACAAAGCATTCCGGAAATATCTTCCAGTAGAAGATGCTGGCGACCAAAAGACCGGTGACTATCGTGTATGAGGCAAATACGGTGTTGGGCCTGGTCAACTTTCCAGTGTGTAAAAATACAAACGCCAGCAGCAGGGTAATACTCTCCATATAACGGGCGCCGATCCATAGCTGGTTGGCGTAATAGTCATAGTCGGTAAAGACTGGCATGCCCTTGTATGCGAGCGTATGGAGCAGATCCAGAATACCGATGAAGAGGTAGGCGATGCCGATGAACAAAAGATATGGGTTGCGAATATATTGCCTTGAATTCCAGGCGATCATAAAAAGAGAGAATGCAACGACAATGCTGAAAATCTCGGCCAGGCTATGGAAGAGGAGATAGTTTATGCGACTGGTAAAATACAACCCGACGAGAATGGCGGCCGGAACAGCGTAGTTGAATAGTTTCTCGCCCCTGGTGGAGGAAGCGGTGGAGACCTGTCCCATAAGAACCCTTTGTTAACAGTCTGTCTTAGCTTCGATGCTTGAACGCCGGCATCCGGCTCCTTATTCAAGGGTCTCGGTTCGACTCTGTTGCTGTGCCGTTTGCGCCTTCGTTGTTGGCGGGCTGCCGCCGGGTCGATCTTCCGCTTGAATATCAACGGTCAGCCACCGAAACGTCACGAGAGCCGGAGAAAATTCCGGTGAGCCCTATCAAAGCTTGGCCCATCCACAATGGAATTTCAAGTATCAGGTTGTTTCCGTCCGAAAATTCTTTCCTGACGTAGCGGCGGGGCCGGGCGTGCGATGGAAATCATGGAATGATATCGGTCGGAAACCTGTTTTTGTTGCCGGGAACAAGCTATACTCGATTGGAAGTCCGCATGTGATTATTTCGGCTCATCGCGGATTAGCGTGATCGTGTCGCCTGCAGCCGTTTGCCCTGAGGTATCGAAGGGCAACCCATCCGTTCG
>ENA-OSEO01002698-OSEO01002698.1-sediment-metagenome-genome-assembly--contig:-NODE-2698-length-23799-cov-4.223295_pt1 | contig 23799 bp, 20 predicted proteins | sample MGYA00237883_ERZ534232 | MGnify/ENA metagenome assembly ERZ534232
TAAGGGATAAACTTAAAACCTTAGGGATAGAGGGGGAGTGTGAGATATCTGGAAATTAATGCAGACCTTTGCACAGGCTGCAGAACCTGCGAAACCGTCTGTTCCTTCTATAAGACCGGCAGTGTAAACCGGGGTAGAAGCAGGATAAGAATCCGGAGGGCGGATGTTCTCTCCTTCGATACTCTGGTTTGCCTGCAGTGCCAGGATCCCCCCTGTCTTAAGGCCTGTCCCAGGAAGGCTATAATTCAGAAGGGGGGGCAGGTGCGGGTTATCGCAGAACTCTGTGACGGCTGCGGGGAATGCCTTAAGGTCTGCGATAAGCTTTTTCTAAGCCCGGAAAAGGATACGGTGCTGATGTGCGATCAGTGCGGTTTATGCATCCCCCAGTGCCCGGAGGGGGCTTTAAAAATTATTAAGAGAGGTTCTTGCAAAATATAATTTTGTAAGAACCTCAAGAACCCAGAATAAGGATTATGAAGGAATGAATATTTCAATTGATTTTCTTGGTCTCAAACTGAAAAACCCTCTTATGCTAACCGAAGGACCCCTTTCCGGGAATCGGGATTTAATAGAAAAGGCAGCAGAGGCAGGGGCAGGGTTGATCTTTACCAAGGGAATAAGGCCGGAAGAGGTGCACTCCCCAGTTCCCTATATGGGGAAATACAGAAACAGCCTGATCAATGCCGACTGGTCCTGTATAGGTCTTAACAACTGGATCAAGGTTTTGGCAGATCTGGACAGGGAGATACCCCTGGTTACCAGTATAGCCAAGAACTATGTTACACCCCAAAGGGCCGTGGATATGGCCAAAAGTCTGGTAAAGGCCGGTTCAAGGATTATCTCCTTTGTGGACTACAATGCAGCGGAGCTTGTAGAAACTGTTAAGATGGCCAGGAGGGGGTTAAAGGTTCCCATCATGGTAAAACTACCCCCCTTTCTTAGGGATCTGGAGGAGGTGCTTAAAAACCTGAAATCCGCCGGGGTGGATGCTATTGCTGCTATGGATTCCATAGGCCCGGTTATGGCAGTGGATACGGATACAGGGGAACCGAGTATGGGTAGCAGCGATGGAAGCGGATATCTCTCCGGGCAGGCTATTCTTCCTGTAACCCTTAGGTATATCTATGAGATAAGCAGATTTGTGGACCTGCCTGTGGTGGGTGTGGGAGGTGTTACGGATTCCGCCTCTGCCCTGCAGATGATTATGGCCGGGGCGACTGGGGTGGGGATGGTCACAGCTCCCATGCTGGAAGGTCTTGGGGTATTTAAAAAGGTAGAGTCCGGGATCAAGCAGTATATGCTGGAAAAGGGATATGGGGATATTTCGGAGATCCGGGGTTTATCCCGTCGCAGGGTGGAAGAAAGAAGAATCTCGGAAGATTACAGATCCAGAATAGATTCGGAACTCTGCACAGCCTGCGGCCGCTGCTTTAAGGTCTGTTATTCCGAGGCTATAATTAAAGGATCGGAATACTACCGAGTGATAACTGAAAAATGTGTAGGCTGCGGGCTTTGCGCCAGCGTTTGTCAGGTAAAGGCGGTTTCTTTTATTTAGGAGGGTTAAAAGAGGTGATAGACGAGGTAAAAACATTAACCGTTGCCGATGCGGTGGCGGAGAAACTTATTAGTAAAATCATGGCCAATGAGCTTTCCTGGGGTCAGAAGCTTCCATCCCAGAGGGATCTGGCCAAGATGCTGAATGTCGGTATCTCTTCCTTAAGAGAAGGGCTGCAGATCCTTCAAGCTATGGGTTTTATAGAATTAAAACCAGGGAGGGGAACCTATATAACTGCCGATTCCTCAATACCCTTCAGCAAGAACATCGCTCTCTCCATCTATTCGGACACCAGTGTACAGAATTTAATGGAAGCCCGGGAGGTTCTGGATACCGGTCTTGCGGTTTTGGCAGCAAAAAAGGCTGATCCCAAGGATATAAAAAAGATGGAGACCCAGATCCAGTGCATGGAAAAATCTATAAGCAATGGCAATTCCTCCATTCTGCAGTGCGATATTGAATTCCATATATGTCTGGCAGATTCGGTAAAAAATCCTCTTCTGGAGAAATTTTCCTATGTTCTCCGTTCTTCTCTGGAAAAGTTCATAGGAACCATCTCCCATACAGAGCGGGGTGTGGAGCTCCACAGGAAGGTACTTGATGCCATTAAAAACAGGGAACCCCTGGAAGCCCGGGATTCCATGATAGAACTATTGAAACACACCCGTCAGGTGTATCTGGAATATCTTTATAAAAAGGAAGGATCCCATGGCAGCAGTATTAATTGACAGGCCCCTTCACGAGGAAGCCTTAAGTCTGCTTTCCTCCCAGGTAGAGGTTGTATCGATCTTTGATGATAATCGGGAGAAGCTGGAGGAGGCGATAAAAAGGGTTGAAGGTATTATCTGCTCTGCCGCCTTGAAGATCGGGCAGAGGGAGATAGAGCTTGGTAAAAATCTTAAGGTTCTGGGAAGACCTGGTGTAGGTTACGACAGTGTGGATATAAAGGCAGCCACGGCGGCAGGAATACCGGTGGTGTATACCCCCGACGGTCCCACCGAATCGGTGGCGGAACATGTTATTGGTATGATGATTCTTTTGGCAAAAAGGATAAATCTGGTGGAAAAGGCCTTTAGGGAGAAGGGCGATTTTGGCATCAGGACAAGGGTTACAGGGACGGAGCTTATGGGTAAAACCTTGGGCCTTGTGGGTGCAGGAAGAATCGGGCAGAGAACCGCAGAGATTGCCGGCCTGGGGCTAAAGATGAAGATCCTTATTTATGACCCCTATCTCAAGGCAGGTAGTCTTAAGGTTCCGTGGGAGTATAGTCAGGTATCCGACCTGGAGGAGCTTTTAGGGGAGGCGGATTTTGTTTCCCTCCATGTCCCAGCCACACCGGAAACGCGCAAACTTATAGGGCAAGTGCAGCTTAAGAAAATGAAGAAAACCGCCTATCTAATTAATACCGCCCGGGGGAGCATTGTGGATGAGCCCGCCCTGGTGGAAGCCCTTAAAACAGGAGTAATAGCAGGGGCTGGGCTGGATGTCTTTGAAAAGGAGCCGCCGGACAAGGATAATCCTCTTTTATCCCTGGATAATCTTGTGCTTACCCCCCACCTGAGTAGTTTTACAGAAGATGGAAAGCGTAAAATGGGGGTCACTGTGGTGGAGGGAGTTCTGGATGTGCTAAAAGGAAGAAAACCGGAATTCCTCGTGAACTCGGAAGTTTGGAATAATAGAAGATGATGGTTCTGGAGGAGGCAAAGAAGCTTGTTTCCCTTCCCAGTGTTACAGGGAACGAAGCAGCTTTGGCTCAGTATCTCCTTAAGGCTTTTAAATCCCTGGGCTGCAAGGCTTATCTCTACCCAGTAATAAAAAACAGATACAATATCTATGCCCTTTTAGAGGGGAGGCAGAAGGATTCTGTAGGTCTCCTTTTTCATGGACACCTGGATACAGTTGCTCCCCATGGCATGAAGGATCCCTTTACTCCGCGGGAGGAGAAGGGGCAGTTATGGGGCCGGGGGTCGGTGGATCAGAAGGGGGGAATTGCTGCAGCTTTGGCAGCCTTTGCAGAGATTACGGCTTTACTGAAGACAGAGGGCGGTCGCAAGAAGGGAGGAGCGGAGGAATCCTTGGGGAAAAACACCCCGGAGGTGCCGCAGAAGCCGATTTCCCGGGGACTGAAAAAGGGTGTGGCCTTTGTTGGGGTTATAGACGAGGAAGCAGAGCACCGGGGGAGCATGGCCCTTAAAAAAATGGGTATAAGCGCCGAGGGAGCAGTGGTTACTGAACCATCGGCATTGAAAATAGGAATAGGATGCAAAGGAACCCTTCCGCTTAAGATTACAGTTACAGGAAGAGCCTCCCATGCCTGCAGGCCCTGGCTAGGGGAAAACGCTTTGGTGCATGGAATGAATCTGATGCAGAGGATACTGTCGGAACCCCTGCCGGAGGCAGAAATCCCTGGGGTTGGTAAAGTCCGGGCGACCCTCAGTCTTGATAAAGCTCTAGGCGGTAAGGCCTACAACATTGTTCCGGACAGAGCTGTTTTCTGGTTGGATCGTCGGCTTATTCCGGGGGAAACCTATCAAGGTGTGATTGCTGCCCTGGAAAAGACCCTCTTGGGATATGATAAACCAGAGGATGTGTCTGTATCCTTGGAAGTAGCAAGACCAGACTGGCATTGGAAGCCTGTAAAAGAACGAGGTCTCCTGCCAACCCTTATTGATGCCTCCGATCCCCTGGTTAGGGCCTTTAAAAAAACCCACCAGGAGATTCTTGTAAGGGAACCGATAGTCTATTTTACCGATGGATACAATGAAATGGATTTTCTTAAAAATGATCTTGGAATACCCACCCTTCAGTATGGGCCGGGGGACGGCGGTTTATGCCATACCAATCAGGAACAGATGGAGATCCGGCAGCTTGCCGAGGCGGTGGAGGTTTATTGCGGGGTTATAAAAAGGATTTGCGGAGAGGAAGATGGCTATCAATTTTAAAGTGAATGGAAGGGACTGTGCCGGAGCGGGGGAGATGGAAGATACCTCCCTGCTTTTATATTTGAGAAATACCTTAAGGCTTACATCGGTAAAAAACGGTTGTAATGAGGGCCACTGCGGCACCTGTACGGTTATAATCAATGGAAAGGCCAAAAAGTCCTGCCTTGTAAAACTCAAGACCCTCGCTGGGGCCGAAATTGAAACCTTGGAGGCCTTAAGCAGCAGAGAGGCAATCCATCCGGTCATATATGCCTATGTGATGGAGGGAGCGGTGCAGTGCGGATTCTGTACCCCAGGATTCATCATGGCCACCAAAGCCCTTCTCCAAAATAATCCCTCCCCCTCCCCTGAGGAGGTGAAAAAGGCGCTTTCCGGAAACCTCTGCCGCTGCACGGGATATGTAAAGATATTGAAGGCGGTGGAAAGAGCGGCAGACCTTCTAAGGCAGGGTAGAACCTGGATTCCAAGAGGGGAGATCTATCCAGAGGCAGTAGAGGGTCTGGGTAATCCTGTTCCCAGGATAGATGCCCTTAAAAAGGCCACCGGAGAACTGCTTTTTGCGGAGGATCTCTTTTTTGAAGGGATGTTATACGCAAAGGTTCTGCGAAGCGCTCATCCCCACGCGGAGATCCTTAGGATCGATACCTCCGAAGCCTTAAGCCTACCCGGGGTAGAGGCGGTTCTAACAGCCAAGGATCCTCCGGGAAGGAACAGGTTCGGGCCTATACTTCAGGATCAGGAGGTTTTTGCGGAAAAACGGGTACGCTATCTCGGGGATGCCTTGGCGGCGGTTTATGCGGAGACCGAAGAGACAGCGGAAGCGGCTCTCTCTCTGATTAAGGTGGAATATTCACCCCTGCCTGCGGTTTCAAGTTTCGATGATCTGGAAAAAGAGAATCCAGTTCTCCTGCACGAAAGGGAGGATAAGAGTAATATCTTCAGCACCATGGAATCGGGCAGGGGAGATCCGGGAACAGGCTTCTTAGAAGCGGATTATGTCCTGGAAGGAGTGTACACCACCCAGTACATTGAGCATGCCTATCTGGAACCGGAATCCTGCGCGGCGGTCTTCGATACCCAGGGTAAACTTACGGTTTATGTGGGAAGCCAAGGCCCGGAAGCGGACATTAAGGAGATAGCTCCTGTGCTCGGAATTCCCCCGGAACATATAAGGATTGCCCATATGCCCATGGGGGGAGGATTCGGAGGAAAGGAGGATATCTCTGTTCAGATAATTGCAGCCCTGGGAGCTCAAAAGACCGGAAAACCGGTTAAGTATACCTTTACAAGAAGGGAATCTATAAGAACCTCTGGGAAAAGGAATTCCCAAAGGCTGGTGTATAAAACAGGGGTTAAAAGGGACGGCACTTTAGTGGCTGTTCAGGGGGATATCACCGCCAGGGCGGGAGCCTATGCCTCGGTGGAGGAGGCGGTTATTCTCCGGTCTGTAAGCTTTGCCGCAGGTCCCTATTCTGTGCCCCATGCCTCCTTTAAGGCCCGGGCTTACTACTGCAATAATATGCCTGCCTGTGCCATGCGTGGTTTCGGTAATCCCTCCGTTACCTTTGCCGCAGAGACCCAGCTGAATCGGATCGCCGAAACCCTGGGAATAGACCCCTTTGAAATACGGGAGAAAAACGCCCTTACTGTCGGCAAGGTAAGCATTACCGGGGAAAAGATCCCCTACAGTGTGGGAATCCTGAAGTGCCTTAAGGCTGTCCGTGAAGCTCTGGGAAGGACTGTTCTTCCTCCCCCCCGTCCCGGTTGGAAGAGGGGTACGGGAATAGCCGCTTCTTATAAAAATGTCGGCCTAGGTATAGGGATGGATGATTCTGCCGGTGCCTACTGTGAACTGCTTCCGGACGGGAACCTGCTGCTGCGTATAGGCAGCGTTGATATGGGCCAGGGAGCAAATACTGTAATGGCCCAGATTCTGTCAGAAACTTTGGGTTGGCCCTATTCCCGGATCATAGTACATTCGGCGGATTCCGAAGAGGATCCCAGGGCGGGAATGACCACCGCCTCCAGGCAAACCTTTGTAACCGGAAATGCCGTCCTTCAGATGGCTGTGGAGCTTAAGGCAAAACTTATCTCCCTCCTCTGCCGGGAGTATCAGGTAACACCAGGCGAGGTTGCAATCACGAGGGAGGGCTTAGGTATCACCCTTCCAGGACCGGAAAAGGAGCAGATTGTTATCTCCTATCAGGATTTCGGCAAGGTCATGAAGGAACGGGGAATCACCCTATCTGCGGAAACTAGATATGCTGCTCCGAAAACAGTGTTCAATCTTAAGGAATCCCCGGAAAAGTACCCAAAGGGGGAGGGGAGGCTTCATGCGGCATACTGCTTCGGGGCGCAGGCGGTTATCCTGGAGGTGGAGGAGGCTACCGGCAAGGTGGAGGTTCTAAAGGTGATTGCCGCCCATGATACGGGGAAAACCATCAACCGGCATGGGGCAGAAGGCCAGGTAGAGGGGGGTGTTGTAATGGGCCTGGGCTTCGCTCTTTCCGAAGAGTTTCGGATAAAGGAGGGAATTATCATCTCCGACACTCTGGGCAAATTGGGCTTAAGAAAGATCGGCCAGACTCCGGAGATTGAAGCCATTCTTGTGGAAGATCCCCATCCGGAAGGCCCCTATGGAGCCAAGGGAATGGGAGAATTGCCCATCTCGCCGATTGCTCCTGCAGTGGTTCATGCAATTTACAAGGCTATGGGGGTCTGGATTACCGATTTGCCTGCAACACCGGAGAAGATCCTTGAGGGTGTCACGAAGCTTGTAAAAAATAGAAAATAGTATAAAAAATAGTATTGGGGGTGGGAGATGGAACTGGAGATTATAAAAAGGGCATCGGAAGAGCTTTTAAAAAGAGGAATTCTTAAGGCAGAAACCGGAATAGTTCTAGGTTCCGGCCTGGGGGATCTGGCAGAGATGGGGGAAGAACGGATTGAAATACCCTACCGAGAGATCCCGGGATTTCCTGTCTCCACAGTGGAGGGGCACAAGGGAAGCCTAATCTCCTGCCGTCTCTGGGGCAACCAGGTTCTAATGATGAACGGTAGGGTTCATCTCTACGAAGGTTATAAATCTGAGGAGCTTGCAAGACCCGTCAGGATTCTGCATCTCCTGGGGGTAAAAACCCTAATCCTGACCAATGCCGCAGGGGCGATCAACCGCAGCTTTACACCGGGAATGTTCATGCTCATCACCGACCATGTAAATTTTACAGGAGCCAATCCCCTTATCGGGAAAAATATTGAGGAATTGGGAACCCGTTTTCCCGACATGAGCAGAGTATACTCCGAGGAGCTGCTTGGTATTGCAGAAAGAGCAGCCCTTAAACTTGGTATTAAGACCGCCCGGGGTATATACGCCTGGTACACCGGTCCCTCCTACGAAACCCCGGCGGAGATACGAGTAATGGAACGGCTGGGTATAGATGCAGTCGGGATGTCCACAGTGCCGGAGGCTATTGCGGCAAAACATCTGGGAATGAATATCCTTGCCATCTCCTGCCTGACAAACAAGGCTGCGGGGATCTCCCCTGTTCCACTTTCCCACGAGGAGGTTTTTGCCACAGCCCAAAAGGTCAAGGGTCAGTTCCGGGACCTGGTAAGGGAGATTATAGAAAGTATCACTTTGCAGTAAAAACCGTACCTAGGCACTCCACTGTGAAAGTGGCATCGGCCATTGCTCTTAGGGCATCCTCTTTGTTGTATTCCTCTGTAGGTATTAGATCCACATCCCCATAAAAGGAAAACTCTCTTTCTTTTCTCAACCATTTGGAAATTGCCGCCAGACGTTCCGAATTTTCCCTTAAACCGGCAGGGAATTTATCCCTGTGTTCTACAACCAAGGGCCCTACATCATGTATTTTGGGGGGTTCTATTCCTATTTTTCTAAGCGCTCCCTTAAGAGCAAGCTCAACAATCTCCTGGGATTCCCTTATTACATCGGAATAATTGGAGTCAGAAAGGAGAACCGGGAGTATCTTTAATCTGGATTTTGCCTTCTTAAAATAGCTTTCCCCTAACAGCTCAAGGGTCATAGGTCTACCACTTCTCCCTGTTTAATATCCGGCTTAAGTTCCCAGTACCAGCTTCCCTTCCAGAGTCTTTTACGGGCTTTGTAGGCTTCCAGCTTTTTTTCCAGAGACTTTAAATAGCCAGAGAAAAAATTATCTCTATCGATAAGTAACTCGGCATCATCAATCATATCAAGATACAAAAGACCCCCAGCTTGCACCTCCCGGGGTGTCTTGAAAAGGGGGGAGAGATCCACTTGCCATCCTGCCCTCCTTGTGGATTCTAAAACAGGCTCCATTTTCTCTTCCACAGCATAAAAACCCTTTACCCTCTTTATCCTTCCCCTGGGAAGATTTTCTGCAATAACAAGAAAATCCAGATCGGAATGCTGAGTCATCGTAATTCTGCCCACAGAACCGAACACCGCAAGGCTTACAAGATTGTCCTGGTAATAATCACTGCAGGTTTTAAGAAGAGAATCCAACAGTTTATGGCGTAGATTTAAGAGCATGGAATAAGTATAACCCTTAAAGTGGACAAAGTCGAGAACCGTTGTCTTGACCAGGATACTCTATTCTATCTGCACCTGTTAAACCTTACAATTAAGAAACTCTTTTTTCGATGTATGATTGGGTTTTAAGGGGATTATAAATATTTCAAAAAGCAAATAAATCGAGTTAATTTTCTTGACAAACAATAAATTCGAGTAATATAATTAATCTTTTTATATATTCAGGGAAAAAATGAATAGGACTGTCGCGCGGAAGCTTAAGAAGTTGCGCGGCAGGATGGAAAATACCCACTTCTGCGCTCTTCCATCCGCTCCCCCTGCTGACTAACCCTATTCAGTTCAAAAAACTGATTTTGCCGGGGTGCTGGTTTTGTGGAAAATCGGAGGAGCGCCCCTAACCCCTTCGGACGGAACGGAAATCTACAGCAGTTCTGGAACAACCTGTATTCATACCGGTGCCACTAACGGCCAATTATACTATTACAGGGCCTTCTCCTTTGATACTACAGGAAATTATTCTGCCGGAGTTTCTGTAAGCGCCACCCCCAATCCGCCTCCCGAACAACCCTCTAATCTCCTTGCCCTCCCTGGTTTTACAGATACCCTTTTATTCTGGCAGCCTCCTGCGAATGTTGATGGGGTCAAGGTTCTCCGCAAACTGGGTGGTTTTCCTACTTCGCCTACGGATGGTACTGTGATTCATGAAGGAGCTGCAAATACTGCTACCAGCACCGGGCTTACTTCAGGAAATGTCTATTATTATGCTTTTTACTCCTATAGAACTGGAATTTATTCGGAAGCAGCATCCTTAACAGCAACGCCGGCATTAAAACAGGATGTGGATCAAAGTGGAGATGTGGGAAGATACTCCTCCCTTGCCTTGGATTCCGATGGTAAGGTGCATATAAGCTATTACGATAATACCAACGATGATCTTAAATACATTACCAATGCCCCCGGATACTGGGCAGAACCAGTCATAGTTGATTAGGAAGGGACGGTTGGTCAATACACATCCATTGCAATCGACAGTCAGAACAATATTTATATTATCTATTCAGGGTCTGGTTTGAAATACTCCACAAACAAAGGAGGTGCTTGGGTTTCTCATAAATTGAGTACAGAAACAATAGACCTTTTTACTGATCTTGCGATTGATACCAATGACAATTTGCATATCAGTTGCTATTTATTGAACTCTTACGACCTTCGTTATATAAGGCTTAAGGTGGAGTAGGCAATACAGAGAAACTATATCCGCTATCTGTTGACCTTTGATTTCAAAAAAAATAAAATCTCTCTAAAACCTGCATGCGGGAGTTGCGATACAGGTTTTTTCTATTATAATAATTATATTAATTACTACTCCTACAAAGGAAAAATGAGACACTTGGTTTGAACCTCTAGGAGGGGGAAATCAAATAAAATGGGCAGAAAAAGTAAAAAAGAGATAAGACAAAAGGAGATTCTTGAGGCCTGTTACAGCCTTATAGAGAGAGAAGGAATCGATGGTATAACCCTCAAGAAGATCGGCAAAAGCATGGATGTCGCTCCTAGCCTTATAATGCATTATTTCCAAAACAAAGAGGAGCTTCTCCTCGCTTTGGTGGATTTCATGCTAGAGAAGATGGATACGGTTTACATGCCCTATCTTGCCAGTTTTAAAACCGCCAGGGAAAGGCTTGAGTTTTTTCTGGAAGAAACCATAAATCTGTACATTGCCCAGAGTGTTTCCGATCCTGTATGGTATTCCTGTTTTGGGCTTAGCATGCACGATCCGCAGATCCGGGAGGGTTTTAAAAGGGTTTATGACCGGGACCTGCAGATAAGTGAAAAACTGATTAAGGAATACCTGGAAGAGCAGGGTATAGAGGATGTTGATCCTAAGATCCTTTCTGTAAAACTGATTTCCCTGGTGGAGGGTTTGAACATACTCCATGCAACCTATGGAGAGAGCGCGCTTTTTAAAAAAGCAATCCGGGATTTTAAACAGGATTTTATGGCGATGTTCAACCGCGTTCCTCGGGAAAAACAGATAAGCTCCTGACCTCGGAAAAGGCAAAGCTTAAAAAAATGTTTAACCGCATATTCAGGTTCTTGTAAAATATTTTTTTAAGGAACAAATTTTTACAATCTTAGTGACACTAAAGAGTGGTTTCCTTGAGCCTTTCCCTCATGTGAGGAACCGGTTTATTATACTTCACTGCCAGGATCTCCGCACTTACGGCCACGGCAATCTCCGCTGCTGTATCTCCCCCAAGGGCTATTCCAACCGGGGAGTAGAAGGATTCTGGTATGGAAAGTCCTTCCTCCTCCACAGCCTTTATAGTCTCCTTAACCTTGTTCCTGGAGCCTATCAATCCCAGATAAAAGAAATCTATTCCCAGGGCTAAAACCTGCTTAAGAACCATCTGGTCAAAAAGATGCCCATGGCTTGCAATAAAACAGGCCTTTCCCTGTTTGAGCACCTCGGCCATGGGAGATATATCCTTATAATCTCCTAGAAAGGCTTTCCTTCCCTCAATCTTGGCATGTTTTTCTATTATTTCCGGTCTATTATCAAAAACTGTTACCTCATAATCCAGAATCTCTAAAATCGGTGCCAGGGATTGGGCAACATGTCCGCCGCCAAAGAGAACAAAGGGAGTTTTGGCAGAGATGTAATCCATAAACAGGGAAACCTCCCCGCCGCATTTCATGCCGATCTCTGCAAGATCGTATTTCACAGCCCTGGAATGCCCCTTGCGGAGGGCCTCCTTTGCCTCATTGATGGCCCGCTGCTCAAGGTTTCCGCCTCCTACGGTTCCAAAAAGCCCGCCCTCTTCTGTAAGGAGAAGTTTAAACCCTGTTCTGGCAGGAGAGCCGGAGGATGCATTGGTAACACTTATTAAAACACCCCTGCCCCCGGAATTAATCAACTCATTAACCTGCTTGTATATGTTCATGGCAGGTATTGTATCAGGCTAAGATCTTTACGGCAACTTATTGATGGCAAGCTTATTAAAATATGGAATCAATTTACACTTACCTTTAAACTTCTTTTCAGGTTATACTTATTCAATAAGCATATATCCACAGGATTTTTAGGAGGTTTTTTTTGATTCTTCAAAACTGCAAGGATAAGGTTTGCGAATATCTTGATAAAATTTCTCCAGAGCTTTTAAAAATAAGCGACTATCTCTTCCAAAATCCTCAGATCGGATTTGAAGAGAAACTTGCCCACGATTATTTAACGGATTACCTGGAAGGTAAAGGCTTTAGTGTAACACGCCAGGCCTTTGGGCTTGAAACCGCTTTTAAAGCGGAAATGGGAAGGCCTGAAGACCCTGCGATAATTGTCTGTTGTGAGTATGATGCCCTGCCTGATCTTGGTCATGCCTGCGGGCATAACATAATCGCCTCCATAAGCGTTGGAGCTGCGGTGGGAGTAGCACCCTGGGCAGAGGAACAGGGAGGAAGGGTAGTTATATTAGGAACTCCGGCAGAGGAAGGGGGCGGGGGAAAGATTGTCATGGCTGAACGTGGGGCATTTAAAGATAGTCTTGCTGCCTTGATGATTCATCCTGCAAACCTGGAGCTTACCAGAATGACAACCTTGGCAAATATTCAAATATACATTACCTATACCGGAAAAACCGCCCATGCCGCAGCAGCGCCGTGGGAAGGAAGAAATGCCCTGGACGCTGCTGTGCTTGGATACATGAATGTAGCAGCCCTGCGGCAGCATATTGCTAGAGATGAAAGAGTCCATGGAATCTTCCTTAAAGGGGGAGACAAGCCAAACATAGTTCCCGGAGAAACGGAAATGCATTACTACTTGAGATCTCCATCCCTTAAAGGCCTGGAGGCTCTCCGAGACCGGGTATTGGATTGTTTTAAAGCTGGTGCCATGGCCTCGGGGTGCGAAATGAGTTACAGGTTTGGCGATTGGATTTACCGGGAAATGAAGGATAATGAGACTATTTTAGGTTGGTACAAGGAAAATGCCCAGAGGTTCGGCAGAAAACCGGAAGAACCAGAACCAGGGAAGGAGGTGGTGGGTTCCACGGACATGGGAAATGTCAGCCATCTTTTACCTGCTATACATCCCCTGATAGCCGTTGCCCCACCGGAGGCTCCTCTCCATTCTAAAGCCTTTGCAGAGTATGCCTCTTCGAAGAGCGGGCAAAGGGCTGTTAAGGAGGGGGCCAAGATCCTTGCTCTAACGATTTTGGATTGCTGGAAAAACCGAGAGTTTCTGAAAACCTAAAAGAGAGGAACGTTCCTTTACCCAAGGTGTTGTCGAAAGGATTTTAATATTGTAGGATGGACGGAATATTTTAGGTATACTAGAATTCCAATAAAATTACTTATAATTGAAATAGTTAAGGAGTGTCTATGATTCAGGACGGAATAGTATTAACTATATCTGGGATGGCCTTTGTATTTCTTTTCCTTCTACTTTTGGTTTGGATAATAAAACTGGCCTCCCTGGTAGCACCTATGGTAGGTGGAAAACCTGAGGCCGTTGCTGCAGCAGCCGCTGCACCGGAAGAAAGGGAGATTGCACTATCTTTGGCCCTTTCACATCATATGAAAAGCAAAGCAAGGAGAGACCAGTAATGAAAAAACATATTCATACTATGATTACCGCCTTCCGGGATGGATTTCAATCTGTCTACGGGGCCCGGGTAAAAACCAAGGATTTTCTGCCCGCCATTGAGGCAGCAGTAGCTGCTGGAATGACTCATCTGGAAATCGGAGGAGGAGCAAGGTTCCAGTCTCTCTATTTCTACTGCAATGAAGATGCCTTTGAAATGCACGATGCGATCCGCTCCGTTACAGGCCCTGAGGCAAACCTTCAAACTCTTGCCAGGGGAATCAATGTTGTGGGTCTGGACTCTCAATCCAGGGATGTCATAGATATGCACGCAAGGCTTTTTAAAAAGCACAGCATCACGACTATCCGGAATTTCGATGCCCTGAATGATGTGGAAAATCTGGTCTACTCTGGTCAATGCATCCATAATGCAGGGTTAAAACACGAAGTTGCCGTATCCTTGATGGGCCTGCCTCCGGGATTGGAGGGGGCACATACCCCGGAATTCTACCTGGATACTTTAAAGAAGATCCTGGATCGCGGTATACCCTTCGATTCAGTGGTTTTTAAGGATGCTTCTGGTACTGCCAATCCAAAAACTGTTTATGACACTATAAAGGGTGCCAGAAAGCTTCTGGGTGAAGATGCCCACCTGGTTTTCCACACCCATGAAACCGCAGGCCTGTCCATCTCCTGTTATCTTGCTGCTATTGAGGCAGGAACAAGCCAGGTGGACTGTTCCTTGGCTCCGGTTTCCGGCGGAACCTGCCAACCGGATGTTATGGTCCTTTTACATGCCCTTAGAAATACAGAGTATGATCTAGGCTTGGACATAAAAAAGGTTCTAGAGGCGGAGGAGGTCTTCAAGGAATGTATGGCAGATTATTTCCTGCCACCGGAAGCCCTTTCTGTTGAACCCTTCATCCAGTTTTCTCCCATGCCTGGGGGAGCCTTAACTGCGAACACTCAGATGATGAGGGATAATGATATCCTGGACCGTTACGAAGAAATTGTGGCTGCCATGGGCGAGGTTATTGCTGTCGGCGGGTTTGGAACTTCCGTTACGCCGGTATCACAGTTCTATTTCCAGCAAGCCTTCAACAATGTTATGTATTCGAAATGGGAAAAGATAGCAGAAGGCTATGGAAAGATGGTACTGGGTTACTTTGGGAAGACCCCAGTTTCGCCGGATCCAAAAATTGTAAAAATCGCCTCGGAGAAGATGAACCTTCCTCCCACCGAAGAATCTCCCTTGGAAATAAATGAAAGGGATCCCAAAAAGGGTGTAGAGGCTGCAAAGAAGATGCTTCAGGAGGCCGGAGTGCCGATGACTGAGGAGAATATTTTTATTGCCGCCACCTGTAAGGAGAAGGGAATTCTATATTTGCAGGGAAAGGCCACAGAGAATATACGGAAAGTGGAAAAACCAAAAAAGACAGAGGAAAAGGCAGCAGAGGATAAGACTGCTTATACTGTAACAATAAACAGCCGGGATTATTCCGTAGTGATTGAAGGAAATTCCGCCACAGTGGATGGTGTTCCTTATTCTTATACAATCCGGGATGGAGAAGTACCCCAGGGAGCCGCAGCAACATCCGCAGCAGCACCAGTAGCAGGATCTGCTCCCGCAGCGGTTCCGGCGGCACAGCCCCAAGCGGAAGTTAAAGCCGAGGTTCAAAAGGCAGCACCTGTGTCTGCAAAGAAAAGTGTGAACATGGAAGCTCCTCTTGCCGGAATAATCTTAAGGATTCCAGCCAAAGAGGGAGATTCTGTACAGAAGGGATCAACAATTCTTGTCCTTGAATCCATGAAAATGGAAAATGAGCTTCCTTCCCCAATTAACGGAAGAATAGTCCGGTGGATGGTAAAGGAAGGGGAACAGGTCAAGGCAGGGCAGGTTCTTGGAACCCTGGAAGGTTAGGGGGAAAAAATGTCTTTACTAAAAACTCTACAGATAATCTGGCGTTCCACAGGGCTTGTAAATATGCAGTGGGGACAGGGGGTAATGATCCTTGTTGGTCTTTTACTGATCTATCTTGCTATAAAAAAACAGTTTGAACCTCTTCTGTTACTTCCCATCGGGTTTGGGGGCATCCTTGCCAATGTTCCCCTGGCGGGGATTGGAGAATTAACAAAAAGTTTTGTTAATCCGGAAACTGCCGAGGTTTTTTCTCAGATAGGTGGGTTCATCGGGCAGATCTATGGATTCGGTATAGAAAGCGGTCTCTTTCCCCTTCTTATCTTTATCGGGGTAGGGGCTTTAACTGATTTTGGACCCCTGATTGCCAATCCAAAAACCGCCCTTCTTGGCGCAGCAGCCCAGTTTGGTATCTTTGCAACCCTTATTGGAGCCTTGGCTTTGTCTAATCTGGGAGGGTTCAATTTTAATCTTGCCGATGCTGCCTCTATCGCTATCATCGGAGGTGCCGACGGACCGACCGCGATCTTTCTTGCCTCCCGGTTGTCCCCAAGGTTGTTGGGGGCAATAGCAGTAGCAGCTTACTCGTATATGGCTCTAGTTCCTATTATTCAACCGCCTATAATGAAACTTCTGACCACCCGGGAAGAACGGAATATTAAAATGGAACAGCTGCGGGAGGTTTCACGAACGGAGAGAATCCTCTTCCCTATCTTTACCCTGCTTCTCTGTATACTGCTTCTCCCCAGCGCAGCGCCTCTGGTGGGAGCCCTGATGTTCGGAAATCTTATAAGGGAAAGCGGAGTAACAGAAAGAATATCCAAGGCAGCTCAGAACGAGCTTATAAACATTGTTACCATTCTTCTAGGCCTTGCCGTGGGATCAAAACTCTCTGCAGATACCTTTTTAACTGTTGAAACCATCGGGATACTTCTCCTGGGACTGTTTGCCTTTGGCATAGGAACAGCCTCCGGAGTTCTACTTGCGAAACTGATGAATGTTTTATCAAAGGACAGAATCAATCCACTTATTGGTGCAGCAGGTGTTTCTGCAGTACCAATGGCCGCCAGGGTTGTTACAAAGGTGGGAAGGGAAGCAAATCCCAATAATTACCTTTTGATGCATGCCATGGGACCAAATGTGGCGGGGGTAATCGGTTCTGCAGTAGCCGCAGGGGTTCTTTTAACCATCGCCGGCTAATAATACTTTTTACTTCTAATAAAAAAAGCCGCAGGTGTAAGCCTGCGGCTTTAACATTAAAGACTCGTTATCTTTGTGACCAGGAATTTACCTTTTCTTTTTGGCGGATGATACTCGTCTCCGGAAACAGCCAGAGTCCCGCCTACAAAAACTGTTTTTACCTTACCAAGAACCTCCCGGTTTTCAAAGAGGGAGTAATCCGCCTTGGTATGCTGGTTTTTAGCGGATATGGTCCAGGATTTTTTTGGATCAAAGACCACCAGATCTGCATCGGTTCCTACGGTAAGACTACCCTTGTTGGGATAGAGACCGAAGATCTTTGCAGGATTCTCGCAGGCTATTCTTACAAGATCATTAGGAGTAATTATTCCTCTGTTGACTCCCCGGTGCCAGATTACCGACAGCATTGTCTCTATCTCAGGAGACCCATAGGCGGCTTTAAAGAAATCCTCATCCTCCTTTTTCCCTTTTGGAGCATGGTCGCTCCCGAAGGTGTCAAAGAGCCCCTCCCTTACAGCTGTCCAAAGAGCTTCCTGATCCTCCTTGGTTTTTATTGCCGGGCCGACCTTTCCAAGAGGACCTCGGGGTTTCAGTTCCTCCCAGGTAAGACCCAGGTACTGCGGGCAGGTTTCCGCATAAACCCTTAACCCTCGAGATTTCAGATACCGGATTACCTCTATACCCTCCTTGGAAGAGATATGAGGTATGTAGATCGGACAGTTCATAAGCCTTCCCAGAAAAACGGAGCGAAAGATAGCCTCTGCTTCGGCTAAATCTGGACTTGTTTCCAGGAATCTTTCTGCAAAATCAGCCTTTTCTGCCAGAAGTTTATCCTGGATATAATCTATTGCCAGGCCGTTTTCTGCATGAACTACCCCAAGGCCTCCAAGTCTTCCAATGATATCGCAGGCTTTGACCAGGGCATAATCATCCGTCATCCATCCCAGTTTTGCATAGGCTACGAACATTTTAAAGGAAGTAACTCCCATTTCAAAGGCACCGGGAATTTCTTCGGATTGTTTTTTAGTTTCAAAGAGGCCTCCATGGAGGGCAAAATCGGAGTGGGACGTGGCTTCCCCTTCCTTTTTATACTCCTGTAGGACAGTTAGCAGACTTTGACCGGGTTTTGCATAGGCATAATGCATTGTGGTGGTAACTCCGCCGTGCAGTCCTGTTACCGAGAGGGCTTCAATGTTGTCCAGATAAACCGGGTGGGTATGCGGGTCTATAAGACCGGGCAGAATGTAACACCCCTCTGCATCTATTGTTTCCTTTCCGGAAAGGCTTCCTGCGGGGCTTAAGGCTGTGATCTTTCCTCCTGAAATTCCAAGATCTGCAAGTAAAGTCTCTTTAGAGGTGACAGCCAGTCCTCCCCGGATTACATAATCATATTCTGATGCCATAGAATCCTCCTTTGGATAATTATATAATTCTAAGGTTAATTCTCAATACCTTGTCTAGAAAGAATAATTAAAACTTTCCGCATTGTAAACAAGTCTGTTTCTTAATTATCAATAATCGGAATCTTATTTCATTATTTAGCTTGACAACGGTAGAAGGCTTATTTATCATGGAGATGTGTTCCTTATAAAGAGGGGCTTTAATAATTTGGGATTATCTATTATACCTATCCGTATCATTACTACTAGGAGGATTTCAATGGATTTCAATGGACGGGATATTTTAAGTATGGAGGATTTCTCCAAGGAAGAGATCCAGACTATGATGAGAGTGTCAGGCGACATGGAGAAGATCTTCAAGGAAGAGAAGATGTCTAATCTCCTTTCCGATAAAATGGTAGCAGTAATCTTTATGGAGCCATCAACAAGGACGAGACTCTCCTTCGAGACTGCGGTACTCAGACTGGGTGCTAAACCTATTACTGTTTCTGATCCCAAAAGCTCCTCAGCACAGAAAGGGGAATCTTTGGAGGATATGGCTAGAACCGTGGAAGGGTATGTGGATTGTATAGTTATCCGACAACCCTTAACTGGTGGGGCAAAGATGGTTGCCGATGCCATAGATATACCAGTAATAAATGGTGGAGACGGCTCTGGCCAACACCCAACCCAGGCCTTACTGGACCTTTACACCATCATTAAGGAGAGAGGATCCTTAGAGGATCTTAAGGTAGCTATGGTTGGGGATTTGAAATACGGCCGCACGGTACACTCCCTTTCCTATGCCCTGGCACCTTTCAATCCTTCCTATACCTACTGTGCTCCCAAGGAGCTCCAAATGCCGGATAAGATCATCTCCGATATGAAAAACAAGTCTATCCCTGTAAATTTAACGGGGAGTATAGAGGAGGCTCTTAAGGCGGATATAGTCTATATGACTAGAATTCAGAGAGAAAGATTTGAAGACCCAGCGGAATACGAGAGACTGAAGGGCAGCTATGTGTTGAACAAAGAACTGATTAAGAAGGTTAATCCAAAGGTTACTGTTATGCATCCCCTTCCAAGAGTCGACGAGATTGCCACGGATGTGGATGCTCTTCCTGGAGCAGCTTATTTCCGGCAGGCCCATAATGGTGTTTATCTCCGGATGGCTCTGCTCGCCCTTGTAATGGGAAGAGCTAAATAGGAGGTTACCATGGATATCCAAGCAGAAGAGTTGAATAAGGGTATTGCAAACAAAAACCCCGATCTTCTCAATCTTTTATCGGAAAAGGGAAAGGCAATATTCTTTCCCAAGCTGGGGATTCTTGCCCAGTCCAAGGATGCCGGTGGAAAGGCTATAAATGCCACAATTGGAATAGCCATAGAGGATGACGGTACTCCCATGCGTCTTTCTACAATTGCGGATAAAATCTCTATTAAACCGAATCTGGCCTTTCCCTATGCTCCCAGCTATGGTAGGGAAGATTTCCGCAAGGAATGGCAAAAACTGCTTTTTGAAAAAAATCCCAGTTTAAAGGGAAAAGAGGTAAGTCTGTCTATTGCTACCTGTGGACTAACCCACGGACTCTATGTGGCAGGTTATCTTTTTATTAATCCTGGGGATACCATCATCATGCCGGATCTCTATTGGGAGAACTATGGCCTTGTCTTTTCCCACGCCTTTGGAGCAGAATTTGCCAACTATCCCTTATTCCAAGGCGGAGGTTTTAATCTTGATGGTTTTAAAAGTGCCTTGAAGGCTGGAAGTTCAAAAAAGAAGATAGTTCTTCTGAATTTCCCGAACAATCCCACAGGGTATACCCCTACCAAGAAGGAAGCTGAGCAGATTGTAGGAATCCTTAAGGCCTCGGTGGAAGAGGGTAACTCCTTAGTGGTGTTGATCGATGATGCCTACTTTGGTCTGTTTTATGAAGAGGAGACGGCCAAGGAATCGATCTTTGCCTCCCTCTCGGATATGAGCGAGAAGCTGTTGGCCGTTAAACTGGATGGACCCACAAAGGAAGAGTATGTCTGGGGATTCAGAGCCGGCTGTATTACCTTTGGAATCAAGGGAGGAAACCGGGAACTTTATTCCCTTTTAGAGGCCAAGGCCGCAGGGGCTGTTCGGGGTTCAATTTCGAACATCTCCAATCTGTCCCAGTCCCTTATTGTGGGTTCCATGATCGATCCTGCCTATTCCTCTCAAAAGGCGGAAAAATTCGGAATTCTTAAATCCCGATATCTGGAGGTAAAACGGGTTCTTAAGGCACACCCGGAATACAGCAAGTATTTCAGCTCCCTGCCCTATAATTCCGGCTATTTCATGTGTGTAAAAACCGTGGAAGGATTAAGCACGGAAAAGATCAGGCAGAGGCTGCTGGAAAAATATGATACCGGTGTCATTGCCAATGGTTCTATTATCAGACTTGCCTTTTCTGCCGTGCGCCAAGATAAGATAGAAACCCTTTTCAGTAATCTATATAGTGCTTGTAAGGATGTAAGCAGCGGTTAAAACCGCTGCCTTACTCCTTTTTTTAAAAGACTAGAGGAAAGGGATGTTCTTTTCATTTTTAATAAATGGAATCGATTTTCATTTATTAAGATAAGGTTGGGCTTTTTGGAGGTATTATGCCCTCAATAAGTAAAATTAACAGGATTCTGGATCTTCTTAGGGAAAACGCCCGCTATGGTTTGTCCAATAAAGAGATAGCGGAGACCCTGGATTTGCCTCAATCCACCTGTTACAGAATCCTGGCTTCTTTAAAACAATATGATTATGTGCTTCAACGCAAAACCGACATGAGATACTTTCTGGGTTTTGCCCATTTGCGTTTTGCCCAGGCGGTACTGGAGAATTCCGACGAAGCCACAGTAGCCGCTCCTTATCTGGATGAACTGCACAGAATTACAAGAGAAACAGTTTTTTATGCCAAATACAGTGGAAATTACTGTGTAGCCATGGAGATAAGGGGTGCAGTAAATACCAGAATAGCCGTTGGTCAGGGAGAAGTTATGCCCCTGCACTGTACTGCTGCAGGAAAGGCTGTACTGGCCTTTCTTCCAAAAAAGGATAGAGACAGAATTTACAACTCCACTCAGATGGAGAAGCACACCCCTTCTACGCTGATCGACCGGGAACTCCTGGAAAAGGATCTGGAGGAGATAAGGAAGAGGGGGGTCTCGTACAATTTAGCGGAGTTTCATAATGGAATTAATGCCCTGGCAACACCGGTCTTTGACCGCCGGGGAAATGTTACAGGAACAATAGCTGTTGTCGGTACAGAAACAGCTTTAAATATTAAAATGCTTAATCATTTTGAACAGCATTTTAAAAGCGCCAGTATGGATATTACCAGAAAGATTGGAGGTAAATATCCTGAAGGGTTAATCGGAAAAGGGAGCAAGAATGAAAATGCAGGATCAGGATTTTAGTTTTATAGGCAAGGATGAACCGAGGAAAGAGGGCGTTGCCAGGGTTACAGGATTGGAAAAGTATCCCTCGGATATGTTCCTGGACAATATGCTCTACGGTAAAATCCTTAGGAGCCCCTATCCTCATGCCCGTATAAAGAAAATTGATTTTTCTGAAGTGGAGAAGATGGGCGCCTATCATATAAGTTACCTTGATACACCCAAAAAGTACTTCAATGTACGACTTGTGTCTGTGCCAAGGTCAACATACCAGGACTGGCAGGTGTTCTCGGCTCATCTGCGTCATGTGGGGGATTTCTACGGGGCTGTTGCTGCAGAAACAGAGGAATTAGCCCAAAAAGCTGCGGAAGCGGTCAAGGTGGAGTGGGAGATTCTACCCTCCTATATGACCATGGAGGATTCCTTAAAGGCTAATGAAAATCTTATCCATGATCGGGTGTATCTTGAGGATCAAGAAGTAATTATAAAAAACAATATTGCCTGTACAAGAGAGGTTATAGAAGGGGATATCCAGGAAGGTTTTAAAAGGGCGGATATAATTCTTGAAAAAAGTTTCAAAACCCCTAGGCAGTATCAATGTGCCATGGAAACAAAGGCCTGTCTTGCCAGACCTGAACCAGACGGAGGAATCACCGTCTGGCCTACAACTCAGGCTCTTCATAACACAAGAATTTTACTAGGAACAATCTTCGACCTTCCCCTGAATAAGGTAAATGTTGTCCGAGTATCCGGAGGCGGGCACTTCGGTTCCGGTATCCATACCAATCCTGTTATAATCTCCACTACAGCCTTGGCCTTGAAAATAGGCAAACCAGTAAAGATTGCCTTAAGCAGGGAGGAGGATATGTACGACCACGTTCGATATCCCTCCTCCTATACCTTGAAGATAGGCGCCAGAAAAGACGGTACCTTGGTGGCTGGTCATCTAAAGGCTTTTATTGATATTGGTGCCCACCATGTTCAGGCGTTGGCTTTCCTGGGAGTAATGTCAGGGTTCTGGCACTCTCTTTACAGGATAGAGAATCTCCATTACGAAGGCACGGCGGTTTATACCAACAAGGTTCCTACCTGCGCTATGCAGGGCTACGGTGCACCCCAAACTACCTTTGGCGTAGAAGCAATGATGGATCTTCTGGCGGAAGAATTGGGGATGGACCCGATACAGCTTCGTCTTAAGAACTATGTCGGCCTGGGAGAGATATTCTGGGGCCAGGGGCCCACAATCCGGTCTCAGATCTTTTCCGACGGGGTAAAGGAGATTCTGGAGAAAAGCGCCGAAGCAATCGGATATTACAAGAGAACTCCCAGGGATAAGCAGACTGGTAGGTACAGAACGGGTATCGGTTTTGCCCGAGGTTTCCATACCTCTGGTACAGGAGCTCCGGTTCCTGGTGAGGTAAAGGACTATACCACTGTTCAGGTAAAGGTGAATGAAGACGGCTCCATAGATGTGCTTACCGCCCTGATGGATCATGGAGGAGGGACCCTGGATGCTGCAGCCAAACTGGTGGCAGAGGAGTTCAAGGTTCCCTTTGACAGGGTTGGAATCTCTCCGGCAGATACCCGTTCCACAGGGTACGATGTCTGTACCCATGCAACCAGAGGGGTGTACTGCGGCGGTGGCGCGGTTCTTGAGGTTGCCCAAGAGACAAAGAAGATTCTCTTTGAGTATGCCGCAAGGATGCTGGATGCGTATCCTTCCTCCCTTGCGCTGAGGTACGACAAAGCAGAGGACAAAACCTATGTCTATGTTAGGGGAAATCCAGAAAAACAGGCTACCTTGGGAGAGGTTGCATCCCATGCCATGAACAAGGACTGGGGAACTGCAATATTCTCCAAGAGTATAAGAAAAACCTCCTGTCCCCCAGCTTATACCAATTACTTTGTGGAAGTGGAAGTGGACACGGAAACTGGAATGGTAAGGATCCTTAGGGTAGTAGGGGGTAGTGATGCAGGGACAGTAGTAAATCCGACCCTGGCCCGGGGGCAGATCCACGGTGGATTCTACCGAGGTGCCGGAATGGCCTTACTGGAGGACACAAACTATGACACTGCCACAGGAATGCTTACCAATAAGGGTTCTTTAACGGACTATAAGATGCTCGGCATTGCGGATATGCCGGATCCTGAGGACTTTCAGATAATCTTTGCCAGCACCTATGAACCCACAGGACCTTTTGGAGCCAAGGGGATCGGAGAGGCGGCCTTTAACCCAGCTCCGGCTGCCATTGCCTCGGCAGTGTACGATGCCGTAGGC
>ENA-OSEO01002699-OSEO01002699.1-sediment-metagenome-genome-assembly--contig:-NODE-2699-length-23794-cov-3.252772_pt1 | contig 23794 bp, 25 predicted proteins | sample MGYA00237883_ERZ534232 | MGnify/ENA metagenome assembly ERZ534232
AGGTCTCGCACAGGGAGCTGCTGGATCTGTTCCGTCTTTTCCGCCGGGTGCGCACCACCCCCTTCGATCTGGTCATCGACCTCCAGGGGCTATTGAAAAGCGCGCTGTGGACGGCCATGGCCAAAAGCTCCCGCAAGGTGGGCTATGACCGCACCCGGGAATTGAGCTATCTGGCCCTGACGGAGAGACTGCCGCCCTATGACCGGGAGGCCCATGCGGTCTGGCGTTACCTTAACGTGGCCCGTTACCTGGGGGCCCCCCCTGCCCTGCCCCGGTTCCGGCTGGGATTGAGGCCGGTTTTTCCTGATGCCTTATTCCAGACAGTCAATGTAGGGGCGAACCTTGTGTTCGCCCAAACCCCAGGGCGAACACAAGGTTCGCCCCTACGAGGAAATACCTCTTTGGTGGTTCTTCACCCCGGGGCGCGTTGGCCCACCAAACTCTGGCCTGCGGCGTCCTGGGCGCGACTGGCGGACTGGCTCATAAGAGAGAAAGGCTTGAGAGTGGTGATCACCGGCAGCGCCGCGGACCGGGAGTTGACCGCACAAATCTGCGCGCAGATGCAGGAGAAGGCAATAAACCTGGCCGGAGGCACGACCCTGGCGGAGTTGGCCGGGGTTCTACAAAAAACCCGGCTGGCCGTCACCGCGGACACCGGCCCCATGCACCTGGCCGCGGCTTTAGGCACGCCCGTGGTGGCCATTTTCGGACCTACCGCGCCGGGGCGCAGCGGTCCCTTCGGGGAGGGGCACCGGGTGGTGCGCTTGGGGCTGGAATGCAGCCCCTGCTTTCAGCGCCGCTGCCCGGAACCCCGCTGTCTCACGGACCTGGCCCCGGAGGCGGTAGAGGCCGCAGTGGAGAAATCCTTGTGACCATCAGTCAATAATTGGTATGATGAAACCTGACAAATTAGCTGATAATATCTAGCAAACGGAGACGCCATGGCCATCAGCAAAGAATTGTTGGACATCCTGGCCTGCCCCCAATGCAAGGGGGACATCCACTTGAATGACAAAGGCGACGGCCTCATCTGCGACAAGTGCAAGTTGCTCTACGAAATCAAGGACGACATCCCCATCATGCTCATCGACGAGGCCAAACCACTGAAATAAAAGTTTTCCGTTATCAGTTTTCCGTTGTCCGTAAAATATTTAATGACTTTCGTAAAGGGAACGGAAAACGGAAAACGGAAAATGGAAAACAGTCCTCATGAGGCTTTCCGTCACCGTCATCGCCCTTAATGAAGAGGCCAATATCGTCCCCTGCCTGGAGTCGGTGAGCTTTGCCGATGAGATCATCGTGGTGGATTCCGGCAGCACGGACCGCACCCTGGAGTTGGTCCGGAACTTCACGGACCGCATTTTTACCACCGATTGGCGGGGATTTGCGGGCACCAAAAACTTCGCCCTGGACCAGGCCCGCATGGAGTGGGTCTTTTCCCTGGATATGGATGAGCGGGTGCCGGAGGGGTTGCGCCAGGAAATACTAAAGGTGGTGCATACGGACGGCCCCCTGGCCGGCTACAAAATACCCCGGAAAAACTACGTGGGCGGCCGCTGGATCAGGCACCTGGGCTGGTATCCGGATCATACCCTGCGGCTTTTTCGCCGCGGCCAGGGGCGTTTCCGGGACCGGGAGGTGCACGAGGAAGTAGTGGTGGCCGGACCGGTGGGTTTGTTGCAGACGCCCTTGGAGCATTATTCCTATAATAATCTTAGTGAATATGCCGCCCGCCAGGACCGCTACGCCCGCCTGGCCGCGGGGGAGATGCGGAAAGCCGGCCGCCGTCCCTGGCCCGGGGAACTCCTGTGGCGTCCGGCCCTCCATTTTTTTAAGCTTTTTGTGCTGAAGCGGGGTTTTCTGGAGGGTAAGTTGGGGTTAAATCTGTCCCTGCAAGCCAGCCGCTATAATTTCTTGAAATACCATTATCTGCGGGAATTGAAACGGGGAGTTGCAGAAGATGCTCATTGATCCCAGCGCGAAAATCGCCCCGGACGTGGAACTGGCGCCGGACGTCGAAGTGGGACCAGGGGTGATTATCGACGGCCCTTGCAGCATCGGTCCCGGCTGCCGCATCCAGGCCCACGCCTATATCGGCCCTTATACCACCATGGGTGCCAACAACCTCATCGGCTTCGGCGCCATCATCGGCCATGAGCCCCAGGATTACGCCTTCACAGGGGAAGAGAGCTATACCATAATCGGCGATCACAACCTCTTCCGGGAATATGTCACCATCCACCGGGGCACCAAGCCGGGGAGCGCCACTCGGGTGGGAAACCACTGTTTCCTCATGGGTCTGAGCCATATGGCCCACAACGCGGTCTTGGGAGATCACGTCATCGTGGTTAACGGCGGCTTGGTGGGGGGATACGTGGAAGTGGCAGACCGGGCCTTCATCTCCGCCAACTGTCTGCTGCATCAATTCATCCGGGTGGGCACCCTGGTGATGATGCGGGGCGGGGCCCGGGCCTCCCGGGATCTGCCGCCCTATAGCAACATCGACGACACCCACGTGGTCAAGGGCGTCAATCTGGTGGGCCTGCGCCGGGCCGGTTTTGGTAAGGACCAAATCGGCCCTATCCGCCAGGCCTTCCGCCTCCTTTTCGGGCGGCGCACCAATCTGAAGCAGGCCCTGGAGCAGGTGGAGGCCGAGGTCCCTCTAACCCCGGAGGTAGCGCACCTGCTGGAATTTATCCGGGCCTCCAAACGGGGCGTGGCCATGGGGCCTAAACAGGCCCGGGCGGCTGATGAGTTTTAAGCGCCTACTCCTCCTTATGTTTATCTCACGCAAAGTCGCAAAGACGCTAAGACGCCAAGAATTATATTATTGAAAAACTCTTGCGCCTTTGCGCCTTGGCGTCTTTGCGTGAGGTATAATAAGAGGTAGATAGTCGATTTTCATGGAACAAATCCCTAATAACATCCTGGTGATCAAGCTGAAGCAGCCCGGGGACGTGCTGGTGAGTAGTCCGGTGCTGGCGGCCTTGAAAGAGGCCTGGCCCCGGTCACAAGTCAGCTACCTGGTGCCCCAGGGCACGGAAGAGATGATCGCCGGCCACCCCCTGCTGGATAAGGTCTATGTGGCCCAGCGGCGGGGCTCGACCCTCCTGGGCACTCTGGCCTTTCTCCGGGAGTTGCGCCGGGGCCGCTTCGACCTGGTGCTGGAACTCTCCGGGGGGGACCGGGGGGCTTTTTTGTCGTGGGTTACGGGAGCTAAAGAGCGCCTGGGATTTAACTACGGGGGCCGGTCCTTTTGGCACCGGTTCTGCTTTACCCGGATGCTGCCGGCGCCGCCCCTGAGGATGCACCTGGTGGAACACAACCTGGAGATGGTGCGGGCCTTAGGGATTTCGCCCCGGGCTCCCCGGCTGCAATTCTTCTGGAAACCCGAAGTAGAGGCCAGGATCAGGGAATTACTGGCGGCTCATTCTCTCAAACCCGGGGGCTTCGTGGTCCTGCACCCCGGCGCGGGCTGGCGCTTCAAGTGCTGGACGCCGCAAGGGTACGCCCGGATCATCGACTTTCTCCAAGAGGAAAAACATCTGCCCGTGATCCTTACCGGCTCCCAGGCTGCCCATGAACAGGAACTGGTGGCCGCGATTCTACATGAATGTCGCACCACTCCCATTAATCTGGTGGGTCAATTGACCCTTAAAGAACTGGGGGCCCTCATCCACCAGGCCCGTTTTTTTTTCGGGATGGACAGCGCACCCATGCACCTGGCCGCGGCCGTGGGTACTCCGGCAGTAGCCCTCTTCGGGCCTTCCGGCGACTTCAACTGGGGCCCCTGGGGCGAAGGCCACCTGGTGATCAAGAAGAACTGGGACTGCCTGCCCTGCGGCCAAGACGGCTGCGAAGGCTCCAAGATCAGCCGCTGCCTGGTGGAAATCACCGCGGATGAGGTTATAGAGACAATGACCCGCCATTTTGGTGGATGATGGACTGCTCACTGCTTACTGCTCACTTTCATGAGAATCGCTCTTCTCAGATACCAGGTTAGCGCGCCGGGGGGCGCGGAAGCCACCCTGATCAACCTGGCCCGGGGCCTGGCCGGGGCGGGTCATGAAGTCACGGTTTACGGGAAGGATGCAGCGGAGGCCGCACACAAGCTGCTGGGACCGGGGGTTGATTTTGTCCCTGTTCCGGTATGGGGCGGGAAGACCGCCAGGGTCCTTAGCTTTGCCTTGAACGTGCGGCGGCGGCTGCAACAAACGCCGGGCCAGTTGGTCTTCAGCCTGGAACGCACCCTTTCTCCTCAGGTTTACCGGGCCGGGGACGGCTGCCACCGGGAATGGCTGCGGCGTCGGGCTCCATATCTAACTCCCCTCGCCCGCCTGGGCCAGGAATTCAGCCTCTTCCACCGGGTCCTGTTATGGTTGGAACAACGTCTGTTTACCGATCCCCGGTTACTGCGGGTAATCGCCAATTCCCGGCAGGTTGAGCGGGAAATTAAGGAGCATTACGGACTGCCCCCGGAGAAAATCCGGGTCATCTATAACGGCCTGGACCACCGGAAATTCCAGCCTGGGGCAGAGCCGGAGACCAAGGCCCTTAAATCCCGGCTCGGTCTAGCTGATAAGGGCAAAGTGGTGCTCTTCGTGGGCTCCGGCTTTGTCCGCAAAGGCCTGGCCTATCTCCTGGAGGCCTTTGCCGGTCTGAAAGACCGGGACAGCCTCCTGTGGGTGGTGGGCAAGGGCCGATCGGGGCGCTACCAGCAAATGGCCCAGCGTCTAAAAGTGGCGGACCGGGTCCGTTTTTGGGGTGCGCAGGCGGACACCGTTTCTTTTTACCAGGCGGCCACGGTCCTGGCCCTGCCCACCATTTACGATCCTTGTAGCAACGTGGTCCTGGAGGCCCTGGGCTGCGGCTGTCCGGTGGTGACCACCGCGGCCAACGGCGCAGGGGAGTTTATTACCCCCGGAAACAACGGCGCAATTTTAACCGTGCCCCATGATACCGCGGCCCTGGGGCTGGCCCTGGAGGAATATTTACACCGGGGCCGGGACCCGGAAGTGCGCCGGGCCGCGGCCACGGCCGTGGCTCATTTGAATTGGGAGCGGACCGTGGCTCAGACCCTGGAAGTGCTGGCCGAGGCCGACGCGGTTAAGGAAAAAATGATCCCTTCCCGCTAACTGGCCTATTGATGGATTCTTTTCTTTGAACAAAAAACTAAAAACTAAAAACCAAAAACTGTATCATTGATTTATGCTCGCCCTCCAAATCAACGCAGAACGGCAAGTTGCCGTCAAGGAAATGCCCCGGCCGGAGCCCGGTCCCGGGGAAGTGCTGATCCGCGTGCACCTGGCGGGGATTTGCGGCACCGACCTGCAGATCCTCCAGGGTTATCATGACTTCCAGGGGGTCATGGGCCACGAGTTCGTGGGGGTGGTGGCCGGACCCCAGGATTCGTCCTGGTATGGCCGGAAGGTGGTGGGCGAAATCAATGTCACCTGCGGCCGCTGCGATCTCTGTCGTCAGGGCATGTCCCGCCATTGCCGGGAGCGGCAGGTAATCGGCATCAAGGATCGGGACGGCGCGTTCGCCCCTTATCTCACCTTGCCCCAGGCCAACCTGGTGGCCGTCCCCCTCCAGGTGGAGGACGAAGCCGCGGTCTTTACCGAGCCTCTGGCCGCGGCCATGGTGGTCATGGAGGCGGTGCGACCCCCCTATAATTCCCCCCTGCTGGTGGTGGGTGACGGACGCTTAGGCTTGTTGATTTCCTGGGCCCTGTCCTTAAGCAAGGCGGAAGTCCATCTGGTGGGACACCATGAGGCCCACCTGGCCCTGGCCCAATCCTATGGCATAACCACCTTCCTGGAGAAAGACTTGCCGCCTGGAGACTATGAAGTGGTGGTGGAAGCCAGCGGCGCGCCAGCCGGTCTGGACCTGGCCCTATCCCGGGTGCGGCCCCGGGGCGCGGTGATCCTAAAAAGCACTTATACCGGCAGCTACCCCCTGAATTCCGCGCACCTGGTGGTACCGGAGGTCCGTCTGCTGGGCAGCCGCTGCGGTCCTTTGGGCCCGGCCATACGTATGTTGGCCCGGGGTTTGATCAATTACCGGGCCTTGATCGACCGGCGGTTTCCCCTGTCCCAGGGAGTGGAGGCCCTGGAATGGGCCGGGCGTCCCGGCGTCCTCAAGGTACTTCTGGATTGCCGGGAGGGATGATTTAGGGGTTAGGGGTTAGGGGGGATGTGCCAATAGATGTTGACCCCTTACCTCACATCCCTAATTCCCTAAAGTTGTTATGAAAAGCTTTATCGACTACGAAGTCGTCGCCTGCCCCAATGTTCCGGCGGGCCTGCCCCGGCAGCGTCTTACGGTGCTCTCCCCCATCTGGCGGGGCCGGACTCTGCGGCTGGAATACCCGGATGGCACGGTCCATGTCTTAAAGGTCTGCTCCGGCCCTGATGCAGAGGGACTAGAAGAACTCCGGGTCTTCTGGACCCGCCATCAGCCCGAAGCCCCAGCAGCCTGCCTGGCCCTCGGCGGCGAGCACGGCCTCCTGATCCTGGACCCCGGGGGAACCGGAGCCGGAGTGCAAGGCCATCCCTTCCTGGCCCTGGCCGAGAGCCTGATCCCCCCGGAAGTCCTGGCCGTCATCGGCCCGCCGCCGGGCCGGGAAGTCCTTTTGTTGGCCTGAGGGCTCTTGCCAGAAAACGCCTTCCCTGCATCTTTCCCCTAAAAAGTTCCAAGGTAATATTTGAGGGAACCCCGGATGTCCGGGGTAAGAGGCAACTGTTTTCCGGCAACCCTGTCGCGGCATCCCGGGTAATCCATTTATGGAAGAATTCGTCAAATTCAGATAAAATTTATCGGGATCATATTATTGGAGACTAGGAAAAAGTTAGCATTATTAGCAGGATTGCAGTCAAATCAGTAGCAACTGACCGGTATCTTAGCCTGGGAAGTTTATCTCCCCCTCCCTGGCGGAGGGGGTTGGAGGTAAAAAATGCGCCAACGCCTATGGATCATAGGTTTTTTTGTCGGGACCCTGACCCTGCTTCTGGGGCCGGTGCAGGTGCAGCCACCTTCGGCCGCGGCTGCCACGGCCATGGGCCTCCAGGAAGATTTCATCCGGGTGGCGGATCAGGTGATGCCCTCGGTGGTCAGCCTCAAGGCCGTGCGGGTGGTAACTTACCGGTCCCCCGGCATTCCCGATGATTTCTTCCGGGGCACCCCCTATGAGGGCGCGTTCCGGGAATTTGACCGGCCCCGGCCGATACGGCAGCGCCAGGTGGGCCAGGGCTCCGGCATCATCATCAACTCCCGGGGGTACATCCTCACCAACCGCCACGTGGTGGCCGGCTCCCAGCAATTGCTGGTAAACCTCCATGACGGCCGCCAGCTCACCGGCAAGCTGATCGGCACCCATAGCAAGTTTGACCTGGCCCTGGTACAGGTCCAGGGGGGAGGTCTGAGACCGGCCCGGTTGGGGGATTCCAGCCGGCTCCGGGTGGGCCAGTGGGCTATTGCCATCGGCAGCCCCTTCGGCCTGGAAAAGACCATGACCGTGGGGATCGTCAGCGCCACCGGCCGCAGCGGCTTGGGCCGGGGCACTTACGGGGATTTTATCCAGACGGACGCCTCCATCAACCCGGGAAACAGCGGCGGCCCCTTGTTGGACATCAACGGCAACGTCATCGGCATCAACACCATGATCGCCTCCCAGGGCCAGGGTATCGGCTTTGCTATTCCCATCAACACCGCCAAACGGCTCATCCGCCCCTGGCTGAGATGAGCAGATTTTTTGCTGGTTTTTTCTAATTGGTAATCATGGTTGGCCAGGATAATACCGCCATCCTTAAAGACCATTTTCAGCGGGTCAAAAAGATCATTCAGGTGGAGGAGATGTGGGAACGGGTCCCGGATTACGCCCGGGAGTTTTCCCCGGAAAACCTGGAGAACCTGGTGAAATTCGCCTACTTCGGGGGCTTCATCGACATGGCCCAGGCCCGCAACTTTCTGCTCCTGGACAAAAAGGAGATCGCGGCCATCCGCACCCGCTGGTATGAGGAGATCAGGGAAAAGGGCTGCTGGCTCTGCTGAGGCCTTGATCCTCCCGCACTAGAGAAATTTTCCAATTTTTTCCCAGCGCGAGGTAATATATTCTCCTAAAAGGAATCAAAACAAGGAGAAGCCATGCAGCAATACGTCATCCATCCCCTGGTGGTGGGGGCCAATGAAACTGATCAGGGTATCATGACTTATCTAAAGGGCTACGGCAAACGCATCTTTCTTCCCTGCTATGTCTTTTATCTGGAAGGCGGACCGCAAAAGATCCTGGTGGACACGGGTATGGAGCAATTCATGGTCCCCCCGGGGATGGAAGAGCAATACGGCCTCAAGGTTCAGGAGTTCGAGGAGGCCCTGGACACTTTCGGGCTCAAACCCGAAGATATCGATATCATTATTCATACCCACCTGCACAACGACCACTGCGAAAACGATTATAAGTGCACCAAGGCCCGGGTCTATGTGCAGAAGGCGGAATATGAATTTTTTCAGGACCCCCATCCCCTGGACCACCGCTACTTTCCGGACCTGCTGGATGACGTGGAAGTGGTGCTGGTGGAAGGGGACCAGGAGATCGTGGACGGCATCCGGGTGCTGCTCACCCCCGGCCACACCGTGGGGGGCCAATCGGTGATGGTGAACACCAGCCAGGGTCAGGCGGTGATCACCGGGTTCTGCTGCAATGAGCAGAACTTCCCGGCCTCAGGACCGGTGGTGGCCCCGGGGGTGCATATCAACGCCATCGACGCCTATGAGAGTGCCCGTAAGGTGCGGGAAATGGCGGATATCCTCTTGCCGCTCCATGATCTTTCCTTGGGCCGCCGTGCGCATATCCCCTAGCGATTGAAGGAGGGTACCCCCATGCCTGCCAATTCCAGGCGGCAGCTTAACGGCAAGTTTCTGGCGATCCTGGCGGTGCTGGGCCTGGCGCTGCTCTGCAACTCCGCCGATGCGGAGCGCTTGCGCATCATTCCCGTGCCCCCCAACGTGGTCCCTCAATGGACCCCCATGCCTGACCTGCCCCAGGTATATCACGCGCCCAACGTCCCCACCGATGTTTTTAAGCACCGGGGCCGGTATTACCTGTATTGGGCAGGCGCCTGGTATCGGAGCAAAACGATCAAAGGCCCCTGGATGCGGGCGCCGCGTCCCCCGGCCATTCTGGCCCAAATCAACCAGGAATATTTTAAGACCATGTCCCGCCGCGGCCCCCAGCAGCCCGAAAGAGCGACTCCGGGACCGCAACGGGAGGACGGCTTTTTGACTCCGGAGGGCAAACCCGTAGTACCGCCGCCTCTGCCTGCCAGTCCCCGCGCGCCGGTCCCGCCCGCGCCCCCTGCCGAGGCTTATGTGCCACCGCCCCCGCCGCCGGAAGAGAAGCAACCCCAATCGCCGTCGAAGACCTCATTACCCCCGGCTCCGGAGGTGATGGCGCCCCCGGATAAGGGCGAGCAGCCGGCGGAGCCCGATGCACCCGGGGAGGAGTTGGAAGACCAGGAACCCGCTCCTCTGGCGGTTCCCAAAGGCAAGATGCCGAAGGCGATGTGAATAAAAAAATAAACCACGGAAACACCAAGAGGCACAGAGATACACAGAGATATTACTTTGGCTTTGGTGCCTTGCGCCTAAGCCAAAATCTTCTCCTCTGTGAAACTCTGTGCCCTCTGTGTCTCTGTGGTTTTTTTCTTTTAAGCCTTTTTGGAAAAAATTAAGCTTGGATTATTTTCAGGAAGGCAGCCGGGTTAACTACTTTGATATCTTGATATATTTGTAGATTTAAAAGATGGTGGTCACCGGTGATAAGGTATTCCGCCCCGGCTTCCAGGGCGCATTCGAGAATCCGGTTGTCCGGATCATCCTGGGTGATAACCGTTAAGCGAAAATCGGGATTCACCACCTCCGGGAAGGTTCCAGCGGCATGTCAAGTTAATTGTCCGGATAGGTGGTTCAGAATCTACTCGGGGAGGTTGGGCTAGGGATGAGGGAAGGGGCGCGGGAGCAAACCATGTGAGACACACCTAGTGTTGCTCCTTTCCCCCCTAACCTAATTAAAACTCATGTCTGGCGGCGATGGGGATGCGCCGGCCCATGCCGAAGGCTTTGGAAGTGATCTTCAGTCCCGGTGCGGCCTGGCGGCGCTTATATTCGCTCCGGTCGATGGCCCTGATCACCCAGCGCACCGTTTCCGGCGCAAATCCCAGACCGGCGATTTCTCTGAAACAATAGCCTTCCGTCAGGTAATAATTCATGATCTGGTCGAGAACGTCGTAGGGGGGGAGGGTGTCCTGGTCCTTCTGGCCGGGCCGCAGTTCCGCGGAAGGCGCCTTGTTGATGATCTCCTCGGGGATCAGGGTCCGCTCCCGGTTGAGGTAGCGGGCCAGTTGATAGACCATGGTCTTGGGCACGTCCGCCAGGACGCTTAAGCCGCCGCTCATGTCCCCGTAGAGGGTGCAGTAGCCCACCGCCATTTCGCTTTTATTCCCCGTGGAGAGCACCAGGTAGCCGAACTCGTTGGACAGGGCCATGAGCAAATTCCCCCGGATGCGGGCCTGGATGTTTTCCAGGGCCACGCCGATTTTCTCCACCTGCAAATGCTCCTGCAAGGATTCCAGATAAGCGCGGTAGATGGGGGTGATGGGAATCTCTTTGCAGGCAATGCCCAGGTTTTGCACCAACTGGCGGGAGTCCCGGATGCTGCCCTCTGAAGAATATGGCGAAGGCATGAGCACCCCCAAGACATTGTCCTTCCCTAAGGCTCGTTGGGCCAGGCAGCAGGTTACCGCGGAGTCCACCCCCCCGGAAAGTCCCACCACCGCTTGAGAAAAGCCGCACTTATGCAAATAATCGCGAATCCCTAAAACCAGGGCGTCATGGACGCTGGCGATTTCCTCCAGGGGCTCATAAGCACCGGGCTGGGCGGCCAGGGCCGGGTCCACGCAGGCCACCGCTTCCTGGAAGGCCGGGAGCACCAAGATGGGTGCGCCTTGAGAGTCCAGGACCAGGCTGCGGCCGTCGAAGATCAGCTCATCGTTTCCCCCCACTTGATTGAGATAGATAAAGGGCAGGCCGAATTTCTTCGAGTGGTTGTGGAGCAGGTGGAATCTCACTTCTTCCTTGCCCACCTGGAAGGGGGACGACGAGATATTGATGAGGAGGGTGGCCCCTTTTTGGGCCATGACCTCTATGGGGTCGAAGGGATAAAGGCAACGGGTCCATAATTCCGGGTCATACCAGGCGTCTTCGCAGATGGAGAGGCCCAGGATTTCCCCCTTGAAAGGAAAGACCTCCACCCGGGCCGCGGGAGCGAAGTGCCGGGTTTCGTCAAAGACGTCATAGGTGGGGAGCAGCGACTTGTTCTGGCGGAATAAGATATCCCCTCCCTGGATAAGCAGGGCGCAATTGTTCAGGCCTTTGCCCGTATCCAGGCCGGTGGGCATGGCCGCGCCCACCAGCACCCCGGTCTGGGGAAAGCTGCGGGAGACTGCCAGCAGTTCCCGGACCGCGGCCATGGTAGCCTCGATCAAGGCCGGTTTCTCCAGGAGGTCCCGGGGGGGATAACCCACCAGGAAGAGTTCCGAGAAAATGATCAGGTCGCTGACAGCCGCGTACTTCGCCAGGGTGCCGGTGACTTTTCGCAGATTCCCGGAAATATCCCCGACAATGGGGTTGAGTTGGGCCAGGGTGATTTTCATGGTGGCGGGCCGGGAAAGGAATTAAAAATTAGTATTTAATTCAGTTTATTACAGCAATATACTTCTATCTCCGGGCCGCGTCAACGTGAATCTGGGAGGGTAAGGGGATAATAGAGAAATGCCTGTTTCAGGATTTGCCAGTTCGCTAAAATAAGCCGAAAAGTTCTAGGCGCAGGAAATATCAAAGAGCTTTATCATTAAGTCATCGAGTTGCCCCGGAGGCAGGGAAAATCCATTGATCTTTTTGAAAATATTGCGATAACATTTATATCAGTCGATCTCCGCTAGGAGAAAACATCTGTGAAACCCAAGCGGCATTTCTTCCCGGTCTTGATGGTCTTGGCGGCCCTGGGATTATTTTTCTGCACCGAGGGCCTGGCTTTGAACGCCAACTCTCCTCGTCTTCCGGTTAAACTCATCTTCATGCACCATTCCTGCGGCGAAAACTGGCTGGCTGATGCCACCGGCGGCCTGGGGCTGGCCCTGCGAGATAACAACTACTTTGTCAGCGACACCAACTACGGCTGGGGACCGGACGCCATCGGCGACCTCACCGATATCGGCAACTGGTGGGACTGGTTCCGGGGTTCTTCCCGGGATACCTACTTGAACGCCCTCTATGCCGAGAGCAATCAAAACTGCGCCTATACCCGCCTGGCCACCGACCCCGGGGGCAGCAACCGCATCATCATGTTCAAGTCCTGCTATCCCAACTCAAATCTGGGGGGCAACCCTGGCGATCCTCCTGCGACCGGCGACAATCCTTTGCGCAGCCAACCTTCTTCATCCACCTATATGACGGTGGGCAATGCCAAAGGTATTTACAATGACCTGCTGGTCTATTTTGCCAGCCGCCAGGATAAGTTATTTATCGCCATTACCGCTCCTCCCCTGGTGAGTAACGACACCGACGCAACCAGTGCCGCCAACGCCCGGGCCTTTAATAATTGGTTGGTCAACGACTGGCTGGCGTCCTATCCCCACAAGAATGTGGCGGTCTTTGATTTCTATAATGTGCTTACCAGCAATGGCGGGGACCGCGACACCAACGATTTGGGGGCAGCCACGGGCAACCATCACCGCTGGCGGGGCAACGCCATTGAGCACATGCAAACGGTGAACAATAACCTGGCCGCCTACGGCACGGACGAGGGGAACAGCCACCCCACCGCGGCCGGGAACCTGAAGGCCACCGGCGAGTTTGTCCAACTGTTGAATATCTATTATCACCGCTGGCGGGGAGGTTCTCTGAACGGCCTCTCCTTGTTATTGTTGAATTAATCCGCATTAGGGATTTTTATCACCGGGATAAAGTTATGCGCGTATTGGCTCTGGTCCTCTGTTTGGTGATGGTTGGCGGATTGGAGGACGTCATAGCCGTGGACGCAGGGAGCGGCCTGCATGGCAGGCGGCGGGAGCGCCAGGATTCTGACCGCTGGGGAGGAGGCGCAGAGGCGGAGGCCCCTGGGGATAATTTAAGGCTTCCCGAGAAGATCGATGCCTTGATGAAAGCGGGTAAATACCGGCAAGCCCAGAGACTGGCCCGGGTGCTCCTGCAGCGCCGGGAAAGACGTTTCGGCCCGGACGCGCCCGAGGTTGCCGGTGGCCTGCAGCTTCTGGGCAACATTGATATAGGCCTGCGGCAATTCCTGAAAGCCATTGAACTCTATCAGCGGGCCTTGCAGATCCGGGAGAAGGCCTTGGGTCCAGATGATCCCAAGACCGCCGCCACTCTGGCCCAATTGGGCTTGGCCTACACGGAAATAGGGTCCTATGACAAGGCCCTGCCCCTGGTGCAACGCTCTCTAAATATCCGGGAAAAGGTTCTGGGGTCTGATGCCCCCGGCACCGCCGAGAGCCTGGACATTCTCGCCAACTTAAAGAGGCAGACCGGCGCCCATGCGGAGGCCCTGCCTCTGGCGCAACGGGCCTTACGGATCCGGGAAAAATCCCTGGGTCCGGAGCATCCCCGGACTGCGGACACCCTGGGTCTTTTGGCCTTGATCTATCAACAGCAGGGGGCCATGGATAAGGCTCTGCCCCTGGCCGAGAAATCTCTGAAAATCAAAGGAAAAGAGCTGGGGACCACGCATCCGGAAACCGTCAAGAGCCAACTCATCTTGGGAGTAATCCAGCAGGGGCGGCAGGATTACGCCAAAGCCGAGGTCTCCTTCCAGAAAGGACAATCCGCGGGAAAAGCCCGCCGGGCAGGCCTGGGCGGGTTGGCCGAGGTCTATCTTTCCACCGGCCGCTATGCCCAGGCCCTGGAAGCCCTTGATGCCCTGCCCCCCAGAGCCCGGGCCCGGCCGCAAATGCGGGCCCAATTTTTTACCCAAAAAGGCCAGGCCCTCCAGGGGTTAGGCCGCCGGGGCGAAGCTGCGGCGGCGTATCTGCAAGCCATCGTCACCATCGAGGAGTTACGGGCCCGCACCCCCGGAGAACGGGCCAGTTTCTTTCAGGCCGGGATGATCAAGGGCTATTATCAATCCTACCTGGCCCTGATCGGCTTGCTGGCGGAAATGGCGCCAAAAGGTGAGCCCCTGCCCCCATCTTTTCAGGCTTATGGCCGGGACCCGGCGGCCGCGGCCTTTTATTTTGCCGAATCCGTCAAGGCCCGGGCTTTGCTGGAGGCCATGGCGGCCAAAGCCAGGGTGGGATTGAGCAAGGAGGTCCCCCCGGACCTGGCCGTCAAAGAGCGGCAGCTCCAGGCCAAGTGGCGGGCCCTGGAGAGCAAATGGGATGCCGTTTTTCTGCCGCACGCGGGTCGCAGACGGGATGTGGAGGTTTATCGGGCGGAACAGAAAGACCTGGAAAAACAGGAAACGGCTCTGTTGGAGGAACTCCGCCGCCGGGCCCCCCGTTATGCCGCGCTTTATTATCCCCGGCCTTATAAAGCCCGGGATTTGCCCCTGAAGTCCGGGGAAGTTTTGCTGGAATATATTTTGGGGGATAAGGAGAGCTATCTCTTCCGGGTGGAACCCGGAGGCCGCACCCAAATCTTCAGACTAGCGGTTACCAGAAAGGACCTGGACAAACGCGTGGGTTCCCTCCTGGCCCCCTTTAGGTCCTCCGGCTTGACCAGAGATGATTTGCAGCGCTTCCCCATTAGCGCGGCCGCCGAGCTCTACCGCCAGCTCTTGAGCCCGGCGCTGTCCGGCCTGGCCTCGGGCAGGCATCTGATTATCGTGCCGGATGGGGTCTTGGGAGCCTTTCCTTTCGAGGCCCTGGTGGTGCAGCCGGGCCCGGATTGGCGTAAAAGCGTCCTGGTGGGAGACCGCTGGCCGGTAACCTACTCCCAGTCCGCGGCCATTCTGGTTTTGAACCGGCACCTGGGCCTCTCCCGGGCGCCCAAGCCCCTGTTTGCCGTGGGTGATTGCATCTATGACGGCAAAAGCCCCCGTTACCAGGCTTACAAAGCGAACCGGGGCAAAGCCGGAGACCTTCCCCCAGCCCAGGGCGAAAAGGCCCTGACCATGGCTGCGGGCCAGGGCCGGGTTAGTTTCCCCCCTTTGCCGGAGACCCGCCGGACGGTGACCGAACTGGCTCGCCTCTTCGGGGTGCCGCCCCAGCCGCCCCAGGTGCTCCTGGATGTCAAGGCCACTGAGACGGAGATGCATCGCGCCCGCCTCAACCAGTACCGCTACTTCTTTTTTGGCACCCACGGCTTTCTGGCCAATAATCTCAAGGGCATCAAGGAACCGGTGCTGGTCCTGACCCAGGTGGATAATAAATCCCCGGATAACGGCATGCTCACCTTCAGCGAGGTGATGCAGTTCAAGCTGGACGCCGACCTGGTGAGCCTGGCCGCCTGTATGACCGGCGTGGGCCAGGTGATGCAGGGGGAAGGGGTGGTCAATTTTGCCCGGGCCTTCGAGCAAGCCGGGGCCCGGAGCGTTATGGTGACCCTGTGGAACATCCCGGTGGACGAATCCCTGAGGTTTTACAGCACCTTTTTTCAGGCCCTAAAGAGCGGCAAGACCAAGACCCAGGCCCTACAGGTGGCCCGGAAGTCCATCCGGGATAAAGAACCCCATCCCTATTTCTGGTCGGGCATCATTCTCCATGGGGAAGGCTAAAGGAGGAAATAACTGTTTCGCATGGCCTTTCGCAGTTGCTACAGATAGGCAGTTTGTCTTCTTCCTTATTCGTCATCTCCATACATACTATCAGACTCCCAAGGCGATAAAAGGCTCGCGCCCTTTATCCGCGGCAAACTCCCCTGCCCTCCGGGCTTGGCTTTCCCCGGGGGATTATGGTATCTTTACACCCATCTAACCTGAATCCGGAGCGCAGATGAAGCTCGTTACTGCCGCAGAGATGCGGGAACTGGACCGTCAGGCCATCGAAGAGTTGGGTATCCCCTCCCCGGTGCTCATGGAAAACGCGGGACGCACCACCTACCAGATTCTCCGCCAGGAATTCCCGGGACTCACCGGGCCGGTGGCGGTGGTGGCCGGCCGGGGCAACAACGGCGGCGACGGCTCCGTGGTGGCCCGCTACCTGGCCCAGGCCGGAGTGCCGGTGGCCATCTTCCTGGTGGCCGCCCGGGACCAGGTTCAGGGAGACGCCTTAGTCAACCTGGAGATCGCCGGACGTTTAGGTATCGAGATCGTGGAGGTTCAGGAAGAAAAAGATATCAACCTCCTGGCCCACCGTCTGGCCCGCTCCGGGCTCATCGTCGACGCCCTCTTGGGCACCGGCCTGAACAGCGAGGTTAAGGGACTGTACCGTTTGGTGATCGAGGAAATCAATCACCTGCGGCCTCCGGTCCTGGCCGTGGACATTCCTTCCGGGTTATCGGCGGACACCGGCCAGCCCCTGGGCGCGGCAGTCCAGGCCCAGGTCACCGTCACCTACGGCTGGCCCAAAATCGGGCAGATCCTGCCGCCGGGCCGGGATTACGTAGGCCGCCTCTGGCAGGTGGACATCGGCATCCCTCCGGAGTTAACCCGGGATATTCCCGGGGAACTGGCGACAGCCCGGGAGATCCGGGCCTTGCTGCCGCCCCGCCCCTGGGGGGGCCACAAGGGCACTTTTGGCCATCTGGTGGTGCTGGCGGGTTCCGAAGGCAAGACCGGAGCCGCCACCATGACCTCCGAAGGGGCTTTGCGGTCCGGCGCGGGGCTGGTGACCTTGGGGATTCCCGCCAGTCTCAACGATATCCTGGAAGCCAAGCTCACCGAGGCCATGACTTTGCCCCTGCCGGAGGCTCTGGGTTCCCGGGCTTTGGGGTTAAAGGCCCTGGAGCCGCTGCTTAATTTCTTGCTCCAGAAAACCGCGCTGGCCCTGGGGCCGGGGCTGGGGACCCATAAGGAGACCCAGGAACTGGTGCGCCATCTGGCCCGGCATCTGCCCTTGCCCATGGTTATTGACGCGGACGGGATAAACGCCCTGGCCGGGGAGTTCGAGACCTTGACCGGCGCGGCCGGTCCCCGCATCCTCACCCCCCATCCCGGGGAGATGGCCCGATTCCTGGACATCACCACCCGGGAAGTGCAGGAGAATCGCTTACTAACCGCCCGGGAAGCCGCGGCCCGCACCAATGCCGTAGTAGTTCTTAAAGGCGCCCAGACCCTGGTGGCCGATCCCCAGGGCCGGGTCAGCATCAATAGCACGGGTAATCCCGCCCTGGCCAGCGGCGGCACCGGGGACGTGCTCACCGGCCTCATCGGCGGCTTTTTGGCCCAGGGCTTGACTCCCTGGGACGCGGCCCGTCTGGGGGTCTATCTCCACGGCCTGGCCGCGGACTTTTTCGCCGCCCAATACGGCTCCCGGGGTCTGATCGCCGGGGACCTGACCGCGGTCTTTCCGGAAGTGATGCATGAATTTATGGATGGCCAGATTCCTCCAACAGAAGAAAATGTGTGCTTTCGACTAGTGCTATCGTAAATAATTTTTATTAATGTCAATTAGCCCCTTAAGACGCGTAGTTGACAGGAATAGAAGAGTAACATGGCCGACGAACAGATACCAGACAAGAAGGCCTATCAGCTCAAGATCGACGCCCAGGTGGAGAAATTCACCGAAAACAAGCAGAAGCTGACTTATTTCCTTATCACTGCCAGCGTGGCGGTCATTGCCTTTTTGGTCAATTTTACTGTGGACCAATTGGCGTTCATCCGTAAGTTCGCGGGTCTGGTGATCCTCGCCTGCATCGCGGGCTTTCTGACTTCGGCGTGCAGCCTCTTCAACCTGCACTTAGAGAACAGGTCTTACCGGCTGCACATTAAAAACAGATACATGGAAAAAGATTATGATTCGCTATCAGCCAAAGAACAGAAACAATGGGACCGGATCAACTCCTGGGCCGCAAAATGCCTCAATGGAGCCTTTGTCTTCCTATTTTTTGAAATATTTTTTGCCGTGATCTTTTTTGTTGTGGTCTTATATACCGGCATGCCATTAAAACCGGCTAAATAGGAGGATTACTCTATGCATCACTTTGGAGAAGATGCTGTTGAAATCGAGGTCAAGGATGATGTTTTCATTATTCACTTCAAGAACCACCTTACCGGCAAGAAGTTGACTCTAACCGGGCCTATAGAAGGAGTTTTTGCCACTCAGGACCGAAAAGTAGAGCATGGTGACGCCCACCTTATGGGTATGGAGATTGCCCATGTTCTAAGGAAGGTGACATCCTGAGATAGATAGTTTATAGAGTGGAATTGAAAATTAATGAAGAAGCTTAGCCATTAAGGTATTGGGTAAATTTATTTTTACAATGGCTGATATAAAATCCCAAAAGATTAGGAGGGAGCACAGATGCATCATTATGGAGTTTTTAGAACTAGCGTCTCTTACAATAACTTTAATATCACGTTAAAAAATAAAATATCGGGGGCCGAAATAAATATTTCTGGTCCGATAGAAGGACTATTTGAAGACCGTTTCCAACGAATTTCTGAAAATAATGTTAAAAGATTAGCTTCATTGATGGCAGAATTTTTTATGGAGAGACTTTCGAATAGATAAGGAATAATTATGCTTACGGCGCGTGATATCATGACTAAAGAGGTGATCACCGCCACCCCGGAAACCCCGGTGTCCCAGGTGGCGAAATTACTTGACCAACACCGCATCAGCGGCGTGCCCGTGGTAGATCAGGAAGGCCGGATGGTGGGGGTAATCACCCAGAGCGATCTGGTGGCCCGGGCCCAGAACCTGGAACTGCCGCCCACCATCAGCCTCTTCGATCTGCGCCTGGTCCTGGAAACCCCCGGCCACTTCAAAAAACGGCTGGAGAAGATGCTGGGAACCACGGTGGGAGAGGCCATGACCGCCGAGCCCCTGTCAGTTTCTCCGGAGACGCCGTTAAACCAAATCGCCGACCTGATGGCCAGAAAAAAGGTGCATACCATTCCCGTATTGGCGGGGGACAAATTAATCGGAGTGATAGGCAAGATCGACCTGATCCAGGCCCAGGCCCGGGAACCCGGGGCCTGAGGCATTTTTTTATAGTTTTAATAAATTGCCATATGTTTAAGTGGACATCCCGAAGCCCCGAGGCCACCCGGGCGCTGGCCGCGGCCCTGGGGCCGGAGTTGGCTCCCGGGGATGTGTTGGCCCTCAAAGGGAAACTGGGGAGCGGCAAAACCGAGTTCGTCCACGGCCTGGCCCAGGGCCTGGAAGTGCCTGAGACCGCGGGGGTGGCCAGCCCCAGCTTCACCCTGGTCCACGAATATCCGGGGCGCCTGTCCCTGGTGCATATCGACCTCTACCGCCTGGAGAACCTGCCGCCGGAAATGCTTCCGGACCTGGAGGAATATCTCTCCGGCGACCGGGTGGTGGCAGTGGAGTGGGCCGAAAGACTGGGTGGCCTGCTTCCCGGTGACTACCTGGAGGTGGAGATCGCCATCACCGGGGAAAGCACCCGGGAATTCACCGTCCGGGGGCATGGACCTGGAGGGGAAGAACTGGCGAAGAAGCTGTCAGCTTTCAGCGATCAGCTTTCAGCTTAAAAACCAAGGCCCGGGGAAAAAATGAATCACATCGAACTTGAGACCTCTGCGATCCCTTCTGTCATTCTGAACGGAGCGCAGCAGAGTGAAGAATCTCGCCTTTGGCAGCACAGCTCTTACAGGCCGTTCCGGTAATTACCCCCGACCAGGGAATCTCGGGTGCTAAAATACAAGATCCTTCGCTCTGCTCAGGATGACAAAGAAAAAACTTTCGCAGAGATCAAAATTCCATTTTATTCTAAAAACCGTGTTATTTTCTTCTGACAGATGATCGCTGATTAAAAACGAGGAAAAAAATGTCCAAACCCCGTTCCCGCAAACGCGACTTCCTGGAAAAACCCCCGGAGCTGCTCTCCATGCAGCTCCGCTTGCTGGAATATCTAAAAGAATACTGGAAATGGGTGGTAGCCGGACTGGTGGTGGTATTCATCGGTCTGGCGGCCTGGGGGGTTACGGCCCAGCTCCAGGCCCGTCGCCAGGAGCAGGCCGGCGCCGCCATGGCCCGGATCGCGCCCCTGGTGAGCAAACCCACCACCGCGGGTGCGGCCCTGAAGGGTTTAGACAAGATCATCAAGGATTTCTCCGGCACGCCCACGGCCCGGGAAGCCTCCTTGTTAAGGGCCCATCTCCTGTACCAGATGGGGAAATACACCGACGCCGCCAAGGCTTACGAAGCCCTGGCCCAAGGCCCGGCATCCCCCTGGAGCCCCCTGATTACCGAGAGCTTGAGCTACTGTTATGAGGCCCAGGGAGATTACCGCAAGGCCGCGCAGATCTTGCAACCCCTGGAGGGTAAGGCCGCCGGACCCCTGGAAAGCGAAATCAACCGGCGTCTGGCCATGCTCCTGGAGAAGGCCGGAGAGCCCCAGGAAGCAGCCAAATACTGGCGCAAACTGTTGGATAAACCCCCGGCCCCCTCTTTATTGCCTTACATCAAAGAAAAATTAGCTGCGAACCAGGCAGTCCCCCCGCAGAAAAAAGCCGGGGAGAAGGCGCAAAAATAACCACAGAGACGCCAAGAGCACAGAGATATTCAGAGAAATCCAGATAGAGAATCAGCTTTGGCCCTGCCACAACTGGTTCTCTACCTTTTTTGCCTGTGAAACTCCGGGCCCTTTAGGCCTCTGTGGCTAGTCTTTTTCTGACGGCAGCCTATCTCTTTTCCGCGGCCTTGCCGGCCACCATCTTCATAAACTCTTCATCTACCTTATAGCCCAGGCTCTGGGCCTTTTTCAGATCGGCTAGGCATTTGTCGAATTTCCCTAGGTCGGAATAGAGCATGGCCCGATTGCGATAAGGCCGGGCGAATTTGGGGTCCAACTTCATGGCCTTGTCAAAATCCTGGAGGGCCTTATCATTCATATTCTTACAGCGGTAGACCATACCCCGGTAATCGTAGAGCTTGGCATCGTTCGGCTTCAGCTTCAAAGCCGCATTAAAGTCACTCAGGGCTTGATCAAATTTACCTGCTTCCATACTGGCAATGCCCTTGTCCACGTAGGTCTTCACGTCCTGGGCCGCCAGGAGGGCGGGCAGAAAAGTTACGATTAAAAAGCCGAGCCAAGCAATGGAGAAGCGTCTCATAGGTTCATTCTCCTGAAATTTGGGGTTTCTGGAGCCGGAGCGCCCTGCCGCCGGCCAGCGTCCCTGAATTCGGACAGGTATGCAACACCCGTCCAGTTAACCATATCATAAGGTCCCAGGATTAAAAATCAACGCACCCTGGTTTAATTTCCCACCAAACTGCAACCTGTTTAGGTAATTAGATTTTCCCGGGAAAAAAATGTTAGGTCAGCCGATCCGGGTTGACTGGGGGCGGAAGATGTCAAAAACCTGAGCAAAAAAAAGGCCCCCGAAGGGGCCAAGGAGCTCCTGAGGGGCGGCATTAGGCTTTTATCTGGGGCCTTTCCCTGCCAGGGGTTCAGAAGACATATATTGCTTCACCATATTGATGTTCAGCTTGATCAGGGGTTCCAGCTCCTGATTGCCGGCACCGGTGGCTGCGGGTTTGAAGGCGACGCAGATGCCGCGTACCTGGCACACACGGTTGACCTGGACCATGTAGCCTTTAGCCCGGGTCAAGGCCTGATTAAGATAAGTGTCGGCTTTGTCGAATTTATTCTGTTTGACCATGATAGCAGCCATATTGTTCAGGGCCAGGGGATTGCCGGGGTCTTTGGCCAGGACCTTGTCCAGCATTTTCTGGGCTTTGTCGAATTTCCCCTTGTTCATCAATTCGAAGCTCTCCATCAGCATCGTGCCCACGTCCATTTCTTTCTTGGCCTTTTTGGCTTTGGCCGCGAAAGCCATGCCGCTGGCGCAGATGACAAGAGCTAAAACAATGGCGGTAATCTTCACCGAAGTCCTAATCATATATCCCTCCCTCGAGTTGATGGTACCTTTTCTGCGTTGCCGCCCTGAGCTAGTAACATAGGAATTATTAGATGGAATGTCAATCTATTTGCGCCGGAAACAGTCTTTGTTACTAAGTTTTTGGGGTTGAACAATCTTCCCGGTCTTTCTATTTTCCCGGCGAGGCCGCGGCCAGCTTCCCCTGGACCATGCGGATATTCAATTTGACCAGTGGCTCCAATTCCTGGTTGCCGTAGACCTCCATCAGGGGGCGAAAAGCCAGGCAGACGCCGTTGACCTCGCAGACCCGGTTGACCGCCACTTTGTAAGTCTTGGCCTGGGGCAGGGCCTGATGCAGAAAGGCTAAAGCTTCCTTATACTTCCCCTTCTTGACCATGACCGCGGCCAAATTGTTCAAAGCCAGGGGCTGGCCGGGATGTTCTTTGAGCACCTGTTCATAAAGTTTCTGGGCCGCATCGAGCTTGCCGTTTTCCAGGAGGTCGTAGCTCTGGATCATCATGGCCGTGACTTTCCGGCTGTCCTGGGACTGGGCCCAGGCCGCGGTGGGCATCAGCAGAGCACAGATAAGCACGGCTTTCGGCAACACTTTGAGCAGGCTGGGGGTCTTCATGGTCTCTACTCCTTTAAGCGGGGATCGATGGCCTCCCGGATGCCTTCACCCAGGAGATTGTAGCTCATGACCGTCACCAGGATGGCCAGGCCAGGAAAGACGGAGAGCCACCAGGCTATTTCGATGTTGTCCTTGCCCATGGTAAGGATGTTGCCCCAACTGGGGGTGGGAGGCTGGACCCCCAGGCCCAGAAAGCTCAGGGCGCTTTCCGTGAGAATGGCCCCGGCCACCCCCAGGGTGGCGGAGACCATCACCGGCGCCAGGGCGTTGGGCAACATGTGGCGCCAAATAAGGCGCGAGTCCCCTGCACCCAGGGCTTGGGCCGCGACCACGAATTCCCGTTCCCTCAGAGAGAGAAACTCGGCCCGCACCAGCCGGGCCACTCCCATCCAGCCGGTGAGGCCGATAACCACCATGATGTTCCAGATGCTGGGGCCCAGCATGGCAATGACCGCCAGAATCAAAAATAGGGTGGGGAAACAGAGCATCAGGTCCACCAGGCGCATGAGGGTCTGGTCCACCCAGCCGCCGTAATAGCCCGCCAGGGCTCCCACCAGCAGCCCGATGAGGGTGGCCAGGCCCACCGCCACGAAGCCGACTTTGAGGGACACCCGGGAGCCGTAGATGATGCGGGAGAGGACGTCCCGGCCCAGAGTGTCCGTGCCCATGAGATGGGCCTGGCTGGGGGGCATGAGCACCTGCTGCAGGTCGATGCTGTCGGGGTCGTAGGGCGCCAGCCAGGGGGCGAAGATGGAGACCACGAACAGCCCCAGGACCAGGACCAGGCCGGTGACGGCCATGCGGTTGCGCCTCAGTCGCGCCCAGAAGTCGCTTTTTCTCATGGGATTCTATTTAAGCCGCGTAATATCAATCATCATGAGCGAGGAAAGCTAAAATAGGGGAAGAATCACCCCCGGCAGGGGAATTAGATAAGCCCTTGATAATCCCCCTAAATCCCCCCTTAGAAAAGGGGGACTTAAAAACCTCGCTTCCGACCTGGTTGATTGAAGACAGCCCCATATTGGTTTTGGCATAGGCTTTAAACATCCCTAACCCCAGAACCGAAAACCCAGAACCCACAACCCGGCTCCCCTCACCCCCTCCTGATGCGCGGGTCCACCAGGGCGTAGCCTACGTCCGCC
>ENA-OSEO01002700-OSEO01002700.1-sediment-metagenome-genome-assembly--contig:-NODE-2700-length-23790-cov-3.636697_pt1 | contig 23790 bp, 19 predicted proteins | sample MGYA00237883_ERZ534232 | MGnify/ENA metagenome assembly ERZ534232
ACCGGCACTGGTTACCGCAGACGAGATCGCCGACGTGCAGGATCTCGTCGTCCGCACTGTGATCGGTGGTGAAGTTCTGCAGGAGGCGAGTACCAGCCTGATGATTTTCTCCGTGGCCAACCTGATCGCCTATATTACGCAGGTGGTGACCCTGGAACCCGGGGACGTGATTGCGACGGGCACACCGGCCGGCATCGGCGCGGCGCGCAAGCCACCACGCTGGTTGTGCGATGGCGACATCGTTCGTGTCGAAATCGAGCGGGTAGGCGTGCTGGAGAATCCCGTAGTCGTGCAATCATAGCCACTGAGGAGACGAATCATGGAACAAAGTCGAGTCATGCCGAGGCAATTCCCGGTCATCAAAACAATCCGCCGTGTACTGAGTATCCCGGAACTGGGTGTCATTTTTGCTCTGGTAGCGTTGTTGATCGTCTTCAGCCTGGAGAATCGGACGATGCTCAGCAGGAACAACATAACGACGATGATCCAGACGATGTCGTTCACCGGGATCATCGTCGTCGGAATGACCTTTCTGATGATCGCCGGGGAGATCGATTTGTCGGTCGGTGGGGTCTACGCGCTGGCGTCAGCGATCGTTGGTTATCTGACGGTGACTGTCGGCTGGTCGGTCGGAGCGACGGTGGTGGCCGTCGTGCTTGCCGGCATCGCTGTCGGTTTGTTCAATGGGGTAGTCACCGTCAAACTTGAACTTCCAGCCTTTGTGGTTACCCTGGGCACGATGTTTGCCGCGCGGTCGTTGGGCGATGTCCTGACCAATGGCAACTACATCTGGGGACTGCCCGAAGATTTTGTTGCTTTCGGCAGAGCTGCGCCGCTCGGGTTCAGTTGGAGCTTCTGGACGCTGATCGTGCTGGTAATCCTGGGCGAGTTCATGCTGCGCTGGACGATCTTCGGCAGTATGGTTAAGGCGACTGGTGGCAACAAACAGGCGGCGCGCATTGCGGGCATCCGGACCGACTGGGTCAAGATCGCCTGTTTCGTTTTGACGAGCGAGTTGGCGATGATTTCCGGCCTGTTGGCAACTGCTGTGATCGCGACGGGCGATTCCCACATCGGTCCGGGCATGGAGCTCGATGTGATCGCCAGCTCGGTGATCGGCGGGACCAGCCTGCTGGGTGGTGTGGGCAGTGTGATCGGTACGCTGCTGGGGACATCTGTCCTGCAGGTCATTCGCAGCGGCCTGATCATGGCTGGAATCAACATCGACTGGCAGAACATCGCGGTGGGCTCCGCTCTGGCAGGGGCAGCCTCCATCGACCTCCTGCGCCGCCGCGCCAAGAAATACTAGAGTGCCCTAATCCCCCGGCGGATCTCGGTTGCCTGATGTGGCAGTGCAGCCTGTGGGCACGTTGCCGGAGTGAGCAGGTAGTTGAAAGTGCTGTGCGGGATTCCCATCGATCCAAAGAAGCCACAATCAATCGCAAGAAACAGCACTACGCCTCAGCCTGGTAGAAAGGAATGCAGACGATGGAACTGGGACAGGAAAGATCGAGAGTCAGTAGCACTAGCTGGCTCAAGCGTTTTGCGCACCGCGTATTGAACATTCCCGAAATGGGTGTGGTGGTCCCATTGATCGTCTTTATATTGCTCTTCGCTGCGATCAACCCGGCGATGATCAGCCGGGTTAACCTGACGGTGATCCTGCGCACCATCGCTTTCACCGGAGTGGTCGCCGTCGGCATGAGTTTCCTGATCATCGCCGGCGAAATTGACCTGTCGGTTGGTTCGGTCGCCGGTCTTGGCGCAATCGTCTTCGGTTGGATGATGAAGGAGGCCGGGTGGTCGATTGGCGCTTCCATCGTTGCAGGGTTGTTGGCCGGCGCTCTGTGTGGTCTGATCAATGGTGTGTTGACCGTCAGGATCGGATTGTCCGCGTTCATCGCGACGCTTTCGATGTTGTTCGTCGCCCGCGGTGTGAACTATGTCATTACGTCTGCCTATCCTATCTACCCATTGCCTGAGGAGATCGGCACGTTTGGCAAGGCCACTCCGCTCGGTGCTTCGTGGGGGTTCTGGTTGTTTCTTTGCCTGGTAATCATCGGCGATTTCGTGCTGCGCCGGACCACCTTCGGCAGTATGGTTAAAGCGACGGGCGGTAACAAGCTGGCGGCGCGCATCGCGGGCATCAAGACCGATTGGGTGAAGATCAGTTGTTTCATCTTGACTGGGCTCCTGGCTGCTGTCGGTGGAATGTTGGTCGTGGCGCGTATCAAAACCGCGGAGTCGCAGACCGGCATCGGCTGGGAACTGGATGTGATCGCAAGTGTCGTGATCGGCGGGGTGAGTTTCTTTGGCGGTGTTGGGACTATCTTTGGAACGTTTCTAGGCTGCTTGCTGATGCAGGTGGTCCGCAGTGGTCTCGTCGTCGCTAAAGTGAGTGCTCATTGGCAGAATGCCGCAGTTGGCATGCTCCTCATTGGTGCGATCGTTGCCGATAAGCTGCGGCGTGAAGCCAGGACGCGTGAATCATGATGGGGAGGAGGTGATCAGCGGGCGGGTTGGCTTTTCGAGACGTGGGTTCAATCGCTGGCAGGTCGCATGAGGCCGCGAACGAGGCTGGTGGTGTTACAAACAAAAGGAGGAACGGCGAAGTGAAACGGCTAATGTTCGTGCTCAGTATGTTGGTGGTTTTGTCGATGGTGATCGGTGTACCCCAGGCGGTTCAGGCCCAGGCTCCGGCAGAGGGTGGGGTGTACTACTGGATCCAGCCGGTGAAGGGGCATCCGGTACACCAGTTGACGCAGGCGGCTTTTCTGACCGGTTGTAAGGAACTGGGTATGGAATGCCAGGTAGTAGGTCCGGACGAGGGCGACGTGCAGAAGACCATTGCGGCTGCGGAGCAGGTGCTGGCGAAGGGGGATGCGGCAGGCGTGTCGTTCTGGACAGGGACTCCGGCATACGAAGAAGTCATCAAGAAGATGGAGGCGGCTGGGATACCGGTGGTTGCGCCGCACTTCAAGGTGGACGAGGGGACGTGGCCGGCGAACGTCGTGATCGTGGGGACGGATCCGGCGGTGTATGCGGCGGAAGCGGCGAAGGCGATCTGTGAGGTGGTGGGTGACAAGGACGGGTCCGTGGCATTGACGCAGGGGAGTTTCAACACGACCGAGAATCTTGTTTCCGAGACCTTTACGGCGACGATGGCGGAAGTGTGTCCGAAGTTGAAGGTGTTAGCGCCGGAAGAGGAAGGGTTCGATCCGCCGAAGGCGATCGCGAAGGCGGTAGCGATCATCCAGGCGAACCCGGACATTGTGGCGGCGTTGTCGACGACGGGTGGAGGGCCGACGACGTGGGCTGGTGCGCAGCAAGAGACGGGTGTGGAATTGGTCGCCATCGGGATGGACTACACGCGGGTGAACCTGGACCTGGTGAAGAACGGTGAGATTTATGCAGTGGTCGGGCAGCCGTTGTGGGACGAATCGTACGAGGCGGCGAAGTTGTTGGATGCGATGGTGAAGGGTGAGGAAGTGGCGTATTGGACGGAGATGCCGGCGCCGATCATCACCGCGGCTGAAGTCGATCAGTACATCACGATGCTGGACACTGCTGAAGCGATGATGAAGCAGTAGCCCAACGCGACACGGGACAACGAACTACCTCTGGCGTCGGACGGATATCGCCCGACGCCGGAGGGCAGCACAAACGCTGCAATCCTGGAGTCGCCGGGCAGCAGGGACAGCCCACATGAGGGTACCCTATCCAGGCAAAGGAGTGGCACAATGGCATCTATTCATCCGACCAGCGGAGTCAACTGCGATCTGATTCTGGAAATGCGGGGAATCTCCAAGGCGTTTGGTCATGTCCAGGCTCTGGACATGGTCGATTTCGAGTTATACCCCAGTGAAGTCGTGGCTTTAGTGGGCGACAATGGAGCTGGCAAATCGACTCTGATCAAGATTCTCTCCGGAGTCTATACCAAGGATGAGGGGGAGATTATCATAGATGGTGAGCACGTCGAGATTCACACCCCGTCCGACGCGCAGCGTTGTGGTATCTCGACGGTCTACCAGGACTTGGCCCTGGTGGATGTCTGTGATGTGGGGACCAATATCTACTTGGGCCTCTGGCCGCGGCGCTTTGGTTTTCTCATCAACTTTCCGAAGATGTACACCCAGGCCCGAGAAGTGCTTGGGACCTTACGTATCGATATGCCCTCGGTCCGGGTCAATGTGGGGGAACTATCGGGAGGCCAGCGTCAGGCAGTTGCTATCGCTCGTGCGTTGGCCCGTGGCGAACGCATCTTCCTGATGGACGAGCCAACCGCTGCTCTGGGCGTCGAGCAGCAGGCTAAAGTCAACGAACTCATCGCCGATCTCAAGCGGCATGGCAAGAGCATCGTCGTCATTAGTCACAACCTGGAACACGTGTTCGAGGTGGCCGATCGGGTCATCGTGATGAGACGTGGCCGTCGTGCCGGAACCCGGCTCAAAGCCGATACCTCCAAAGAGGAGATCGTCGGTCTGATCACCGGCGCGGTCCGTGGAGACGTCCCTGATCGTGGACTGGCTTTGGAAGCATAGCTCACCTGCGTCTTGTCCGGCCCGCTGAGCTCTGCCTACAGCCCAGCCCCCCGTGCAGTTCGGGTGGATCGAGAACGCGACCGATCCCCACGTACGCGCGAGTTGAGTCTGGATACTGCGCTACTCACTGCACGGCGCAACGCATATTACCCCGGTTGCCAGTGCTGACCGTGCCGGAAGGGTAGCCGGTTGTGGGGCACGGCGTGCCCGGCGATGGCAATCCAAACACAAAGGAGTTTTGCGGAATGAACCATTCGTTATTCGATCTCAGCGGACGCGTTGCGCTCGTCACTGGTGCCGGCGGCAGTCTCGGCAGTGCAATGTCGCTTGGGTTTGCCGAGGCGGGCGCCGACCTGTTCGTATGTGACATCAACCCTACAGCACTCGAGGCCACGGTGGATCGGATTGCCGCATTGGGTCGTCGAGCGGTGCCCGTGGTCTGTGACGTGTCCGATCCCGAGCAGATCCGCGCCATGTACCGGACATTGGATGCGGAGTACGGCAAGATCGACATCCTGGGCAACGTAGCAGGTCCTGCGGTTATGAAAGACCCCGAAACGATCTCGATGGACGATATCATGTTGACGTTCAATGGCATCGCTATCGGCCGGCTCATCTGTTGCCAGGAGGCTGGGCGGCGTATGTTGAAGGCCGGAAAGGGCAGTATCATCAGTATCGGTTCGATCTGTAGTGTGTCGGGAAATGGACGCGGGCACATTGCCTACAGTATGGCGATGGGTGCGGTTGTGCAGCTGACGCGCGAGCTGAGTACGGAATGGTGCAGCCGTGGGGTGCGCGTAAACGCAATTCTGCCGGCGCAGATCACAAACCCCGGTCTGGAAGCGCGCATGAGCGCCGATCCGCAGTTGCGTGCCAATTTCCTGCGCGGCATACCGATGGGCCGCCTCGGACGCGCGGAAGAAATCAAAGGGGTGGCGATCTTCCTGGCCTCCGACGCAGCCTCATTCGTTACCGGAGCGTTGATTCCGTTCGACGGCGGAAACCTGGCCAAGAACGCCGGGGGAACACACCCGGGCATGCCCGAGCTGAAGGTCTAGCAGCAGGAAGGTTCTCATGTCCGGCAACCCTTACAGTCTGGAAGACAAATGCATTCTGGTCACCGGGGCAGGCACCGGTATCGGACTGGGAGTAGCGTTAGAGGCGGCACGCCAGGGCGCCGATGTGGCTTTGCATTACAGCGCCAGCAGCAGTGGGGCGCACGAAGCCGTCGCGCAAATCGCGGGTATGGGCCGGCGGGCCATTGCGCTGCAGGGGGATCTCCGCACCGTCGCCGTGTGCCGTCACGTCGTGGACGAGGCAGTGGCATTCTTGGGCGGCCTCGATGGTCTGGTGAACAATGCCAGTATTACCGCCACTGTCGGGTTCTTGGATGTAACTGAGGAACAATTCAGCCGCATCGTGGCCGTGAATTTCCAGGGCCAGTTCTTCTGTGCACAACAGGCTGTACCGCACATGCTCGAACGCGGACGTGAGATCAGCCGGTGCTTCCCAGGCCGGAGATGGGCTGGCGCCAGTATCGTCAACGTCTCGTCGGTACACGGTCTGATGGGCTGTACCGGACATGCGGTCTATGCCGGCACCAAAGGGGCGATCATCGCTTTCAGCCGGGAATTGGCGATCGAGTTGTGTTCAGCCCACATCAGGGTCAACGTTTTGGCGCCGGGTACGATCGAGGTCCCGAGCTATTTCAGGGTTGACCCGTCGTACACGCGAGACCTGGGCAACGCTGGTGTGCCCTGGGGGCGGGTGGGCCTGCCGCAGGATGTCGGCTATCTGGCGAGTTATCTGCTTTCGGATGCATCCGAGTTCATGACGGGCAGTGTTCTTACATTCGACGGCGGTCTGACGGCAAAGATGGCGTTGCCCTACGATCCGCCAATGGGCGAGAGATGAGAGCGCGAATTGCGGCCGCGGTCCGGCGCGGTCGCTCGCACCACGAATGAGGAGTAAGAGTCAAATGTTGCCCAAGGAACGCGTGATCGCTGCACTGGAATTCGGAAGTCCGGATCGGGTACCGACCGGTGAGACGGGAGTCGACTACACCATCACGGAGCGGGCGCTGGGACATCCCACGCTGTATCGGGCGAAGTGGAAGGAATACAACGCGCTGTGGGAAGGGCGGCGAAACGAGTACGTCGAATCCTGCAAGCGGGACATCGTCGCTCTGGCGCGCAAGTTCGAGCACGACGTGGTGCCGGCCTTCCTGGTCCCGTCGCGAGGCAAGCCGCCCGAGCGACCCGAGTTCCTGTCGCAGTACAAGTGGCGCCTGCCGGACGGGCGCGTCTACGCGTTCTCACCGCAGAGCGAGGGACATGCCTTCCTCCTCTCGCATCCCGACTTTGCCCTGGAGCAGATCGAAGACATCCCGCTCGATTTCGACGAGTCCCAACTGGAACTGGTCCGCCATGTGGTCAAGGAAATGGGCGGTACGCATTTTATTCTGGGTAGGCCGGGGGACGGTATCTTTCCTATCGCCAAGTATACGCTCGAGTTCATGCTCGTCGGCATGCTCGAACGGCCTGAGCTGATCCAGCGCATCATCGAAGTAGAGACCCGCCATTGCATAGCTGTAGGCGATCTCCTGCTCGATGCGGGATGTGACGCCTTGTTGCCGACCAGTGACGTGGCGGGTAACAAGGGCCCGTTCATGTCACCGAAAATGTTCCGGCAATTCCTCTTACCCTGGCTCAAGGCCGAGGCCGACGCCGCGCATGCCAAGGGAAAGTACTTCATCAAACACACCGATGGCAACATCTGGTCCTTGCTCGATATGCTGGTCGAGGCGGGAGTCGATGCCTGGCATGGCATCCAGCCCAGCATCGGTATGACCATGCCTGAACTGCAGGAACACTACGGTGGAAGGCTCTGCTTCTGGGGTGGCGTCGATGTCGATACGCTGATCGCCGGCACCGTGCAGGATGTGGAAGAGCAGGTCCGCGTTGCCTGTGAGAGTGCGCCTCCCGACGGTGGGCTGGTGCTGACGTGTGGCAACACGGTCATGGTGGGTGTACAATACAGCCATTACCTGGCGATGCTGCAGACTGCCAGGCTTTACGGACAAGGTCGATAGCTGGCCTGAGGATTGCATTATCTGGTGACGGAGGAGACTTTTGATGGTGAACTCATCCCTCATGACACTTTTGCGGGAGCAAGCGCTGGCGCTGTACCGCCGGATGCTGTTGATTCGACGTTCCGAGGAACAACTGGTCAAGCTGTATGCTGCTGGCAAGATCTGGGGTGCGTGCCACACCTACATCGGCGAAGAAGCGGTTGCGAGTGGGGTATGTGCACACCTGCGCCACGAGGATGCGGTGTTCAGCACGCATCGCGGGCACGGTCATGCCCTGGCGAAAGGGGTGACTCCGCGCGAGTTGATCGCCGAGTTGATGGGCCGTGCGACTGGCTGTTCCGGTGGACGCGGTGGCAGCATGCACCTGTTCAAGCCGGAGATTGGATTCATGGGTTCCAGTGGCATCGTCGGCCCGAGTATTACCCTGGCTGCCGGAGCCGGTTACACGGCCAAACTGCTCAAGACCGGCCGGGTCGCCGTGGCCTTCTTCGGGGATGGGGCGGTCAACAACGGGTCTTTCCACGAGGGGATCAACATGGCGACCGTGTGGGACCTGCCGGTCCTGTTCGTCTGCGAGAACAACCTGTATGCCACGGAAGTGGCGTTTGCGAAGGCCACCAGGAATACCGACATTGCCGCACGTGCGCGTGCGTATGGACTGCCCGGCGTTGCAGTCGATGGCAATGATATCGAGGCCGTGTTCGAAGCAGCCGGAGAGGCCGTACAACGGGCCCGCGCCGGAGAGGGCCCGACGCTTCTGGAATGCCAGACGTACCGTGTACGCGCACATTCGGAAGGGATGCGCGATGCCGGTTATCGCAGCGCTGAGGAAGTTGCGGAATGGAAAGCGCGCTGTCCAATCCAGCGGTTCGAGAAACGCTTGCTGGACGACGGTCTCGCAGTCCAGGCGGATCTGGAGCGGACCGAGGCCGAAATCAAGGAGCTGATCGAAGACGCGGTCTCATTCGCCGAGAACAGCCCGTGGCCCGATCCGTCCACCGTGACGGATCATGTTTTCAGCGCGGCGTACAACTATGTGACCACAGAAGGAGACCGGCATGCGTGAGATGAATTTTGTGGAGGCAGCCCGCGAAGGTTTGGCTGAAGAGATGGCCCGTGACCCATCCGTCTTCGTCGTCGGGGAGGGAGTCGGCCCGCGTGGTGGCAACTTCAATACCACCGTCGGTCTGATCGACGTGTACGGCCCGGAGCGTCTACGCGACACGCCGATCAGTGAGCGCGGGTTTACCGCGCTGTGTACCGGCGCTGCGGCGACCGGCTCACGCCCTGTGGTGGATTTCATGTTCATCGATTTTCTCACCGATGCCTTTGGGGATCTGCTGAATCAGACAGCCAAATTGCACTGGATGAGCGGTGGCCGGGTGAAGATGCCCATCGTGCTGCGTGGCTGCATCGGTGTGGCGAACTCCAATGCCGCCCATCACTCCGGCAATTATTACCCCTTCTTCATGCACATCCCTGGCTTTCTGGTGGTGGTGCCGGCGACTCCCCAAGACGCCAAGGGACTGTTGAAAACAGCAATTCGTTGTGATGATCCGGTCCTGTTCCTCGAGCATAAGAACCTGTTGACACTTAAAGGACCTGTTCCCGATGAGGAGTATCTCGTCCCTTTCGGACAGGCGGCGGTTGTGCGTGAAGGCGGGGACGTCACCATCGTTGCCATTTCCTTCATGGTGCAAGAGACGCTGCGGGCTGCGGAGGAGTTGGCTCAGGAAGGCACCTCGGTGGAAATCATCGACCCACGGACGCTGGTGCCGTTGGATATCGATACGATTCTGGTCTCCGTGCACAAGACGGGCCGGCTGCTGATCGTGGATGAGGACTATGCGCCATGCGGTGCGGCTGCGGAGATTGCCGCCCAGGTCATGGAGAGGGCCTTCGACGACCTGGACGCGCCAGTGCGGCGGATCAACGGCGCGTTTGCGCCGACGCCCTTCAGCCCGGCGTTCACGAATCTCGTCCCCAGTGCGGCGTCGATCGCGCAGGCTGTGCGCGATCTGCTGGACGAGTGAGGCTCCCGACCGGACCACACCGAGTGGCCTCTGGCGGAACTGGCAGAGAACTGATAGAAAGGAGAGCGTACTGCACACCGTGCCACTCCGCTGGCAGTATGCGAGGGAGACATGCCTTTTGAAGTGGTGATGCCCCGGCTGGGATGGAACATGGAGAAAGGCGTCCTGGTCAAATGGAACAAGAAAGACGGAGAACTCGTTCAGGTAGGTGACATCCTCTTCGTGGTCGAGGCCGACAAAGCGACTCAGGAAGTCGAAGCGCTGGAGAGTGGGGTGCTCTACATTCCGCCCGACTCACCGCCTCCGGGCTCCGAAATGCCTGTGGGGACGTTGCTGGGCTACCTGCTCGAGCCTGGCGAAGAGGCACCAGCGGTATCACCGAAAGCCTCTCCGCCTCCGACAGCAGTGCCCCTGCCGCCGCCAATCCCCGAACGGCCTGCACCATCTACCGTCCCCGCCCGCCCCACCGGGCCGCTGCCACATATCAGCCCACGAGCGCGGCGGGTCGCTGGCGAACTGGGGGTCGACTGGGCGCTTCTGCAGGGCAGCGGCCGTACTGGACGGATCGTGGAACGCGATATCCGCCGCGCTACCGTAGCAGCACCAGTCATGCCGGTGAAGACAGAAATGCCCGCTCCTGAATCCGACGCCGCGCTTCGCGGCGTACCGCTTCCGCTCACGCAAGTGCGGCGGCTGACCGCGGAACGCATGGCCGCCAGCGCACATACGGTTGCAGCGGTGACGCTGACGACAGAGGTCGATGCCACGGAGCTCGTGCGCTTGCGCAAGCAACTGCAGAACGATCCTGAGGAGGGCGTGCCATCCTACAACGATCTGTTGACCAAATTGCTCGGCTACGTGCTGCTGGAGCATCCATACATGAATGTGCGGTTGGAGGTAGACGCCATCGTTCAGTACTCGACAGTGAACGTGGGTATCGCCGTGGACAGCGAACGCGGGCTAATAGTGCCAGTGTTGCGCGACGTGCAGACCAAACCATTGCTCCAGATCGTACGCGAATCGGCAGAATTGATCGACGCGGCCCGGACGGGCCGCGTCGACCCGGCGGACCTACGGGGCGGTACCATCACGATCACGAACCTGGGCATGTACGACATCGATGCTTTCACTCCAATCATCAATCTACCGGAATGTGCCATTCTAGGCGTTGGACGCATCCTGCCCAAACAGATGGTGATCGATGCGGATGCTGGGCGTGTCGCAATCCGGCACATGATGTTCCTCAGCCTGACGTTCGATCACCGGCTGGTGGACGGGGCACCGGCGGCTCGTTTCCTGCAGCGCATCAAGCAATATATCGAGCAGCCGTTTCTCTCGTTGCTTTCCTGCTCGCCGTCTCACACAGGGCTTTCCTGTCTCGCTGAGGGCAATGTTCGCTGACCAGTAGTCCAACGACGCTTGTAGAAGGGGGTCTCACCATGTCTCAGTTGAAAGTAGTGATCACCGATTTCACCGAGCCCGGTAATCGGTTCGAGGAGGAGGAATTCCAGTCCTCGGGGCTGGATATCCAGCTCGTGCGCCTGAACGAACGTTCGCCCGAAGCACTCATTCCTCTGCTCCGTGACGCCGACGGCCTTCTGGTGCAGTTCGCGCAGATCAACCGCCGCGTCATTGAGGCTCTCGACAGGTGTCGCGTCATCTCCCGCTATGGCATCGGAGTGGACATGATCGACCTGGACGCTGCAACACAGCACGGCCTGCCAGTGTGCAATGTGCCCGACTTCTGTATGGATGAGGTCAGTACCCACACGATCGGCTTCTTGTTGGCGCTTAACCGCCACATCTTCGCCCATCACCAGCATGTCCGTGCCGGGAAATGGGGGACGCACCCATTGGGTAACCCGCCGGCGCGTCTTGCGGAGCAAGTCCTGGGCGTGGTCGGGCTGGGTCACATTGGGAGCATCGTCGCGCGCAAAGCGGCGTGCCTGGGGTTGCAGGTGCTGGGCAGCGATCCGTACGTGACGGCGGAGCAGGCGCGGGAAGCCGGTGTCGAGTTGACGGGTTTGACCGAGCTGCTGCGCCGCTCAGACTACGTGACGCTGCACTGTCCGCTGAATTCCGAAACTCACCATCTGATCGGAACGGAACAACTCGCGCTGATGAAGCCCACAGCGTTCCTGATCAACATGGCACGAGGCCCCATCGTGGATCAGACTGCACTTTATCGTGCGCTGGTGGAGGGGGAGATTGCCGGTGCCGCGTTGGATGTCATGGAACAGGAGCCTCCCGCAGCCGATGATCCGTTCCTCCAACTGGACAATGTACTGATCACTCCGCACACATCGAGCTGGTCCGCCGAGTCGATCGTCCAATTGCGCCGGGACACCGCACGCAATGTGGTGGATTTCTTCCAGGGCAAGACGCCTCGCTCGGTGGTCAACAAGAAGGGATTGGGTGGGTCGGTGTGACCGCCAACGTGCCAGGCCGATAATCGGGCAGTCCGGCCAGCCTCCATCGCGATGTGGAGGATGGCCGGACCGTGTTCTTTCGGAATGCGTCCACTCCCTGGCACCGAGCGGGCCTGCTTGGAACAGCAGCGTCCACGGGTGGAGTCGGAGTGGCGGCCCCCGCCGGAGCGCCCCGCTCAGGACGGCCGCAGCGCTGCCTTGATCGCCGTCGCCAGCGCGCCCACCGCTGCCGGGGATTCGCCCGCAAGACGCACCAGCGCACTGCCGACCACGACGCCATCCGCCACCGAACCAACAAGCCGTGCCTGTTCTGCGTTGCCGATGCCGAATCCGACGACCACCGGTACGCCCGTCTCAGCACGGACCCGGCGGATCAGCGCGGTGAGGTACGCGGGGAGTCCCTGCCTTTCGCCCGTCACGCCGGTGACCGAAACCAGGTAGATGAACCCCTGCGCATGGTTCGTGACCCACGCGATGCGCTCCGGGGTGCTGGTCGGCGCCAGGAAGTAGATCAGCGCAAGCCCAGCCTCAGTGCACAACCGGTCGAAGTCCTCCGCTTCTTCGGGAGGCAGGTCGGGGACGATGAACCCGTCAACACCGGCAAGTGTGGCGGTATCGACCAATTCTTCCAGTCCATAGGCCAGCATCGGATTGAGATAACCCATCAGCAGGGCGGGGACCTCGATGCCCTCAGCACGCAATTGCCGGACCATCTCGATACAGCCGGCCAGAGTCGTTCCGTTTTCCAGTGATTTCTGCGTCGCCGCCTGAATCACCGGGCCGTCCGCCAGCGGATCGCTGAAAGGAACTCCCAGCTCCAGAATGTCGGCTCCTGCCTTTACCAACGTCCATATTACTTCCAGTCCGCCCTCGCGTGTCGGATAACCTAACACGGCATAAGGCATGAAGGCGGTCTCGTTGCGCTCAAATACGCGTGCAATTCGCTCCAAACCAGACATCATTCATCCTCCGTTTGCTTGCATGACTGTATCGAGGTCTTTGTCGCCACGCCCGGACAAGTTGCAGACGATCACCTGCTCTGTGCCCAGCTGCGGCGCGAGTTTGATCACTTCGGCCACGGCGTGAGACGATTCCAATGCCGGGATGATCCCTTCCAGCCGGCAAAGCAGGTTGAAGGCATCCAACGCTTCCGAATCCACGGCATAGGTGTAGCGGATCCGGCCACGGTCCCGGAGCAACGCATGTTCCGGCCCGACTGACGGGTAATCGAGGCCAGCGCTGATCGAATGGGTCTCCAGTATCTGCCCATCGTCATCCTGCAGCACGAAGGAGCGGGTGCCGTGCAATACGCCCGGCCTGCCGCGTCGCGTGTCGGAGAAACGGGCTGCGTGTTTGCCGGTTTCCACACCCTCTCCACCTGCCTCGACTCCGATCATCGCAACGTCTTCATCCGCAAGGAAGGGATGAAATAAGCCGATCGCATTAGACCCACCGCCCACACACGCGACCAACGCGTCGGGCAGCCGGTCTTCCGCTTCGAGAATCTGGGCACGGGCTTCCCGCCCGATGACGGTCTGGAAATCGCGCACGATAGTTGGGTACGGGTGGGGACCGAGCGCGGAACCGAGCAGGTAGTAGGTGTCATCGACGTGGGCCACCCAGTCACGGATCGCCTCGTTGACAGCGTCTTTGAGCGTCTGGCTGCCGGACGCCACCGGACGGACCTCTGCACCAAGCAGCTTCATGCGGAACACGTTTGGCTCTTGCCGTTTGATGTCCACGGTGCCCATGTAGACGATGCACGTCAGGCCCAGCAGCGCACAGGCTGTCGCGGTGCCTACGCCGTGTTGCCCGGCACCCGTTTCCGCGACGATGCGCTGCTTGCCCATACGCCGTGCCAACAGGGCCTGCCCCAGCGCATTGTTGATCTTGTGCGCGCCAGAGTGGGTCAGATCTTCGCGTTTCAGGTAGATTTTCGCCCCACCCAGGTGTTCCGTCAGGCGGCGGGCGTAGGTCAGTGGCGTGGGACGCCCCACATAGGTGTCGAGTAGATCGTCCAGCTCCTGTCGAAATGCGGGGTCTGATATTGCGTCCCGATATGCCTCTTCGAGTTCGTGCAGGGCGGGCATCAGTGTCTCCGGAACGAATTGTCCTCCGTAGGGGCCGAATTTGCCGTGGCTCTCCAGGACAACTTGAGTGGTCATGATGTTTCCTCCTTCGCGTAGAACAGGATCACCTGTTCGAGTTTTTGCCATTCATCACCTTTTGGACGGCGGCGATGAATGCGGCGATGGCCTGGTGGGATTTCCGCCCGGGCTCACTTTCGACACCGCTACTGACGTCCACACCCCACGGGTGTACCCGCTGGATGGCCGCAGCCACGTTCTGTGGCGTCAAACCGCCGGCCAGCAGGATGTTCCGCTGGCTGGCCACATGGGCCGCCAGCTCCCAATCTCCGATTTCACCTGTGCCTCCCGGTTTGTGTGCGCTGTAGGTATCGACGAGCAGGTCGGGCGGCGAGGTGCGCACGCCGAAATCCGCCAGGGCGTCGTCTGCCTCTGCGGCGGACCTGGGCCGGATCGCCCGAAATGCCCTTCCGCCGAGGGCGGAGACAACGGCTGGCGGTTCGTGGCCGTGCAATTGAGCCACATCCAGTGTACAGGTTTCGAGAACACTGCGAACCAGATCGACCGGTTCGTCCACGAACAATCCGACACAGAGCACCGTAGGGAATTCCCGCTTAAGCTCACGAATGACGGTGCGTGCGGTGAGCGGTTCGATGTAGCGCGGGCTCTTGGGATAGAACACGAACCCTAGCAGGTCGGCCCCTGCGCGGGCGGCGAAATGGACGTCCTCCGAATTCGTCAAGCCACAGATTTTGATTTTCGTCATGAGCCGCCTGCCTGTTCACGCCGGATCCCTGCCAGCATCCTGACTTGTGCGCCCGGATCTTGCGCGGTGACGAGCGATTCCCCGACCAAGACGGCGTCGATGCCCGCGGCACCGAGTCGCTCGACATCCGCACGAGAGTGTATACCGCTTTCTGCCACGAAAAATACCTCGGCGGGGACAGCGGGCCGCAACGCCAGACACGTGTCCAGGTTCACGGAGAAGTCGTGCAGGTTCCGGTTGTTCGCTCCGATCAGGCGGGACTTGCAGGCCAGCGCCCGCTCGACTTCCCCGCGATCGTGTGCTTCCAGCAGGGCCTGCATGCCCAGCGCATGGGTCAGCCCCAGCAGCTCGGCGAGCGCGGTGTCGGACAGCGCGGCGACGATCAACAGGAGCGCATCGGCACCGGCGGCACGGGCTTCGTATACCTGGTAAGCGTCGATCACGAAATCCTTGCGCAGGATGCCGAACGGAATACCGCTTGTTTCCCTGAAGTGGGCGATCTGCGCCAGATAGTCGAGGCTCCCCTGGAAGTAACGCGCTTCCGTCAACACGCTGATTCCGGTCGCACCGTTCTGCGCGTATGCCTCAGCCAGGCGGAGCGGGTCGAAATCGGGACAGAGCAACCCCTTGCTGGGCGAGGCTCTTTTGACCTCGGCAATGACCGCGACCTCCCCCTCGCGCCTCAGCAGGGCGGTGAAATCTCGCGGTGGTGGGGATGCCAGCGCCCGTGCCCGCATCTCGCTCGGGCTGATGCGTTCTTTCTGCTTGGGCAACGCTTCGGCCCGCTGGTACAGGATGATCTCGTCCAGAATCGTCATGTCGGGTACCTCCGGAGTCCAGTCCTATGAAGTTGGCAGCCCCTGCCTGTTGTGGGTATACCCCGCATGGAGCCATGCAACACCTGCCTGCGCATATTGCCCGGGCTTGACTTCTGAGTCCGCTGCATTGAGCTGCTCATGGCGTGCCATGCTGTTGTGAGTAGTCGATCAGGTGGTCAAGCGTCCGCATCGCGTTCCCTGAGTCGATGCTCTCCTGCGCTAGCTCGATCCCTTCTTTCAGGCCGGGCGCTTTTCCGGCGGCAACGAGCGCCGCTGCGGCGTTGAGAACCACTGTGTCGCGCTTGGCTCCCCCCAGTTGCCCTTCGAGAATGCTCCTGGTGATGCGTGCGTTCTCGAACGCGTCGCCTCCTGACAGCTCCGCTAGCTCAGCCAAATCGAAACCCAGCGTTTCGGGCTCGACGGTGTAAGTCCTGACCTGGCCCGCTTCGAGTGCGCTGACCCGGTTCGGGCCGGTCGTTGTCAGCTCGTCCATGCCTCCATGCCCGTGGACGACAAATGCCCCCTGGCTGCCGAGGTTGTTCAACACGCAGGCCAACGGCTCCGTCAGCCGGGCGTCGTACACGCCGAGCAACTGGCACTGCGCGCCTGCCGGGTTGGTCAACGGTCCCAGTACGTTGAATAGCGTGCGTACGCCGAGCTCCCGGCGCGGGCCGATCGCGTGCTTCATCGCCGGATGGAGCTTGGGCGCGAACAGGAAGCCGATCCCTACCGCGTCGATGGCTCCCGCGACCGCCTTCGGGGTGAGCTCCAGGTTGACGCCGAGCGCTTGCAGCACGTCGGCGCTACCACTCTTGCTCGAGATGGAGCGGTTGCCGTGTTTGGCGACGGGTTGCCCTGCTCCGGCGACGACGAAAGCCGCGGTTGTGCTGATGTTGAACGTCCCGATTCCGTCGCCGCCGGTGCCACACGTATCGACCAGGGCCTCGTGCCGTGTCGGGCGGACTGGAACCGCCGAACGGCGCATCGCCCGTGCGCTCCCGGCGATCTCCTCGACGGTTTCACCTTTCATACGCAAGGCTGTGAGATACGCTCCGATTTGTGCAGGCGTGGCCTCGCCGTTCATGATCTGCACCATCACGACTTCGGCCTCCGCTTCGTTGAGGTCTTTGCCGGCGAGCAATTGGGCAATTGCCGCCTGGATGGTCAGGTCGCTGTCGGGAGAGGAATCGAGCGGCGACACGAAGACCGGACCGGTATCCTGACGCTGCTGCTTCTCGATGGACAGGAAATTGTGCAGCAGCTTGTGCCCGTGTTCGGTCAGGATAGACTCGGGATGGAACTGCAAACCGATCGTGGGGTACGCCACATGGTGTAAGGCCATCAGTTCTCCCTCTGGCGTGCGGGCGGAGATTGCCAGATCGTCGGGCAACGGTTCGGCAACCATCAGGGAATGGTAGCGCATGCCGGTGAACGGCGATGGAACGCCGCTGAAGATGCCCTTCCCATCGTGGTGGATGGGCGAGATCTTCCCGTGCATCAGACGCGTGGCTCCGCACACTTCGGCTCCGAATGCCTGCCCGATGGCCTGATGGCCCAGACAGATGCCGAGAATGGGGATCGTGCGGTGGAAATGTGCGATCACCGACAGCGAGATACCCGCATCGTCCGGAGTGCCCGGCCCGGGGGAGATGACGATGTGCGTTGGCGCGAGGCTTTCGATCGTCTCGATACTTATGGCGTCGTTCCGCGCCACTTGGATCTCGCAGCCCAGTTCCCCCAGATATTGCACCAGATTATAGGTAAACGAATCGTAGTTATCGATCACCAGAATCATGTTCAACCCTCCTTTTGCTGTTCACTCTGCTCGGCCAGGGTGACGGCAGCGGACAGCGCCCTGGCTTTGTGCAGCGTTTCCTGGTATTCCAGCGTGGGGTCGCTGTCGGCGACAACCCCTCCCCCGGATTGAATGTAGGCGGTGTTCCCCTTCATCCAGATCGTACGGATAGTGATGCACGAGTCCAGGCTCCCGTTGTAACCCATGTACAGGATGGCGCCTGCATACGGTCCGCGCCGGGTACTCTCCAATTCCTCGATGATCTCCATCGCGCGCACCTTCGGCGCGCCGGTGACGGTCCCCGCCGGGAACGTGGCGCGCAGCAGGCCCAACGCATCTTGCCCCGCCTGGAGCTTGCCCTGCACGTGCGAGACGATGTGCATCACGTGGGAATATCGTTCGATGACGAAGGACTCCTTCAGGTGGACCGTACCGTACTCGCACACCCGCCCCAGGTCGTTTCGGCCCAAATCGACCAGCATGACGTGCTCCGCCCGTTCTTTTTCGTCCGCCAGCAGCTCGGTCGCCAGGGCGTCGTCTTCGGTCTTAGAGGTGCCGCGTCGCCGGGTTCCGGCGATTGGGCGCAATTCCGCCGTGTTGCTCGTGGGATCGTAGCGCACGTGCATTTCGGGGCTGGCGGCGATGATGTGCAGCGGGGGTGCATTGAACCCACCGGGGAAGCGCAGGAAGACCATATACGGCGATGGGTTCAGGCCGCGCAGTGTCCGGTAGATATTGAACGGGTGGGCCACGGTCCGGCGCGCCAAGCGCTGTGACGGAACCACCTGGAAGATGTCTCCAGCGGTGATGTATTCTTTGGCCTTCAGAACCCTTGCCTCATACTCCGCTTGCGTGACATTGGAGACGAACTCACCATTGCCGTGGCAGTCGGCGACCGTTGGCGGCAGTTCCGGCAATGGTGCGCGGAGACGGGCGACGATCTCTTCGATACGGGCTGTCGCGCGCCGGTATGCAGCCTGGGGGGTGTCCCGTTCCAGATTGGCGTTCGAGACGATCAGTAGGCGGTGACGTACGTGGTCGAAGACGACCACAGTGTCTGCGAACATCAAGGCTGCGTCGGGGACATCCTGCTCGTCTACCGCAGTGTCAGGAAGGTGTTCGAAGTAGCGGACCATGTCGTACGCCAGATAACCGACCGCCCCACCGATGAAGGGCGGAAGTTCCGGCAATCTCACCGGGGCATAAGCTGCCATCTCCTGCTTCAGCACCTCCAGCGGGTCCAGGTCGGGCGTCAGCGTTACCGTCCGGCTGTCGCCTCCCCGACTGATGAAGACGGAACCATTCCGGCTGCTAAACAGCACCTGGGGGCGTACGCCGATGAACGAATAGCGCGCGATCGTCTCACCACCGGTGACGGATTCCAGCAAGAAACTCGGACCTTCATCCTGCAGTTTCAGGTACACACTGACCGGTGTCTCCAGGTCCGCCGCTAACTCGCGGTACACCGGGATCATGTTACCCTGCGATGCCAGTTCTTCCATTCGTTCCAAAGTGGGTTGATACATCCTCACTTCCCTCCTTCCCCGTTCTGACGACATCTGACAACAAAAAAGACCTCTCGTCACCAAGGACGAGAGGTCTCGATTCGCTCCCGTGGTACCACCTTGCTTAGGTCAGCTCGATGTGCGGTGGAAACAAAAAAACCTATGTGTGAAACATAGGTCGATATGCACAACAAGCCAGCCTCACTCTACAGATACACGACAGGCAATCCACATGGATTTTCTGCCGGATACCCGGCTCCCAGCTAACGGTGGAGTCTCCGGTAACGTCTACTGAGCCTTGTGGCCGTTCGAGTTACGACTCACGGGGCCATTCGCTTCTGGCGCTCGTACCGGTTTCTCACCAACCACCGGCTCTCTGCACGTCGCTACACAAGGTACTATTCCCGATCTCAGTCTTTGTCCGCATATTCTACTGCATTCTTTTTACCACACTTTCCTCACCCTGTCAAATCTCTGACACCATCATCGCTGCGCCGGGCCTGACGTTCCTCGGCAGATCCCACGCCGGACCGAATCGTGGTAGATTGGCACCGTTTGGCACAGCGGATGTGCCCTCCAGCGTGCTTGTCACGTTGAAGAGAATTCAATAGCCTCACAATCCTGAAAACACCCAGCGCATAGCTCGAATTGGCATTCACCGTACGCTTGGGGTATAATACCTGACAGCCGACACAGGGTGCTTCGCGACCGGTCGCGCTCGGTAGACATGTCACCATTCCCTTTAGTTTCTTCTCGTTATCGTGCTGCAGTATGTGGCAATATCAGCGGTTGGACACAGGAGAGCTGTATGGGTGGCAAGCAGCTTCGCGGAATGTGGGTAATAGGCACTCTGATCCTGGCTCTCCTGAGCGCACAACTGGTGCAGTCCGCTTCGCGCGAGATCGAACCTCTTCTACCACCGCTCTTTGGACCAGTGCTCTTCAGCAGCGCTTTCGACCAAGACACGCGGCAACCCGTAGATGTGAACAGTATTTTCCCTGCCCAGACATCCAGCGTTTTCGCCTACTGGGCCTACTCCGGGGTCCGCGTCGGTCAGTCCTACACTTTTGAATGGTACCGTAACGGGACATTGCTTTCCAGTGGAGACGACACGTTCCGCAGTGCCCTGGGCTACGCATGGCACAAGTATGCACAACAAGGCGGCTGGCCCTTACGCCCGGGGATCTACGAGTTCGTCATTCGCGTAGACGGTCAGGTGGTCATCCACGAGCAATGCCTGATCAGCGGCGCGTATGTGGAGGGTGTCAGCGAACCGGCTTTCACATACGTCACGATGGGCAGTAATTTCGACGAACGTTCCTTGCAGCCATATAACACGGCGTGGCAGCTTCCCTACGGCATTACCCGGCTCTACGTGTACTGGCCTTTCAGCGGTCAGCCCCCGGACAGCACATATACGTACAAATGGCTGCTGAATGGCGAGCTGCTCACATCCGGTGAGGGCCATTTCACGACGTCTGCCGATTTCTCTTGGACATCGATCTACTACGCGAGTGGGGAACCACTGCCCCCAGGACGCTATCAGTTCGTGCTGGAAACAGGCGGGCAGGAGGTCCCTCTGCGCGACAACTATTGCACGGTCGTGAGTGAGAGTCCGTTCTTCGGGCCGGTGGCTTTCGCCACTGATTTCGATGACGACGCGCAGAAACCGGTCGATCCGGGCTCGGCCTTTCGTGGGACCGTCACCCGGCTCTATGCCTATTGGCCCTATAGCGGCGTGCGAGCGGAAGATACGTTCGACTACGCCTGGTATCACAACGGCGAGCGATTCCACGGCGGCCGGGGGACATTTGGGGCTGAGCATGGGTACGCCTGGCAGTGGATATTTCACGATGATGGCACACCGCTGCAACCGGGCCTGTACCAATTCTACGTGACGGTGAATGGCCGTACAGTCATAGCCAGGCAGGCTATCATCGAGGGTGACGGTGTCGAGTCGCAGTCGTCTCCGGACGCTGTTTCCCGGCCGGCCTTCGGTCCGCTGGTATTCAGCACGCTCTTTGACAGCGGCACGCAAACCCCGATCAATCCGGGGTGGCAATTCGAGTATGGTGCGAATGCGCTATATGGCTACTGGTCCTATCAGGATGTGCAAGTTGGTGACACATTCCATTACGAATGGTCGCACAACGGTCAGTTCTTCAGTGGAGGTGAGGATACTTTCAAACAAACAGCCGGATCTGCCTGGCAATGGGCAGTGCGGCCTGACGCTGCGGCGCTGGACCCTGGAAATTATCAATTGTCTATCACGGTGAACGGCGACACCGTACTTGCCGATACCTGCATTATCCTGATGCCACACCGCCCCGAGTCCGGTCCGTACGGCTATGGGTATTAGACGGCTGCCAGCTGTCGGGCCTGTCAAAGTCAGACTGGGTTACTGCAACTGCTTCTGTGGTGAACGTTGAATCGCGTATGGTCAAGAGAGGAGGAATGTCATGAAGAACGTAGTCTACCTGTTGGTAATTGTCAGCCTGCTCTGTACGGGATTCCTTCCCGCTGCAGCGACTGTATATGCACAACAATCGGGCGGAGCTTACACAACTCCGATCCCTCTCGAGGTCCCGGATACCTGGACAGTGTACGAAGACGCCGGTGGTGCCTGGTGGCTGAAACGCCCGGCCGAGTGGGCGGTCAAGTCCAGCGTCCCGGGGGAGGTGGATTTCGAGTGGGGTACGTTCAGTACGCTGAACGTTATAGTCGAAGATAATCAGATGCCCATTCCCTTCGATAACTGGTTGGCACTCGACCTGATCGGACAGGGCGTTGTGCAGGGACTGGTGGACCAACCGGGCATGAAGCTGACGGAGACGGGACGCTGGTTCCGCGGTGTCTTCGGCCTGTTCTTCGCGCTGGAAACCACCGAGCCTCAGTTGGGCCTCACGATTCCGCTCGTCGTCGTGGTGTTCCCCTTCGGTGACAAGCAACTGGTCAGAGCCACTTTCACCGTATTCGCTGAGGACGACAAGAACACTGTCGGTGCGTTGTTGTCTTCGATCACCACCGGACGGGCACCGGCTACGGCTGCCGTCGAGGGTGGCGGGCAGCAGACAGGTGGAGGTGCCGGTTTCCTGGGAATTGGCCGCCCGACGGAACAGGCACCTGTGCCAACGACCGCAGTAGTCACCGGTCCGCAGTTCGGTCCCCTCGTGTTTGCCGAGGACGTGGATGCTAACGGGCAGCCGATTCGCCCCGCAAACTCGTTCCCGGCTGGGGTCACCGCCGTTCACGCCGTCTTTGCTTACAGCGGCATGACGGACGGAATCGAATATACGGTGTCGTGGTATATGAACGACATGGAAGTGTTTTCTGAGGTCTACGCCTGGGACCTGGGCCCGCAGGGGACCGGTGCATCAGTCGTGTTATCGAACTCCGCTGGGTTTCCGGCGGGTGAATACGGTGCGAAGTTGCTGATCGGCGGGCAAGTGATCCGGGAGGGGACCTTCAGTGTTGGCGAAGGCGGCCCCGTGGCGCTCGCAACACCTGCTATTCTCGAGCTGGGGACGCCGATGCAGTTGGAACAGCCCACGCTCTCGGTCCCATTGGTGACACCGATGCAGTTGGCGCAGCCCACGCTCTCGATCCCACAGGTAACGCCGATGCAGCTGGAACAGCCCACGCTCTCAATCCCACAGGTGACGCCGATGCAGTTGGAGCAGCCCACGCTGCAGGTGCCCGCAGACACGCCGGCACCGCTGTCCCCACCCACCCCCGAACCTCGCGGCAGATCGGCGCAGGGCAAGATCGTCTTCACCCAGTTCGATGGTGATGTGCCCAGCCTGTGGGTCATGAATGTGGACGGTAGCGGCAAAGCCCCGTTGACGAACGCCGATCATGCCAGCGACCCATCGTGGTCACCGGATGGGACGAGTATCATCTTTTCCGGTTGGGATGGCAATCCCAGAGGGGGTAGCGGCATCTATACGATGGATGCAGATGGCAGCAACGTGAAGCAGATCTGGAACGAAGGCTCCGCCTCCTACCTGGATTGGTCTTCCCCGGGCCGGTATATCGCACTGACCAGTATCGTTGCTGGCACCGGAAACAGGCGCTTAGGCATCTATGATGACAGAGAGGGTAAGTGGACGGACATCGGACCCGGTGAACAGGCCAGTTTCTCTCCGGACGGCGAGCGGTTGGTGACCAAGTCCTGTGTTGGTGGCGATTGTGGTCTGTACATTATGAACCGCGATGGCAGCAACAAATGGCGGCTCACTATGGAAGGAAGCGATGCGATGCCCGCCTGGTCCCCCTCAGGCGATCGGATCGCCTATTCCAGCCAGCGCAGTGGTGACTGGGACATCTGGGTGGTCAACGCAGATGGCAGCGGAAACACGCAGCTCACCACCGACCCCAACATCGATGCCATGCCGGTCTGGCTGCCGGATAGCAGTGGGATCGTGTTCCGTTCCGCACGGGGTGGCTCCTGGGGAATCTGGGCGATGGATGCCGACGGCGGCAACCCGGTCAAACTGGCAGACTCGTCGGCCGGCAACGATTGGGGACGTGCGCGGCTGGATGTGAAATAGGCATTGCGATTGACCGCGTCCTCTCCGCGCTTTGAGAGAGAGGGCTTGTCTGTTGCGTCCACAATCCGGCGGCAGAGGTGACACGCCCTGCCGCCGGATTGGGCTGCTCGCACGATGTACGGCCCGCAGGGCGGTTCCGCCTTGCCCGGCGGTTGACATTCTGCAGATTGGCACA
>ENA-OSEO01002701-OSEO01002701.1-sediment-metagenome-genome-assembly--contig:-NODE-2701-length-23788-cov-5.588672_pt1 | contig 23788 bp, 19 predicted proteins | sample MGYA00237883_ERZ534232 | MGnify/ENA metagenome assembly ERZ534232
GAGATGCCTGATCCGCCGCACGAGGAATCCGGAGGGCTCACCGCCGACAATGACGACCCGGAAACGGTCATGCCCCCGGCGTTTGAGCTGGGATGCCGCCTCCACCAGCGGCTCTATTCCCTTCTTTTTCAGGTCATACGAGATAAAGAGGAACACTACCTCGTCTTCTCCCACACCGAGCGGTTTCCGAGCGACCCCCCGCAGCGTATCCCGCAGGCCCGCATTGTACCGGGAGGTATCCACCCCGTTATACACTACGTGAATCCGCCTCCCGTCCACCCGGAAAAAGGATTCCATATCACGCTTTATCATGTCGGAGATCGCCACGATCTCCGGCGCCGGATCGATGCGGAAGGGGGACGATTCGATCCAGGCCCTCATCCACTGTTTGGGTGACAGCAGGATCATCATCCGTTTGATCATCCTCCTCACGGCACGGCGCTCCGAATACGCCTTCCGCTCCGTGGAGAGCCTGTGGACTCCCCCATGGCTCTGATACACGTTCATATAAACCGTATTGCCGAACCCCACGATCACATCAAATCCCCGATTCCGCACTGCCCTTTCATGTTTCAGGGCGAAGAGTGCGATCTTGAGCCATACGGGGAGAAACCGCGGGATGGAGATCCGGTGAAAGACCGCCGCTTCGGGCTCGCCGTCCCAAGCCTCGCCGAAGAGATGCACCTCCCATCCCTGCGCTGCCAGGGTAGTGGCCAGAGAAACAGCGTACGATTCCGCCCCCCCTGCATAGCGGCTGAATCGTTCCATGGCAAGCGCGATCGTTTTCATATCATCCTTCAGCCGGTATTGCTCTACGGCAAAAGCTTCGTGTAGTACTTCCGGGATTTTCCGAACTTGGCCTTCCAGTGCTTCTCCCGCATCCTGTCCCATTTTCGACCATCGAAGTGGGGACCCTGGCGGGTGCTGCACCAGTTGTGGTGCACCACGCTCCCGCCGCAGAACCCGCTCTTCCACTTGGCATCCTCGGGATAGATCTCATCGGTCAGCGATGCGGGCATCAGGATCTGTTCCATCCGCAGAAAATATTCCAGGTCCTCCGCAAGGCCGATCGGCGCATAGTCCTCGTCAAAGAAACCGATCTGCTCAATCATTGCCGGCCGCACCATAAAGCAGACGGCCGAGCGTCCCTCCTGCCGGAAGGGAATAAAGTCAGGAAGCCTCTTGTCCCGGACGAGCCGGCAGAATGACGCATGCCCTCCCCACTTTTCATAGATCTGCACCAGGCTCTCATGAATGACCGCCGTCGTGTAAGGCTTCCGGGGATCCACGCGATAATCCTGTGAACGGGCGTGGGCCTCCACCAGTTCATCCAACACAGCAGAGCCGTTTTCCATGGCGGAGATCCAGCCGATTCCCAAGTCGGCCTCCATCGTTTCCACCAGCGGCTGGAGCCAGTCATCTCCGAACAGGGCGTCGTTATTCGCTATAACATAGTAATCATAATAAAAACCGGATATGCGCTCCGGCGCAAATCTGAGAATCTGGTTCCATGCGGCCGCCACACCCCGGTTTTCCGCATTTCGCAGATAATAGGTGGCGAATACCGGCTCCTGAAACTCCCCTCGAAAAATATTCTCTACATGAGATTGCGACCCGTTATCGACGATCAGGACGGAAACTTCCAAATCCAGACGGTCAATCCTCGTGTTGCCGTACAGGTGCTGCAGACACGCCCTGGTGATTTCTATGTTGTCCAATACCGGTATGCCGATCAAGATTTTCCTCATCCGTTATGCGCCCCTTGGTGTATTCGCATGATGCCTCCGACCAAGTCTTTTTGTATCTCTTTTCTGACCCTCTCGACCGTCAGTTCTTCGAGACATGCACTCCTGCCGCTTCCGTCACACCCCTTCTGATGACAGGGGACGCACTCGCGATCAGGGGTAATGACGGCATGGTCCGCCCCCTGGGGCGCCCAGTCCAGCCAGTCGGAAGGGCCGTAGATAGTTATCGTGGGGGTGCCCACCGCCGCGGCAATGTGCGGGGCTGCGCTGTCCACCCCGATGTGGAGACTGCTTGCACTGAGTACTCCGACCAGTTCTCCCAGGGTAGTCCTCCCGGCAAGATTGAAGACCGTGCCCCGGCTCTTTTCTCTCATATACGCTGCCCGCTCCCGCTCTTCCGAAGAACCGACAATCACCACGGCGAATGTATGCTCTTCCCAGAGCCAGTCGAAGAGACTTGTCCACTTTTCGTCATCCCACTCCTTGTAAGACCATCGGGCAAAGGGATTGATCGAGATCCATCGCTCCATCGTCGATATCCCTTCCCGTTCAAGCAGATGCCTTGCGACCCTCAGTGTCTCATGAGCAACCCACAGCTTCGGCGGATGATCTCCGGTCTCCACACCACATGCCCTGACAATCTGGAGCGATTGCTCCGCCGCTCCATAGATTCTCCGAGGGGCAGGGGGGGGGTCAACGAGGTGTGTAAAGAGACGGTTCCGCCACATCGCCGTGCGATCGATCAGAGAAACCCTTCGGGGAGCCCCCGTCAGGAACGCCGTAAAGGCGCCCCGGTCATCCAGCCGCAGGTCAACGGCCAGATCAAACCGTTCCCTGCGCAAGCTTCTGATGAGAGAACACTGCCGTTTCGTTCTCTGCCAAAGTGTTTCTTCGCGCCTCGGAATTTCAAAGATCCTGTGGATATGAGGATCCGCTTCCACGAGCGAGCCCAATCCTTCCCTCAGAAGAAGCGATACCTCTGCTTGTGTATATGCATCTTTGACAGCCCGAAACGTGGGCGTGGCCCACACTACGTCGCCGATATCACCAGTCTGGATAAGGAGGATTCGTGATGGATTGCTCCCGAATTTTATATTGCCCTTGTGTATCACTTCCATGGTCTTGCCCATAGTACCCAAAGATCCGTCACCGGGAGGTACTCATCAGAGATGCCGATTACAGCAATGTAACTTACAGGGCACGCTGGAGCGAGCACCGATGCCACTATTATGCTGCCTCATATACAATGTGTCCGTTTTTCCTGGATTCCCTGATTATTCCCTCATGCCTCAGTTCCATCAGGTGCGCGTATGTTTCGTTCAGGGCAAGAAAACCGTCGAAGCCGGGCAGATTCCGGCCAAAGAGTTCCTCGGATATCTGAAGGACCGTTACGGGCTTTTCCCGGAGTATCGAACGGAGCCGCCTCCTTTTTTCTCCAGAGATCCGTTTCATCGCCGCGGCCACCGGCACCAGGTTCGAAAAGGAATCCCCGTGGGACGGCACAACCCGTGTCACGGGGAGATTTTCCACGCGAGCCAGAGAGTCAAGCATGGCCTGGGCGGGACGAAAATCGGGGCAGAACAGATCCGGCCGGAGATTGAAAAGATTCTCAGGCAAGAGATGGTCTCCGGAAAGGAGTATCCCCTCCTTCGGGAAAAAATAACAGACATGATCGCGGGAATCGAAGGAAAACTCGTTCAGCTCGGCACCGAAACCGCCCTGGTGCAGGTCGGGGCCGTCACCTATGAAGTCATGCTGCCCGGCTATTGCGTCAGTGCGCTATCCGGCCAGATCGGCACGGAGGTCTCCTTGTGCACGATGGAGTACTACGAGGGCAGCCTCGGCGGGGGCAATCTCATCCCCCGCCTGGTCGGTTTTCTGAGCCCCACCGAACGCGAGTTCTTCTCCCTGTTCACCAGCGTCAAAGGGTTCGGCATCCGCAAGGGCCTGCGGGCGCTGAACATGCCCATCGCGGACATCGCCGCCGCGGTCGAGGCGGGCGATGAGAAGATGCTGATGACGCTGCCAGCCGTCGGGCGCAAGATGGCCCAGCAGATCGTGGGCGAGCTCAAGGGCAGGCTCCAGGGATTCGCCTTCGGCGCCGCGCCCGCCCGTGCTCAAGCCAAGCTCAAACCCTTCCAGATCGAAGCGCTCGAAGTCCTCGTCGCCTGGGGCGAGAAGCGCACCGAGGTGACCGAGCTGATCGAGCAGGCCACCCAGAGGCATCCCGAGATCAACACCGCCGAGGAGCTTGTGCCGGTCATCTACCGCCTCAAGCAAGGGGCGGAGGTCTGATTCGGCTCAGGCAGAATGCCTATGCGGACCGGCCTTGACCCCCATCCGCTCGTCTGCCTATGATGTTCGCCGTAGACCACCCGATCTGCGGATGGTCCTCTATCTTCATGCAGGAGGTCACTATGCTCTCGATACGAACGATAGTGGTCTTGTCCACCCTGTTGGCCTCGCTGGCTTCGGCGGCGGATTACTTCCCGCTTCGTCAGGGTAACCAGTGGACCTACACGATGTCCAACGGGATGCAGACGACGACCAAGATCACCGGCCTGGGAGAGGTCGGAGGGGTCCGCTGCGCGATCGCCGAGACCACCGTAGGCTGGCAGACGAGCCGGGAGTACCTGGCGGCCGATGCTCAGGGCGTGAAAGCCTACATGACCCAGGCGCAGGGGCAGGAATTCCGCTATGACCCGCCGGTGCTGCGGATCAAGCTGCCCTGCCGGGAGGGAGATACCTGGCAGGGAACGGTCAACCAGTTCGGCATGACCTTGACGACGAGTTTCCAGACGCTCGGACGGGAGCCCATTCAGACGCCGGCCGGGGTGTTTGAGGCCATCAAGATCCGCTCGACCGTGAGCATACCGGGCCAGCAGCCGATGGTGTCGGTCATCTACTATGCCGACGGGGTCGGACCGGTGCATCAGGTCATGCAGATGGCCGGGCAGGAGATCACCGCCACACTCGCTTCGACCAATGTCAAACCGCCAGCGACTCGGCCCGAGGGCGAAACGCCCTCGAATCGCGGGCGTGAGGTCCGCGGCAGTGGCGTGGGCTCCCAGCCCGTGAAGCATCGGCAGAATGCCGATGCCACGGAAACCCGTTGTCCCAAGTGCGGCGTCAAAGTGCAGGCCGGCGCAAAGTTTTGCCCCGAATGCGGCACCAAACTCGAACCGCCGAAGCCGGCCGCACCAACCACGTGCCCGAAATGCAGCACCAAGCTGCCGGTTGGGGCCAAATTCTGCCCGGCCTGCGGTGAAAGGATTGAGGTTCTCGCCGCAACTCCCCAGGCGGACCAGCCGCCCGCCGTAGCGGCAGCGGCGCCCGCCTCCGACCAACCGGCGCTCGAGAAGTATCAGTCAAGCGACGGCAAGATCCTGCTCTACAAACCTGCAAATTGGACTGTCGATGAGGGCGAGATCCTGGGCCCGGGAGTCTACAGCGTATCCGTCATGGGACCCCAGGAGGACGCTGTAGTTCTGTTCCTGACGTTCCCTGTGGATACGACGATCAAGGACTCTGTGGCCCTTGCGGCCAAGTCGATCGAGGCCCTGCGGCGACAGTTTCCCGATCTGAAGGTGGCCAACATGAAGTCCACGGCGGAACGGGAGCGAACGGTCGCCGACCTGTCCCTGACGGCCGAGGGGGATAAGGGCACCGGCCATGCCTATTTCTTCCACACGCCGAACGTGGGAACGGTCTACTTCCTGCTGGCCAAGGCCGACCGATGGGACGAGGTCCGACCGATGCTGATTACGGTCGCCGCGAACCTGGCGTACGCCCCCCAGGGAGTGACGGCCGTCCAGGCACGGGGCCGTGAACTGGCCCAGGAGGCGCCCGCCGCCGAGGGTCAGACAACGAACCTCTCGCCCGCCGCGATGCTCCAGCAGGCGGCCAAACGACCTGGAAAGCAGATTCCGTTGCAGCCGGCGACGCTTCCGGATCAGTCGCTGGCGATTCAGATCCCCCAGGGCTGGACCCTGGAAGGGCAGAAGATCCAGTTCGTCGCTGTGAATGACCCGCAGACCAAGACGCACGGGACGGGCTACGTCTGCCACACGATCATTCCGATGGACATCCCGGTCCAGGGCGCGATCACCGTTCCCTATCAGCCGCCGGCGCAGGCGCTCGCCACGGTCTTCCAGTTCGCCAAGTTGGGGACGGACATGCAGGTGCTCGCCGAGATGCCGGCGGAGACCGCCGTGCCCGAGCTCGAGCAGGTGGTCCAGCAACTACGGGCCCAGGGCTCTCAGGTCGACGCGCGGCTCCTGCACGTGCGGTTCAAGAACATGCTCACCGGCGACTCGACGCGCGGATTGTTCATCGTGCAATGCAGCACGCGGTCCTTGACGCCGGTCTGGCAGGTCTCGATCAACGGCAGTTGGGCGCCGGACAGCGAATTCGACGAGTGGATCCCGGTCTATCTGCGCATGGGCAAGACCGCGCAGATCAATCAGCAATGGTTGGGCCGGGAGATGCAGGATCGAGCCATCGCCCAGCAGCAGCAGTTCCGCAACCTGCAGAACTCGATCGCCGAATCGAATCGCGCCTTCGACAGCTACATGGACACGGTCCGGGACGGCAGTCGCAGCCGGGACTACATCAGTCACATGTGGAGCCAGACCACGCTCGGCCAGGGCTCCTGGGTGGCCGAGAATGAAGGGGCCAAGGTCTACCATACCGACTCCTGGGGCATCGAAGGGCCTGAGGGCCGGATCGACAGCCAAGCCTACAACACGACGAACTTCACCGGCCGTAATCCCTGGACCGGACGCGATATGGAAATGATCGACACCCGTGCAGAGTATGAGAGGTACATCGCGAATCAATAAGAGCGCTCCGCGCCACTCGATGGACGGAACGGACGCCATGGACAAATGCACTGGCTGTCCATCGCGTCCATCATATCCACATCGTCCATGTGGCCCTTGCGGTTTGGCCCGAATCGAGTAAGCTGGTGATATGGCAATCGGCAGAATCATCAGCGGACAACCCTTGAGTGAGGCTGAGGAGGTCTTCAACGTATCGCTGCGTCCGAAGACTCTCCGCGAGTGTATCGGCCAGCAGAACGTGCGGGAGAAGCTCGCGATCGCCATCGCGGCGGCCCGCAAACGCGGCGAGCCGCTGGAGCACATGCTGTTCTACGGCCCCCCCGGACTCGGCAAGACGACGCTGGCCAACGTCGTCGCCCACGAGATGGAGGCCCGGATTCGGTGCAGTTCCGGCCCGGCCCTGGTCAAGGCCGGCGACGTCATGGGCCTGCTCAGCAACATCAGCACCGGAGACGTGCTGTTCATCGACGAGATCCACCGGCTCAGCACTCCGGTCGAGGAGTTCATCTACCCGGCCATGGAGGACTTCCGCGTCGATTACACGGTCGACAGCGGCCTCCACGCCAAGACGATCAACTTCCCGCTCAAGCACTTCACCCTGATCGGCGCCACCACCCGCGCGGGTCTGCTCAGCGCGCCGTTGCGCAGCCGGTTCGGGATGCTCTACCACCTCGATTTCTACACCACCGAGGAACTGACGGAGATCCTCAGCCGCTCGGCCCAGGTGCTCAAGCTGATCTGCGAGGAAGGTACGTTGGAGCGGATCGCGGCCCGGTCGCGCGGCACGCCACGCATCGCCAACCGGCTGCTCAAGCGGGTCCGGGATTATGCCCAGGTGAAGGGTTCCGGTGTCCTGAGCATCGAGATCGTCGATAACGCTCTCAAGATGGAGCAGATCGATCCGCTGGGCCTGGACGAACTCGACCGGTCGGTCCTGCGCGCCCTGGCCACCGTCTACGACGGCGGTCCGGCCGGTATCGAAGCCATCGCCGCCACCTTGGGCGAGGAGCGCGACACCCTCGAGGACGTCGTCGAGCCCTACCTGCTGCAGATCGGCTTCCTCCGCCGGACCAAGCGGGGCCGCGAACTCACCGCCAAAGCCTGCGAGCACTTGGGCCTGAGTTCACACAAGGCGCGGGAAAGCCAAGACGATCAGCCTGACTTGTTTGACGTCGACTGATCGCGAAGATGGGATCAGGGGGGGAGCAACACAGAGCAGCAGGTCTGACAGAATCCGTCTGATTCCCTATTTCTTATTACATATTAAGCCGATATCATGTAATAAGCATGCGACCTAATGCGATTCGTGTAATAAGCTGAGAGATAGCAGTGAGACGAAAGACCGGCGAATTCGTTTCCATCTCGAATGTCGGCGAACGATGTCAGGCGTTTGTCCCGGCTCCTCTGCCGCCGCTACCCGATCTTCAAATCGACGGCGACTTGCGGGAGTTGCTCGACCAAGCACTCATCGCGCTCGGCAGACTGGATAGCACAACCTTGTTGCTGCCGCAGACCGACATCTTCCTGTATGTGTACGTCCGGAAAGAAGCGGTTTTGTCCTCCCAGATTGAAGGAACCCAGTCCTCTTTGTCGGAGTTGCTGCTGTTCGAGATCGGGGGCAAACCCGGTGTACCGATTGACGATGTGCAGGAGGTCTCGAACTACGTAGCCGCCCTGAATCACGGCTTGGCTCTCTTTCGAGGCGGCTTGCCCATCTCCCTGCGTCTGATCCGCGAAGTACACCGGGTCCTGCTTTCGAAAGGCAGGGGAAGCGACAGGATGCCCGGCGAATTCAGAAGGAGCCAGAACTGGATCGGCGGGACCGGGCCGGGAAACGCGGCGTATGTTCCTCCCCCCCCGGAACGGCTACTGGGCTGCATGAGCGAGTTGGAGATGTTCCTGAACAACATCCCCCGGAAGTATCCGGCTTTGCTCAAAGCGGCCTTGGCACACGTTCAGTTCGAGACGATCCATCCTTTCCTGGATGGGAATGGACGGGTGGGCAGACTGCTCATCACGATTCTGCTTTGCGCGGAGAACATCCTGAGCGAGCCCTTGCTGTATATGAGTCTATACTTCAGAACTCACCGAGAGAGATACTACGATTTGCTCCAACAGGTCAGGACACAAGGGGACTGGGAGAGTTGGATCGAGTTCTTCCTGACAGCCGTCCGTGATACTGCCGATAGGGCGGCTCGGACCGCCGCGCGACTGGTGAGGCTCGCGGAAGAAGACAGAAAGAGAATACAGATCATAGGCAAAGCGGCGGGGTCGGCTCTGCGAGTCCACCAGGCGTTGCTGCATCGACCCATCATCTCCATCCCCAAGACCTGTGAACTGACAGGCTTGTGGCCGACCTCCGCGACGACGGCCATTCATCATCTTGAGAGGATCGGGATGGTGGAGGAAGTCACAGGCTCCCGCCGAAACCGTGTGTACAAATACGTGCAGTACATCGATGTCTTGGAGGAGGGCGCCGAGGCGCCTACCCGCGGAAGACCCGGTCGATCCGGCGGAGGAGGCGGTTGCCCATCCGGTAGGAACAGTACGTCATAAAGAACGCGGCGAAGACGTCGATGCTGTAGTGCAGGTGCATCGCCAGGACCACGATCCCCATCACGATGGCGCCGACGAGGAACACGTACCGCAGCGGGCTGTGCCGGAACAGGTAGAACCCCAGGAACGGCATCGCCGTGTGGCCGGAGAAGAACATGTCGTTCTCGAAGTACAGACCGTTGAAGAACCCGGGAAAAGTCACGGCCACCGAGCCGGCCGGCGTTTCCAGGTGCGTGAAGATCATGAAGACCGATCGCAACAGCAGAAGCAGGCTGAACTGAATGGCCACGACGTGGAAGGTCCGCACGCGAAAGAGGATCGGCTGCAGGAACATGGTGACGATCAGGGCCACGTAGCCGTAGACGAAGAGAAAACTCATGTCGATGGCCCGGAAGCGGTCCAGAATGAGGTCCGGGGCCTTGACGCCCTGGGTAGCCGTGACGTAGGCACCGCAGTAGTAGTCGGCCAACAATGCCACGGCGGTAAACATCAGGGACACGGCGATCAGCCGTCTGCAAACCAGGACTTCGCCGGCCCAGTTCAGCAGCGCGTCGCGCACGCGGTCTCGAACCGTCGGTGGCCCAGCGCGCTCCTGCGGAGCCATCTTCTCCACCGGCCTCAGCCGCGGCCTCTGGATTGGGAGCGCGGAAGATCTGCCTGCCATCGTCATAGCTACCCCTCTTGCACGTACTCCGCCATTCTTGGCCGATACCCCAGTATCCCTGTGAAGTGATGGACCAAGACCCGCTCGATCTCATCGAGTGTCTTCTCATCAGCAGTACCAATTTGCCTCACATCGGTCAAGTATTTTGCGGCTGCGGCACTCAAAAGGACCCTGTCCGGAAAGCTCATCTCGCAATCCCGGCAGACCAACCCGTTGGCGGCATGGCTGAAGCAACTCTGGCCCCCCGCGGCCGTGAGGGGTCTTTTGCAGTTCACACAGGCGCTCAGAACCGGCCGCAAACCGACCTCGTGCAGCAGAGCCAACTGGAAGAGAACCAGGCGAATCAGGATGTCCCGGCGGCTCGGCTCCAGCCTCCCGGTCTCGAGATCCTCCAGGAACTGAAGGAGGTGATCGAAGAGATCGGGATGCGGATCGTACTCATCGGTGAGCCGGTCCAGCAGTTCGGCCGCGAACAAGGCGCTGTTCAAGGCCGGCAGATGGCGTCGCAGCGCGCCGGGAACCGGCCGTTGCTGGAACTCGGTCAGGGTGACCAATCCTTCCTTGTGGGCGCCCGTAAAGACGATGTCGCCGAAGGACAGGGCCTCGATCGGGCCGTCGAAGGCGGATTTCGCCCGCTTGGAACCCTTGGCAATGGCCCGGATCTTCCCGGACAGCCGCCCGAACAGGGCGACGATCTGGGAGGTCTCGGAGTAGTCTATGGCGCGAAGGCAAACCGCACGATCCTTGATGGACATGACTGCCGCTCCCGTGGCACGAGCACTCCGCCCGCGTTCCTGATGGGCACACCGGCCCAAGTTATTCGTGGGTGGCCTTCCGGATCCTGACCCGCTTGACACGCCGCGGCTCGGCGGAGGCGATGGTAAACTTGAGATTCTCGTAATCGAAGTCCTCACCGGCCTTCGGAACGTATCCGAGCCGGGAGAAGACAAAGCCGCCCACCGTGTCGTAATCCTCGTCCTCGGGCAGGTTCAACTCGTACTCGTCGTTGAGGTCCTCCACGTAGGTCCGCGCGTCCACCTCGATGGTGTGCTCGTCGATCTTCTTGATCGACGCCTGGGGGGTTTCCTCATACTCGTCGGCGATGTCGCCCACCAGTTCCTCGATGATATCCTCGAGGGTGACGATGCCCGCCGTGCCGCCATACTCGTCCAGCACCACCGCGATGTGCAGTTTCTGGTTCTGGAACTCGTGGAGCAGGGCCCGCAGGGGCTTGGTTTCCGGGACGAAATACGCCTCCCGCATCCGCTGGCGGAGGCTGAATTGCCCCGGGTCTTTCCCGATCTCGTCCAGCAGATCCTTCGCGTAGATCAGCCCGACGATGTTGTCGATGGTCTCCTCGTAGACCGGGATGCGCGAGTGACCGGCCTTGTGGATCGCGTCGAGCACTGTCGGCAGATCGGCATGGACCTCGACCGCGACAAGGTCGGTCCGGGGCGTCATGATCTCGGCGGCCGTCCGCTCGCTGAGCTCCAGGACATTCTCGATCATCTCCTGCTCTTCCTCGTCGACCGCCCCCTCCATCCGGCGCTGTTCGAGCTCCTCCAGGAATTCCTCTTGTCGTTCCTCCTGCTCTTCCTCGGGGGTCGCGGGCGGTACGCCGGCCAGACGACGCACGAAACCATCATAGAGCTGCAAAATGTGCAGGATGGGGGATGCCAGCGAGGCAAACGCCACGAGGATCCAATAGGTGTGGCTGATGAGCTTCTCACCGGCGTATTTCGCCCAGGCGTAGGGGATCGCCAGACTAAACACGGAGAAGATCGCCAAGGAAACCACGAAGGCGATCGCATAGGCAGCCGGAGTCAGGTCGGTGTGCAGCGCCTCCATCAGCGCCACCATCAGGAACAAAGCACCGATGTTGAACACCAGCCGATAGAAGGCGCACGCAAGGATCAGTCGGTCGGCGTTTGCCACCACCTTCTCGACCATCTCGGGTCGTTCCTCGCCGCTGGCCGTCCGGAACGCCTCCTGCAACCGCAGGCGGGAGAATACTCGCAAGGCATTGGCGTTCACAGAGAAGAATGATGTCGCTCCAACGAACAGGCATATCAGTAGCACCGCCCAACCGATGAAGCCCACCTGCAATAGTCCTTTCCAAAAACCTTCGCGGGTGCCGGACGCCGCACGACTATGGCGCCCGCGCGTCGGTATTATACACGAGACCATAGCCGAGGTCTTGCAGAATCTCGTCCTCCGTCCGGTGCATCCGGCGGGCCTCCGCAGCCGTGGCGTCGTTGAATCCCAGATTGTGGAGCAGTCCATGGGTGATGTACAGAGCCAGTTCCGCGTCGGCGCCGTGGCCGCGTCGGGCGGCCTCGCGGACAGCCAGTTCCCCGTTGACAATCAGGTCGAAGACCCGCGTGTCCTCCGGGCTCGCGCTGTCCGACAGATCGAAGCTCAGGCTGTCCGTGGTTCCCTCGTGGCCCAGGAACCGGCGGTTGAGTTCGGTGATCCCGGCGTCATCGACGATCCCGATGCTGACCATCGCCGCCGGGACTCCGAAGCGCTGGCAGACCGTCCGCACCAGTTTCTTGAGCTTCACCGTATCCGCAGGAACGGCGTGGAAATCCTTCCTGATCCGGACCACAATCATAGCTTGCCCTCCTGCTGCTCGCTCCCGCCTCCTCACGTCTCAACCATCCTGGGCACCCCCGGTTTGGAGGACCGTTCGGTCCGCAGGGGAGCGTCGGGCGCGGTGGGATAGGCGATGCGCCCGTGGTAATGAGCCGCCAGGGATTTTGAAAGGCTCGCTTCAATCTGACTGAGTTCTCGCAGGGTCAGATCGCACTCGTCGAACTGGCCGTCCTGCAGCCGTCGCATGGCGATGTTATGCACCACGGCCTCAACCTTGGCGAGCGTCACCTCGGACAGCGACCGGACCGCCCCCTCCACCGCGTCGGCCAGCATGATGATCGCCGCTTCCTTGGCCTTGGGTTTCGGGCCGGCGTACCGAAACTCGCTCTCGCTCGGCGGGTTCTCGATGGGCTTGCGCCCGAACTCGTCCAGGCTCTGGTCTTCGTACTTCCTCTTGGCCTCATGATAGAACGGCTCGACCAGCGTCGTGCCGTGATGGGACTCGATGAACTGCCGCAGGACGTTGGGCAGGCCGAACTCCTTGGCCATCTCGACGCCGTCCTTGACGTGCCCGACGATGATCAACTGGCTCATCGCCGGCGAGAGTTCCTTGTGCTTGCTGGCGGAGCCCATCTCGTTCTCGGTGAAGTACTTCGGCTTGTTGATCTTGCCGATGTCATGGTAGTACGCCCCGACCCGGCACAGGAGCCCGTTGCAGCCGATGGCCTCGGCGGCCGCCTCGGCGATCGAGCCGATCAACAGACTATGGCTGAACGTCCCCGGCGCCTCCATCGCCAGCTTTCGCAGCAGCGGCTGGTTGGCGTCGGAGTAGTCCAACAGCGTCATGCTCGTGGCGATGCGGAACACCCTCTCGATCAGCGGCAACAGGGCCTGAACCAGCAGGCCGGCCAGGAAAGTCGCACTGGCATGGTAGCCGGCCGCTTGGAGCACAGCGGTCCACCGGGGCGGCTCGCCCAGGAAATTCAGATACACCACGGATGAAGCCGTGATGAACACCACCACGGTCGCCAAGGCGCCGACCTCCAACAGCTTCATGCGCGTGCGGATCTCCCGCAGCGAGAAGCAGCAGGCGGCCGCTCCAGCAAACATGGTCAGGAACAGACCGATCCCCTGCAACTGATAGCCTTGGTCGAGTTTGGGTCCCACGGCCAAGGTGGCCAACACGCAGTAGAGCGCGCTCATCCCGATGGCGAATCGTTGGTCATAGGCAATGACCAGGATGACGGCGGCCAGGACAGCCGTTCCCGTACCCCAACTGGGGCTCGAAAGACCTTCGCCACTGGATAAGGAGCAGACTTTCGCCACCGCCAGTAGCAGCGGGAACAGCACGACCAGAGCGAGGGCTCGCGGATGGTTGCGAAGAAGACGGCACTGATAGTGAGCAACGTACAGGGCAGCCCCCACCGCGATGAGCAGATTCAGCACGGTCAGCGCCGCCAGGGCCCGATACCGTCCCTGCTGGGCCAGGCCGAAGGAAAGCACGACCGTGCACAGGACCACGAACGCCACCCACAGCAGCAGGGAAATCGCCAGATCCGCGTCGGCGCGCAGGCAGACCCGCAGCGGCCGTTCGGCGCCGATGGTTCGGCGGACCTGGTTTCGCCGGGGACTGGTCTTCTTAAAGAACGCCATGCCACGTGCCTCGCATCAAGGCAAACCCTACGCACACCCTGTGACCGCACACCGCCGTTCGTCCAGGAACGGTCATGAGGTTTCCCGCTTCCTGGCCTGGCCGCCGGCCTCCTGCCTCTTGCGATAGGCCTCCACGATATTCTGAACCAGGCGATGCCGCACGATGTCCTGCTGGCTCAATTCCACCACGCCGATCCCGTCGATCCGCTGGAGAATCTCCATCGCCTCGACCATGCCGCTCTTCTGGTTGGCGGCCAGGTCCACCTGGGTGATGTCGCCGGTGATAATCATCTTGGAGCCATGTCCCAGGCGGGTCAAGACCATCAACATCTGCAGGCCGGAGGTGTTCTGGGCCTCGTCGCAGATGATCGCGGCCTCGTTCAACGTGCGACCGCGCATGAAGGCCAGGGGGATGATCTCGATGATGTCCAACTCCATGAGCTTTCGCATCTGGGCGAAATCCATCATGTCTTCGATGGCATCGAAGAGGGGCCGCAGGTACGGGTTGACCTTGGCCGCGATGTCGCCCGGCAGGAAGCCGAGTCTTTCGCCGGCTTCGACCGCGGGCCTTGCCAGGACGATCCGCCGGATCTGGCGTTTCTTGAGCATCGAGACGGCCATGGCGACCGCCAGGTACGTCTTGCCGGTTCCCGCCGGACCCGTACAGAACGTGACGTCGTTGTTGAGCATCGTCTCGATGTACTTCAATTGCCCCGGCGTGGACGGCTCGACCACTTTGTTCGAGTAGACCGTGATAGCCTGGCCGGTCTCCGCCCGGTCGGCCGGGGGACCCTGCTCCACGAATTCCGACACGTTCTCCGCGGTCAACTGATGGTATTTGAGCAGATGTTTCTGCATCCGGTCGATGACTTCGCTCGCGCGATTGACGTTCGGCTCAGCCCCGCTGATGTGCAGGTCCGACTGGCGGGCGGTGATTTGTACGCCCAGAGAGCGACGCAGCAGACGCAGGTGGCTGTCCGCCGGGCCGAATAGTTCAAGCTGCTTGCTCGGATCCAATTGTACCGTTACTTCCAAGAGTCTCTCTCGCTACATGACATCCCGCCTGTTCCTTCGCCCAGTCTCCCTACGCTACCACCGCGAAGAACAGGTACGCGACCGGTGCCGCAAATAGCGGCGAATCGATCACATCCAATATACCGCCAAAGCCGGGCACGCGGTTCGAGGAATCCTTTTGCTGGGCATCACGCTTGAGCATGGATTCCACCAGGTCGCTCAACTGACCGACCACGGCGATGGCCGCTCCAAACACCGGAGCCAGCCAAACCCCCATTATACCACAGAACCGGGCAAAGGCGAGACTTACTACGATGGCGGCTATTACGGCGCCGCCCAGTCCCTCCCAGGTCTTGCCCGGACTGACGCGCGGGGCCAGCTTGTGCTTGCCGAAGAGCTTGCCCGACGCGTAAGCCCCTATATCAGAAGACTTTACGACAAAAACGAAGGCCAGAAACTCCCAGAGGCCGCCGTCGATCCGTATTCCCAGGATGAACGACCCCAGAAGACCCAGGTACAGCAGGCAAAAGCAACTGATGCCGCAGTTAACCAGGGTGCCGTTCACACCGAACCGGATGTGCTGGCCGAGCACGATCCCTGCGAGCGCAAGTGCTGTTACTACCGAGAGATAGATCCCCTGCGATACCGCCAGGACGCGCGGCCAGTACCACGCAGTTGCCAGCAGGATCAACCCGATCAAGCAGGCGGGATTGAGGACCACGAGCCCTTTAGAGGCCGCCAGTTTGGTCAGTTCCAGCCCGCCCAGGGCAACGATGCCGGCAACCAGAACCATCAGGAGCGTTGCCTGGACCCGCTTGTCGTCGGCGGTCGAGAGGGTCAGAGAGCCATCGAGCCAGCCATCGAGCAGGACGAAGCCGGAGAACAGCACCGTCATCAAGGTCCCGAATATCAGTCTGTGCTTGAGCATGGCTTCGGTCCGGCGGAACACAGCAGGAACTCCCCCCTGCTGCCTTCCTCCATCCTTACTTCTGTTCTTCTCCCTCGCCGGCCGACTTGGGACAGATGCCGCCGAACCGCCGATCCCGGGAGGCGTAGGCGAGAATCGCCTGTTCCAGCGACTTGTCGTTGAAGTCCGGCCAGAGGGTGTCGGTCACATAAAACTCGCTGTAGCAGATCTGCCACAGGAGAAAGTTGCTGACGCGGAACTCGCTGGCCGTTCGGATCAGAAGGTCCGGATCGGGCATTTCCGCCGTGTACAGGTGTCCACTGACACACTTCTCGTCGATCTCTTCTGGGCGCAATCGACCCTCTGTACAGGCCCGCGCGATCGCCCGTGCGGCGTCCACGATCTCCACCCGGCCGCTGTAGTTCAGCGCCAGAGCGAGCAGCATGCCCGTATTGGCCTTGGTCAGCGAGATCGTCCCCAACAAGGCGTCCGAGACTGATGCGGGCAGCCCCTCCATCCGGCCCAGGTGCACGAGCCGGACGTTGTTCCGCATCAGGTTCGGCCGAATCCCCACAAGATACTCCCTGTAAAGGTGCATCAGTGCGTTGACCTCCGCCTTGGGCCGCTTCCAGTTCTCCATGCTGAAAGAGTACAGCGTCAGCGACTGCATGCCGAAATCGACACAGCACTGGGCGACCGTCTCGGCGGTCTTGGCGCCTTGGCCATGCCCTTCGTACCGCGGGCGCTTGCGCCCCTGCGCCCAGCGGCCGTTGCCGTCCATGATGATGGCGATGTGGCGCGGCAACTGCTCGGGGCGAAGTCCCAGGCGTGCCGCGGTCTCGGCCAGCTTCTGCTCCATGCTCTTCGAACTCATATGCTCAGCATGCAACCCATCTGCAAACCCGAAGCTCGAAATTCGAAACCCGAAACGGATTCGAAGCACCAAACCCAAATGACCGAAAAATTGTCGTCCGGCAGTGGCTCGTTTCGAGCATTTGGATCTCGGTCATTCGTGCTTGTTTCGGATTTCTATTCGGATCCTTCGTAGGGGATTCGTCTACAACGACTTCATGATCGTCTGGTTCCGCCTGGGCCCGACGCCGATCATCTCGACGGGTTTGCCGATGATCTGCTCGATCCGTCGCACGTACGTCCGCGCCGTGGCGGGCAGGGCCTCGAAGCTCGTCGCCTCACTGAGGTCCTCGTCCCAGCCGGGCAGCGCCTCGTAGACCGGACGGGCCTTGGCCAACCGGTCGATGTTGGCCGGGAAGAACGTCCTTTCCTGTCCGTCGATCTCGTACGCCCGGCATAGGTTCAACTGCTTCAGCCCCGTGAGGGTGTCGAGGTGCATCAACGCCACCGAGTCGACAGAGCCAATGCGGATGCTATACGCGGCGGCCACACCATCGAACCATCCGCAACGGCGCGGCCGGCCCGTCGTTGTGCCGTACTCGTGCCCCTTCTCACGAATGTACTGCCCGATCTCGTTGTCCAACTCGGTGGGGAAGGGCCCGGCTCCCACGCGGGTCGTATAGGCCTTGGCGACGCCGATGTACTTGTGCACCATCTTGGCGGGCACGCCGCAGCCGGACGGTAGACCCAGCGAACTGGAATTTGAACTGGTCACATAGGGGAACGTCCCGTGGTCCAGGTCCAGCAACGAGCCTTGAGCCCCCTCGAACAGGATGGATCTGCCCGCGCCGATCGCCGTGTGCAGCAGTTCTGTCGTGTCGGTCGTACAAGGCGCCAGCCGCTGGGCGTAGAGCTTGCAGTTCTCGATGACCGCGTTGACGTCCATCGGCTCGGCCCCGTACAGGGCCGCGAAGAGCTTGTTCTTGTACGCGAGGATCGTCCGCAGCTTCTCCGCCAGCGCCGCTACGTCGCGAAAATCGCTCATGCGCACGGCATAACTGCGCCCGACTTTGTCGGCATAGCACGGCCCGATTCCTCGAATCGTCGTGCCGATCTTCCGCTTGCCCAGTGACTCCTCCCGCAACTGGTCCTCGCGTTTGTGGTAGTCGAGGACCACGTGCGCATTCTCGCTGATGAAGAGCCGATCGGCCAGCGAGATCCCCCGCTGGGCCAGGCCGTCGATTTCCTGGATCAACACGTCGGGGTCCACCACCACGGCGTTGGCGATCACGCAGAGCATGCTCTCACGGATGGCCCCGCTGGGCAGCAGGTGCAGCGCAAAGCGGCTGTCCCCAATCACGACGGTATGCCCGGCGTTGGAGCCGCCCCCATAGCGGACGACGACATCGCTGTCCTCGGCCAGGATATCGACCACCTTGCCTTTGCCTTCATCCCCCCATTGCAATCCGACGACGCATGTATTCATTGGACTCGTACTTCCCCAAACCGGCCAACCACATTACAAGATAGCAAACCAAGGTAGCCTACAGAGGCTGCCCCGAGCGGTCAACCAAATTGTTGGGGAATCGAAACCTTGGGGGGACGGATTCCTCGGCGGTGGACAGTCCGTTCGCGGTGACGCCGTAGGGCGTTGTCTTCCGTGTCCTTCCAGACACGCAATGGAAGATGAAATGCCCGGGCTACGTGATCTGGGCGATCAGATGATCGAGAATCGGGCCCAGATTGTCGTATTCACGGTCACTGATCCGGCGCCGGACTTCGCGGCCCTGCTCGTTCTTGTACGTGATCGTGAAGAAACCCTTCTTCTCGAAGTAGGTCTTATCGATCGTCTCGATGGCGTCGTAGGGAATCTTTTGCTTGCCGGCGATGACCAGCGCATCGTCCCCGGCCACGAGCTTTCGCTTGCGGATCACGTACAGGTATCCGGCGAAGAACAGTGCCCCCGCGAGGAAGAAAGGCGGGGACTTCCGGTTGAACTCGAGCGTGCTGTTGGGATGGCCCTCCTCGTCGGTATGCTCCTCGATGAAGCTTGGGTTGAAATACCCGTCGTAAGCGAACCACAAGCCCAGCACGACACACACCGCGATGTAGACATAGAAGTTGGTTCGCTTGTACCGGCTCAGCGGCGCTTCGATAGCCATGGCGACTCCCGTCCCTTCCGATGTGAGCTTCCACAAACAACAGACCAAGCCGATTCCTCGCGGAAACCGGTCTCTCGATTTCCGCGAATAATCGGCCTTGGTCAATGGTTTGTCAAGTACTTGCGTTTCGCAGCGGGACATCGCAACAGCGGTTTTTGCCTCCCCGGCCCGCACGGCCGCCGCCGGGCGGAGCTTACGAGGACCGCCGGTGCGCGATCACCTCCGCCAGCGGCTGCACGAAGTACCGCAGGATCCTCTCGGACATCAGCTCCTCGACCATCTGGCACTGCCGTTCGAAGGAGGCCACCGGATCGAACCGCTCGTGCGCCTTGGGATACTGACGGACCGTCAGCGACAGGGTGATCGACTCGTCGCGCGGGGGCTCCTTCTCGCCTGGCTCATAGAGGCTCGTCTTCGACTCGATGCTCACCCGCGCCTGGGTGTGGTCGTCCTCGGACAGCGAGATCACCATGGAGGGCGAGAACACGATGGGCCGGGTGTGCGGCCAGTCGAGCAGCCAACCGAAAGCGCTGGAGCCGAACAGGGCTTCCGAGATCACCTCGTCGTGATTGCCGGAGCAGTCGAAATCCATGGCGAACGTCAGGTCCAGCGACTCGACGTCGAGCGGGGTAACGCCGAGCATGTACGGCATGAGATCGAGGATCAGCTTGTTCTGCTGATATACCTCGTCCAAAGTTGCAGGATTCACCGCCCCGGAACCCAAGCGGTCCACCTCCAGGCCGACCCAGCGGTATTGCCCCGAGCTGGTATCCTCTTCCAGGCAGTACTCCCCGTTCTCCCGGCGGGAGAATTTGCCCATGGTGGGGAACTGCCGCTGGATCCGCTCGAAAAACGTCAGGATCGTATCCCGTTCTGTCGGCAGGTCCAGTTCCGTGTTCACGTACATATCGATATAGAAATCGTCGCACAAGGAGCCGTAGCTATTCGTCGCCATGGGGGAAGGAACCCTCCACAGAAGTTATTCTGCGCTAAGCGAACCGTGAAGCACCCGGACTTCGGGCCTGTACCGGCTCAGTTCATCCTTCATTATAAGCACAGGGAACAGATTCCTAAACGTTTTTTCAGCCGGAACCTGCAATTCCATGCAGTATTTCTGTGTGAATCTGCCCTCTCTCTACGATTTCGGCTCGGGCCAGAGCAACTCCGTGAGAAGCGCTCCCACCGTGGAGAGGATTGTGAAGACGAACGTCTGCCATACCCCCAGCGAAATGAAATGGGCGCCGAGCGGCTCGCCCTTCCAGATGAGCACTGCCAGCAGCAGAGTCGCCAGTAGACCGGCGAGCGCCCCGCTGATGGCCGCCGTGATGATCCGCTTGCCGAGAACCGCCCCGCGACAGCCAATGGCCACCAGGGCGCCGCTGAGCAGAGGCGCCGCCGCGACGAGCCACCAGTACTCCTTCAGAGAAGGCAACTGCCCGATCCGGGAGAAGTGGTTGTAGCCCGTCAGGCCAAATACGAACGCCACCGTCATGGCGCAAGGACCTGCATGCCAGTACCGCGGCCGGAGCAGCGCCCGCGCCTCGGCCAGCCGGCGCATCCGCCGCCGGATTGTCAGCGGCCAGTTGTAGAACAAGCAGAAGACCCAGTGCTCCAGCAGGGCCCCCCGCTCGCCGAACACGGGAACCACGCGCACCGCCTCCGTCGCCCAGTGGCCGGCCATGAAACGGGCCAGCGCCGGATAGCGGTAGGTCATCTGGATGGGAAACGCCAGGTAGCCAACGTACTTGAAAAAGCCGAGGAAGACCGCAATGTTGTAGTCCTTGAAATTGCGCTCCCGCACGACCAGGTACACGACGTACAGGCCGCGCGTCAGTGAGCCGGGCGAGATGGGCACAACCTGGAACAGCGCGATGATGCCCAGCCCCACGCCCCAGGCCTGAACGCGCGGGATGTCCGGGTGCGTCAGAACGTAGATCACGGCAATCGAGACGGAGACAACCTGCGTTACCGGCAGCGTGCACACGTGGACCGCCAGGCTCTTGAGGTACTTCTGAATGAAGGGCTCGTCCACCTGGCGCAAGATCGTCCGGGCGTCGTCGCTGCTGAGCATCTGCTTGCTCTGCCCTTCCGCCACCATATCGCGCAGCCACTGCTCGCGCAGCTCGGCATTGAAATACAGCCGCACCGGCCGCACGAACAGGTAGGCCAGCTTCTCCCGGGCGAACCGCCCGTCGGTCAGGCAACGGTGCAATCCCGCCGGCAGGATGGACAAAGGCCAGTGCCCCAGGAACCGCCACGATTGATCCGCCAGGCGCAGCGCACGTTGGGCATCGACCCGTCCGGCCCGGTGCCATTCGATCAGTTTCTCCGCCACCCGAGCCCGGAAGGCCCGCAGGAAGTAGTGCGGACGGCTCACCATTTGCGCATAGTGCCTGCGCCAATCCTGCCGGCCCCATATCCTCTGCAGCGTCCGGCCCAGAAACGGGATGCAGCCGACGAGGAAGAACGCGAGGGTCAAAGTGCGGCTCTTTTGAAGACGCTGGACATGCCGCTCTTCGACGAGGTTTCTCACCTTCCAGCCCGTCACGGCGCTGTCGAGCATCGTGCGCCACAGCGCGCCGCTGTGCAGCAGGCGGACGTGGTTGTGCGTGATGTCGGGCACCGAGTTTCGGTAGACACGTTCCGCCTCCTTCAGTTCCGCGAACATCTCGCGCATATCCGCAAATTCGCTGCTGTTCGCCGAGATGAACTGCTCCAGCCGCGCGAGGCTGCCCCGATCGAACTGGACGAGCGATCCCCGACCGATTCCCTTGGCAATCAGCTTGAGGTCGCCGGGGCTCATCGGCAGAAAGGGCAACAGCGCCAGGCCAGCCCGGAAGTCCACCGCGACCAGTCCGCTCGCTGGATCATCCTCTGTCGCCCGGCGCTTCAGGCAGTTGGGCTGGCTCTTACAGGTGGACCATTCGTACTGGCGGGCGAATTCGTATGCGCCCATGTCGGTCAGCAGTTGGACAAACTCACGCATGAAGGTCTTCTTGGCGCGGTACTCGGGCGATCCGAGCGGGAACATGCCATTCCGCTCTTCGAGGGGAGCGATCTTGCCCTTGCACCACCGTCGCAGCAGGTCCAGGCGGTCATCGACCTCGAGGCGCCACGTCCGCCCGTCCACCCACTCGCTCAGCTCGCCGCAACTGCCGAGTTGCTCATCAACGAACGTGCCGTAGATGTCCACGACGACCAGTTCATCACCGAACCGGGTCTTCGCCCCCCGCCGGATCAGCTTCTGCCACAGCGCCCCCGCCCGCGCCGCCGCCGGGTTGACCTGAAGTTGAAAGGGACCCTGGAAGCCCATCCAGTAGAGTAGATTGCGGAACCGCCGCGAGAAGCCCGAAGGCGGGATCAGAATCTTCATCGCGTAGACGCCGTCCACCTCCAGCCCAGGGATCGGCGCCCCATCGATCCGCAAGACCTTCACCCGGTAGACCTGCCCGGCGAAGCCGCCGCCAACGAAGCGTTCGACCGCCAAGCCGACGCTCGCGACGGAGCCGGCCCCGAATCCGCGCACCTGGTATGTCAGTTCCGTCCCGGCCTCGTACCGGCTGATCCGCATCGGCCGGCATACATCAGCCTCTCGAAACCGCTCCTGGAGCTTCCTGCACGTCTCTACACTGTGACCCTTCGCCATCCGTATTCCAGCCAAGCCCAAAGGGGTGACCGACCCGACTACACCCGGACCATGAGCCTCATAGCGATCCACACGAGGACCGCGGAGGCCAGACCGGCAACGAGATCGTCCGCCAGGATACCCCACCCTGCCGGCAGGCGTTCCAACTCCTTGATCGGTCCGGGCTTGATGATATCGATAACGCGAAAGAAGAGAAATCCCAGGGCCGCGATCGCCAGGCTTTCCCAGCCGCAGAGGCTCCGCGGCACGAGAAACGGCACGACCAGAAACGTCATCGCCTGCCCCGCGAGCTCATCCGCGACCACCTCGCCCGGGTCCTCTTTTCCCCTGGCGGCAATCGAGGCCGGCGCGCAGCAGACGCACGCCACGCACCCGACGACCAGCATGACGGCCATCACCGCCACCGTCGCCGCAGCCGGTACGCAGAAGTACATGAACAGGCCAAACACCAGCGCCGGCGGCAGCGAACCCCAAGTCCCCGGCGCCACCGGCAGCCAGCCCAACCCAAGACACGTAGCAACCAGACGTTTCCAGTACATAGGGCCAGAACACTACCGCAAAGCGCGTTGCAGGTCAAAGAGAAACCGGTGAGCGGCTATTCTGTATCGGCCAGGAAGGCTCGTAAACGGTTTTCGAGATCGACAAGCTCCGGGCAGACGTCCAAAAGTCCCCTGTAGTTGCTCAGCGTCTCTCGAATCAGCCGTTGGCGACCACCGCCGGGACTCCGGTCATCGCCAGACTCCTTGAGGAATGGTTCGAAGATGTCTTCTTTCAGTCGGGAATGCTCACGCACCTCCTGCCAGGGCATCGTCAGTCTGTCTCTGTGGCCCGCGAGCAGCCACGCCTCAACCTCCGGCTGGGCGGCACAACAGAGCAAATGCACATCCCGTTGTGAAAGCTCGGTTTCGAGAACCTCCAGATTGCTTGCCCGGTCGCCATCGGGCACGAACGGCCACAAATCGAGATGTCCGTACCGAAGCGCAAGGTCTCCGCGAATAGCGCTCACAGCGTGAGCATAGCCATTGAGTTTTGGATTCGTGAGGACTCTGACGTGAGCATTCGGTTTGCCCAGTTCCGCCAGCATCCGTTCGACAAGTGGCTGGAGGATATAGCCATTGTAGGTGGGGTCCTCCGAGATGACCAGCGCGCGGAA
>ENA-OSEO01002703-OSEO01002703.1-sediment-metagenome-genome-assembly--contig:-NODE-2703-length-23755-cov-6.159220_pt1 | contig 23755 bp, 22 predicted proteins | sample MGYA00237883_ERZ534232 | MGnify/ENA metagenome assembly ERZ534232
GAAAGATTTTTGTCGCCATGGCACTGGAAAGGATTGCTTCCCCCTTTGCGATGGAGTCTAACAAATCCAGTAATTGATGTAATTCAAGGTCCTTTAACAAGTAACCCTGGGCACCAATTTTCATCGCTTCAAATAAATTCTGGTCATCATCCGAAGCGGTGAGCATGACAATTTTTGTATCCGGCAAGATTTGCTTAATCGATCGCGTAGCCTGTAACCCATCACATTTTGGCATATTGATATCCATCATGATCAAATCCGGATGCAACACCTTGGCAAATTCAAACGCATCACATCCATTACTGGCTTCTCCAATCACTTTAATATTGGGTTGTGAATCTAACAGGGATGCCAATCCTTTTCTAAACAGCACGTGGTCATCAACAAGCATTATCCGCAACATAATCGTTTCCCTTTACCGTATGTATATCGATGGAATTTGAATTAATATTTTGGTGCCTTTTCCAGGTGAAGAATCGATTTTGAGTTCTCCATTAATATATTGAACGCGCTCGCGCATGATTTGCAATCCAAAACTTTGTTTGGATGTTTCACCAGTTGAAAGTTCCTGTGGATCAAAACCACTTCCATCATCCTCGATACTGATCTTTATTTCTCCTTGATCCTGCCAACAATTAATCCTTACTTTTTGCGCACAGGCATGACGGCGCACATTCGAAAGGGCTTCCTGGACAATGCGCATCAACTGATTGGCTACTTCCGGAGAAAATTCCAAGGAAGAGCTATCATCGATAGTGAAGCGTACATCCAGCCCATAATATTGCTGATATTCTCTTAAATATTCTTGCAATGCGCTGAAGAAATCACCATGATCCGAGTCAGTGTTTCGCAGATTGAATATGGCTTCGCGGATGTCTGTATACAATACGCTGGTAGTGTTAATCAATTCATCCAGATGGGATCGGGCTTTTTCTAAGTCCTGCTTAACCACCATGTCATGCGCCATAATCGATTTTATTTTGATGTATCCCATAGCCTGAGCTAAATTATCATGAAATTCCCTGGCCAACCTGTTCTGTTCTTCCAATGCTGCTCCATAGCGAAGCTGTTGGTGTAATCGCGCGTTTTCAATAGCGACAAACACTTGATAACCTAATTGTTTTAATAATTGTGTATCGCTTCCAGAAAAATTGCGGGGTTTTCGTGAGACGACGCCGATGATTCCCAAAAAAATCTCCCCCAAATGAAGCGGAATTGCCAGGAAAGAATCAAATTCCTGAAAGTCAATCGTTTCTTTACTAAAAGATGGATGTTTGTATTGTTGACTGATGCTGCCAGATATCGTCTCACCAGCAAAAAGCTTGCTGCCAAAACTATTCTTATCCAAATTGATGGTTAATCCTTCAAGTTTCTTCGCATCTTCGCCACTCGCAGACCAAATCTTGATATACTGACAGGATTCCTGGAATAGACCCACAACACCGATTTCGGTTTTTAATAATACTCTCGCGGAGTCTGCGACAGCTTCAAGAACTTCACTTAAAATTAGGGAGGAAGAAATTCTGGTACCCAGTTGATATAAAGTCATGGCATCGTCTTGTTGTTTCTTCGCTTTGGCAACCAGGAATGCGTTATCGATTGCCACACCAATTTCGCGCCCCAGGCTCTCAAGGAAGAATATATTTTCATTTTCATATGTTGGCAAAGACGGAGAAATTAACTCAATCACCCCTATCACCATTGTTCGAGATATCAGCGGGAAACCAAAATAATAATGATCCCGGTACTTCTTTCTCATTTCTAAGTTGAAACGTTTGTCGTCATTAATTTTCGGAACAAACATGGCTTTACGGGAATCAGCAATTTCCTCTACAAAATCCATTCCCGCCAGTCTGTTCATTTCGATTTCCTGGTTCATCCTATCTTCTACCCCATACGAATGCCACAGTTTATAATTTTCTGATTCGCTATCCTTTAGATAAATTAAACTTTCAGATATCCCCAGTCTTTTCACCAAAATATTCTCGGTGTATTGTAATATTTGATCCAGATCCAACATCTGAGTAACAGCCAACCCTACTTCATTTAAGATTTCAAGTCTATTCTTCTCTTTTTTCCAGTCAGATAAGGTGATACCATCTAAAGATTTATCACCATTTGAGGGGATTTTTTGGGATTGAATATTTTCGATTATCATTTTTTTCCTGGATCGCATTTTTTTACCTGGTTAATCTCTTCAAATCATTAACAATAAAGAAATAAGAAAACTTCAGAGTCAGTTCATAAATTCTCAAGAAAATCGAACTGGATTTATTTGTCATATGTAACAATCTTGGTTTTGTCATCTATTTCCACACGAGGATAATGAAATTTTATATGCTCACTCATAAATGACCAGATCAGTTTCGTATTATAGTAGCACATTTCGCATGAATAATGCAATTTTTTTCTGGATTGGACTGAATAAATGAATACCATAAGGCAAATCCCCAGATTTGTTGTAATTCTTCTCATCGACTCTTTTTGTGTATAAATCTAAGAATTAGACACTTTATAAGTTATGCTAAAATTACATCATTCTATCTATAGGAGAAACTAATGACAGATATTGTCATTTGGGAAAATTCACTTTTATCCTGGTTGCGTGCACTCATTTCATTTGTTGGACTTTATCTTTTTCTTGTTATCATTTTAAAATTGGCTAAAAGTCGTTTGAAAGTCTTTTTGAAAAAAAATTATAAATTACCTATTTCGTATATTTCACCATTTCTGGAGCATACGAAGAACTTTTTTCTCCTCATTTTAAGCCTTTACATCGTTTCAAATTGGGTTTTTCTTTCAGAAAAACCGAGTATGTACCTAAAAACGATCTTCATAATTGCATTCTGGATTCAGGTTGGCATATGGGTAAATCACCTGATTATTAAATTTATTGATATGCGAAATCTTAAAGAAACTAACGGTGAAGATAAAACAACCATGAATGCATTAAAGACAGTTCTCAGAATTGTTTTATGGAGTATTGTACTGATTCTTGTAATGGATAATATCCCAGGTATTGAGATCACGGCCCTGGTTACGAGTTTAGGTATTGGTGGGATTGCAATTGGTTTAGCGGTTCAAAACATACTGGGTGATTTATTTGCATCCTTATCCATTACGTTGGATAAACCATTTGTCATCAATGATTTTATTCAGGTCGATAATTACCTTGGCACCGTTGAAAAAATTGGATTAAAAAGTACCCGTATACGGAGTCTTTCTGGCGAGCAATTGATTTTTTCAAATTCAGATTTATTAAATTCCAGAATTCAAAATTTCAAAAGGTTGGAAAGACGTAGGAATTTGCTCAAATTAGGTGTTCTTTACCAGACGACACCCGAGCGGTTAAGAAAAATCCCAGAAATCATTAAAAGTATTTTTTCAAAATATGAAAAGATTACGATTGACCGGATCCATCTATCTGATTTCGGTGATTTTTCAATCAATTTTGAATTGGTCTATTGGGTTGAAAGTTCAGATTTCAACTTTAATATGGATGTCAAACAATCAATCTTGCTAGAAATTTTTGATGAATTTATTAAAAATGAAATTGAATTTGCCTACCCCACTCAATCAATTTTCATTGAAAATAATGGAAAGCCAAATCCACTTACTTGATAAAAAATATTATTCATGTTACATTCTTAATGTTTTTGAAAAAACCTATCGAATATCCACAAAGACAATCGTTAAATGAGTGCTATAATTCAAATATAATAAAAATAAGGAGTAAGAAATGCGATTCGGACCAACTGAATTAATTATCATCCTCGTTATTATCATATTACTCTTCGGTGTAGGCCGTATCAGTAAAATAGCCGGCGAATTGGGTAGTGGTATTCGTTCTTTTAGAGATGGCTTAACCGGCGATAAAAAAGACGAAGACGAAGAATAATAATTAAATTACAATAAACCCTTTTAGCAGGTAAGATTCTATGAACTTTTTCGGCATCGGACCGATGGAACTTATTTTCATTTTAATTATCATGATTTTAGTTTTGGGACCTAAAAACATGGTAGTTACTGCTCAGAAATTAGGTCTCATGCTTCGAAAAATCGTCAAATCCCCCCTATGGGCAACCGTAATGGATACATCACGTGAAATTCGGGAAATTCCAACCCGTTTGATTCGTGATGCCGGGATTGAGGAGGATATGAAAAACATCAAATCCACGACCGATTCTTTAAAAAATGTCGGTAATTTTTCAGTCCCTATTAATCCAGTTTCGGTTAATCTAACGCCAAAAGATCTCAAAGAAAAAACCAATAAAATTTTGCCTGAACAACCTAAAGAAGAAGAAGAAGTAATCACTGGGGAGAAACAAGACATAAATACGTTTTCGCCCCCTTCCGAAATTAGCCGGGAAACCGATCCTGAACCACAAAACAGTGATACAACAGATAATTTGGAAACTTAATCAAAACCTTTTTTGAAATCTATGAGCGCTGAAAAATCACCAACAATGTCCATTTGGGATCATGTCAATGAACTGCGGAAACGTTTGTTTATCGCAGTTATTTCATTGTTTGTGACTACTTTAATCAGTTTTGCGATCGTTCCGTATTTATTGGACTTTATAACCGTGCCAGTTGGTGGAATTGAAAACCTTCAATCCATAGAAATTACCGAGAATATTGGGGTTTTTATGCGTATTTCCCTGCTTTCAGGTTTTCTCTTCGCTTTCCCCATTATTCTTTCTCAATTATTGTTGTTCGTTGCCCCCGGATTAGAAAAAAATGAGAGACGTTGGATATTCATCATCATTCCGATTGCAACATTTTTATTTCTTTCGGGGGCTGCTTTTGCATATTTTGTCATGCTTCCTGTTGCGATACCTTACCTGATAAACTTCCTGGGAGTCCCAACCACCCCACGCTTACTAAGTTATATAAAATTTACAACCAGTCTGATTTTTTGGTTGGGAATTGGGTTTGAATTGCCCATCGTAGTATTTGCCTTAGCAAAATTCCACCTGGTGACGCCCCAAACATTGATGAAGCAGTGGAGAATTGCGATCGTAATCATTTCTATTCTTGCGGCGGCGATAACACCAACGATTGATCCTGTAAACATGGCCATTCTCATGGCACCATTATTCCTGTTGTATCTGATCAGTGTGTTATTTGCTTTTATTGCAATTCGTTAGTGTCATTCTAGGAGTGTTCAATGTCTCAAGTAGAACTGAATCATGATGAGCAACCGATCAGGTTGTTCAAATCGAATTTTTTGGAATTTTTTACACACATAAGCCCTATCGCCATCCTTGTCATCTGGGTCCCCATCCTGGCTGTTTGTTTCTGGCTTGGTTCGTTGCACCCAAAAAGCAGTTGGACGATCACGCTGGTTGGTTTTCTGATCGGTCTATTTATCTGGACTTTCTCTGAATATATTCTCCATCGATTTCTCTTTCACTTTAAACCGCACAATGGTTGGCAGGAAAGAGTCGCGTTTCTATTTCATGGTGTTCATCATGCACAACCAAAAGTAAAAACTCGCCTGGTCATGCCACCTGCTGTCAGTATCCCATTGGCTGCATTATTTTATGGTCTTTTTTACCTTGTTTTTGAGATAATTTTAAACGCAGGGCAATGGATGTTCCCGGCTTTTGCTGGTTTTTTAACCGGTTATTTGATCTATGATCTTGTGCATTATGCTACGCATCACTTTCCCATGCGAAAAGGAATCTGGAAACAATTAAAGCGGCTGCATATGCAACATCATTACAAATACCCCGATCAATTGTTCGGCGTTAGTTCACCGTTTTGGGATTATGTATTTTCAACGCTTCCAAGGGAGAAATAGACAGTTTTTCAGGGGGGTTGAAAGGACTTCTACATGTCAGAAAAAATACCAATGATCCAGGTTCAGGGTTCACATGCTGAAATTGGACGTCAAATTGGAGAAAGTATGCGTCCTCAAATTCAGCATGGGATTGAGAATGCTAAAGTGATGATTCAAAAAGCATACGATCAACTTCAACTAACATGGGATGGCGCGATCATCCAGGCGAAGAAATATATTCCTTTTGCAGAAGAACGCTACCCCCAATATGTCGATGAAATGAAAGGAATTGCGCAGGGCGCAAATGTTCCATACGATGAAATCAGGGTCGTCAATGCGATGGAAGCCGTCACCAGTGATGCCCTTCATTTAACAAAATGCACCTCTTTCTCTGTAAATCAAAACATGACAGCCAATAGCAATGTGCTGATTGCTCATAATGAAGATTGGACGCCTGATGAAGAACCGGATGTGTTTCTGATTCATGCCAAACCATTAGATGAACCGCCTTTCCTTGCCATGACGTATGGTGGTCTTTTACCAAATATTGGCTTTAACGCAAACGGCATTTCCCAGTGTTGTGATTCAGTTTACCCAAATGACAGCCGGATGGGGATTCCCCGTGTTATTTATTCTCGTGCTGTTCTGGCTGCCAGCACACCAGCAGATGCGATTAGAAAGATTCTCGTTTCACAAAGAGCTGCTGGTTACAACCATTTGATCGTGCATGAAAGTGGAGAAATGTACAACATTGAAGTGTCTGCCAGACAGTTTGGTTTGATTTATGGCGAGGATGGTTACCTGGTGCATACAAATTTTTACCTGGATCCATTGATGCGTACCCTAGAAGATGAACCAGATGAACTGATCAGTGCCAGAGTCCGTTATTATCGCGCTTTGAGATTACTGAAACAGACTGACAAGCACACCACCAGAACACTACAGCGCATTCAAAAAGATCATATCAATTACCCAGATTCGATTTGTAATCATGGAATAGATAAGAATATCTTAAATAGTGAGAAAACGATCATGTCAATGGTCATTGATTTGACCAATCATCAGATGCATGCAGCCTGGGGATCCCCCTGCAAAAGCACTTATAATACTTATCAATTGAATGATTGATTTACAACAATTTAACACTTATTAATGGAGGACCATGAAAGAGCTTCACGGTTTTGAATTTGTTAAGGAAGTTGATGTTTCTGAAATAAACAGCAAAGTGATTTTATATCGGCATATAAAGACCGGGGCAGAATTAATGTCCGTGATTAATGATGATGAAAATAAAGTGTTTGGTATTACTTTCCGAACACCGCCCAGCGACTCGACTGGCTTACCGCACATCATGGAGCATTCTGTTTTGTGTGGATCCAGAAAATATCCCGTCAAAGAACCATTTGTTGAGCTGATTAAGGGCTCTCTGAACACCTTCCTAAATGCCTTTACCTATGCAGATAAAACCTGTTACCCGGTTGCCAGCACCAATTTACAGGATTTTTATAACCTTGTAGATGTATACCTCGACGCTGTTTTCTACCCGCTCATCACCCCGCAAACCCTGATGCAGGAAGGTTGGCATTACGAGTTGAATAGCCAGGATGATGAATTAACTTTCAAAGGTGTTGTGTTCAATGAAATGAAAGGCGCTTATTCTTCACCTGATGATATCTTGGGAGATGAGAGTCAAATGCAATTGATGCCAGATACAGCGTATGGTTATCAATCTGGTGGCGATCCAGATTGCATCCCCAACCTGACTTATGAAAAATTTAAGAATTTCCATGAAACTTTTTATCACCCTGGCAATGCAAAAATTTACTTTTATGGGGATGATGATCCTGAAAAACGTTTGCAACTTGTCAATGAATATCTTCAGGACTTTGAACCAATTCAATTAAATTCCTTACCAGCATTACAACCAGAATTTTCCAAACCATTACGAAAAATAATTCCATACGACAGCGGAGAAGAGACCGAGAATTCAAAAGCTTATTTGACACTCAACTGGCTATTACCAGAAGGGACCGATCCCGAATTGGTGCTCAGTCTTGGGATTCTTGAACATGTTTTGTTAGGCACACCCGCTTCACCTTTGCGAAAAGTTTTGATTGAGTCTGGATTAGGGGAGGATGTCGTTGGAAGGGGTTTGTCTGATGAAACACGTCAGATGGCTTTCTCAACCGGCATGCGTGGCATTGAAACAAAAAACCTCGACCAGGTTGAGACGCTCATTCTCAATGCCCTTGAAAATATAGCTGAAGAAGGAATTGATCCCAAAACAATTGAGGCCTCCATCAATACGATTGAATTCAGCTTAAGAGAAAACAATACAGGTCCTTATCCCCGCGGGTTAATCGTTATGTTGCGTACGCTCAGTACCTGGTTATATGACCGGGACCCGATCCCACCGCTTGCTTTTCAAAAGCCTTTGGATGAAATCAAATCGAAATTATCCAATGGTTCATTCCGATTTGAAAACCTGATCCGGAAATATTTGATAGACAACCAGCATCGTGTTACCGTCATACTTACGCCTGATTCAACCATTGGCGCGAAACGCATTGAAAAAGAAAACATTCGCCTGAAACAAGCGCGATCCAATTTTTCTCAGAAACAGTTGGAACAAATCATACTGGAAACGCTTGAATTGAAAAAGCGGCAGGAAACGCCTGACTCCCCAGAAGCGCTGGCTACCATACCCATGCTTGGAAAAGACGATCTCGATCCAAAGATAAAAGTCCTGCCGATCCAAATCATGCAGAAAGAACCAGCTACCATTTTGTATCATGATCTTTTCACCAGTGAAATTCTTTATATCGATCTAGGCTTTCGTCTGTTACCTTTATCACCGGACCAACTCCCTTACATGCGCTTATTCTCTCGGGCATTGTTGGAAATGGGCACAAAAAAAGAGACTTTCGTCGAGTTAATTCAGCACATTGGAAGAGAGACGGGGGGGATTCATCATACTCTATTTACTTCGGAAAAAGCTGAACAAAATGGCTCAGTAGCTTATCTTTTCCTGCGCTCAAAGGTAATGGTGAATAAGATATCCGCATTATTTACGATATTATCGGATATTTTACTGGTCCCGAATTTCAGCGACAAAGAACGTTTCCGCCAAATATTATTGGAAGAAAAATCCGGTATGGAGGCCGGGCTGATCCCGTCCGGTCATCTGGTTGTCAATAACCGTCTCAAATCGCAATATGCTTCATCCGCCTGGATGACAGAACAAATGAATGGAGTTGACTATCTGTTCTTCATCCGCTCCCTGATCAACAATTTCGATCAGGAATGGGAGCGAATTGCAGCCACACTTGAGGAAATTAAAAATCTATTATTCAACCAGAACAACCTGTTGGTCAATGTAACCATAGACCAACCGCACTGGGACACTGTTCAAAATGAAATTAATCATTTTGTTCATCAATTACCTTCCTCTGAATTTTCAGGTCAACCTTTGAACAGGAAAAGTCAAATAATCAATGAAGGTTTAATGGCGCCAAGCCAGGTGAATTTTGTTGGCAAAGGTGGAAACATTTACTCGCTCGGGTATAAAGATCATGGCTCGATGAATGTGATCCTCCAATATTTACGCAGCACCTGGTTATGGGAAAAGGTGCGTGTCCAGGGTGGTGCTTATGGTGGTTCTTGCAGTTTTGACCGTCTATCTGGAATTTTCACATTTTTATCCTATCGTGATCCCAATTTGTTGAGCACATTAGAAAATTATGATTTAACTGCACAATTCCTGAGTAATTTTGAACTGAGTGAATCAGAATTGACCAAATCCATTATTGGGGCAATTGGCGAGTTGGATGCCTATCAATTACCGGATGCAAAAGGTTACTCTTCTATGCTACGATATATTTTGGGAATTACGGATGAAGACCGTCAGAAATTCCGGGATGAACTGTTGTCAACTTCAGAATCAGATTTCCGTCAACTCGCCAAAGTCCTGGAGGATTTAAACAAACAGGCCAGCATTATTGTGTTAGGATCCCCTGATAACATAACAAAAGTGAACTTGGAAACGCAACTATTCACTGAAACCAGGAAGGTGCTATAAAGAATTGAAGAATAACAAAAAGAATCCCACCCAAAAAACCAATCGCATCACAGGGGCAGCAATTTTAGCACTGCTCTTAATCATGGTCTTGGTTCAACGCACAAACCTGGAATGGCTGCAGAATTGGTGGGCTTTGCTCTTCTTGATTCCTGCCATTGCTTCCATTAATAATACCTATATCGAAATTCAGAACAAAAAAGGATTCACATTCTCACTGGCGAGCAATATTGTTGGGATTATATTTCCATTTACTATCTGTGTGATTTTGCTACTGGGTTTGAATTGGAATATTATTCTACCGATTATCATCATATTATCCGGGTTATCCATGCTGGTGATTGGTTTTGTTAACGAAGAAAAAGGTTCTGGCAGACTGATCCAGTCTTTACGTCCATGGTTTTTTTCATGGGGAGCAGCAGTGATGCTTGTTGGCATCATAACCATGTTGTCCAATTTGCAACCCAATCCGGGTGGATCCGTCACCAACTCCTGGTATGGAGTTGCCTTGATCGTCGCATCTTTGGGTGGTCTGGTATCCACCTGGTTGGAATTCCGCAAACAAGGAAAACCGACCTTCATAGTCTGGATTCACCTGTTTGTATCCTTCGTTTTATTAATTCCAGGATTCCTTGTCCTTTTTGGTTGATCTTTCTAAATCATTAGCCCTAACCAAAGTACCTCTTCATTGAATGTAAGAGGTTCTTTTTTTAACCTTATACAAATGGTAATTTGGGTTGACAAAATATTTTCTATATGTAATATTTCTATATCAAACTTTTTAATATAGTAATATTATTGGAGGAAATGATGTCCTGGCAAATAGACCCTGCCCATTCTTTGATCGAATTTACAGTTACTCACATGATGATAGCGAAAGTTCGAGGTAGATTTAATAATTTTTCCGGAGTGGTGGAATTAAATGAAAGCCAACCAGAAAAAACAAGTGTAGATGTTGAAATTGATGTCGAAAGTATCGACACCCGACAACAACAACGCGATGACCATTTACGGTCTGCAGATTTCTTCAACATTGCTGAATATCCGAAAATGAAGTTCATAAGTACGGAGGTAAAAATTGTTGATCAAAAACATGCAGTTTTAATAGGTGACCTAACAATCAAAGATATCACAAAGCCTGTTTCATTAAATGTTGAGTTCAACGGTCTTTCTAAAAGCCCATGGGGATCAACCAGTGCTGGCTTCAGCGCTACGGGGAAAATCAACAGAAAAGATTGGGTGCTAACCTGGAATCAAACTCTTGAAACCGGTGGCGTATTGGTAGGTGATGAAATAACAGTCAATATTGAAATTGAATTGATTAAACAGGAATCCTAAAGAACGATTTTGACAAGTGGTTGCCTGAAAGATACGGCAACCACTTTTTTGTTTTAATGGGTTAAAAACTATTTCTTTGCTTCCGGATGCAACTTTTCATCGCAAAAGGCGTATATTGTATATGAAAATATGGAGCTTGATCTTCATCCAGAACTGAGGATTTATGCCACAGGATCAATTTTTAACTAAATATTTTACGATCTTTGCAAAGCCAAAAATGTATTTAACCCTTTTGTGTCTTTTTCTAGCATTTCCCCTTGGTTTAGCATATTTTGTTTTGTTGGTGGTAGGCTTTTCATTGGGGTTTTCTTTATTAATCGTTTGTGTTGCTGGTTGCTGGATTCGTCGTATTGTCAGCCATGATATTTTCTCCGTTGATTGTCTCATGGCAATGGGCTCCGATCAATTTTGGAATATGGAAAGTGGATACAATCAGTGAGGCAATTGGATTATGTATACTGGGTATTATGATCTTACCGGGTGTCTTTCATTTTTATTACTATCTTGGGCAGATGATCGGAAAATTATCAGAATTTTTATTAAAACCGAATGCTAAAAGTCAAGATTAGCCTTATAAATTTCATAAAAAAGGAGATGTAAATGGAAAACAAAAAATCAAATTTGGCTTGGGGTGTAATCCTGATCCTATTTGGGGCATTTTTATTGGCAAATCAATTAGTTCCTGGTTTGAAAGCAATTATTGATTGGCCCTGGATTATCATGGGGGTTGGCGCTGTCTTCATTTTATTAGCAATTTTTACCCAGACGGGTGGACTGGCTATACCGGGTTGTATCGTTGGAGGAATTGGCTCGATTTTGTTTTACCAAAACATGACTGGGAATTGGGAAACCTGGGCATTTGCCTGGTCGTTAATTCCTGGTTTTGTGGGTATTGGCATTGCTCTGGCAACACTCATCTCCCCTAAGGAAAATCCGGATGGGCTCTCTGCCAGCCTTATCTTGATCTCAATCAGTCTAATTCTATTCTTTATCTTTGGTGGGGCGAGATTCTTTGGAGTCGGTTCCTTTATTTTATGGCCAATCGCCATCATCGCCTTGGGTTTATTCTTATTGGTAAAAGGCATTCTGAAGAAATAGTTTTAACTTAATGATCACGGGGTTGATCTGGATTATTCTTGCGCTTCCAACCAATGCATTGCCGCCAGAATAACTGGATCAAATCCCGATATATAATCCTCAATCGTCCATTTGACAGCGATTTCTGGCGAATATCCCTGCCCTTCCACCAACCTGTGATACGGGAAACACCAGTTGTTTTTTTACGGAATTTAAGCCTCAACATTAAATAACCCAAATTACTTCAATGGAGAATATATGAATTCGCTCAACGATCTTTACCAAACTTTAGAAACCAGAAAATCTGCCGATCCGAATACTTCTAACACAGCTCGTTTACTTCAGTCTGGTGAAAATGAAATCGTTAAGAAAATTGGTGAGGAAACCATAGAAATCATACTGGCAGCCAAAGGACAGGGAGACCAGAGACTGGTGGAAGAAATCTCAGACCTGACGTACCACATACTTGTCTTGCTGGTACAAAAAGGAATTCCACTTAGTGCCATCTCCGACGAGCTAAATAAACGTAATAAATAATGCTCTATGATACAATAACCCGAACAAGTGGTGACAACTTGATTACTTTCTTGTTGGAAATAAGATCATTGGGAAAAGGCTACTGGTTAAAAAACCTGGCATGGCATTATTAATCGAAGTCAATCAAGTTTCTTATTCTTATCCAGTTCCGGGTGGTCCTCCCCACCCAGCTCTCAGAGACATAAGTTTTCAAATTAATGAAGGGGAACACATTGCCATTGTCGGTGCAAATGGATCCGGCAAAACAACGTTAGCTCGCCATTTGAATGCGCTTTTTGTACCTGATTCTGGAACAATCAGAATCATGGGTCTCGACACAAAAGAGCGCGTAAACCACATGAAAATTCACCAGCAGATTGGAATGGTTTTTCAATCCCCTCAGGAACAGATGATTGCCACATCAGTTGAAGAAGATGTAGCTTTTGGACCTGAAAATTTAGGTCTTTCCACCCAGGATATCCAACAAAGGGTCAGACATTCATTGGAACAGGTCGGTATGTGGGATCAGCGAACCCGCTCTCCCCAGCACTTATCTGCTGGACAAATGCAGAGGGTTGCGCTGGCAGGCATTTTGGCGATGCAACCCGCCTGTGTAATTTTTGATGAATCCACCGCTATGTTGGATCCTTTCGGCCGAGAAGACGTATTACGAAATATTGAGACACTCAAACAATCTGGTATTACCGTGATTATGATTACCCATTTTATGGAAGAAGCCAGCCTGGCAGACCGAATTATCGGACTTCATCAAGGCCAATTGCGATTTGATGGATCCCCGGAAGATTTATTCACCGATGATAAATTGGTGAAATCAATGAATCTGGATAAACCCAGGGTTCTGTGGTTTGCCCAACAAATCACACCCTGGATTCCAACCATTAAGAGTCCGCTTACGGTGGAGCAATTCAAGAAACAGATTGAACCACGACCTGCCCAACAATCATTTGCTCCGTTGGAGGATCATCATTTCTTCCGAAACACACAGGAAAGCCTGGTCATTGGCAACCAAATATCATTCACCTACCTGCAGAATACACCCCTCGCCCATCAAGCCCTGGAAGATATCAGTTTTTCAGTTAGAAAGGGTAGTGTGCATGGCTTGATTGGTGCGACTGGTTCAGGAAAATCTACTTTATTGCAACACCTGAATGGACTTTACCTGCCCCAAACCGGAACGCTCAAGGTGGGTCCTTTTGAAGTCAACCACGAAACCGATTTGCTGCAATTGCGGCGTTATACCGGCATGGTATTTCAGAATCCCAATTATCAGTTGTTCGAACAATACGTGGGGGATGAAATTGCCTACGGGCTCAAAGTCCTGGGTATCACAGGCAGTGAGTTACGGGAAAGAGTCAAACTGGCAATGTCACAGGTTGGACTTGATTTTGAAGAGTTTAAAGATCGTATGACCTTTGCATTGTCAGGTGGCGAAAAACGCAAAGTTGCTCTGGCTTCCACCCTGGTGCTGGATCCATCACTCATGTTACTGGATGAGCCCACCGCAGGACTGGATCCCATTGCCCGGCGCGAGATTCTGGGTCAAATGGTTAGAGTCCATAATGAAGGCAAAACACTGGTGGTTTCATCCCACCAGTTGGAGGATCTGGCATTGTTAACCGACCATGTAACCCTTCTTTCTGAAGGCAAAGCGGTTTGTACTCGGGAAACTGAAAAAATCCTCTCAGCTCACGAGTTACTTCATCAATATCAGATGATTGCCCCCATCGCAGCGCAAATGGCATCGGTTTTACATGAAAAAGGATGGATGGTGCCAGAAAATATCATCATTGGACAACAATTGGTGGCGGCCTTTCAAACATTAGGGGAACCCAATGGCTAATTTTGAATTCACCCAGAATCTTTCTTTTGGTCAATATTTGCCAACCAATTCCTGGTTCCATCAACGTGATCCAAGAGCAAAAATTCTGACAATTTTCTTCTTAATGATAGCCATCACCTTCGCACGCAACACATATATGGTGTTGGCTGGTTTGCTTATTGTTTTATTAATTTTTCTTATTTCTCAGATTCCCCTCAAAAATGCACTCAGAGGAATTCGTACCCCATTACCTTTCTTAATCTTTATTGCATTTTTCCAGCTATTCAGGTTTTCACCCGCTGCTGACAATCCTCTTATTTTATCCATATGGTCTTTTACCATCACCATGCAAGGGTTGTTCGCTGCAGGAACAATTATCCTTCGCTTTGTGAGTCTGATTCTGACAATCAGTCTGGCAAGTTTTACCTTATCCACCAGTGATCTGATCTATGGATTGCAATCATTACTCAAGCCATTAAACTGGCTAAAAATACCCAGTGAAGATTTTATTATGGTCGTCCAGATAACCCTGGGCTTTTTACCACTCCTGGGTCAGGCAACCGAACAGATTGCCAAAGCCCAGGCGGCGCGTGGTGCTGCCTGGGGTGTCAAGAACCAGAATTTTAAACAAAGAATTCAGTTAATCATTCCGGTCATCGTACCGATGTTCCTGACCAGCCTGCAAAAAGCAGAAACAATGGCAATGGCGATGGATTCACGGGGATATGGTAATCACCTAAAGCGGGGTGCTTATCGACAACTTACATTTAAAAAACAAGACGGTTTCCTGTTAGTCACCGCCTTTTCCATCTCTGCTTTGTTACTCTTTTTATAAATTGGCTCCCTGCCGTTTACCAACTTTGATCCTGCGCCAGGCTGCAACCACCACCAGAACAATGAAAGCTGACACACCTGCTTCCAACAATCCGTTAGAAATCACAATGCCACCCAAAACCGCCCAGGGTAACAATCCCATCAGACCGATGACGCCTAAAACCAGAATGGTGTTGGTCAGACTACCTGCGACACCAGATACGATCAATCCAACCACCGGGATACGTTCCAGTAATTTCCAAACATAGAATGCTACCGGGCCAATGAAAAGGCGTGGCAAGACAGCCAGTACTGGGTTGGTGAACCACACGTCTGCTGGTGATGATGGAGCAACCGCTGCCTGAATCATGCTAAAAATACCAAATATTAACCCAACCCCCAAACCAACAACCGGTCCTTCCAGAATGGCAGCAATTATCACCGGTACATGCATAATGGTTAATGAAATTCCACCAAACCAGGGGATAAACCCCCAATGCGTCACACCTAAAAGAATCGTTATCGCGCTCATTACACCAGTAATAACTAATTTTCGTGTTCGATCTTGTGGCATCTTGCCTCCTTAAAATAGTAATTATTCGATATAGTAAGATTTGATTTACAATTATTTTAACACTTATTATTATAGTAGGTTCTGAAATTTATTCCAACTATTAAATCACTATTAAATCACTATCTGATTAGGGTTAAGAATAAATTACCGATTGAGTTCAATTTACTGATCAATTCTGTCTGAATACTGGCTAAAGGTCTTATATAATATGGGAGATTGAAATGAAAAATATCCAATTGATCTGCAGCGAATGTGAAAGAGTTTATCCCGCTGACCAACCCATCTGGCGCTGTACCTGTGGTGGTTTGTTGGATATTGAAATGGAAACAAGTTTTCCAATCCAGGAAATCCAAAAAAAGCCACCCAATATGTGGCGTTACCAGGAAGCGCTGCCAATCGATCAACCCGAAAATATCATTTCATTCTCAGAAGGTTTCACACCCATCATCCCTGTTGAGTTTGCTGGAAAAATGGTTGGGATTAAACAGGATCATTTGTTTCAAACGGGTTCGTATAAAGATCGTGGTGCTTCAGTTCTGATTTCCTGGGCAAAAGCTATCGGCGTCAAGCATGTGGTTGAAGATTCTTCGGGGAATGCAGGTTGTGCAATCGCGGCTTATTGCGCCAGAGCCAATATCTCCTGTGATATCTATGTGCCGGCAAATACATCACCAGCCAAGTTAGCGCAAATCACCCAATACGGAGCCAATTTACACCTGATTCCGGGCAATCGGGAAGCTACTGCCAATGCTGTGCTCTCTGCAGCACGCACGACCTATTACGCCAGTCATTCATGGAATCCTTTCTTCTTTCAAGGAACCAAAACATTTGCTTATGAAATCTGGGAACAATCCGGTTTTCAAGCCCCACAGGCCATCGTTATCCCGGCAGGTAATGGCACCCTGGTGATGGGTACCTGGATCGGTTTCAATGATTTACGAAAAGCAGGATTAATACCCACAGTTCCGAGAATATTTGCGATACAGGCAAAAAATTGCGCTCCCCTGTATGCAGCCCATTATCAACATGTTTCCGAACCATCCAGAATAAACGCAAGTCCAACATTAGCAGAAGGGATTGCGATTGCTGAGCCGATCCGTGGTAAACAAATACTGGAGGCCGTTCGCCGGTCGAATGGCACCTTTGTGGCTGTCACGGAAGATGAAATTCAGGCTGCGTTAATTTCGATGCATCGTAAAGGATTTTATATTGAGCCGACAGCCGCAGCCACCATCGCAGCCATTCCCAACCTGGTTCAATCTCATCCTGGAATTGATCAATGGGTATCTGTTTTTACCGGTCATGGCTTAAAGTCTACAGAAAAGATCATGGCAATCCAGGAGCAATCATTACAATAATTTTTTTCCCATATGGTAAATCTACCCCGTTTTCAGAACAATCATCAGGAGGTCCATGCACAATTCTACAGATTTTCGAATAGGTAACTATCGGCCAATCTACCTGTGGGCTGGACCCGGAACAATTCGCATGAATAAACTGAAGTTTATGCAGGTTGATGTGGATGAAAATGTCCATCTCGAAGCACATCAATTCACAGGTTCTGACCTGGTGGTGAATGGTTTGTTTCAAAATTGGATTCATCTGACCTATAGCTGGGGTTTTCCTCCGGAGATCGAACAGGAGGATTGGCAATCCTTTGAAGAAGCAACTCGTCAATACCACAAATTGGGTGCCAAAGTCTTCGCTTATATTCAATCTTCCAATTGCGTTTATTCAGGTAGTTTCAAAGATAAGGATTGGTATGCACTCACGCCCAAAAGAAAGAAAGTCTACTATTACACCGGCCGCTATATGACCTGTTTTCAAAACAATGACTGGATTAACTACCTGAAAGAACGAATTCAGGATGCAATCAACCGTGGAGCGGATGGAATATTTTTTGACAATCTCTGGTATGGATTGCAACCAAATGCATTATTCAGAACCTGGCTGGGAGCGGCTGGCTGTTTTTGCAGTTCCTGTCAGGAAAAATATCATCAGGATACAGGTAAACGAATGCCTACCCTGATAGATTTACAAAAAAAGGAAGTGCAGGATTATATCGAATGGCGTTCACAAAGCATGACTCTGGTGATCCAGCAATTATCTGATTATTCTCGTTCCTTAAAATCGAATATCATCATCAGCGCTAATGATTATGATCCTGTTATGCGTCCGGTTAAACTGATTTTTGGTATCGATTTCCGATCATTGGCAAAAATCCAGGATGTTACCATGATCGAAAACTTTGCCCTGCCAAAATGGGAGGAAAGTCATCCATCGATATTAGTGAATAACACCCTGACTGTTCGAAACACCCAGCCTTACTTACCACACCAAAAACATCTCAGCGTCCTTTCTTATGATGCAGGCATTGGATTCGATCCGGTTTATCCGACCCGCAGAATTCTGACTGGTATGGCAGAAGCAGCAGCATTAGGATGTAGTATGACCACCAAAGGAACGGAATATCATGATGGTGAAAAGATGACTCTTTTGACAGCACCAGAATATGGCGAGCAACAGAAAGCCATTGGCAATCTTCATCATTGGTTGCATGATCATCAATCCATTTACCAGTCCCAAACCAAACGGTTTGCCAGCGTTGGAATTCTTCATCCAGGAGATCAATTATGGCAAAATTGGTTTCAAATAGCACCTTTATACTTTGCCTGTCAACAGACACTATTGGCGGCAGGCATTCCCTGGCGGATCATAACAGACCTCGAAGACATGCATGCTATCCAACAATTAATCATTTTTGATCATTCACAAAAACCAGAAAAAATCCCGCCTGAAATATCCATCATTAATGCTTTTGAGTTTTCAACATGGCACACCCTTCCATATTCTTTTTTTGACCGTCATGCGGGAATAAAAAGCATCCTTTCAGACATTGCCGATAACCTTATCCGGGGATATCACGCCAATAAATCATTACGAAAATTAATGGATTGGTTGGGCATGTCCAAATTGGTGACCCACACCCCATTTTTCACCTTACCACCAAAGGAATTCCAACATGAATTGCTCAGTAAAATAGACAATCCAGAAATCATTCGTGTCATTTCCAAACATCCTGTGTTAATAGATTTATGGAAAAATAAATCGGATGGTTTACATATACATCTCGTAAATTACCATGCTCAAAAGCAAGTAATAAATTTAAAAATACCTGATAATTCTATATTAACAGTTATTTCTCCAGAACAGCAGACGCAAGAAATGCATATAAATTCAGATACTGCAACGCTGGAACTCGATCTTTATTCCATTTGCCTTTTAGAAAATAAATAAGGAGTTCAAATGAACAAAGTCATCCGTTGGTACCACTATATTACCTACAATATTTATTGGTTCGCGCTTACTGCACGTTCACAGGTATTAACACCTTTAATCATACCGTTATTAATTCAAAGGTTCGTTGGTGAAGCAGCCAAAGGTGAACTATTGGGAAACATGCGCTTGTGGTCGCTCATGGTAGCCGTGCTTTTCCAAGCTTTGATGGGACTATTAAGTGATCAGTCGACCTCAAAATATGGTCGTAGGCGACCATTCATCGTTGTGGGAACCATTGGGGAAATCCTGATTTATATCTTAATTGGTTTCACCGCTGGTATGGATGGAATGACAGGTTATTGGTTCTTATTCCTGTTATACACACTCTCTATGATGACTGCCAACACAGCCCATGCCGCTTTACAGGGTATTATTCCAGATCTGGTGCCAGAAGAAAAGAGAGGACGTTTCTCCGGGTTTAAAGCGCTGTTCGAACTCCCACTGCCCCTCATTTTTGTTTCATTCGTAATCGGCAAAATGGTCAGTGCAGGGAATATATGGGCAGCATTAATAACTTTAATCGTAATATTGATTGTTTGTTTGTTGATCACATTAACAATAAAAGAAGAACCCCTGAAGTCAGAAAAAACAAAAATTGATTGGAATCCAATTATCCGTCTGGTTCTGATGACAGCGGCATTTACCGTAATCATCCTCGCATCAGGATTCTTCGTCCGGCAAATTATGAATTTCATCCTGCAGGAGGAAACATCATATGGCCATCTGATGGTCATGGCAATTGGTTTATTAGGAATGGTAGTGGCAATCGGCATCGGTGTCTGGAGCAGTATTTACATCAGTATTGGCCAAAAAATTCAGGAACACCAAAATTTCACCTGGTGGGTGGTAAATCGATTGGCATTTTTAGCCGGATCGACGAATCTGGCTGGATTTCTGGTTTATTTTTTGCAGGAAAGGTTTATCGAATTGCAGGGTGAAAAAGCGGCAGGGCCGGCCGCTTCAATTACCATGTTTATAGGAATTTTTATTCTTTTTTCTGCCATTCCAAGCGGTTGGTTAACCGATCGATATGGTACCAAAAAGATTATTTTAGTCAGTGCCATTTTGACCACACTTGGTACGGCTCTGGTGCTCTTATCTCCTTCTATTTCCTGGATGTATGCAGCCGGATGTCTGGTAGGTGCTGGAATTGGCTTCTTTTACGCATCCAATTGGGCATTGGGCACTGAAATTGTTCCAAAAGATCAGGCAGGCAAATTTTTGGGAATATCAAACCTGGCTGGCGCTGGCGCTGGCGCTGTCGGCGCATATATTGGTGGTCCAATTGCGGATCAGATCGGATATACCAATTTGATGATCATTTATGTAGTTTTGTTTCTCTTCTCGATTCTTGCGCTGGCAAAGATTAAAGTAAAACGGGCACAATAATCACTGATATTGAATACCCTTGTCATAATTTCACCTTAAAGTTGGGTGTATACTAGGTAATACTTTTGGAGGAAAAAACCTAACCTTTACGCATGGATATAAAATCAGGTGTTGTAGACCGATTCAAAACCTCAATTATAAACTTCCGACAGGAAGTGGAAAAACGTCCCATTTCAGATTCTGGAATCCTGATTGGTACTGCCATTCTGGTGGGTATTGGTTCTGGACTGGGCGCTGTTTTATTTACCTTCCTGATCGAGAGTGTCAGAAAAATTGCTTTCGAAGATGTTGCCTACTTTCTGAAATCCATTTATCCCTGGCACTTCGTTATCATTCCAATGATTGGTGCCATCATAACCGGACCAATCATCTATCTTTTTGCTCGTGAAGCGAAGGGGCACGGGGTACCTGAAGTCATGCTGGCGGTTGCATTACATGGTGGCAAAATTAAACCACAAGTAGGAATTGTAAAAGCCATCACCTCTGCGATCTGCATCGGTACTGGTGGATCTGTTGGAAGTGAAGGGCCAATTGCCCAAATTGGTTCTTCAATGGGTTCAACCATTGGTCAATTCCTGAAGTTGAATGAAGAACGCACAAAAACCCTGGTAGCTTGTGGGGCTGCGGGAGGTATCGCCGCTATATTCAATGCTCCGATTGCTGGTGCAATTTTCGCTATGGAAGTCATCCTAAATCGTATCAGTTCTGTTTATTTTGGTGCGGTTGTAATATCTGCTGTGATTGCAGATTCAATTGCTCATTTTTTCATGGGAGACTATCGAACATTCCTGATCCCCCAATATTTTTTAAAAAGCCCATGGGAATTACTTTTATATACACTCTTAGCGATTATTGCAGCATTTGCGTCGGTAGGTTTTAGCCGATCATTATATGTTGTTGAAGATCTATTCGATGATATCAAAATCCCAGCCTGGATTAAGCCAACGATTGGCGCATTGTTATTGGGTGTATTGGGAATATTTACCATAAAAAACCAAGAAGGTTTCCCCAGAATTTTCGGTGTCGGCTATGATTCAATGACACCAGCTCTTTATGGTGAATTTACCCTTAAAGTAGCATTATTACTGTTTATTTTTAAACTATTAGCAACCCTTTTTACTTTAGGTTCTGGTAATTCTGGAGGAATTTTTGCTCCTTCTTTATTTATGGGTAGCATGCTAGGCGCTGGTTTTGGAAGTTGGGCAACGACCGTTTTTCCAAATATAACCACAGGGGCAGGTGCTTATGCTTTGGTTGGGATGGCTTCCTTCTTCAGTGGTGCTACCCATGCACCGATGACAGCCATTCTGATCCTATTTGAAATGACAAATAATTACCAATTGATCCTACCGTTAATGCTTGCCTCCGTTATAAGCACAATCATTTCACGAATCCTCAGCAAAGATTCTATCTATACCCTCAAATTAACCCGACGAGGAATCAAATTAAGTCAGACCCAGGATGTGGATGTAATGCAGGGAATATCCGTTGGGGAAGTTATGTCAACGGATATCTTGACCATCAAATCAAATCAAACCCTTGAGGATTTAGAAATGCTATTTTCTAAAACACGGCTTACAGGTTTACCAGTCATTGATTCGAATGGTGACCTGGTTGGTGTTATAACCACAAACGATCTCCGTGAAGCCCGAATAAAAGAATTGTCCGGCTCTACAGAATTGTCAAAAATCGCATCGATGGGAGATTTATTATTTACTCATCCCAGCGAACCCATGTGGCAGGCAATATTTCGTATGAGCACACATAACATCAGTCTGTTACCGGTGGTGGATGAAGCAGATCCTAAAAAGTTGTTAGGTATGATCTATCGCCAGGATGTCATCAAAGCCTATGACCATGCTATCACCAAAAAAGCAAACATGCAACATGACATTGAAATTATCAAATTAGGAAAATTAGATGAAGTAAAATTTATCCATTTGAATATACCTGCCAATTCTCATGTGGTGGGTAAAAGAGTGAGTGAAATCAGGCTTCCAGGGCATTGTGTGATCGTTTCATTGCGAAGAGGCCGGAAACTAAAAGTTGTTGATGGACATACTATTCTGAAAAAAGGGGATGCCTTAACCATATTTTCCGAGGAGGATTGTGCTGAAGATGTGGAGAAAATTCTAACAGGAAAGGCAACTGAGGTTCTGGAATCCGACCTCCAAAAATCATATCATGAAGAAATCGTGATTAAAGCCGGTTCAAAAATTATTGGAAAAATGGTCAAAGAAATTAAACTTCCGGGGAATATATTAATTGTTAGCATTACCAGGAATCATAAAACAATCATTCCCCATGGAGAAACGTTTTTTCACATCGATGATATTGTAGAAGTCTATGGAATGGAAGCTGATATTGAGGTCGCCAGAAATTTACTCGGCGCTGAGTAATCGTTGATATTTTTTTTAAACCAATTGTTCGGGTAAATTGAACTCATGTCTCATACAAAAATTTCATTTGCTGTATATACCTGGTTATTACTCCTTGTGATAATCTTTTTATCTGCCTGTACGTCAGTCGATAAAACCACCAATCAGGTAAAGACAATCACAACGGCGACCTTTTCTCCTACAGCGACTTCTACCCATACAAACACTGCTCAACCTACGACCACAGCCACCATCGTTCCTTCATTCACACCAACAATTTCATCCACACCAACGCCTGAATTTATTGAGCCACAAAATTGTCTGAGACCACCAGATAATTATGATCTGGTCAAAATTAATGGAATGCATATTAATCAGCGCACTTTTTCAATGCTGGAACATGCCCAATCCATTTATGGTGGCGAAATCGAATTAACAGGCTATCATCTCACTCAAGGAAGTTATACCAACCTGGTTTCCGCCAGTTTTGGAACACATGATGGGGGAGGAGCTGTTGATCTATCTGTCATCCAATATGGCACTTATCAGGTCTTATATGCTGATATTGAACCATTGATCCAGGCATTACGGATCGCTGGATTTGCAGCCTGGTTAAGGGATTTTGATCAAT
>ENA-OSEO01002704-OSEO01002704.1-sediment-metagenome-genome-assembly--contig:-NODE-2704-length-23733-cov-3.724975_pt1 | contig 23733 bp, 17 predicted proteins | sample MGYA00237883_ERZ534232 | MGnify/ENA metagenome assembly ERZ534232
CGTTTGCTTGTCATCCTTCCCTCCCGCTTTCATTGTAGTGGCTTTTCTACCACTCCACAAAACGGGGGCAAGGTCAGACTGACGATTGTGCGTTATGTCAGCCTACTGCAGTGGGCTTCGTAACCGTAGCCCGGAAGTGGATGATCAGGAAATGCTCGTCTTTCCCGCAGCAGGACGCCACGCTCTGGCCGTGGAGCTTTGAGAAGAAACCCGGAGCGGATGAAACCTGGAGCAGACGTTCAGGCCATTCAGCCCGCGCCGGCACAGGTGCGCTCTGGCGTCTCCTCCAATTGCCCTTCCGATGTGATACTCAGGAGCGTCTTGGCGGCTTCTTCCGGCCCCCTGGTTTGATAACCCGCAATGCCCAGGCGTGTCCGCAACTGCCCGATCCAGACGCCTGCCTTGATGGCGGCCTCGAAGGTTCTGGTGGCAAGGTCTTCGTGCAGGTCCTTATACTGCGGCGGACCGAAGATGTTCGCGAAGTAGCTGTGGACCAGCCCGGTAGCCGACGTTGTCCCTTTTGCCATCGCCGCTCCATCGCGGAAGACCTCCAGTGCGCTGTCGAGAGACTGCAATCGCCCGGCGATGGGATGCGTTTCGTCCACATCCTCGTAATTGTTCGCGTAGAGGATGAAATCCACCGGATATCCCTTCAAGACCTCGTCGATCGTCGTGATTGGCAGGATGACACGCGCATTCACGCGTTGTGGACTCATGATAATCGCCCGGTCGATCTGCCCGAAAGCGTATCCTTGCTGCAGGTCGTCGAGACGGATGAACGCACCGATCTCGGTGCCGTAGGCCAACACCTGACCGTCGGGTGTGATCTCGAGGGAACCCATGTCGTCGGCGATGATACGCAGCTCACGGATGTTGTTGCCGCCGAGGACACGGAATGCTTCCAACGTCTCCGACTTGCCGGTCGCAGTGTCGCCGATGAGCAAGATATTCGTCTCGTGTCCGCTCTTCAACAGGATGTGCACCATCGCACCGTGATAGGGCATCCGTCCGCGTTTCATCATAACGATGTTGTGCAGGGTAAGCGTCATCTTCTTCAAGTAGCCGAAATACCCGAACTTGTCCTCCCCCGGCACCGCACCAACCAAGAGACCGTTCTCTTCGTCATCGAAAAACACAGTGGGCAATTCGCCAAAATCGGCCAGTGTATCGGATGGGAGGCCGTACAGGTACAGTGCGTCCGGACCTTGTGCGATCTGCTCGTCCGAAGCCAGCTCGAACAGATTCGCCAGGGCAGTGCCCAGCCCGATGAACTTCTGGTGGAAGTAGATGAAGATCACCAACGGACCGACCACAGCCGGATAGCATAGCCACTCGCGCTTGGGGAGCTTCAGCCCATCTACCGGATTGCGGGACACCTGCTGGAACTGCCCTTCCCGCTTGTTCATCGGCGGGTCCACGATCATCGGTGGGGTGATCCATACCTGGCGGATGAAAGGCACACTGCCGACAGCCTCGCAGTATCTCTCGGGCAGTTTGTTTTCTCGCGGGACGGCGATCAGCGCTACGTTGCATCCGGCGGCTACCTGCCGGTAGACACGGGGATGATCGCTGGTGATGTTTTCACGGACATCGCGGTACGCTGAGCGAACCAGGTGTGTCAGAGTCTCCGCAGTGGCGTTGAACGCACGATAAGGCCGTTGATCCAGACTGCTCGGTCCTGGTTCCCCGTGGAGCACCAGAAACCGGTCAAACGACCGCCAGAAGTTGTACAGGTCCGCGACGAATTCATCCAGTGCTTTCCGTGTCCCGTGATCCAGCACTTTTCCACCTTGGGGCAGAGAGTCGGCCAACTGCTCGAGCGGGAAATCGCAAAGGCTCCGCAGAGTTCCGAGCAGCAGCGCGCGGCCCTCGCGAGTCGTCACGTCGAATGGAAGTGCCTTCAGCAACGGTGCGTGGCAGTCTTGCAGCCTGTCGATGTATTGCTCGATGACGCGCAGGAAGATATCGCTGTGCAGCAATTCCTGCTTCGTTGAGCAGACGTGATCATCCGTGTGAATGATGATTTGGTTGGCTTCCTGCTTAAAACCTTTGATTGCCATAAAACCTCCAGTTCACCACTTGGGTTCCTGTTTGCATTCGTTATCTTCAAAAACACGCCAGTAGGAGAATAGTCACGCATATTCATCCCTTCGATTTTCGGTACCGCTGTCTGCCCCTGATACGCAAGGTGAACGGCTACGCAATCGGTCATCACGACCATTGCGGTGGCAGGGCAAACAAAAACCGCAACGGGACAGCTTGTCGCTCCCGTGCGGCGTATTCTCCCATCGACGGTTCAGTAGTGTTGGTCAGGTATCGCGTGGTATATCCAACCATCCCCCACGCGGGGCACAGCGCGTCGTGACAGCACGACAACAACTCACTGACTGCTTCCGTCATGTGCGACGAATTTGAGCGCCGCCGAGTTGATGCAATAGCGCAACCCGGTTGGCGGCGGCCCGTCGTCGAACACGTGCCCCAGGTGTGCGTCACAGCGAGCGCATTTCACTTCGGTGCGCACCATGCCGTGGCTGCGGTCGGAGTGCTCCTCCACCGCATCCAGCCGGACGGGCTGCCAAAAGCTGGGCCAGCCACTGCCGGAGTCGTACTTGGCACCGGAATCAAACAACTCGTTACCACAGGCGATGCACACGTAGGTCCCTTTTTCTTTGAAGGCGTAGTAACGCCCGGTGAAGGCCCGCTCGGTTCCCCCCTGCCTGATCACCTGGTATTGTTCGGGGGTCAGAAGCGCCTTCCACTCTTCATCGGTCTTGATCACTTTGCCAACCATGTTCGTCCTTTCCTCACTCGCGCGTACAGCCAGCGGTTGCACTGCAATCCCGCCCGCAGCCGGCACGACGACGGCGCGAGTCCGACAAGACCCGACGCATATCCGCAACGCCGGGTCCTTACCCAATGTCATCAGCTCTTCAGACACCACCCGCAGCGATTTCTTACCCTCTATGCGCGAATCTGGCCATCTCCCAATATAACCCACTTGTAGGTAGTCAGCTCCTCGAGGGCCATCGGGCCACGGGCGTGCAGACGCTGGGTACTGATCGCGACTTCGGCTCCCATCCCGAACTGCGAGCCGTCGGTGAAACGGGTGCTGGCGTTGACGTATACCGCTGCCGAGTCCACCTCGTCGACGAAGCGCAGCGCATTGGTGTAATTCTCTGTGACGATCGCATCGGAGTGATGGGTGCTGTGTTCCTGGATATGAGCCAGGGCTTCGTCCAACCCATCCACGACTTTCACGGCGGCGATCAGCGCGAGAAATTCGGTGTCGAAATCATCGGGACCGGCGAGACAGGCCAGCGGATGGTGCTGCAGGATCTCGTACGCACTCGGCGCACAACGCAGCCGCACTTCCGCCCGCTCCAGGTCCGCAGCGATGGCTGGTAGCAGCCGTTCCGCCACGGCACGATGGATCAAGATCACGTCGAGCGCGTTGCATACCGTGGGGCGCTGCACCTTCGAATTGAAGATGATCGGCAGCACTTTAGCGGGATCTGCGCTTTCATCCACGAAGACGTGGCAGATGCCGATGCCGCCGGTAATGACCGGGATCGTGGCGTTTTCCAGAGCGAAGCGATGCAAATCGGCACCACCGCGCGGAATAATCATGTCGATGTACTCGTTCGCCGTCAACATTTCCTTCACCAGCTCGCGTTCCGGTGACTGCACGAGCTGGACGGCAGCGGCTGGCACTCCGGCCTGCGCGCAGGCAGACGAAACGACCTCCGCCAGAGCACGGTTGGAGTTCGCCGCTTCCTTACCGCCACGCATGATGGTCGCGTTGCCCGATTTCAGGCATAGCGCTGCGATATCGACGGTCACGTTAGGGCGCGATTCGTAGATCACGCCGATGACCCCGAGCGGCACGCGCCGTTTGCTGACCCGCAGCCCATTCGGCAGCAGACGCTCGTCGATCGTCTGGCCTACAGGATCGGGCAGCGCCGCCACCGTCATGACGTCCGCAGCGATGCCCTCCAGTCGCGACTCGTTCAGTGTGAGTCGTTCGAGCAGTGGCTCGCTCAATCCGGCTTCACGTCCGGCGGCCAGATCCCCGGCGTTGGCCTCCAGGATGAACGCGCGCTGTTGCAGCAGCGCAGCGGAGATCGACTCCAGCGCCAGGTTCTTGGTCCGCGCGTCGATCGTTCTCAGTTGCCGACTGGCATCACGGGCACGTACGCCCAGTTCACGAATTTCCGACATGATATCGCCCTCCACCATCCCTGATTATTACGATATGCTTGCGCTCATTCTATCATCATTGGGAAGACCGGACAAATCACCTTTTCGTTTGGGTGCAGCTAGGATTTTTGGCGACAAGTGTAGCGGCTTTGACACGACCAATGCGCTGGAGAGCGCGCCCGCTGAAACAGACTGGGCCAATCTCCGCGCAGACCGGGCGGGGGCCTGGGGGCCCGTTCCCGTGGGTCTCCGCGCAAACGGAACGCATCCAAGATTGGCACAGTCTCGACCGCCACGAAGATATTCGTGCGAACCTGGCAGATCACGCTGAAAACACGACCTGCCCATTGCCCGCTAGCCCCAAGATTTCCGGATGCACTTCTTCGTTTTGCACTTCACAGTCGTCGATGGTATATTGTGCAGGACAAATACAATCGGACGAGTCCCTTCTGTTCCCGACCGTGCCACGACCGCAGCACGGTCACCATGTTACCGGCGGAGGACATCATGGAACTGGTCAACGGCGTCATTAACGCACTCGTCGTGCAGCACCCACTCCACGTTATGTTCGTGCATTTCCCCATTGCGCTCACCACGAGCGCCCTGTTGTTTATCGTCCTGGCATTGCTGCTGCACAATGAACACCTGGAACGCGCAGCGTATTACGTCACGATTTTGGTCGTGCTGGGTACAGCCGCCGCTTCCCTCAGTGGTATGAGCGACAACGTGGTCCGGTATGACGGAGGAGCCCCCAATTTCCACGTCAAGATTTTCCTGGCGATTTCCCTGTTCATTTTGAGCCTGGTGGTGGTCATCAGCCGCACACGCAATGCCAGGCTGCTCTGGCGCAAAGACACGGTGATCTTGTATGGCGCGGCTTTCGTGGGGTGTTTCGTTCTAGCCGCCACGCTGGGATTCCTGGGCGGCGTCATCGTGTATGGATTTTAGGAGGAGCCAAATGCCAAACAACGCATGCAGAGATTCGTCACCAGCGGAGAAGAGCAGTGTAGGCCGGCAAGTGCTCACTATCATCGTCGTGATAGTGATCTTCGCCGCACTGCTCGCCGTTTACCTGCAATTGAACGGCGGAGCGGGGCAAATCCTATCTGCGACTGACACGCCGCTGCCGGCGCCGACGAATACCGCCGCCCCGGCTGTTGCAGACACGCCAGGCCCGAGTGATACGGCGGCAGCACCACCGACGGAGCCATCCCCACCGACCGGCACGCCGGCTCCAGCTGCTGCCGCGACGACCGACGCCGCAACTGCGGCAGCAGTCGCCGAGACGCTCGTTGTCGAGGACATCGCGGCGGGAGACGTCAGCTTCATGAGCGATGTGCTGCCGATTTTCGAGGCGCGCTGCACGCAGTGTCACGGCAGCAGCAGCCCACGCGCCGGAATATCACTTGCGTCCTATGACGATGTGTTGGCCGGTGGCGCACGAAAGGTGGTTGTGCCTGGGGACGCCGATGCGAGCCGGTTAGCGCAGGTGGTCGTCTCTGGGAAAATGCCGCCTCGCGGCGATAAACTGACCACGGAACAGATTCAGTTCATTGTCGACTGGATCAACGCCAAAGCGCCCAACAATTAGCCCCCTTCCGGTGCTGCCGAACAGGGGCGGCATCGAGCGGATGAAAGCGCAGCCCATACAATCGGGCGGCGCACCTGACTGGTGTGCCGCAATCAACGACGTATGCAGGCGAGGGATCGACTCTCCAGCGCTGCGGAGGTCATCCCCCGTTCCACTGTCCCTGACGGCACCACAACACGCGTTGGGGATCGGATTCATGATCGCGCACCCAATGGAATTCCAGCTCGTAGTCCGCCTCGCCTTTCACGAAGCGCAAAGCTACGACCGACACGCTGCCCTCATCCGTATCGAACCCGAAGACTACACCGCGGTAATCCTCCCATCTGCCACGCACGCAACCCGGCAATGTATGTAGACACGGGCCCTGCCTGGCCGGGTTGTGGTTGCGTTCCGTACAGAAAATATCGAGCGGGACCTCCGTTTCGCGGCGCAACCGGTTCAGTGTGAGTGCCTCAGGCAGGCTGTGAATCTGACCCACAGAGACGATCGCAAAGCGCGGCCGGATGGCACGCAACGCTTCGGGAGTGATGCCGTTTTGCGCGCTGCCGTGGTGGGGCACCTTCAGGATGTAGGCCGCCAGCTCTCCACCGCCGTAACGCGGGACCATCCGCTGCCAGCTTTCACTTTCCGCATCACCGGTCAGCAGCACGGCAGGCCAGGTATCTTCGGAGCCGTTCCACTCGGTGGGCCGCACGTTGAGCACGATACTGCGGTTGTTGGCCTTGCGATCTTCCGTGCGCGCCAGCGCTTCCTGGTTGTCCAGGACGCGCTCAAGCAGCTCGGCCAGGTTCTGCGGACGCCGGTTGCCGGTCGCCGGAGCCGCATTGTCGACCGGACGGAACAGCGCCGCCTTGATCATCGAATCGGGAATCTGCACATCGGGCCACAACAGGTCGATGCGGACCGACGGGAGCGGCGACGGTGGCAGGTGCAGCAAGTCCGGCGCAAGGATATCTCGTTCCGGGTCGGCGACATGCTGCCGGACCAGCGCGTCGAGAGCGCTGTTCTGCCGCACGCTCTGCGCGACGAACGCCCGCGTGCTGTGCACGGACAACAGTCGATTCACGGCATCGCGGAGCCGGGCGATCTCCCCCTCCAGGCGCGCGATCTCGTGCTGGTCCTGGCTGGTTTGCTTCTTCTTCACTTTGAGCTTGACGAGCAACTGCATCATCTCGTGGTAGCGTTTGCGTTCATCTTCGCCCTGCTCCTGGTCGATCCGCCCCCAGCACGAATCGCTCAACGGGCCCCAGTACTGCCCGATACATACCCGCCGGTCGTTCCAGAACGGGCTCGCATCGTCATCCACCTTGGCGGTATATTCCTGCAGGAAAGTCAGCAGCCCGCCGATGTGATCGGAATCGATGTGTGTGCCGATGAGCAGGTCGATATAGCGGACCTCGCGCTCCTTGAGATATGCGGCCAGCCGCCACGCCGCGGCTGGGGCATCGGGTTGCAGATGGCTGACCCCCTTCGTGCCTTCCTCACCGCCGTCGATCACGATGCAACGCCGTCGCTCGCTGTCAGCGGGGTCGACGAACGTGATGACCGAGCAGTCCCCGTGTCCGATATCGAGAAACGCCACGTCAAACTCCATCCGGAACTCCTCTCAAATGCATCCGCCGCATGCGGCCCACACTCATGTGCGTTGGATCAGATTCAGGACGTCGATCAGGCCAGCGCCCTGGAAGTTTCGATCGCGGTTCAGGTCCACGCAGGTCGCCATCAACATCTGTTTGACCTGACGCGGCAAACCGATGAATTCCGGTTTGACCGAAAGGAACTGCGCGACCGCACCGGAAACGTGGGCCGTCGCCATGCTGGTACCGCTGAGCGCCACCAGATCGTCCAGACTTTTCATCTCGGTAGTTCCTGGCCAGGCCGAATAGATCTTCTCTCCCGGAGCGAGGACGTCGGGTTTGAAACGCCCGTCGCCGGTAGGGCCTTTCGAGGAGAAATAGGATGGTCCGTAGCGATGTGGGAACTCACTGTGCGTGGAGCCGACGGTAATCACTTCCTCGGCGTTTCCCGGATCGGTGATACCCAGGGTCATGTAGGTGGAGAAATACTCCAACTCGTTCTCATCGCTGATCGTCGGTAGTATTTTGTAACCGTCGTTCGACGCCGCCGCACAAACCACCACTCCGGAATTCACCAGCGCGTTGGCTTCCTGGCACTCGGGTGACCAACCGCATCCGTAGCTCTTTACCGGCACCACGCCCCCAACGCTCAGGTTCACGCCCTGGATTTTGACGTGCCCGGCCTCCAGATTGGCCATACGAACGTGATACATCGCGCGGATCAGCGAAAAACTGCTGCCGCCTTGCTTGGCGATCGCCTTGAAATTGTACAGGGTCACTTCGGGAGCGAGCAGCTTGATCACACCCGCGATGTGCGTCCCGTGTCCCACCAGATCCTCGGTAGTGTTCTCGCCGGAGAAATCGATGTTGGTGGTATCGTCCCAGGTCTGTCCCTTCCACCACGGATGGTTGACGTCGATACCGGTATCGATCACCGCCCAGTGAATGGCCTGACCGCACGCGTCAAACATCCGCTGTGCCGCCAACGATTTGATGCACGTCAGGTTCTTGAAAGTGCGCAGCGCTTCGTCGTCTACACCAGGCAGATACATCGCCTGTGGCGCGAAGGGCTTGTCGTACCAGATCTTGAACAACACATGCGGACCCGAGAACACGCGCCGTTCGACTTCCTCGCGCTCACGCAGGAGCTCGATCTGGTCGCCAGTCAACTTCACCTTGATGAAACGGTCGGTCTGATCCTCACGAGCCGGCTGGATGCCGATTGTCTCCTCGACGAACCTGGCCAGATCGCCGACGTTCTTCCCCCAAACCACCTCCAGAATCACGGAAACGGGTTGTCTGCTTCCGCGCGTTACTTCGGTGACAGCCAGGGCGTCACGCACTTCGTCGGTGACGATCGGCTCTCCCCACCATACGTCGTACGTCGGCTTGGGGGGCGGCTCATGCTCGTAAAGGGGTTTGTCGCTCATATCCGTACCTCCTCAAATTCGATCACTGGGACATCACGCACAAGGGCAGCGAAACGAGAGCTCATGCGGCTGGTATTTACCTTATTTTTACAACAAAAAGAGGGAGAATGCAAATTGGGGGTATTGGATCAGAACCGTGTCGCAGCAAAGCCCTGAGAGGGAAATTCGCGTTAAGGCGAAAGAGCCGTCAGATGGACGTATTGGGTATGCCAGGACACGGTCTGGTTGAGCAACGTACGCTCGAATACGCCACGCACGACAGACAACTCGGCGGTGGAGAGCTGCCGCAACAGGTGATGGGCATAACTTGGGCGCGCTCTGTCCGCATCCATCGCGAACCAGTCGTTCAGGCGGCCTGCGTTGAGGTGCACCTGACTCGTGGCATGATGTGCAATCGCGGTCACGCGCTGCAATCCGGCCTGTTCCAGGAGGACGGACAGGTCCGCGCTATCCCAATTGACCAGCGGATCGTTCGCATCGCTGTAGATTGCTTCTTCCGCCAGCTTGACACGCTCAGCCAAGTCGTCGCCCAGCGACGACAGATCGAGTAGCGCATACAGGCGCTGCGTGTGGCGCGGAATGGTCTCGCACAGGCTGATCGTTCCGCCCGCACGCAACAGCGACACGAGTGACCCGACGATCACTTGCCGATCCGCAGCATCGTGAGCAGCCAGCGCGTTCCGTCCGACGATCGCATCGAAACGCACCGTCTCGTCGTCGGCCGCTGCAAGCATAGTAGTAAGCTCCGTCAGACTCCCGTTCAGCACACGGGGGCGTTCCAGGTCTGGAAGACGGGCTGCCTGCTGGCGAAGCGCTTCGGCAGTCGTGCGGTCACGCGCCACTGCCCACACACCGCCTTCGGGGGTACGGCGCACGGCCTCCCAGGTCAGCAGCCCGGACCCCGCTGCCAGGTCCAGCACGGTGTGGTGGCGTTGGAGACGGACCGCATCGATAATCAGATCGCGCTGTTCGGCCAATTGTCCGGCGACCTCACTGATCGTACGCTGCAGCCAGCGGTCCCGTTGCGCGTTGCGCGGTGAGAACGTCAGGATTTCGAGTGGCGCCTGGTAGTCGTCCTCCAGCATCGAGGCGAGCTGTGCCTCTCGTTGGCGCGTCACACGTTCTTGCACCAGCTTTTCGTAGCCCTGACCCGACGGCTGATAGAATACCTTACCCTGCAGCACCGCCGGCAGGTACTGCTGCGCTACCCAGTGGTCTCGATAGGCATGCGGGTACAGGTAGCCTTCGCCGTGACCGAAGCCTTCTTTATCGCGGTTGGAGTCGCGCAGATGGGCAGGGATGTCCGATTCGCGCTCGGACTCGACGACCGCCAGGGCATCGAAGAAGGCGAAGGCCGAGTTCGACTTGGGAGCGGTCGCCAGGTAGAGAGCCGCCTCGGCGAGAGGGAAACGTCCTTCCGGAAGGCCGACCCGGTCGAAGGCGGCGGCGCACGCTTCGACGACGCCAATCGCCTGCGGGTCCGCCAGACCGACATCCTCCCCGGCAAAGATCAGCATCCGCCGGAAGAGGAAGCGCGGATCCTCGCCCGCATAGACCATCTTCGCCAGCCAATACATCGCCGCGTCGGGGTCGGAGCCACGCAATGACTTGATGAACGCAGAGATGGTATCGAAGTGAACATCGCCTTCTTTGTCATACAGCACAGCGCGCCGCTGGATGCTCTCCTCAGCGACAGCCATGTCCACGACGATCGCGCCATCCTCGTTCGGCAGCGTGGTCTCGACCGCCAGCTCCAGCGCGTTCAGGACGCTGCGGGCATCACCGTTCCCCACGTTCACGAGATGGGATAGGGCGTCATCATGCAGAACGACGTCCAATTGCCCGTACCCGCGTTCTTCATCCGCCAGCGCCGCCAACGCGACTTTCCGCAGATCATCCTCTGTGAGCGAGCGGAGCTGAAAGATGCGACTGCGGCTGACCAATGGGCGGTTCACGGAGAAGTAGGGATTCTCGGTCGTCGCGCCCACCAGAATCACGGTACCGTTCTCGACCCACGGCAGCAGGGCATCCTGCTGCGCCTTGTTCCAGCGGTGGACCTCATCGACAAACAGGATCGTCCGTTGATTGTACAATCTCCGCCGTTCCTTGGCCTCGTCGATCGCATCACGGATATCTTTCACGCCGGAAAGCACCGCATTAATCGAGATGAAATGGCTCTTGGTGGTGTTGGCAATAACCATTGCCAGCGTGGTCTTGCCGGTACCCGGCGGCCCATAGAAGATAATAGAGGAAAGCTGATCCGCCTGGATGGCGCGGCGCAGCAGCCTTCCCGGCCCGACGATGTGCCCCTGCCCGATGAACTCGTCCAGGACACGCGGCCGCATACGCGCCGCCAACGGTGCTTCGCGGCTGATGTTCACCTGCATGGAATGCTCGAAAAGATCTATCATGAGGTCCTATTCTACTCGTCACCGGCCTGGAGAGCAAGTCGAATGTCGCGAGAGCATACTCCCAGGGTTCTGGGCGACGATTGAAGTCCCCGTAGCGTGGCAAATCCGCCGGAAGTAGTGAGCGCGGTAGGTAGCAGACGGTAGCAGACTGTGCCAATCTACCACACTACGACTCAGCGGAGGTATTACTGTGCTCCCGCTGCTTCACCTCGACACGCTGTCGTCAAAGATTGGCCCAGTCGTTCCGCACATGGAGGGGCGATCTCTCTGTAATTCCGGATGTACGCGCTGCGCAGTGCGGAGGAGCGGAGACACAATGGTATACTCAACACAAAGAAAAGGCCGGAGCAGCGCCATGCAGGCATTACCCCAGCCGGTATTGCAGTCTGTTGAATCCGGTCTATCCAATCACGGATAGGAGCGTTGGATCGAATTATTCGACCGCGATGTCCTTGCTGTTCTCCCACAGGCCGTGAATGTTGCAGTAGGACATGGCGTGAAGAACACCCGGTTTCGTGATTTTCAGCGTTGCAACCACTTCGTGATGGCAGTGAACAGGGCCCTGGTTTGCACCATCAACGGACTCACCATGCGCATTGAATTCAAAATGGCCAACCTCAAACGGAGCCGTGCCGCCTTCCGGGTAGTAATAGAGCGTGATCCAGCGAATGTGATGCTCGGTCGTGTTGGGATGCGCAATTTCCTTACCCAGGGTCAAGCGGACATCGAACATTTCACCAGCTTTGACCTTCTCCGGAGCCTCGATAGCGGGAACGTGCTTCTCCTTCTTCCAATCCGCGCTCTTGATGTGCAATTCTGCCATGTGATTTACCTCCTCTTTGGTAAAAACGTGGGTTCGTGTAACCAGGTGAGGCCACCACCCACAGTCGCTTGGGGAACACTCCGTTTCGATTCGACGTCTCCATTATACCACCGGTTGGAATGGAAAGTCAAGGTGATAGTAATGATTACTGGTAGATTGATATTGCGTGCTGGGCCGAAGTCCTGCACGATCCAAGAAGGGACCCGCGCCCGCCGGTCGGGCTAATCGTAGATCATCGCGCGCAAGCGGTCCATGTCCAGTGCGGCCTCGACGTGGTCGGCGAGGCGATCGATGGCGCGCATGAAGCCCCGCGCCGTGTCGCCCGTCCCGGCAGCGTTCCAGTCCAGACTATCCAGCCAGGCGCGGCGTAGCGCATCGTTCTCGAACAATCCGTGGAGATAGCACCCCCACACGCGGCCATCGGCACTGCAAGCGCCGTCGAGGACATTGACCGGCTGCCCACTCCGCATGATGATCTCTAACCAGGCATCCCCGCCCTGCGTACGTCCCATGTGGATCTCGTAGCCTTCCACCATCTGCCCGTCGAGAGCTGAAAGCCAGCCTGGGCCGCCGAGCAGGCGCGCTTGCGCACGATGTGTCGCTTTGATCGTCACAAACGTGGTCTCCAACGGCAACAATCCCAGTCCGGGCACACGTTCCACCAACGACTCGGTATGGTCCGGATCGAGGATGATGCGCCCCAACATCTGGTAACCACCGCAGATGCCAACGACCGCTGTGTCGCGTGCCGCCAGATCCAGAAGCGCATCCGCAAAGCCGCGCTCACGCAGCCAGGTCAGGTCAGAGATCGTGCTTTTGGAACCCGGCAAGATGACAGCGCTCGGCTTGCCCAGCTCCTCCACCGCGGACACATAACGCACGCGAACGCCCGGCTCGGCGCGTAACGGGTCGAAGTCATCGAAGTTGGCAATGCGGGGAAGGGAGATGACGGCAATATCCACTTCTCCAACGCGCGAGGCAGACGGCACGGGCGCCCTGAGGTTCTCAATCGCCACAGCGTCCTCCTCCGGGATGCCGTGATCGGGCAGGTAGGGGATGACACCCAACACAGGCACCCCGCCACGCTCCTCGAGAATGCGCACCCCGTCGGCGAACAGGCTCAGGTCACCTCGAAACTTATTCACCAGGAAGCCGCGCAGTAGCGCACGTTCCTCCGGTTCGAGCAGCCATAGCGTTCCGAGCAACTGCGCGAAGATACCGCCTCGATCAATATCGCCAACCAGCAAAACCGGGGCGTGCGCGTACTGCGCGATCGCCATATTGACCAGGTCGCCCGATTTCAGGTTGAGCTCCGCGGCGCTACCCGCTCCTTCGAGCAGTACCAACTCGTATTCGGCGCACAGCCGGTCCAATGCACCGGTGACCGCGGGCCACAGATGTGCTTTGTGCCGGTAGAACGTCCCCGCGGACAGCGTCTTCCAGGGCCGGCCCAACAGGATCACCTGCGAGCGAGCATCGGCCTCGGGTTTCAGGAGCAACGGATTCATATCAGCGCTGGGTTCGATACCGGCAGCGAACGCCTGCACCGCCTGCGCCCGTCCGATCTCGGAACCGTCCGCGCAGACGGCGGCGTTGTTAGACATGTTTTGCGCCTTAAACGGCGCAACTTTCACACCCTGGCGGCTAAAAATGCGGCACAAGGCGGCGACCAGCAAGCTCTTTCCAACCGAGGAACTGGTCCCCTGGAGCATAAGCACTTTTGCAGTCATGGTCACTCCCGGTCTCTATGATAGTATTGATTGACGACGATGCGCGACCAACCTTCATATTCTTCCGCCTGCCCGACCAGCTCGTCGATAGACACGAACGCAGAATGGATGTGCACCCGTTTCTCTCTGGATTCGACCTCCGGGCTATCCAGCTCGTATTCGTAGACCGCACCGAAATGCACGCGGCCAACCTCGGTGCTGTCATCGTTGAGCAGTGCGACCAGGTGCGGCGGACGTGAATACGTCACGCCAAACTCTTCTGTCAGCTCACGATCTCTGGCCCAATCGAGGATGGAGGTCACGTCCGCGAGCAGCGGCAGCACATCGCTGCGATTGATGTGCCCGCCCACCCCGATGGAATACAAGCCCTGTAACCGTTTCTCACCAGCCCAGCCCGACCGTTTGTAGCGGAACACCTTGTCGCCGTAACGCAAGATGCAGTAGGGAATGATCTGCTTATACGCCGGGTCTTGTTCCGCACGCGCACGCTCGATGAACTCGGCCTGCGCCAGGACCGCTGGCAGCAGATCGAGATCGAAAATCAAGCCGTCCGCCGGCAGAGCAGGAAACCGGGCACGCTCGAAAGCGAGCACCTCTTCGGACATCATGTCGCTCCTCTCATGGAATTGCGCTGGAATTACGGATGGCACCGGGCATTCGGGGATCAGGCCGTTGCCGGCGTGCACGTCTTGACCGTAGCGAACAGCTACCGGACGTGCAGACAGCGCTGCACGTCCGCGATGGTCTGATCGGTATCCTTGAAATGGACGCCACAGAAACCAAGCGCACGTGCGGCTTCGACGTTCGCCAGCATATCGTCCACAAACACGGCTTCATGGGGCATCACACCCAACCGGTCGACAGCGATCTGGTAGATTCGTGGGTCGGGTTTTGCCAGCCGCTCTTCCGCCGAGATAATGATCTCGTCCATCACACCGCCCAGATCGTAGATCTCTATGAAGGCTTCACGGGCATTGGACCAGGCGTTGCTGAGAATCGCTGTTTTGTAGCGCGGACGCAGACTCCCGATGAACTCCACCAGACGCACGTTCACGGCGTCACCGGACCAGAAGTCCGCGTAGAACGACTCCAAAAGCTCCGCATCCAGCCCGAAGTCGCGTGCGAATTGCTCCCAGACCTCGCCGGCGTCGACCTCCCCAACCGTAGCACGTCGCGAAGTCTCCGAATCAAACACCAGAGCCTCGATCCGCGCACATTCGATGCCCAGGCGCTGTTCCCACTTGCGTCGTCCGGCATCGTCTTCGGTACGAAGTAGCACACCCCCAAAATCGAAAATTACCGCCTTAATCGGCACGCTCACCCTCCCCGCTGTGTACTGTTGTCTGATAGGGGCATATATTGACGCGCACGTGCCTCGCTGCAAACGCGTGGGGCGCGACCAACTCCGTGCGCAAGAGTCACACCGCGACATTCCTGTCGAGCGCACCGGCGGCGTGCTCTGCCATTCTCCGGAGCACGAAGGATTCGCCCCTACCCCAGGTATGCCTTGATACGCACGAACATGGTATCGAGCATCGCTTGCGTCAACCGGCCCGTTTGCGTGTTCTGCCGGCTGGGATGATAGGAGAAAAACAGTACCGGTAGCTCCGGCGTGATCGAGAAACACTCGCCGTGCTTCGGCTTCAGCTTCGGGACGTCGACCCCGCGTTGCGCGAACAGACGCAGGCAACCGTCGAAGGCCACGTGCCCCAGAGCCAGCACGACGCCGACCGACGGGCACAGCGCCAACTCCTGCTCCAGGAACGGACGGCAGTTAGCCAGTTCCTGGGCAGCTGGCTTGTTGTCCGGCGGAACGCAACGCGCAACGGCGGACATGAAAGCACCGTGTAGCTCCAAGCCATCATCCCGCCTGGTCGACTTGCCGCGGTTGGCGAGACCTGCGCGATGTAGTGCTGCCGCCAGCGTATCGCCCGAACTGTCACCGGTGAACATCCGCCCGGTACGGTTGGCGCCATGCGCCCCCGGCGCCAGACCAACGATGAAGAGCCGTGGGTCGAGATCGCCAAATCCGGGCACGGGCTTGCCCCAGTAGGTATCATCCTGATAAGCCGCCCGCTTCTCGCAAGCCACACGCTCGCGCCATTCCACCAACCGCGGGCAACGGTTGCACGAGATGATCTGGTTGTTGAGTTGTTCCCATGCCATCCAGCGCGCGGTCCTCATGATATTAGATTGTACCCCAGGTCAGCGAGAATGACAAGGTGCTGACGGTACCCGGTACACGCGGTTAATCAGGCGACAAGTGCAGCGCCTTTGACGTGGCAAATTCGCTGGCGAACACGCCCGCTGTAGCAGACTGTGCCAAACGCCCGCACTGCGGACCGGCGTGCGGTCCGCTCAGGCGCAGCATCCCGGCACAATGCCAGTGGCGTCGGAGATCGGCCCGGTCTAATGCGTGCAGCTATACTTGCCAACGGATTTGCTCCGCTGAAGGGTATTCAAGTGTCGCCGGAAATCCCGAATGCATCTTGGGGTGAGGTTGCCTTTGCGCCCGTGGCGCAAATCAGATATAATAGTGGCTCTGCAAAAACGGTGAGAGAAGGGCAGAATTCATGACGCAGCAACCGGTAGATTACAGCCGTAAGTGGTTGGTGATGTCGGCCATCGCCATGGGTATTTTTCTATCAACGATCGATGGAAGCATCGTCAACGTCGCGCTGCCAACGCTGGTCAGCTCCTTTCAGACGGATTTCGCCATCGTACAATGGGTGGTCCTGGCTTATCTGTTAACGGTGACGACCCTGATGCTGAGCATGGGACGGTTGGGCGACATGGTCGGCAAGAAACCCTTGTATACTGCGGGGTTGGTCCTTTTCACGATCGGCTCGGTACTGTGTGGGCTGGCGCCGACTGAGTATTGGCTGATCGCATCGCGGGTGCTGCAAGCGCTCGGCGCTTCGGCAATCATGGCGTTGGGTACCGCCATTCTGACGGAGGCATTTCCGCCATCGGAACGGGGCAAAGCGTTGGGTATCGGTGGCACGATGGTATCTATTGGCATCATGGCTGGGCCCATGTTAGGCGGCCTCATCATCAACGCGCTATCGTGGCACTGGATATTCTTTGTCAACCTGCCGGTCGGGATCATCGGATTCATCCTGGTCCTCCGCTTCGTTCCGGACATCCGGCCGGCCGGTAAGCAGCGCTTCGATCTGCCAGGAGCGCTGATCCTATGCTCCGGCCTTCTGACCCTGCTGCTATCGCTGACCTTCGGACAGCAAACCGGGTTCAGCTCGACACCTACCATTGCGCTCTTTGCCGCGTTCCTGGTATTCCTCGCAGCGTTCCTGTCGGTCGAGATCCACAGCAAGAACCCGATGATCGATTTGAGCCTGTTCCAGAACCAGCTGTTCAGCGTCAACCTGATCACGGGCTTCATCTCATTCGTTTCCGTCGCCGGGACAGTGATCCTGATGCCCTTTTACCTGCAGGATGTGCTGGGGTATGGCCCCGAAGTGGTGGGGCTGCTGATGGGCGTGGTCCCGATCGCAATGGGGGTAATGGCGCCCATTGCCGGGTGGTTGTCTGACCGGGTAGGACCACGCCGCATCATCGTTTTCGGGTTGCTGGCTTCGTTGATCGGCTATTACGCGGCCAGCACCCTGCGCACGGACACTTCGATCCTCGGGTACCTGCTGCGCTTTGTGCCGATTGGAATCGGATTGGGTGTGTTCAACGCGCCAAACAACAGCGCGGTGATGGGCAGCGCTCCCCGCAGCAGACTGGGCGTCGCATCGGGGCTATTATCGATGACCAGAACGCTGGGGCAGACTGTGGGCATTGCCGTACTCGGCGCACTGTGGGCCACCCGCACGGCCTTCTATGCCGGTAACGCAATTGGCGTTGATGCAACCAGCGCATCCGCGTCCAGCCAGGTAGCAGCGTTGAACGACACCTATCTGGTGACGACCGCACTCATCGCTGTTGCGTTGTTACTGGCGGTGTGGGGACTGGCCAATGAACTGCGCGGTGAGACCGGACCGATGGCCCAGCCGGAGACATCGCGATAAATCGGCCAAGGTGAACACGAACGTGTAGGCACCGAAATGACGCTGAGATTGCATTGCCTGCTAATGACCATTCGAGCGGTTCATTGCAGCACTGCAAATCCACATAGACCCACAAAGCGATGGTTCCACTGCAATGCGCCCTATTGAGCCGGGCTGCCGATCTCAATCCAATCCACTGCAGCGGATAACGGACGTTCATCAGTCACCCCGGGCAACACCGCACTGGGAGCTGTGGCGTGAGCGAAGTCGAACGTCAACGTATTGAGTCCGGGCTTGAGATGGGCTTCTGGCAGCGTAGCGTTGATGATCTGCCAGCCGTCCTGCAGGGTGAACGGCGCATCCAGTAAATGACCGTTCAGCGACAGGGTCACGGTCTGCGGGGGACCGCCGGAATAGACAAACGGGGCGATCTGCATAGACAGGAAGCGATCACCCAGGCCGCGCACCGGCAAGAATACCTGTGCTTCGGTTCCCAACACCCAGTTCGCCCGAGCAGCGAAGATCTCCTCATCGTCGTTCCAGCCTTCACCCCGATAGGGCGCCGCGCGCCATTCGCCAAAGTCGATACGCAATGGGTTTGGCAACGGCGGCTGATGCACCTGATAGACGGCTACACCATCCCCGGCGGCGACTGGCTCAGCAGAGAGCGGAATCAGCTCCCGTGCCAGATTGAGAGCAACCACCGTGGTATCGATTTCCGGATAGCGCAGCGGTACCGGCTCATGGACGACGAGGTAGCGAATGTCATACAAGGTCATCAATTCTCCGGCTTGTTCGGCGGCACGCTGCAGTGTCTCCTCTTCGACGGTATTGTAGAGCTCCACCGCAGTCAAAGCGCGGAACAGCGGGATGCGTAAGAAGTAGTCGAACTTGAAGTCCGGTGCGCGTGAGGTATTGCCAGTGAGGAACCGTTTGTGATGGAATGTCTGGTAATACTGCACCTGGGTACGCTCCGACCCTTTGGTCCCGAAGCTGTCTCGCCAACCAAATGGGATCGTCATCACCACAAAGTCCTCGTCTTCCGCAGCGATGACCGCGTATGGTCCGGGGATCCGTGCATCTGTCAACGGCAGCGGGACGGACACCTGATCGAAGAGCGCAACTGCCAGAAGCAGCGCTCCCGCTACCCAGATCAATCCCTTACGACGGACGGGCTGCCTTTTCAGCAACCACAGCACCCCGTACCCCACCAACACCATCAATGCCAGACCCAGGAGGACACTGAACCGATTGGGCACCCGATTGGCCTTGAGAAACGGGATGTAGTGGAGCAGAGCGAACGGCAGCGGGAACGTCACATCCTGTTGGATGCCCTGTTCACGGAGCAGATTGTCCAGCGGAAAGAGGAATTGCCCTCTGATTTGGAGCAAAGGTCCCAGGGTGAAGATGGCGAAGACCGTCGCCCCGACCACCCAAACGCGCAATCGCCTCCACGCCGTGACCGCCCCGGTCGCTGCCAACAGCAATATCCCATACCCCAGAAAGACCGTGTTGACGTCCTGAAATGGCGTCTTGCCTTCGACCACGGCGCGCAGGTATGCAGGCCAATCCTGCACACCGAACAGCGGGTGCAGGGCGGTCGGAGTGAACCAACCCACCAGATCAGCAGAGAGGCCAGCACCATGCCCCCAACCCGGGATATCGAAATCGCCTTGCAGAAATGCGCGCAGCATCGCGATAAGCAACGGTGACCACAAAAGCAGGGTGACGAGACCCATCGCCAGCAATCGCCCGGCCACGTGCCACAGAGACTCCACGCGCCGTCGAAACAGTTCGAAGAGGCTCAGCAGAACGGTCACGAAGAGCCAGAACACGCCGAAGAACGGCTCAGCCAGCAGAATGAAGGTCGTCCAAATCCCCGCGAGAATCGGATTCCGCCAACCTGGCTCACGCCAGGTCTTGAGGAGAAACAGAGCATAGAGCGGGAACCACTGCGCAGTCAACACATTGTAATGGCCGAGCGCCGCGTAGATCATGCGCGCCGCGGTGAACGCATAGACGGCACCGGCGACGAATGCGGCCACATGACAGGTAAGCGGCAAACTGCTCCCGAAACGCTCGTCACGCCGGCAATCCGCCGAGAACAGGTAACAGACGAGCAGATAGCCTCCGAATCCACTCAGGACATACGTCGACAGGATGACCAGGTTTGAGGCTAGTGGCAAGGGCAACACGAGTTGAAGCGGCAGTCCCAGCATGCCATTGAACAGATTCAGAGTGTACGAAACGAGATCAATCCCGAGAGGATAAAACGTAAAAGCCGTATGCAGGGGACTCTGCGCGAGGTCAAGCAAACTGTATTTGAACCACCACATGTTCCAGACGAAAGTGTATTCGTCGAACGCCCACACTGCACTGCCAATGGTACGCGAGGACAAGTGCTTAACGAGAGGCCAAGTCAGCAGCACAGCCAGCAGGGTGTATAGAACCAGCGCGACCATATAGGGTCGGAATCGCCTCATTGAAGAATTACCTGTCATAGTTAGATCTCGTAGCATGAAACATCCTTTGGGTCAACCATCCCCAGACCACATCAACGTGCGGGGAACAAGCGACTCTCTTCGACACGACGAACCCGCTGAAAGGGCTGCTCCGGTACCACGCTGAGCCAATCTACCACGGTTCGTCTCGGCTTGGGGTACGCTCCAGAGCGTCGGGGCCAGCACAGCGCTCGGGGTAGCGGAGAGTGGCCCCATCCGGCCGGCCAGGAATGAGACAGACCGCCGAACTCGTGGGCCACGTTTCCGGCGTGACCGGCCCATTGTGCTGCGGCCTACCAGAAATCCTGGCAGGGTGCGTCTCTGCGTAGCGGCGCACCACCCACCCAGAGGATTATGGTGTCCGCGTTGCGAGTTCACTCTGGTGTTGGGCTGTTGTGCCGTTTCAAGCCGATGACGCGACTGACAGGCATGACGAAGAGCAACCCCGTGTTGGGCTGATCAAAATCAATGGCGCGTTGGGTATCCTCCAGCACGCGCTCGAGTGTCTCCTCGTCGTTTACCACGGTGAATATCGTGCGGTTGTGCAGCTCATCCGCCTTCAGCAGATCGCGGAATGAGGGCATGAACGGCAGATCATCTCGCAACTTGCCCTGAACGCGGGCCAAACCGGTGCTCTCCAGAATAGTCGCTCCCAATGCACCGGCATCCTCCCATATTTTCAGTATATCGTGACACTGTTCGGTACACTCAAGGATCAGGACAATCAGATGTGGCATAATGTCTCCCCTTTCGTAGGTATTCGCTCGTCAATCGTCTCCGTTGGGCCGAGACCCCACAATCACACATTGGCAGGCTGTGCCTGGGGCCGCTCGTCCGTTTCCACCCGTGGGTACAGAAGACGCAACAGAATCGGTGTCAACAGCGTCGTAGCCAGAACCATGAGCACCACCATCGCAAACTCATCCTGCTCGAGCAGCCCGGCATTGAGACCGACAGACGCGACGATCAAACCGACTTCCCCGCGCGAGGCCATGCCGACGCCAAGCCGCAGGGCATCTTTGGTCTTGAACCCGCCGAGCAAACCGCCAGCTCCGCAGCCAACGATCTTGGAGACCATCGCCACGACGATGAGCAACACGGCCATGGGAACGCCCTGCCAGCCCACCGATTTGATATCGGCTTCCAGACCGATGCTCACGAAAAAGACCGGCACGAGCAGTGCGTAGGTCAGAGTGTGCATGCCCGTTTCGATGTGCTGGCGAAATGAGGTCCGCCCAAAGAGCACTCCCGCCAGGAACGCCCCGGTGATCGTCGCCATCCCGCCCACAGCTTCGGCCGACCAGGCATAGAGCAGCGTGGTGACAATCACCAGCCCCATGATGCCTTCGCTGATCGGCAGACGGTGCACGAGCCGGCTCAGAGACGGGACGATGCGCGCTCCAACCCAAAGCGCTAGCAGAACGAACACGACCATTCTGAGAACGACAAACGCAATCGCTGATACGCCACTCTCGCCGCCACCAACCAATGCGGTGAACAGCGACAGACCCAGGATCACCAGGACGTCATCTGCCACCGCACCGCCCAGAAGCGCGATACCAACGTTGGTGCGCAGTACACCGAGTTCCATAAGTGTCTGCGCGGAGATACTCACACTGGTCGCCGCGAGAATAAGTCCCATGAAAATCGCTTGCTCCAGCGTGAATCCGAAAGGCAGCACTGTTAAGGCGCCAAACAAAACCGGGGCAATGACCCCAAGTACTCCAGTGAGCACCGCCGTGCGCCCGGCGCTGCGCATCGACTCGATGTCTACCTCCAGCCCAGCCATAAACATCAAGAACAGGACCCCGAGTTCGGCGATGTTGAAGATAACCTCCCCCGTGTGCCCTCCGTGAGATGAAATGGGACCCCAATGCAGCATGTTCAACACGGTAGGACCCAAAATGAGCCCAGCCAGAAGTTCGCCCAGAACCGCCGGCTGTCCCAGTGCGGTACTGACGTAGCCTGCGGCCTTGGCGGCGAAGATGATGATCGCCAAGGCCAAGAGAAATTGCATCACTTGCTCCATAGTACTTTCCCCAATCTTTGGTGAACAAGAACATCGTCCGGTGATCGCGGTACCGGCCCAAGTCTAATAGAAATGTGTCTCGATGTCAACCTCCGACAGTACACACCCATCAGTCCTACAGAATGCTTGCACCACTTCTCCAAGTCCGCTTGATAGAATGTCCTGGAAGACAATGAGGGGCTGTGTCTATGCCCACAGGGAGGAGGTGCGATTTCATGGAACCCACGAGAGCGAACACAGAAACTGCCCAATTCGCCCACGAGTTTTCCACAGCTTTTCCATAATTCGTTGGTAAGATGGGATCAGGTCAAACAGGGTAGGATTTGAGAACAAACGAGAACGAAAGGAGCTATCAACGTGAATAGCAAAATGGCAAGAATGGCGGGTGTTGTGCTGGTCGTTGCCATGTTGGTGACGACAGTTGTGGCGAGCACAGCCTATGCCCAAAGTCCGACGGAGGAGCCGGGGAACCTTCCTCCGGTTGGAGAAACCGGAACCGCACCGTCCGGCCCGCCGGGTGTTGGTTCCGCGAACGTCTTCACCGGCCGGTTTGCACAAAGAGATCTCCTGATGTCACAGGATGATACGAATGCCGCGATGGCGGAAGCGCTGGGAATGACGGTCGATGAGTTGCAGGAAGCGCTACAAGAGCAGACGATCGCAGAGATCGCCAAAGAGAAAAGCGTCCACATGGCAGACATCGAACTGGCGCTGCAAGCCGCCCGGCAGGGCATTTTGCAGACAGCTGTTGTGGACGGAACGCTGACCCGGAAGCAGGCTGATTTGCTTGCCGAGAAACTCGGTGACATGCCAACGCAGAGCAAGCGCTACGAGCGGATGTTCGCCGATGGCAAGTTGAGCCTCGATACAGCACTGACGATCGCGCAAACGCTCGGTATGAGCGTTGAAGACCTGAAAGCCGCTCTCGCGCAGAAGACATTCTTCGAGATTGCCAAGGAGCAAGATGTCGCCATCGCGGATGTCGAAAATGCCCTGCGGAAGGATGCGCGGAGCGCGAGGACAGCCGCTGTGGAAGAGACACTACAGCAGGCGGTGGAGGACGGACGGCTGACGCAGGAACAGGCCGAGCTGTTGGGTGCACTGTTCGCTCTGAGAGGGGAGCAGTTCGATAGTGGCTTTCCTGGAACAGGCATGTTGGGGAATGACGAGAGACTTGATATGCAGGGCTTCGGTTCTCGTAGTATGCGGGGCGGCCCTGGCGACAGGTCCGAGAGAGCACAGGTCGGTGCACGCGAGATGGCGGGTGGCCCCGGCGACAAGCCCGACCGGATGCAGGACTTCGGTCCACGCGACATGGCCGGCGGCCCTCGCAGTGACCAGTCCGGCAGGATGCAGGACTTCGGTTCTCGCGAGATGGCGGGTGGCCCCGGCGACAAGCCCGACCGGATGCAGGACTTCGGTCCGCGCGACATG
>ENA-OSEO01002705-OSEO01002705.1-sediment-metagenome-genome-assembly--contig:-NODE-2705-length-23726-cov-3.451097_pt1 | contig 23726 bp, 27 predicted proteins | sample MGYA00237883_ERZ534232 | MGnify/ENA metagenome assembly ERZ534232
AGGCATCGGCTGAGGTTAAGACAGATGCCAGAGAAGCGCCTCTTCCTTGATGCAGCGCAACGCGCTGCCGGGACGCAGCGGCTCTTTGTTGGCGTGCCGCTTCCCGAGAGCCTGCTCGGATTCGTCAGGCAGGCGCAGGAGAGCCTTCCCGCCATGCCGGGACTGCGGCTCTTACGGCCTGACCAGCTGCACGTGACTCTGGCCTTCATCGGCGCCGCCGACGCCCGGCAGGCCGAGGCGGCGCGGATCGTGGTCGAAGGCCTAAGGTCCTGTCGGGGTAGGGGCGTCATGGCTCGGTTTCTACCACTGCCATCTGCGCGGAGGGCCCGCGTTGTCAGTCTCGAAATCGACGACGTGGGGGGTGTATTCGGCAACGTGTTTGAGGAAGTGATGCTGGGCTTGGAGGCGAGGGCAGTCATGCAGCGGGAGGAACGTCCTTTTCGGCCGCACCTGACCATCGCGAGATTGAGGGACCCTTCGAAGCTGCAACTAAGGTCGGACTTCGGGGGAGTGGATTTTCCGGTAGAGTCGGTTTGCCTGTATAGGAGCGACTTGAGACCCGAGGGGGTCAAGTACTCCGTGCTGGCGCGGGCAATCCTTGGCGAGTAGCATCTCGGGGAGATTAGGAGGAAGGGTGGAAAAGGACAAAGCCCTGGAGATGGCTGTTCTCCAGATCGAAAGGCAGTACGGGAAGGGTTCGATTATGCGGCTTGGGGACGAAAGCGCGGCCCTTCACGTCCCTGCCATATCCACGGGTTCTTTGGCGCTCGATCTTGCTTTGGGGGTCGGGGGGCTGCCGCGCGGACGCGTGGTGGAGATTTTCGGGCCTGAGTCCAGCGGCAAAACCACGCTTGCCCTCCACGTCATCGCTGAAGCCCAGCGGGCGGGTGGCAAGGCCGCGTTCATCGATGCGGAGCATGCCATGGATTCGGCGTACTCGAGACGCATCGGTGTCAATATCGATGAGCTTCTGGTCTCTCAACCGGACAACGGTGAGCAGGCTCTCGAGATCACCGAGCTGCTGATTCGCAGCGGCGCGCTCGATGTCGTGGTCATTGATTCGGTGGCGGCGCTCACTCCCCGCGCGGAGTTGGAAGGCGATATGGGTGACTCGCACGTGGGTCTTCAAGCGCGGCTCATGAGTCAAGCGCTCCGAAAGCTTGCGGGGACCATCAGCAAGACACAAACCACAGCCGTTTTCATCAATCAGTTGAGGGAGAAGGTTGGAGTGATGTTCGGTAACCCTGAGGTGACGCCCGGTGGTCGCGCCCTCAAGTTCTACGCATCGGTTAGGCTTGACATTCGGCGGATAGAGACTCTCAAAGAGGGTACTGAGGCAGTGGGCAATAGGGTTCGCGTCCGGGTCGTGAAGAACAAGGTGGCCCCACCATTCAAAGAGGCTGAATTCGACATCATGTACGGTGTGGGCATTTCCACGGAGGGTGACGTCCTGGATCTGGCCGTGAACAACAAGATCGTCCAGAAGAGCGGGGCGTGGTTCTCTTACGGTGATCTGAGGCTCGGGCAGGGGAGGGAGAACGTGCGGCAATTTTTGCGCGACAACCCTGAGCTCGTCGGTCAACTCAGGCGAGAAGTTGTCAAGGCGGTCAACCCCGACTGGAATCCCGACGGCTCCTCCGAGGATAACGAGAATGCGAGCGTGGGAACCCAGGGAGAGGCCCCTGCCCAGGCCTGAGCACCGCGAAGAAGCACTCCCGGTGAACGCGGCTTCACCCTTACCGCCCGCTGGCAGGATTACTGCGCTTAAACGTCGGAAGGGGGTTGAAGGCCGAGTGTCCCTGTCTCTCGATGGAAGCCGGGTGGTTGACCTGTCGGCGGAGCTTGTTGCTCGCGCCGGGCTTCAGATCGACCAAGAGGTGTCATCGGATGAGCTCGAGTGGTTGATCGAAGAGGATGAGCCGTACAGAGCCCGGGCCCGCGCCCTACGCCTGTTGGCCTTCCGGGATAGATCTCAACATGAGGTTGAGATTGGGCTGACAGACTCGGGCATCAGCCCCAAGATTGCGACGGAAACCGTCGACTGGCTGATTGGGCTCGGCTATCTCGACGACGCGCGCTACGTCAAGTCGCTGGCTGCCTCTAAGTTGAGGGTCGGGTGGGGGCGCCGGCAGATCCGGGAGGAGTTGCTGCGGCGTGGTGTCGATCGTGGCCTGGTTGTCGACCTGCTCTGCGAAAATGAGGGGGACGGTAGTCTCCAAGAAGCCGCCGCCCAGGGAAAAGAGACTGTATTTCGCACAGCGTGCCGTAAGTTCGGTTACCAGTTTGCGTCTGATCCGCGTGGGGCTCGGAGGAGGGCGGCGTCATATCTCATGCGGAGGGGGTACTCCTGGGCTGAGATCGAGCCAATAGTGCAACGAATGAAGCAATGTGCCGAGGAAGTGGCAGAGGGAGACAAAAGCCCGGATTAGCAATGATTGATGCCCTTGCCATCCGGCCTGCATTCTTGACACTCTCCTGCCCGCAACTGTAAACTCAAATCCGTGTGAAGATCGGTCAGCTCTGGCTCCTGGAATGTCCAGTGCCCTGGCTGTGGATGGTTGTGAAGTTGGGATTTTAGCGGCACTGAAACGGCCGAAGACTCGTAGTTGCGGGGGGCAAGCGCGCGATGCTTCTTGTTCTAGTGGCATGCACGGCCGGCTCCGCAGGCTTGGATAAGGATTCTGGTTAGAGGTCTTCGGCCGAGTCATCGCTCGGCTTCCTTCTATTCACCGGGTCGATCGTCATCACTACTATGATCAGTGGAAGCCGTGCACATGCACGGAGAGAAGTGGTGAACGATGAGTATGCTGTGGATTATCGTCGTGCTGGTTGTGGCCATCGTCTGCGCCGGCGCCGGCTACTTTGCGAGGAAATACATAGGGGAGGCTAAGATCGCCTCCGCGGAGGTGGCCGCGGCCAAGATCGTCCAGGATGCTGAACGCCAGGCCGAGGCCTCTAAGAAGGAAGCCCGACTGGAGCTGAAGGACGAGCTTCATCAGATGCGGAGCCAGGTAGAGGCCGAGACGAGAGAACGGCGGCAAGAGCTTGCCCAGCTTGAGAATCGCCTGCTTACCCGCGAGGAAGGTCTCGACGACTTGCAGAAAGATCTGGGACGGCGCGAGCAGTCGGTCACCGATCGCGAGGCTCATTACAAGAAGGTCATCGAGGAGGCGGAGGCTGCCAAGGCAGAGCAGCAGAAGCAGCTCGAAGAGATCTCTGGGATGACACGCGAGCAGGCTGCGGAAATCATACTCAAGCGCACCGAAGATGAGGTCCGGCACGACATGGCCAAGATGGTGCGCTCCATCGAGGAAGAGGCTCGTCACGAGGGAGACAGACGGGCGAAAAATATCCTGTCAGTATGCATTCAGCGCACCGCTGCGAGTCATGTGGCCGACACCACTGTGTCGGTCGTGCCACTACCTTCAGATGATATGAAGGGACGCATTATCGGGCGTGAGGGCCGCAACATCCGCACTCTTGAGAACCTGACCGGCATAGACTTCATCATCGACGATACTCCTGAGGCCGTGGTGCTTTCGGGTTTCGATACCGTGCGGAGAGAGATTGCCCGGCTCACACTCTCCAAGCTGGTGGCCGACGGACGGATCCACCCCGCGAAGATCGAGGAGATGTACTCTAAAGCTAAAGAAGAGGTTGATAAAGAGATCCAGGACGCGGGGGAGCAGGCCGTCCTCGACGCGAATGTGCACGGAGTTGCTCCCGAACTCCTCAAGCTGCTGGGTCGCCTCAAGTTCCGCACCAGTTACGGCCAGAACGTTCTCGTGCACTCGCTCGAAGTTGCGCATTTGGCAGGCCTGATGGCCAATGAGCTCGGGGTCAATGCGAAGCTGGCAAAGCGGGCCGGCCTCCTGCACGATGTGGGCAAGGCGGTTGACCACGAGGTTGAGGGCTCGCACGCGACCATCGGGGGCAACCTCGCCCGCAGGTATGGCGAATCCGAGGCTGTTGCGCACGTGGTCGAAGCCCACCACTACGAGCCCGAGCCCACTACAGTCGAGGCAGTCCTGGTGGCTGCCGCCGACGCTGTCTCGGGAGCGCGCCCTGGGGCGCGGCGCGAGACTCTTGAAACCTACATCAAGCGACTGGAGTCGCTTGAGCGCATTGCCGAGAGCAAGACGGGTGTCGAAAAATGCTACGCGATCCAGGCAGGGCGTGAGATTAGGGTGCTCGTGAAGCCTGACGAGGTGGACGACCAAGCAGCCGGACTTCTCTGCCGCGAGATCGCCAAAGAGATAGAGCAGGAACTCGATTACCCGGGCACCATTCGCGTTACGGTCATCCGAGAGAGCCGCGCGGTGGAGATCGCCAAGTAGCACCGCCTACTTCGATGGTCTTCATGGGTGGCACGTACTATCTGCGGTCTTTTGGCTGCCAGATGAACGACCACGACTCGGAGAGGATCGCGGGCGTCTTGGAGGGTTTCGGTATGCTCCGGGTCAGCGACGCCGAGGCGGCCTCGGTGATCGTCTACAACACCTGTTCGATTCGTGAGAAAGCAGACACGAGGCTGGCGGGACACCTGGGGACTGCCGCGCGCCTGAAGAGGGAAGACCCGCGGAGACTGGTCGTTGTCGCGGGATGTCTGGCACAGAGTGTGCAGGAAGAGCTGCTTGAAGAGCATCCGTTTGTGGACATACTGCTCGGTCCGCAGAGTCTGCACGAGCTCCCGGGGCTGCTCGAGCGGCGCAGGGCGTCCGGGCGGTCGGTCTCCCACTTTCAGGATGTCACCAGTCTCTGGAGCGGCGATCTTCCGCGGGTGAGAGTGGAAGGGCCTGCCGCTTGGGTGCAGATCGTGGCGGGGTGCAGCAACTACTGCTCGTATTGCATTGTGCCCCATGTGAGGGGACCGGAGGCCTCCCGACCGGCGGCCCGCATCCTGTCCGAGGTGCGTGATCTGGCCGGCTGTGGAGTAAGGCAGGTAACTCTCTTGGGGCAGAACGTCAATGCCTACGGCCGAGAACCTGATTTCGGTGGCAGCGAGACCTTCACGCAGTTGCTGGAGGCTTGTTGCCGCATCCCGGGGATCGAGCGCGTACGCTTCATGACCTCTAATCCCAAGGACGTATCCGACAAACTGGTCGAACTGCTGGGCGCGCGAAATGCGGTCTGCGAGCATCTTCACCTACCCGTGCAGTCCGGCAGCGACCGCACGCTCACCAGAATGTCTCGAGGTTACACGCGAGATACCTACCTCGAGTTGGTTCATCGTCTGCGAGGCGCCGTTCCCGACCTCGCTCTGACCACGGATATCATCGTCGGCTTTCCCGGGGAGACCGAGGACGATTTCGCCGAAACCTTGTCCCTCGTAGAAGAGTGCGCTTTCGACGGCGCCTTCACGTTCGTGTACTCGCCTCGACGCGATACAGAGGCGGCTACCTTGCCCGATCGGATTCCGCGAGACATCGCGGAGAAACGGATGTCTCGGTTGGTTGAGCTGGTGCAGGCTTCGGCTCGGCGCCAGAACGGACGGTGGGTCGGTCGCGAGGTGGAAGTCATGGTCGAGAGGGTAAGCCGGCAGAATGGCGGGGAAGTCATGGGGCGGACCCGCGGCAACAAACCCGTGAACTTCGCTGCCGCATGCTGCCCAGGTGACATGGTGACCGTCGAATTAAGCGACGCCACATCGACTAGTTTTCGCGGACGCCTGGCGCGGTGAACGAGGAGTCTGTCCTTTCCGTGCACGCGTCTCCAGAGGGTCGGAATCGCGGCCGAGTAATCGGGATTCTCGGTCCAACAGGCGGCGGCAAGACCGCCGTGGCCGTCGAAGTGGCTCGAGCGCTCAGTATCCGTGTTATCTCGTGTGACTCCATGCAGCTCTACCGGGGCTTCCCGGTGCTCACCAACGCTCCTACCCCGACGGAGTGCGCCGCCGCTCCTCACGAACTGGTTGGCTGCCTTGATCCCGGCCATCCGGTATCCGCCGTCGAGTATGCGAGGATGGCTCGACCTCTAATCGAGGAAGACCTCGCGGAGAAGGGGTGGGCCTTGATTGCCGGTGGGACGGGGCTGTACATGCGGGCTGCACTGGCCCCGCTCGATGCGCCCGCGGAGGGCAGCCCCGAGCTGCGGGAGCGACTGGAAGCACTGGCCATTTCGGAAGGACCGAGGGCTCTTCATCTACGCCTGGAGGCCCTGGATGCAACCGCGGCGTCCAGGATCGATGCTCGAAACGTGCGTCGGGTCGCACGGGCATTGGAATCTGTCATCCTCACTGGGCGAAGGTGGTCCGAGCGGGATGACTTATGGAGCCCGGTCTACCATTTCCCCACGTTGATCGTTGGTCTCAACCTTGACCGCGGGGAGCTCTATAGCAGAATCGATGCCCGGGCGGAGGCCATCGTGAGACAAGGCGCGGTGGACGAGGTGCAGCGGTACCGCGTCGAGCGGGGGACGGATTTGGTTAAACCGGGCGCAGCTGGAATCGAAAGCGCTATCGGATTTCGCGAGATCATGGGCTTCCTGGAGGGTAGACACACGCTCGGTGAGATCGTCCTCGACGTGGCGGCAGCAACGCGCCGCTATGCGCGCCGTCAACTGACGTGGCTACGAAAGCTGGAGGACGCTGTTATCATTCAAGTCCAGGATAGGGGCCCGGAGCAGGTGGCGGATGAAATCTTGACCTTAGCCCAGTCGGTTGATGACTCAGGCAACAGATAACGGTAGCGCTTCGGCTACCATGAACGTGAAGGAGCCTCTCGGCGCGTGAGACTATCCAAGTGGCAAGGTCTGGGCAACGATTACCTGATCATTGAAGCCGATGCCCTGCCGGACACGCTGACCCCGGCGGCGATTGGGGTCCTTTGCGATAGGCATCTGGGTGTCGGTGGTGACGGTATCCTCCTACGCGAAAAGCCCACGGGGTCCGTCCCTGGGGCGATCGCGCGGATGAGGGTGTTCAATCCTGATGGGAGCGAGCCCGAGATGTGCGGCAACGGGATCCGCATGTTTGCCCGATACTTGTGCAAGTCCGGCGAATACGGGTCTGATTTCACGGTGGAGACTCTGGCCGGCCCGGTGCGACCTCACGTTCAACCAAATGGAGAGGTGCGCGTTGACATGGGGAGGGCCCGTTTCTATGGGCCCGGGGTTCGCTTTCCCTCAAGCGATGTCGATTCGGCAGAAGTGGTCGATAGACTCCTGGACGTGGCTGGAGAGGTGCGTCGGTTCACATTCGTCGATGTTGGTAACCCGCACTGCGTGATCATTGTGGATGAGGACCCTTCAGAGGTTGGCATCGAAGTTCTGGGCCCGGCAATCGAGCGTCACGCTCTGTTTCCGCAGAGGGTCAACGCTGAATTCGTTAAGGTCGAGCAAGACGGGTCGCTCCGGATGAGGGTTTGGGAACGCGGCGTGGGAGAGACTCAAGCCTGCGGAACCGGGGCGACCGCGGTCGGCGCGGCCGCTGTTCGCTTGGGTCTGTCGACCAGTCCGGTCTTGGTTCATCTTCGCGGAGGCGACCTTGTGATTGAGGTCGAGCCTGGAGGCGAAGCCGGTTTCAGAGTCTTTATGACCGGTCCGGCGGAAGAAGTCTTCACCTGTGCTTTGTCCAGAGATCTTCTGCGGCGGCTCGGCTGGCCGACCGTCGACGACTAGAGGTAACGGAGGCCTACGTGCAATTCTCGCGACGGATGGACAATCTTGCCCCGTATCTTTTCGCGGAGATGGAGCGCAAGATCGCTGAGAAACGCAAGAGCGGGGTGGACGTCATCAGCCTGGGCATCGGAGATCCCGACTTGCCGACCCCGTCCTTTATAGTCGAGGAGATGCAACGCCAAGTCGCGGATCCTCGAAACCACCACTATCCGAGCAATTGGGGCCTGGCCGATTTCGGTGAAGCCGCCGCGTCGTTCTATAGGCGCCGCTTTGGAGTGGACATCGATGCCTCCCGTGAGTTCTTCCCGCTTCTTGGAGCTAAGGAGGGTCTGGCACACATCTGTTGGGCCGTCCTCGACGCGGGTGACCTGGCTCTGGTGCCTGACCCCGGATACCCGGTCTACGCGGGGGGATCGACGCTGGTGGGCGCTGAAGTACTGTACCTCCGGTTGCGGCCTGAGAACGGCTTTCTTCCCGAACTGAGCGATATCTCAGAAGAACAGGCACAGCGGGCGAAAGTGCTCTTCATCGGGTACCCGAATAATCCGACGACGGCGATCGTCGAGGGAGATTTCTTCGAGCGCGTCGTGGCCTTCGCAAAGAAGTACGACGTGGCCGTCATCCATGACAACGCCTATTCAGAGTTGACCTACGACGGTTACGTCGCGCCCAGTTTTTTGGCGGCTCGAGGCGCGAAGGATGTGGGTGTCGAGTTCTTCAGCTTCTCCAAGCCTTTCAACATGACCGGCTGGCGGATGGGGTTCGCGGTGGGCAACAGAGACATCCTCGCCCACCTCTGGCGGCTCAAGACAAACATGGACTCCGGCATGTTCGATGCTCTCCAACGCACTGCGGCTTTCATTCTCAACGGACCGTGGGACTTCGTCCACGACATGTGCGATATCTACGTGCGCAGGCGCGATCTTCTCGCCGAGGCGCTGGTCTCTGTCGGAATGGAAGTCCCCAAGCCCAAGGCGACTGTCTACATGTGGATTCCCGTTCCGGAGGGGTACACGTCCGCCGGCTTCACCGGGCACGTCCTGGAGCAGGCAGGGGTAGTGGTCACGCCTGGGTCGGGTTATGGGCCTGCGGGCGAGGGCTTCATCCGTTTGTCATTGACCACGCCCGACGAGCGGATCGCCGAGGCGGTAGAGCGCATCGAGCGTTCTTTGCGCCTGTAGCGCCCGCCCATTTTCGTGGATCTTCACGTCAGACTGCTCCATCCCGAGGCTCGGCTTCCTAGGCGTGCCCATGCGGGCGATGCAGGTGCCGATCTGTTCTCAGTCGAGGAGATGGTTATCCCGCCGGGTGAGCGGCGCGATATCGGAACCGGGATCGCGCTGGCGATACCGCCTGGTTTTGCCGGTTTCGTCCAGCCGCGCTCGGGGCTGGCTTTCCGTCACGGCCTGATGCTCGTGAACTCTCCGGGCCTCATCGACGCGGGCTATCGTGGCGAGGTCCGGGTTTCGCTCTACAACTCGGGGTCGGAGCCCTTCAAGGTCAACGTCGGCGAGAGGATCGCACAGTTGGTGGTTCAGGCCGTGGAGGAACCGGAATTCATCGCAGCGGCCGAGCTGGGCGACAGCGACAGAGGAGAAGGCGGGTTCGGCAGCACCGGGCGAAACTGACAAACTGGGGCGGCGGCTAGCCGCCCGCCGGACTCGTGGTACTGGAGCGCGGCAGCGTGTATTCCTCCCAGGTATTTGGGACGATGTTGACGCTGATCACATACTGGCCGTTGATGTTGTCGATGACCTTCTGGTTGTAGTTGATTTCGCCGCTCGAGCCGTCCCCCTTGTTGCTGAGGATGTACTTGCAGTACATGGCGCCGTGGATTCCGCAGGTGCCTCGGAGGGTGCTGTCTCCGAGGCTCACCAGGATTCCGTAGAAGTCTGCGGTGCCCCTCATATCCCAGGTGTTCTCGGAACCGTCGGGCGTGTCGAGAATGACTACCACGGGTTCGTCCTCAGTGCCGATCTGGTTGTCCCCGCCGATGGTGACCGCGCTGTTGGCCTTCACATAGACAACGGTTCCCCGCGACAGTGAAGTGGCCAGGAAATCCTCAGCTTCGCTGGCAGCGTTTGGCCCCTCGAAATACGAGCCCTGTTGGCGGGCGATTCCTTCGAGGCCGGTGCGGAGTGCATTGGTCATGATGTCTTCCCAGGCCGTGGGGTTGGCGGTCTGCTGCACTCCCGGACCGGGGTCGACTCCCTTGTGTTGGGCGTCGTGGACGTCGTACTCGACGGGCGGTGTCCCGTTTTCGATCTTCACCTCTAAGCCTTGACCGTTGCTGTCGACCACATTTGCCCAGAGCGCGAGTTTTGTCGGAAAGGACAGCACCCACGCCTGTCTCTCGGCAAGGATTAGTATGCGGTGGCGATCGTTGTCGACATTGGCGGTGGAGTCGACAAACATCATGCCGTCGCCATTGGAATCCCATATTGGGGCGTCCGGATGGGGCACCGCGTCGGTCTCGCCGGTGACCGGGTCGATGTTGTCATAGACGACTACGTCCAGGAATTCCCCGGGATGCCTTGTTGGATCCCAGAGCCCGGTTGTGCCTTCCTTGATCGTCTGCTTGAGCACTGCGGGGTCCAAGGACACAACATCCTCCGCTTGGGACGGCCAGGCCAGCTTGAGCGCTAACATGCCGGTGTCTATTCCGGCCTCGGCCACGTTGAAGGCTTTCACGTCCGTCCGCTCCAACTCCGTGGACCGGGTCTGGGAGGAGATCAGCCAATAGAGAGCCACGCCGAGGATGAGAAAGACCATGACGAACATCATCGCGATAACAATGACCGACCCCGTCTGACCCCTCGTGAGGCCTTTCGAGGGTGCTTGCTTGATCTTCAGGCGGTCCAGGTCGGGCTTCATGGTCTCTGTCTCCCGAGGCTCAGTACTGGCGGAGGTTGCGGGGTTGAACCGTCGATCGCAGGTAGTGGACCACGGGTCGCTGATCGGTGACGACGTCGACCCTGAGATTGATGCTCACTTCCCGAATGTCCGTGGGATCTAGGACGGGGGAGTCGAGCACGTTGCCGTTCCCGTCGCGGTACTCGAATAGGGGAGTTGAAGCATCGTTACTCACCCAACTGCCCACCAGTCGGATAGACGAACTCGCGGAGAAGGTAATGTCGCCCGCTTGGTCGTCGTCACGGAATAGACTGCGGCCTGCTTGATCCACCCGGAAACGGACCAATTCGAGGTCGTGCGCGGCATCTCGGTCGGTATCGGTCCAGCAGACCATTACGTTCGCGGCCGCGGAAACGATCACCATGTTGAGATCTTCCGAAGGCGGCGACTCGGGCTGACGCGCGGTGCGAATCAACTCGACCATCTCGTTGAGGGCGCTCCTCGCCTGGTCCTGCGCAAGCATGTCGTCATTGGTGAAGCTGTAGGTTCGCTGCAATCCGAACCAAATCGTGAATATGGCTCCTAGAACAACCAGCATCAGAATCATGGCGATGAGCAACTCGACCATCGTGAAGCCGTCTTGCCTGCCGCGTCCAAGGACATGGGATCGAGCGTGCTTGCGAGAAGTCATCTAAGGTTCCTAGAGGATGTTGAGCACGATTTGATCGGCCTGGGCCGGCACCGAGAAGGACTGCGTGATCGTCGGCTTCTTGTTTGCTGTGGCCGTGACCATAAAACTTCCAGAAGCCAGCGCCGAGACCGTATTGGTGTCTCCCTTTTTGACGGTCTGGTTGTAGACAATGTTGCCGCCCGCATCCCTAACCTTGACGCTGTAGTTGGAGCCGGAAGAGTTCTTGATCCTGACCGAAAACACAGATGGGGCTGTTGTAGTGGTTGTGGAAGAGGTCGTGGTTGTCACGGCCAGCGTTGTTGTGGTCTCCGGTATCGTGGTGGTCGTCGTCTCGACCGGCGGGATCTGTGCCTCGGCTATTGCGCTGGAGCCGGCGAGCCCCGGCACGCATTTGTCGACCGCCCAGAGGCGGTACTGGTACTGGTTGAAGGTCTCCGCATCGCCCCAAGGGTCTAGCTGGGCCCCTACGTCTCCAACATCGGTGTACGTGGTTGCCCTGGGATCAAGATTGTTCGTAAGAGTTATCCAATAGGACCAGCCAGTCTCGCCCCAGAGTGAGCGCTCCAGGACATAGTAGGCGCGGTCCCGCTCGGAGCCCCCGGACCAGGTGAGGATAACCGTTTGGTTGTCGGCCTGGGGGGTGGCGAGAAACGCCGTGGGAGTCTCCGGTGCGCCCTTCTCAATTCTCACCCGGAGCCTCCATACGTTTCCGGGCTGGTCGTACTGGTTGTAGGCCACGGCCCGCAGCTCCCAGTACCCATCCGGAATGGACCAAGCGTCGAAGTTGTACTCAAACCAGACGTCGTTGACGTGGCCCTCCGCGTCGACCGAGTAGCGCAAATACGAGTTGTCGATCTTGAAATCCTCCCCGGGGTCGCCCATAGCCATTGACTGGCCGGCTTCATCAAAGAAGGAGAGGCGCATGTAGACATTGCGGGCGCTCATCTCAGCCTGATCGATATCAGTGAAGATCAAATCCCAATCGGCCTCAGCGATGTGGTATTTCGCACGAGTTGTGTTCGCTATCACCGGAAAGGGCGTGCCCAGCGGGTCGGCATACTGTGGGTCGACCTCCAGGTAGCATCCGCGAGGACCCAGGAATTGCTGGTGGATGAGCGTGGTTATGGCCGCCGCCGAAACCACCGGGGGTCCGGTCCAGCTCACGCTTACGGTGACTTTCTTGAGAATGCCCTCTTCATAGGTTGACTCGTCCACCGTGTAGTCGACGTCGAACGTTAGTTGCCGCTCTTCATCGCCGACGGTCGCGGTAGAGCCAAACCGTTCGCCGAGGGTGAGGCCCTCGAGAGGATCGTCCGTGATTTCACGATAATCGAGCTGTCTTATCTCTTCCATGCGCTCGCGGGCGAGGTTCGTGGCGGTGCTCTTGTAGCGGATGGTCGATGCTTGGCTCAGGCCGCTGAGAAAGAAGGGGACAATGCCGGCCATGGCCATCAAGAGCAGCAAAGCTCCGACCATGATCTCAATGAGGGTAAAGCCGCCGTCTTTTTGACATCTAGCAAGTGGGCGCGGCATACGCGGATGACGCATCGTTACTCGCTCCTCATCTGGGCCCCGATCGGGCGCGAGTTCTCGTTTGTTTCTGTGGACGAAGTATCGGCATGCGGCGGCCGTCGCTTTAGCGTCACACAACACTGCTCGAGACTCTCTATACGAGACCGACAATCAAGGTCGAGGGTTGTCGAGTCAGATCGGGCTCTAGCTCAGCCGAAAGTCATAGGCGAGTTTCTAAAGTCCTCAGTCAAAGTGCCGATAGTTGGAGCGACACACGTTTCGGGGTGCCCCAGACTGCGAGTTGTCGCGTCTGCCAAAAAAGGTTATGTGAACAGGAGGAGGAACACGACTATGCTCAGCAAGCTCCGCAGAAGGATGAAGGGTGAAAAAGGTTTCACCCTCATCGAACTCTTGGTGGTGATCATAATCATCGCCATCTTGGCGGCAATCGCCATTCCCACGTTCCTGGGACAGCGGCAGAAGGCTCAGGACGCCGCCGCCAAGTCGTTGGTACGTAACGCCATGACGGCAATTGAATCCGGCTACGTCGACGCCAGAACCTTCGATCCAACAGACGCCGACATGACTCCCGACGCCCTTGGCGCAATCGAACCTTCCATCACCTTTGCGATATTAGCGGCTGCGGCGACTGCAGAGGATCCTGCTAATGCTGCCGACAACGACGTCAGCTACACCGGTGACGCAACCACCTATCAGGTGGCAAGCGAGTCCGAGTCCGGCAAGACTTTCAGCGTGCTTGTCAACAAGGGAGAGGATGGCGGCAACACCTGGTACATCGACGGTGCGGCACACGACTGGTAATCTCCAATTGCTCTAGGGTGGCACCGAACGCCCCTATGAATGTACGATCGTTGGATTGAGGGCCGAGGTCACAACACTTCGGCCCTCAATTTGTCATTCTTCGCCTCGTCTCTCCATTCGACGACGCGGGGGCCCAGGGGGATTATTTCCGGCGGGAGGCTCAACCGTGACCACGCAGGCCAAAAGATGGGCTCGACGCGAATCGGGCTTCACTCTCATAGAACTACTGGTGGTGATCATCATCATCGCAATTCTCGCATCGATCGCCATTCCCACGTTTCTCGGCCAGCGCCAGAAGGCACAGGACGCCGCGGCCTACACGCTCGTGCGCAACGCGCTTACGTCCGTGCAGGCCTCATTCGTCGAGACGGCGGACTACACGCAGATCACGGTGGCCATACTGGGCGCATTGGAGCCAAGTGTCAATTGGGTGGAGAGTGCGGACAATCTTGTAACCACCTCTCCTCCTTCGATTGCCGAGGTGCCCGCGCAGGCCGACGACAACGAGGTGGCCTTCCACTCTGAATCTGCCACCGTTGTAGATCTGGCCACCACCAGTGCGAGCGGCAACTCCTTCGGTATCCAAATCAATACGGTTGACCTGACCGAGTCGGGATACGTCAAGGTCAAAACAGTCGACGGCAGCGCCGAGCTGGGCTGGTAGCACGCCGAGTCAGGGTGGCGAATCCAAAGCCGCGTACACGGCTCGGGCACACTGAACCTGCGCCCTGGCATCCGCGGTGGCGCGCCAATCTACAACCAACGCCCGACAGCGTCCTGTGACCGCGGGGCGATAGTCTCGCCGCATGGAACGCGGCTCTCAATTTTCCAACGCTACCGGGTACTCGCTTGTCGAGTTGCTTCTGGTGGTCTGTGTCCTTGCGATCTGCCTGATGGTCGGTTCCCTAGCACTTGCGACGGGGGTTCATCAGCGAGAGGCTCGGGGGGCGGCGCAGACCTGGCAGGCAGGGGCGGCTTGGACCCAGATAGCTGCCGTCTGGACTGGTGTCGATTCCGCTCTCGATTACGACCAAGGCACTCTGAAAGTCGCGGACGCCTTCGGCCCTCGAGAATCAGTTTTGAATCAGGCCGCGGCAGACGTCGACTACCGCGCGAATGTCGCCCGCTGGACCGAGAACGGGGCGTTGAGCGTGGCCTTCGGTGGCAGCTGGGGCTCACCAAACGGCGGGGGTTCCGTGTATTTCGCCGCACCTTCCGGCGAGTACCGTGTTGCCGTCCGTCCGGTCAGCGGGCTCACCAGTAGGACTCGTGTGGATACGGCGATCCCGTGAGAGTTCCCTTTTCGCAGGCTGCCAAAGACTCATGCGGCTCGATTCTGCTGGAAGCGTTGGTTGCCGTTGTCCTGCTGAGCCTGCTGATCGTGCCTCTCGCGAGCGGGATTCAATCGGGGACGGAAAGGGTGGTCTCTGCCGCGGGGCAGGCCGCTGCTCTCTCCACCGAAGCCTTCCTAGATGTAGCGGCAGACGATTGGCAATTCGGGGCCCGGATTGAGTATGCCCGCTGGAGTCCCGGACCCTCTCTGGAACTCGCTGCAACGAGTGGCCTCGACGAAGCCTGCGGCGTAGGATTTTGGCTGGACGGTTGGCTCATCTCCGAAACCAGCCTCGCGACGGGAGAACCGCTCCGCTTAGCCTCAGACAGCTGGTCCGGTCTCGAAGGGCGGGAACTGGTTATGCGGGCGCGGGGCGATGAGGGAACGTGGGGCCCGCCTTGGCGCACGATCGTCCCCGACGCAAGTGGCGAGACTGCGTGGAATGATAGCTCGATTCAAAATGGCTCAGACGCCGGTGAAGCGGCAGTCCATACCGGCTTCGCCTGCTGTCCCGTCGTGAGTACATCCTGGACCGGGGATCTGTCTGCGTCGCGGGTGCCGCTCTCACCCCTGGTCTTCCCTACACCCGCTGACGACGTTGCGTGCGGGCTGCAGCTGGGTGGCTCTGGTCAGGGTTGGCGGGCAGGGCCGGGACGCATGCTCGACCTCTACTTCTAGTGCAGGCGAAACCAGCCCACGGCTTCTCGGTCATAGAACTCTTGCTGGGTATTGCTCTCACGGTCTGTCTCGCCATGGCCGTGTCCCCGCTGCTACTCTCTTTGGAGCGGACTGCAGTCGCCCAGGGGGATCAAGGGATCTGTCTCCTCCAAGGTAGAGTCGCAGTGGCCCGCCTCGAGCGAGATCTGCGGCTCGCAAGTGCCGAGGGATGCGAATTCCCCACCGAGACCCCGATCCTGTCTGCAAAAGAGTCGGAGTTAGTCTTCCTGCTTCCCGCTTCGTCCGGGTCCGGTCTCTTGATTGTTGAATGGCAGCATGTGAGTGGCGCTCTGATGCGGCGTCAGGGTCCTTGTCCGGAGGGGCGGCCTCTGTCGATATCCCAGTCGCTGTTCAGCGATCACAAGACCATGGTGGAAGGAGTCCTGGACGGAGCAGGTTTCACGTATGACATCGGTGCACGGGTGGTCCCGACGGCCGCGGCCTGGGAATTGCCTCTCATTAGGTCCGTACGGCTCACATTCGAGGCCAAAGCGGAGAAGGCAGCGGGAACGGTCCGGCTTCTGAGCCGGGCTACGGTCGGCAGATGAAAAGGCGCGGCGGGCGGGCGACCATCGACGGACACGAGGACGGCTCTGCGCTTGTGCTCGTGCTGTTTGCCTGCCTTGTGGTTGCGGCCATTCTCCAAGCATTGTTCAGCATCCTTGTGTGTGCCGAGCGCGCAATCGTCGATGAATCAGTTGGTAGGAGCCGCCTCAATGAGAAAGACGGGGCGCTCGCTGAACTTCGTACTCGCGGACTGCGGTCGTGGGAGCAGTCGGACTGGGAGAGTTGCGGAGCCGGCTCCTCGGAACTGGAGGGGCGGACCACCACGATTCCCGGCTTCGCCGACTGGGCCCTCTCGGCAGAGGTGCGCGGCACCTCTGGGGTTGAATTGTCGGTTTCGGCCCGGCTGGAGCGCGGCCGTGACGGCATCGATCTGCCTTTGGCCGCGCTGGTAGCGGGGGAGTTGATCGGTGATCCGGCGCGCGACTCGCCCTTGGTCGATCTAGATGCCGACACGACCTCTGCAGGCGGGTCTCTCCACGTGCTCGTGCATACGGCCGAAACGCCGCCTCCGGGGTCATTGGGAAGGTCATGCACGGCAATGCCTCTCGAGTCACCCTGGGAGCTCGATCAGGGTTGGAGGGATCTCGTCGTCAAGTGTCTCGGGGTGGGTTCCAGCCAATCGGAAGCACATGACCTGGCTCCACTCGACGAGGTCGTGTTGGCCGAGGGGGAGAGAGGCCGCTGGGTTACCATGCCACTTGGCGCATTGGGCTCGACGAGTGAAGAACCAAGACTTGTGGTCGTCACCGGAGGAGCCGGTGTGGATGCCCGAGATATGGGTGACTTCTATGGCATCTTGGTCGTCGATGGAGGCTCGCTGCTGATTGACGGCACCACAGTCCATGGTGCCGTCTTCGTGACAGAGGAGGTCGATCTGGGGAGTTCGGGACTGCTCTTGTATTCGAGCGAGACGCTTCGTTGGACGACCGACCGCTCATTCAGAAGGGTTCGGCTGGTCCCCGGAACCCGCCGGGAAGCCCTCGGTATGGCTCCGCACGGTATACTCGCCCCATGAGGAGTACTGACCACGGGGCTGAAGAGGCCTGGACTGCATGGCATAGCCAAAGAAAACGCCTTCGACTCGAATGTCGGGAGTGCGAGGTCATCTGTGAACGGGTGGTGTGGCCGCTCCATTGCCTCAGGTCAGGATGTACCAGCGTATATGCTTACGAAGATGGCGAAACGACGTATTTTGGCTGCCTGCACCGGGTGTTTGCTCTGGAACTCGACCTGACCGCTTTTGCACCTCACGTTCTCGGCGCAAGAACCGGGTCCGACCCTTACGGGCCCCTACGTGTCGCCCGTGTTCCACGACCCCAGTGCCGGATCTCCATCGAGCAGGCGTACGGGGTTCGTTCCGAAGCACGTTCCTGCTGCAATCCCACTTTCTTCACCCATCCGGCCGTGCCATCCGACGACAAGATCCGGCTGATCACCAAGCTGCGCCCGCGGAGGGAACCGGGCGGAGACGAGTAGCTCACCCTACGTGGACATGCATTTGGTCTTTCTCGGCACTGCCGGGGCGATTCCCACTATCGAAAGAGGGCTGTCCGGCATCCTCCTCATGCGTGGTGGGGAACGGATACTCATTGACTGTGGAGAAGGCACTCAGCGGCAGCTCCTGCGTTCGGTCGGTCTTTCGCGCATCGACCTGATTCTGATCACCCACCTGCACGGAGATCACTATCTGGGCCTCCCCGGCCTGTTGAAGACGTTGAGTCTGCAGGGACGCGAAGAACCCCTGACTCTGTTCGGCCCCGAGGGACTCTATGATGTTCTCCGCGATGCTGAACGGCTCATCGGTCGTCCACGATTTCCCTTTTACGCCGAGGAAGCCCGCCCCGGCGTTGTCCTGGAAACCTCTGACTACCGGCTGAAAGCAGCCTCTACAGAGCACAGTCTGCCCGGTCTCGCTTGGTGTCTCGAGGAGAAATCTCGCCCGGGGGTGTTTCACCCGGAGAAGGCGAGCGCCCTCGGCCTGATTCCGGGACCTGACTTTGGCCGCCTGCAAAGAGGGATGCCCGTCACTACTATCGATGGTTGCACCATCTCGCCCGAAGAGGTAATGGATGGCTCACGCCCGGGCCGAAAGGTTGTGGTCACCGGCGACACACGGCCATCAACGAACGTCGTCGAGCTGGCGGATAGCGCCACCGTGCTTGTTCACGAGTCTACTTTCTCGTCAGACGAACACGATCGAGCAGTCGAGTCCGGCCATTCCACAGCGCGCGAGGCGGCGCAGGTTGCCAAGGCAGCCGGCGTGCGCCTGCTCGTTCTCACTCATCTCAGCTCTCGTCATAACTGGCGTGACCTGCGGGATGAGGCCAGGGATGTTTTTCCTCACACGCTGCTTCCCAAGGATCTGGACGTCCTCGTCGTGCCATTTCCCGAGAAGGGCCGGGCCCGGATAGAACGGGTATAATGGGCCTTCGCTTGGCGGCCTCGCCGGCCTTCCTTCTTGCCCACGTAGCTCAGGGGATAGAGCACTGGCCTCCGGAGCCAGGTGCCGCAGGTTCGAATCCTGCCGTGGGCACTCCCAGTTCTCGTTCGACTTGGGCGAACTGAACTCCGGCCAACGGTTCGAGCCGCCAGTCGAACACCGACCCGAAACACTCCAGATATCGGGATTTTATCTCCTGCATATCATGCTCGCGGCCTGTAAGAGCCCGCAGACTCGTCTGAGCCAGATCCGGCTCGCCGCAAGACACGATGAGCCGGAACAGCGAAAGATCGACATTGACGTTCAGAGAAGTCCCGTGACTGGACACCCAACGTTGGCAACGCAGACCGACCGAGGCGATCTTGTCGCCCTCGACATACAGGCCGGGGTGGCCCGCTCTCCTCGCCGCTTCGACTCCGTAGGTTTGCAGTAGCAGGCGCAGAGTCTCCTCCAGACGGCGAACGAAAAATCCGAGGTCATGGCCGGGAATGGGCACAATCGGATAACTCACGAGTTGGCCCGGCGCGTGAAGGGTTGCCTGCCCGCCGCGCTCGGACTTCATGAGCCCTACGCCACAACGGTCGATAGCCGCCAAGTCGCGCAGATCGGCAGGGAGACCTCGGCTGCCCAAGGTGATGACGGGATCGTGCTCGAGCAGCAGCAGGACTCCGGGAATGAGGCCATCCGCGACCAGGCCCCGTAGCCGTGCCTGTAGGTGCTGGACGGGCTCATAGGGTGCTGTTCCGAGGTCGAGGACGACGATCGAGTCGGTCTTTGTGCTAGGCTCGTCCATGACGCCAGAATACAGCAAGGGGCGTGTCTCCAAGCCCGCTGAAGGGTCGGGCTCTCACCTACGATGGGAGGATCAGTGTCCGGCAAGAAATACGATCCGCTGTGGGAGATCGTTGACGAGAAGGTGGCGCTCCAAGGCGTGGAGCCCGACATCGACGCGTCCTGCCCCCATTGCTATGTCGGAGTCCACGTTGGGCTGGAGGCCAAGCCTGGGGAACGCTTCGCATGCGGTCTCTGCGGCGGCGTGTCCGAGGTGTGGCTGGAGAGCGGGATCACACGGCTGCGCAAAGTGGGCCGGCGTGCGGAGTCCGTTGCCGACTCAGCAGCGCCTCCGCGAGGGGACCCAGTTGTCGGAAGGCCTAGTAGCGGATGATCGGCCGCCCCAGGTCGTCTTTGACGGCGCCGAGCGACTCGGCCAGGTCTTTGGGAGCGGACACCGCGGTGGGGTCACCGTCTGAGACGTATCGCAGTCCGGGCTGTTTGTTCAGATCAGCAATTGCCTGAGTTATGTAATTGGCGCTGCCCCTGATCCTGGGTATACGCAGAGGGTCGAAGGCGCTCGAGAAGGGGGAGGAAGCCAGCGTCCCCTTCAACGCCATCCCGGCCGTGTACGTGTACTTCTGGCCCTCGAATTCTCCGGTGAAGACGCCATCGTCCGCGGGATATTCCCCATAGGGGATGGCAATACTGGTAACCGCGTATCCGCCGCCGATCAAGCTCTCCAGGGTGACCTGGGATTCGGCCAACTGTTTGACGGCTTCGTCCGGGGTGGCCTCCTTGAGATTCAGGTGAGTGACCGTGTGGCTGCCCACCTCGTAACCCCAGTCGACGAGGTTCTTGAGCTTCTCCTGTTTGCGGTCGTCCTGTCCAAAGATCTCACGCTCCTGAGGAACCACATCGAGCAGACAGAAAAAGGAAGCCCTCGACGCCCAGTCGCCGGCCTTCACGGCTTGTTGCATGATCCCGACGGCCGAATCGGGATCGATAGTGCCGTCCTCGAGGATACGGTACTGCCCTGGGCTGGAATCGTCGAACGTGATCACCACGGGAGACTTGCCGGCCGGGATGTCGATGTTGCCGGCGGCGAGATCTCGTGCGTTAATGGGGTAGAATCCCTCGGCCTTGAGGAGCTCGATATCCTTACGAAAGTTCTCAGGAGTGCGTGTCCATTCCGCCTCTTTGGGTCCGAAATGGTGGTACATGAGCACCAGCACTTGTCCCATCTCATTCGCGCCGATGGCACGCGCCTTCTCTGGGGTCATGGGCTCTGACGATCCGCCGCTGGAATCCCCGGAAGTGGAAGTTGATGAGTCTGACCCACCGTCCGACTCGCTGATCTTGGCGCCGGAGAGGGCGGAGTCGCCCCCGAAGATCACCCCGGTGATGAGGCCGAGAGCCGCTCCGAGCGCGAACGCCATAATGAGAAATCGCATGACTTTGTCTCGCCTCATGACGCTGACAGTCTATCAGATGGCTCTGTTAAAATACCTGCACCATGGCCCAAGCACAGCTTAATCGGACCCCGCGCCAATCCGGCTCGGCCCGTCGCCGAAAGGCAGCCGGCCGGCGGCTGGGGCTCATAGCTTTCTCAGGCGCGGTTCTTTTCGGGGCCGGTTTCTTCCTCCTCTGGTCCTTGGGTAGCTGGCTGGCCGGCGGCGGCGGGTTTCCCGGCGGGGCCGAGGCGGTTCTCGAGCAGCCTAAGGTTTTCACCGCGAAGGACTACACCATAGAACCTCTGGTTGACATGCGCGTCCTCCGCGATCTCTCGTACGTGCCCGTAAAAGGCGTCTACATGACGAGCTACGCGGCAGCATCCGAGGACCGGCTCAAGGAGATGATCGGGCTCGCCGACAGGACCGAGATCAACGCCTTCGTCATCGATGTCAAGGACGACATGGGCTACGTCGTCTATGACGCTGACGTCGAGTTAGCCAAACAGGAGGGGCTCATCGAGAAGCGGATTAAAGACATCGATGCCCTTGTTGCCCGGTTGGAGGAGCACAACATCACGCTGATCGCGCGGGTGGTCTGCTTCAAGGACACCATGCTCGCCAAAAACCGTCCAGATTTGGCGGTGCAGAAGAAGAACGGCGACCTGTGGGAGGATTTCAAGGAGTTAAGCTACACCAACCCCTACAGCCACGAAGTATGGGAGTACTTGGTACAGGTGGCCGAGGACGTAGCGAGACATGGTTTCCGCGAAATCCAGTTCGACTACGTGAGGTTCCCAAGTGATGGCAAGATCTCTGAGGCTGTGTATCCAGGCGAGTACTGCAGCAAAGAGGATGCAATAGCCGGCTTTCTCGCCTATGCGCGGGAACGCCTGGAGAAGTTGGGAGTCTGGGTCTCGGCCGACGTCTTCGGACTGACGGTGCACGTCAAGGACGACATGGGGATAGGGCAGAAGGTCGACAAGATCGCACAGAACGTCGACATCGTCTGTCCCATGGTTTATCCATCGCACTATGAGAACGGATCGTACGGCATCGACAACCCGAACAAGAGCCCCTACGAGACCATCACTGCCGCCATGGAGGACACTAGGCGTCGGCTGGCTGGAACGGGGGCAATGGGGAGGCCTTGGCTCCAGGATTTCTCACTGAGCGGGGTGACGAACGGCGTAGCCGAGGTCAAGAAACAGATCAAGGCGGCCGAAGACCAAGGTTTTACCGAGTGGATCCTCTGGGATCCCTCGCTCAAGTACATGGAGGGTGCGCTCCGAAGTCAAGGGAGCTAGCATCCAACGGAGCGCGTCTGCCGAATGTCGCTATGGACGATTGCCTCCCGTTGCCCTGCCGCTGTAGAATGGAGCGCCTACGGGAAATCGCGAATATCTGTTCGGCGCTACTGTTGTCTGGGGGGTTGATCCGTGAGCGTTCCGCAGCTCTCCGTCTTTGTTGAGAACAAGACCGGTCACTTGGCCGACGCGCTTGCGACTCTGGTCGACGGGAACGTCAACATCTTGTCGTTCACGATTGCCGACACGAGTGACTACGGCATTCTTCGCTTGCTGGTCGACAACGTTGAGGAGGCCAAAAGACTCCTCTCCTCGGCAAGCTATGCGGTGGTGCAGCACTCGGTTGTATGTGCCATTATGCCTGACCGCCCGGGGGTGCTGGCGTCGATAGCCCGCCTCGTGGCCAATTCCGGACTTGATATCGAATACATATATCTCGGGGCCCGAGACTCGCTCGTTCTCAAGACCAGCGAGCTCGAGGGGCTCGAGGCTCTGTTGACGGAGCGGGGTTATCAGGTGCTGGGGCCCGATGATCTCGTCTAGCGTCGCTCCGAAGCCGGAACATCCGTGACATTCGACCAGTTTCTCCAGTACATATTCAGCGGGATCACGAGCGGAAGTATCTACGCTCTGACGGCGTTGGGTTTCACGCTCATCTTCAATGCGACCCAGGTCATCAACTTCTCCCAAGGTCAGTTGGTCATGCTCGGGGGGATGGTCGCCGTAGGCTTCCATGAGTTCGGCCTGCCTTTGTGGGCCTGCTTCTTGGCCTCGATAGTCGTGGTGGTCTTGTTGAGCGCCGGGCTCGAACGGAGCGCTATTAGGCCACTCCTCAACAAGGGGGTAATGGCTCAGGTCATCGCCACCGTAGGAGCCTCGTTTGTCTTTGAGACCGGAGCAATGATGATCTGGGGTCGCGACGCACTCACTTTGCCCGCGTTCTCAGGCGAGGACCCCATCTCTCTTGGGAAAGCGACCGTTGTTCCACAGACCTTATGGGTCGTTGGGCTCACCGCGCTCATCGTTATCGCGCTGCAACTCTTCTATCGTAAGACCCTCTTCGGGAAGGCGGTGCGTGCCTGCTCGGTCAACCCGATGGCGGCACGGTTGCAGGGGATTTCCTACCGACGGGTTGTCCTATTCAGCTTTGCCATGAGCGGTGCCATCTCCGCCGCGGCCGGCGTCATGATTACCCCCATAAGTTTCATGAGCTATAGCTCAGGAGCCCTCCTGGGCCTCAAGGGCTTCGCTGCAGCTACCTTGGGTGGCCTGGGCAGTCCCGTGGGAGCGGTGGCAGGAGGTTTCGCCCTGGGAATCATGGAAGCCCTCGGCGTCGGCCTGGTGTCGGCGGGCTACAAGGATGCCATTGCCTTCGTGATATTGCTCTTGGTCTTGTTCGTACGGCCCGCGGGCCTGCTCGGAGCGAAGGTGGTGAGCCGCCAATGACGACGCTTACCCCATTCTTCCGGAGGCATGTTGGTTACTTCGTGTTTGCCGTGGTCATCATGAGCATCCCGGCCTATCTGGGAGACATATACTATCTTTCGGTGCTGGCGTTCATGGGCACACGGTTCATGATGGCACTCGGTCTCAGCATGCTGCTCGGGCAGGCAGGCCAGATCTCGCTCGGACAGGCGGCTTTCGT
>ENA-OSEO01002707-OSEO01002707.1-sediment-metagenome-genome-assembly--contig:-NODE-2707-length-23681-cov-4.927555_pt1 | contig 23681 bp, 14 predicted proteins | sample MGYA00237883_ERZ534232 | MGnify/ENA metagenome assembly ERZ534232
GCGAAATGTCCTCGATCCGGTTCTGGCTGAGGGTGAGGTAGACGATCTCCGTCATACCGGCCAGCGGGGAAATGTCCTGGATGTACCGGTTGTCCCCCAGTCCCAGCGAGTACATGTTCGTGGCATGCTCGAGGCCCACCAGGCTCGTGAGGTTCTTGCCCCAGCCGCTCAGACCCGTTAATCCCAACATGTCCGACGGCGTGGGACCGCTAATCCAGAGCGCCTCCTCCACGAGGGCCCTCAAGGTGAAATCCTCGAAGACTACAGGCTCCTCCGCCATCGCCGGCGCGCACGCGCAGACCCACAGCGCCAACGCCAAAAGTCGTCGTCTCATCGCTCTATCTCCGCCGTACCGTACCTAAGACGACACAAACCTCGTACTATCTTGAGTAATTTTCCGCCGCGTACCAATCGCTACGTTTAGTCTAATGAAAGACGCGCCGCAAGTCAAAGAAATTACAGGAAAACCAGGCGGAACGCACAAAACGCGCAGATTGTCGGCGCTCGGTCGATGTGACGCCGTGTTGCAGCCGCCAGATCTGAACAAATGAACACGCGCGGCTAATTCACGGGGGTATCGATCACGAATCCGCTGTTGCCGAGGGCCTTCATCATCGAGGTGATTTGCTGAATCGTGGCCGATGACGAATCCACTGCCAGAATGTCCCGCGCCGCCTCTTCCTGCAAAGGCAGTCCCCACTCCGTCCCGCCATAGTCCGTCCCGAGCAGATCGAATCGCATCCCGGCGTGGATCGTGTCGTCAGCCGCCAGTCGTTTCAAGACGGCAAGCCGCTCGGCATCCAACAAGCCGGATGTGGGGTGGAAGTAGGACCACAGCGCCTCCTCTACCCTTCTCATTTCTGCGTTGAGGTACTCCGCCATGATGGGACGCCCCGTCCGCGAATCCGTGACAGGATGGATGAAGGTCCTGCCCAGGGCCAGCCAGTCCAGATTCCAGGAATTGCGGACTTGTTCCGCTATGATCGACGTAGCGGCGGGCACCTTCAGCGTCGCCAGTGCCCAGGCAATCTCCGATCTGACTTCAGCCGATTCGGCCTGAGCGTAGAGGTGCATAAGCATCTGTGCGTCGCCCCATACGTAGAGCACGTCAACAGCCAACAGCCGGCGCTCTTCGTTCCCATCGCTCCAGACCTGCATGACTCTGTCTCTGTCAGAGGCCTGTGGCCTCCTGATTTCGGCCAGAAGGTACAGAGCATACCAGCCGCTGATCGCCTGGTTGGACAAGACCGACCGAATCAGCAGATCGCTGGCCTGGACGGGCATCGGGAACAGCATGTAGGTCATCCCTCGCATCCCGAGGATCTGGACGCGCAAGCTGTAGTGGCTCTTGCGGTCGTAGTACACGCTGCCGAGAGACGTGAAGCTGCCTGTGTCGGGAATCTGTCCCTCGCTGAGGACTCGGGATTCGTCCTCAAGGAGTTGCTGGATCACAGCGGCAGTTGCCTCAGAGGAGCCGCACGCCGCTTCCGCTCTCACGAGATATGGATCTTCGTAAATCGCCCGATCGGGAGACACGCGTGAGCGAAGCCCTTCAAGAGCGGGAACCAGATGCTCGTCCTGCATGCTTGCCGCCCGCCACACGAGCCACCCCGACCAGTCGTACGCCGGCGGACCGCCCAAGTGCAGAGGACTGCCATCGAGGTCGCCAATGAGATTGCCGAGGAGATCGACGAAAGCGTCCCTCTGCTGAAGGGTCCCAAACCGTATGATCCAGTCGGCAATGATGTCCATTTCTGCTTCCGTGGCGTGGAAATCGAATGGCCACAGAGTAGGGAGTGGATCCGCATGGAGAACGCACGCGAGTTTGTCGGCGAGAATGCGCCCGAGCTTCTCGCTACGTGACTTCGTCAACGCGAGACACGCTTCCATGCGGATGAGTTGGTTGTCGTGCTGTGCACATTCGAGAAGCTTGTCCTCTGCGGCTGCTCCCAGGTCATGCTCGACGCCGATTTCGCCCAGAGCCCAGATGCAACTACGCAGATGCCCGCAGCCGGGGTGTTGCGGCCAATCCAGCTTTGTCACGGCCCAGGACCACTTGCCTATGCCCCACCAGGAAAGAAACATGCCCGACGGAGAAGGCCACGCCAGGTAGTCGTTTGCCTCCGGTGTCATCGCATCGAGGGCCGCGCCGGACAATGCGTTGACGAGTGAGGCGATGCCATTCGGGTCCCGCCATCGGCCATATTGCGTGGCGGCCTGCCCAATCCGCATGGGAGCGCTACCGGCCAGTTGCAGGGTGAAACTCATCTCGGTATTCGGATCGGGTCGCCGGTCGAGTAGTGCTGCCGACGGTGTCAGTGGGACAGGCTCCGTGCTCGCGAGCCATTCCGCCAGGTCGATCTCCCGGAAGACCAGATCCTCCGTCATTTCGCTGGGCTGAAAGACCCTTCGGAGTTTGGTGAGACAAAGGCCGACGGTGGTCTGTGTTCTGCCTTCGGCGATTTCCACCGCCCTCTCCAGATCCGACAGATAGCGGGCGTCTTCCACTTTGCGGATCGGACCGCCGAAGAGCCTGACGTCCCAGGGGGCATCCGTGAGCATCGCAGGCTCGTAGTGAGCGGGGCCCTCGATGTAGATCAACTCCTCCACGGGCCCGGCGGCCATGCTGGTCAGGCGCATCGGGAAGACGCAGGTCGAGGATCGAAAGGTCAACTCCAAAGGGTGCAGCGTTCCCTTGGCCAGTCTCTCGCTCGTGATACTGGATAGAGCATCCGGGTGAATCCTCGCCGCCATCATCCACCAGCCATCCTGCAGGTAGCTTTCGAGAATGGGATTGATGCTCTCGGGTATGGCGAAATCGTTCGCGTTGAGCCACTGGATTACGTCTTCGCCATCGACCGGCCGCAAGAGGGCCACGTCGTAATCGCCGATCCTCTCGTGCCATTCGACTGGATCGGAGCTTGCTCCGCCACCGGCCGCAAAGGTGGTGACCTTGAGGCCCACGAAGTCGGTGAAATCGATGGCCAGATCGTAGGTCAATTTGCTCAGGTCGTTGAAGATCGAGCCGTCGGCTCTCTGGACGGTGGGCTGCGAGGGGGTGGGGATGATCCAGACCATCTCCTCCGCCGGGCCTTCGTACTTGGTCTGGATCAGCAGCTTCTCCTCGGAGCCGTCCCAGCGGATGTAGACCTTCTGTGTCGGCTGGTACACGTCCGCATACCTGGGTGCCGCCCGACGCAGGAACATGCCGCCGTCCGCGAAGGCGGTGCCCGTGCCTGCCAGAAGGCCGATGAGAACCACTGCGAGCCGCTTCTCCATGATTGTGCTCTCCGCCGTCCGTCACTTCCTCGAATGACCGCCGCCGACCAATTCAGTCGTATCCTGATTATCTATGATAGAGTCTTCTTCGGGGATATCCAAGGGAAATCCCTGCCGGTGAGGCTCTGGCAGGGTGACCGGGGGCGGTGTATAGTAACGAGCGGCTGGGCCGGGGTAGGTGGCGACCGGCGTGACGATAGAACTGAGTGACGGATGACGATGTGATCCTGTCGAACATTGAGATTCAGAGGGCCTTGGATGACGGCCGGCTGGTGATTGAGCCAGAACCGATGCCGAGACGGCCGGCGGCGGGGGAGTACTGCCCCTATGACACCCATGCGGTGGACCTGCGCCTGTACCAGGAGATCACAGTGCCGCAGCCGGGGCCGCACCACTTCGACGTGATGGAACGGGGGGCGCTGTCTGAGGCGATCGCGGGCCGCTCGCAACGGCACGTCCTGACGGAAGACCAGCCGTATGCGCTCGAGCCGCACCAGTTCATCCTGGGCCGGACGCTCGAACGCGTCGAGCTGCCGACGGACCGGGGCACGCCGCACCTGGCCGCCCGGATCGAAGGCAAGAGCAGCCGGGCGCGTTGCGGCCTGATGGTCCACTTCACCGCTCCGACGGTCCATCCCGGCTGGGTCGGGCCCCTGACGCTCGAAATGATCAATCTCGGACCCCAGACGATCATCCTGCGACCGGGCATGCCCATCGCCCAACTCATCATCGAGGAGGTCCGCGGCGAGATCTTCCTCAATCCCAGCGAATTCCACGGCCAATCCACGCCGGAAGGCCTGGTCTGAACGCAAGCCGCGGTCCGGGCGCCGGATAGGACAATGGGACCTACCGGACGCATGGGACGCCGTCCTATCCGTCCCATAGAATTTGCGCATTCCTATTGACGCCGCCGAATCCCGATGATACATTTGATGGTTTGTTTTTGTGAGAGTCCCAGGAGTGTTTCCGTGCAAGAAGCTATTGCCAAAGCGGATGCCTTGATCGAGGCGATGAACTACATTCGCGGCTTTCGCGACCGGGTGGTCGTGGTCAAGCTCGGCGGCAGCGTGCTCGACGACGAGGCTGCCCAGCGGCACCTGCTGCACGACGTGGCGTTCATGGCCACCGTGGGCATGCGTCCGATCATCGTCCACGGCGGCGGCAAGGCCATCACCCGTGCCATGAACGAGGCCGGCCTGGAGCCGGTCTGGGTCCAGGGCCGACGGTATACCGACGAGCGGACGCTGACCATCGTCGAGCGGGTGCTCGTGCGGACGGTCAACGAGCCGATCTGCAAGACGCTGGAAGCCCTCGGGTGCAAGACGATGGGTCTGCACACGCTCAGTAGTTGCGTGCTGACGGCCGAGACGCTCCGCCTGCCCGGTGAGAACGGCCGCAAGATCGACCTGGGCCTGGTCGGCAAGGTGACCGAGGTCAATGCCAAGCTGCTCCACACGCTGTGCGCGGACGGGACGATCCCCGTCATCTCCTCGACCGCCATGGCCAAGAGCGGCGGCAAATTGAACGTCAATGCCGACACGGCCGCCGGCAAGGTGGCTGCGGCGGTGGTGGCCGAGAAGCTGGTCATGGTCAGCGACACGCATGGCATCCGCCGCGACATGAACGACCCGGAGAGCTATATTTCCAGCCTGAACGAGGCCCAGATCAAGGAGATGATCGACGCCGGCATCATCACCGACGCGATGTTCCCCAAGGTCGAGGCCTGCCTGATCGCGCTGGAGGCGGGCGTCAAGAAGGCGCACATCATCGACGGGCGGATCGCCCATTCGCTCCTGCTGGAAATCTATACCGCCAAAGGCATCGGCACCGAGATCATCAGGAGCTGAGCCTCCGAACCCTGGACCCGAATTCTCAAAGGTGGGATTGTGTTAATTGCGAGTATCGTATTTTCGTTTGACGCCGGGGGCGGGGCCGAGAACCGCCGAGGCGAGGGTTGTTTCCTTGAGCGCGGGCTCAAGGGACCGTTGAGGCATTGTGTCTCCGCGACGTGATACACCGACGACAATCGAATCGATACGAAAAACGCATGAGGATATCCATGACAACGGAACAAACGATCGAACTCTTCAATCAGTACGTCATCGCCAACTACGGCCGACTGCCCCGCGTGATGGTCAAGGGCGAAGGCTGCTACATGTGGGACGCCGACGGCAATCGGATTCTGGACATGTTCCCGGGCTGGGCCGTCAGTGGTCTGGGCCATTGCCACCCGAAGGTGGTCGAGGCCATCCGCAAGCAGGTGGGCGAGTTGATTCACGTGGACAATACGTTTTACTCCGAGCCACAGGGCCGGCTGGCCCAGATGCTCAGTGAGCGGGGCTTCGGCGGCAAGTGCTTCTTCTGCAACAGCGGCGCCGAGGCGAACGAAGGGGCGCTGAAGCTCGCGCGACTGTACACGGCGTCAGGGAAGTACAAGTTCATCACGTGTGAGGGCAGCTTCCACGGCCGGACCTTTGCGACCGTAACGGCCACGGCCCAGCCGAAATACCACGAAGGGTTCCGCCCGCTGCTGCCGGGATTCGTTTACATTCCGTTCAACGACATCGGCGCACTGAAGGCGGCCTTCACCGACGAAGTCGCGGCGGTCCTGGTCGAGCCCATCCAGGGCGAAGGCGGCATCAACGTCGCCAAGCCGGAGTTCCTCCGGGCGATTCGGGATCTCTGCGATGAGAAGGGAGCAGTGATGATCCTCGACGAGGTTCAGACAGGCATCGGCCGGACGGGCAAGTGGTTCGGCTACCAGCACTTCGACGTCGAGCCGGACGTCATCACGATGGCCAAGGCTCTCGGCGGCGGGGTCGCCATCGGAGCGCTGATGGCCCGCGCGGAAATCGCGGCCTGCTTAGTGCCGGGCAAGCACGCCTCCACCTTCGGGGGCAATTGTCTCGCCTGCGCCGCGGCTGTCGCGACCCTCGAGGCCATCGAAGGGGACAATCTGCTGCAGCACGCGGCGGAGATGGGCCGGTACGCGCAGGACAAGCTGCGGGCCCTCAAGGACAAGCACGCGGTCATCGATCACGTGCGCGGGATCGGGCTGATGATCGGCATTCAGCTCACCCGCCCGGGGGCCCAGATCGTCGCCACGTGCCTGGAGCGGGGCCTGAGGATCAACTGCACCCATGATACGGTGATCCGCTTCATGCCGCCGATGATCGTGACGAAAGAACAGATCGATGAGGCGGTGGGGATCTTCGACGCCGTCCTGGCGGAAGGCTGAGACGAAGAATCCTATGGTAGTCAGGTATCACGCCCAGGCGAAAGCTTGGGCGTGTCTTTTCAGGCAAGCCCGGTTGGGCATTGCATTACTTCATTAGCCGAGGGCTGATATGAAAGACTTCGTTGCCATCAGCGAGTGTTCCACGCAGGAACTGCATGACCTGCTCGATGCGAGCGGTTCTCTCAAGGCGTTCTACAAATCCGGTAAGCGGGACCTGTGCCTGGCCGGCAAGACGCTGGCCATGCTCTTCGAGAAACCCAGCCTGCGGACGAGGATCAGCTTCCAGGTGGCCATGACGGACCTGGGCGGCATGCCGATCTATGTCAAGCCCGAGGATATCGGCGGCATCGGCAAGCGCGAGCCGGTCAAGGATATCGCCCGCGTCTTGAGTCGCTACGTCCAGGGGATCATGGCTCGCACGTTCGAGCACAAGACGGTCCTCGACTTGGCGGAATACGCGGATATCCCGGTGATCAACGCGCTAACGGACTGGTCGCACCCGTGCCAGGCGATGGCGGACTGCCTGACGATCCGCGAGCACTTCGGCCGGGTCGAGGGGATCAAGACCGCCTTCATCGGCGACGGCAACAACGTGGCCCGTTCGCTGGCTTTCGCCGCCGGCAAACTGGACATGAAGCTGGTGGTCGCGTCGCCGCATGGGTATGAGTTGGACGATCTGACGATCCAGAAGGCCAACTCGTTCACGCCGGGCTGTGCCGCCCAGGTGGATGATCCCTATGCCGCGGCTGCCGACGCCGATGTGATCTACACGGATACCTGGGTCAGCATGGGCCAGGAGAACGAGAAGGCAAAGCGCATCCGTGACTTCAAGGGCTTTGTGGTCGATATGAAGCTGGTCCAGGCCGCTCCCAAACACGTGAAGATCATGCACTGCCTGCCGGCCTATCGCGGCTTTGAGATTACCGACGAGGCTTGCGAGTGCCCCAACTCGATCATGTTCGACCAGGCCGAGAACCGCCTGCACTTCCAGCGGGCCCTGCTCAAGCAGCTCCTGGCGTGACGAGGGACGTGCCTTGTGAAGCGTGAGACGTGAAGCGGGCGCGGTTGTCGTCATGTGGCGAGGTCGGCCTGAACGTGCTCGACGTCCTCGCAGGCGGACGGCATCAGGGCAAGACCCAGCGTCAGCGGGCCGACGCGTCCGATGAACATGATTGCGGCCACGAGGCACTTGCCCAAGTCCGTCAACTCGCCTGTGACGCCCATGCTCAGACCGACGGTGCCGAGGGCGGAGGCCGTCTCAAAGACGAGCTTCAGATAATCCTGTTTCTCCGTGAGGCTCAATAGGAAGACCCCGGTTGCCAGCATGGACACGTAGAGCGTGGCCGATGCGACGGCCGTGGCGACACGGTGCGCCGGGATCTCGTGGCGGAAGAACGTAATCCGCGACTGCCCGCGCAAGGTGCTGCCGGCAATGCCGAGCAGGACGGACAGAGACGTGGTCTTGATGCCTCCGCCGGTTCCGCTGGGTGAGGCGCCGATGACCATGGCCGCGATGATCAGCGTGAGCGAGGATGCGGAAAGTGTGCCGACGGGAATCGAGTTGAAGCCGGACGTCGTCGAGGCCGCCATGATCTGGAAGAAGGCAGCATAGACCTGCTCGCGGAACGGCATCGACCGCAGGCTCGGCTCGCACGCGAGGAATAGCGGCATTTCAATCAACAGGACTATGGCCGTGATGACCAGGATGACTTTCGAAGTGAACGTCAGGGTGCGTTGCCTGGACCGGGCCGCCAGCCAGGCATCCTGCAGCACGATGAAGCCGATCGCGCCGAGATAGCAGAGGGTTCCGATGGTCACGTTGACGATCCCGCTGGCCCCGAAGCCCTCCAGGCTGTTGTTGTTGAGGCTAAAGCCCGCAGTGGCAAAGGCGGACACCGAGTGGAACACCGCCGACCACAGCGGGTGCGGGACTCCGTACGAGCGGAATTCGAGGAACAGCAGGACTGCGCCGAGCGATTCGATGACGAGAGTGAAGATCACCAGGTGCCGAATGAAACGGGCGACCCGGAACTCCCGGGGGAGGGAAAACCCCGCGTTGAAGACCCTGACACGGGTGCTCGTGAGCGTCCGGCCGCGTGCGAGGACGATGAACGACGTGGTCGTCATGTAGCCAAGGCCGCCCAACTGAAAGAGCACGAGCAGGACGAACTCGCCGAAGAAACTGTATGAGTCGGGAACGCTGACGGTGGTGAGTCCGGTGGTGGATATGGCCGAGATTACGTTGAAAATGTTGTCGATTAGGCGAACCGGCGTGTTCCGTGCAAAGGGCAGAGACAAGAGCACCGTCCCCAGGATCGCGTAGGAGAGAAAGCCGCAGGTCAGGAGTTGGGTTGGCTTGAGAGCGATCCACCGACTGTAGACGGCCCGCCCTGCACGATGCGAGAGTGCGCAAAGCCGGCGCAGCCCGGCACCCAGAGAGCATAATGCCCGCATGGTCGGTATTCCTTCCACAATGTACTTGCCGGCACGGCGAGGCCAACCCGACCATCGGGCCAGAGATGGCATGCGACCAACTACACCATCGATTTCCTCGAACGCCTGCGAGGTTAGCTGACGGGCTCGGAGCCGAGTTGCCCCGCCCAGCCTCAACGGCTGGATTCGCCCCAGGAACCTGGGTTCCCCGCTCCACCAATCTCTCGACCGGCGGATTCGGCGATTGATCACGGCATAGCAAGTAGCAGTTGCTATTCAAATTGTGGGCGCATCATACCCCCGGGGGCAATGACAGGTCAAGAGAACCTTATGCTCGGTCCCGCGTGCGAAGATACCTCAGGACGGCCGAGCGGGGCAGGAGGTCGCCGCCAGCGGCATAGGCTTCGATCCGCTGAAGCTCCTCGCAGATCAGCTCGGCGCGCGTGCCCTGGAGCCGGCCCTGGGAGTGCGTCACGACTTCGTCCCAGGGCTGCGGCTCGCCCGGGTGGCTGTGGACTTTCAGCGACGGGTGCTCTCGCAGGGCCGCTGTCACCATGCTCAGGAAGGCTCGCTCCTGGTGGAACGGGGCGGCTACCACGAGCACCCGTTCGTAGTTGTGCACTTTCGCAAACTGCACCGTTGCGTCGGATTCGATCTGTGTATGGAGAATCTCCGTCGGCTCCATCGGGACCTCGCAGATTGCCTCGGTGGGAATGCCGCTCTCGACCATCGCGGCGCGACAGGCGGCCGCTCCGAGGTATCCGCTCTTGGGCGTGCAACCCGCGATCAAGAGTCTGCGGACCCGGTTTCGCTCGAGCAGATCTCTGGCGGCGACGAAGACCGATTCCTGGTTCGACTCGGTTTCGGCGAACAGATAGGCTGCGTCCGCGATCCCGGCGGGTCGAACGTCCGCGAAGATTCGCAGGAGCAGCTCGATCTGTTCGGGCGATGATTTCGTCATGTCGTCGATCACACTCCTAAATCTGGCCTAACGGCGCTTCGGCAATGTAGAATCCCGAATGGCGAGAGTCAAGAGGAAGGGTACAGGACAAGACCGTGGCCGTGCGGGGCAGAGTGGACTATAATCGGGTGCTCCAAGAAGATTCGATGCTATGGCAGGTGCAACGATGTCCGCAGAGACCAGCAAGCGGGTAGAAAAGCTCCGGCGGGAGATCCGTCGGCATGACTATCTCTACTATACCGAGAACCGGCCGAAGATCACGGATCAGGAGTATGACGAGCTGTTCGCAGAGCTCAAGAGGCTGGAGGCCCAGCACCCGGAGTTGGTCGCGCCCGACTCGCCCACCCAGCGCGTGGCGGGCAAGCCCCTCGAAGGATTCGCCACCATCCGACACAGCGTCCCCATGCTGAGTGTGGACAACACCTACAACGCCGACGAGCTCAAAGCCTTCGACGAACGGGTCCGCAAGCAGTTAGAAGCCTCCGATTATGATTACGTTGTCGAGCTGAAGATCGACGGACTGGCAGTGAGCCTGCGCTACGAGAACGGCTGTCTGGTCGCCGGAGCCACTCGCGGCGACGGGGAGGTGGGCGACGATGTGACCGCCAACATCCGAACGATCCGTTCTGTGCCGCTGTGCCTCCACGAGGGTGAGAAAGTTCCGGCCATTCTGGAGGTTCGTGGTGAGGTCTACATGCCTACGAAGTCGTTCACGGCTTTGAACAGAGCCCGCGCGGAGGCGGGGGAGGCGCCGTTCGCCAATCCGCGCAATGCGGCCGCGGGATCATTGAAACTGCTCGACGCGCGCGTCACAGCCACGCGGAACCTGTCGTTCTTCGCCTACGCGCTGGGCGAGGCTTCCGAGCCGCTGGGCGAGGACCATTGGCACACCTTGCAGCGACTCAAACAACTTGGTCTGCCCGTCAATCCGCACATCAAGAAGGGCAAGGACATCGACGAGGTAATCGAGATTTGCATGAGCTGGGCCGACCGGCGTTCCAAGCTCGACTACCAGATCGACGGCATGGTGATCAAGATCAACCGGTACGATCAGCGTCGGATACTGGGGGCGACGGGCCGGGCACCGCGCTGGTGCATCTCGTACAAGTTCCCCGCCGAGCGGGCGCAGACGACCGTGGAATCCATCGCAGTGCAGGTGGGCAAGACCGGCGCCCTGACGCCCGTGGCGAACCTCCAGCCGGTGCTGCTGGCGGGGACCACGGTCAAACGCGCCAGCCTGCATAATTTCGACGAGATGCGCCGGCTGGACGTCCGTCCCGGCGACACGGTCATGATCGAAAAGGCCGGCGAGATCATCCCACAGGTGGTGGAAGTCAAGAAGGAATTCCGCCCGGAGGGGGCCGAGCCATTTCCGGTGCCGAAGAAGTGTCCGAACTGCGGTACGGGAGTCGTCAAGGACGAGGAGTACGTGTACGTCCGCTGCCCGAATCCCGACTGCTACGGGCAGTTGAAGGAACGGCTCCGCTACTTCGCCGGGCGGGATCAGATGGACATCGAGCATTTGGGCATTGCGCTGATCGAGCAATTGATCGAGGCCGGCCTGGTCAAGTCGTTTGCCGACATCTACCGGTTAAAGAAGGACGACCTGCTCGCCCTCGAGCGCATGGGCGAAAAGAGCGCGCAAAATGTCCTCGATGCCATCGAGGCCAGCAAGACCCGGCCGTTGTGGCGATTCCTCGCGGCGCTGGGCATCCGGCACGTGGGCGGCCAGTCCGCGGAGGTCTTGGCCGATCACTTCGGCTCGCTCGACGCACTGATGAACGCCGGCCAGGAGGAACTGCAGGCCATCGATCAGGTTGGTCCGGTAATGGCTGAGAGTCTCTATCAGTATTTCCGCCACCCTCGTCATCGGACGGTGATCAATGATCTTCTGGCGGCCGGTGTGCATCCCCAGCCGCCGGCAGCGAAGAGACGGACCGGTAATCTCCAAGGTAAGACCCTTGTGATCACCGGTACGCTTAAGGACTTCTCCCGCTCGCAGGCGGAACAGGCCGTCCGCGAGGCCGGCGGAAAGACCTCCAGCAGCGTGAGCAAGAAGACCGATTTCGTGGTAGCGGGAGCGGATCCCGGCAGCAAACTGCAAAAGGCCGAGGCTCTGGGCGTCGAAGTAATCGATGAGGAGCGATTCAAGAGATTGCTGGCAGGAAAGGAATCGTGACGTGAACGCACAAGACGAGAGATTCATGCAGGTGGCTCTGAAACTGGCGCAGAAGGGCATCGGGGCGGTGGAACCGAATCCTGCGGTTGGTAGTGTCATCGTCAAGGCCGGACAGGTCGTCGGCAAGGGCTACCACCGGAAGTTCGGCGGCCCGCATGCAGAGGTGAACGCCATCGCGGATTGCAGCAAGCTCGGAGTCACGCCGGAAGGGGGGACGCTGTATGTCACGCTCGAACCCTGCTGCCACATCGGCAAGACCGGTCCCTGCACGGAGGCGATCATCGACGCCGGGATTTCGCGCGTCGTGGTCGCAACGGAGGATCCTTCGGCTCATGCCTGCGGCCAGGGGGTAGAACGCCTGCGGCGCGCCGGGGTCGATGTGGAGGTCGGGCTCTGCGCGGAAGAAGCGAGACTGCTCAATGCCCCGTTCCTTAAGTACGCCAGCACAGGCAAGTGCTGGGTCGTGCTCAAATGGGCCCAGAGCATCGACGGCAAGCTCGCCTATGTGGATCCGTCGCAGGAGAAGCGATGGATCACGAATGAGTTGAGCCGGGCCGACGCCCACAAGCTGCGTCGCCGGGTGGGCGCGATCCTGGTGGGGATCAATACGGTCCTGGCGGACGATCCGATGCTGACGCCCAGACCGAGCAAGGGCAAGAAGCCGCTTCGGGTCGTTCTGGACGATGCGCTCCAGATTCCGTTGACGTCCAGACTGCTGCGGACGACAAGGACGAGCCCTGTTCTGATCTACACCCGCAAGGCAGCGGTCGAGGCGAATCTCTCGAAGGCCGAGCGGATTCGCAAGAAAGGCGCGGAAATCCTGGTTTGCGAGAATGCCGACGAGATGCTGGACCTGCACTTCCTGCTGGATCAGTTGAGCGAGCGCGGCGTCCCGCAGGTGCTCGTCGAGGGCGGTCCACACGTGCTGGCGTCGTTCCTGCGGGAAGGCCTGGCGGACGAGGTCTGCGTATACATCGCGCCGAAGATCCTCGGCGCCGACGGGACCGCGTTCATCGGCGCGCCCATGACGGACCTGATGCAGGGCATCGGGCTGGACCACGTGCAGATCAAGGCTTTCGGCGACGATGTCCGCGTCCAGGGTCTGCTGGCGGACGCGAGCATCCAATCCTCGGCGCCCGTGGAGTACGCGACCATCGCGACGACCTGATGGTGCGGGTCGCCTGCTGTGGAGACAGATCTTCACCTTTCAACTGGGCGCACCGCGGAATCTACTTGACCACACGGCGGGTATGTCGTATGATATAAGTGTTGCGGGTGCAGACGGAGATCAGTGGGTCTCGAAAGCGCCTACCGCGGTACGGTGCATCGCGGCACCCCGCAACAAGGAGACCGGCCTACAACACGTTATTCTGTCGTCGCCCGGGTCTCCTTTTTTTCATGCGCATCCGCACCCCGATCATAGAAGAACCCCCGATTGACACGGCCAGAGGTGTTTGCGCGAGAGGGATCATGCGCCTGAGTCGTTGCTACGGCTTGCGGCGCTGGTCTGGATGTGGTTTGATAGACACGTGGCGTGCGCTGCGCGCCGTTCGATGGGCTCGTCTCGTATGATGGAAGGAGAACACGAAATGAGATCGCTGAGGAGTTGGGCGGGGGTGTGCATGATCGTGATGGCGATTTCTGCCGGTGCCCGGGCCCAGGAGCGCGGGTGGATCAGCCTGTTCGACGGGCGGAGCCTGGACGGGTGGAAGACGGCCGAGGAGAATCCCGGCACGTTCTCCGTTCAAGACGGTGCGATCCGCGCCCAAGGGCCCAGAAGCCACCTGTTCTATGTCGGACCGGTCGAGAGGGCCGATTTCCAGGACTTCGAATTGAAGGTCGATGTGAAGACCGAACGCGGCTCCAACGGCGGCATCTATTTCCATACCCGCTGGCAGAAGAGCGATTGGCCCGACAAGGGATTCGAGGTCCAGGTGAACAACAGCTACGACCGTGACGCCCGACGGACCGCCAGCCTCTACCGGATGCAGGATATCGAGGAGAGACTGGCAAAGGATGGGGAGTGGTTCACGCTGCACATCACCGTTTGGGGCAAGCACGTGAACGTGAGCCTCGACGGCAAGGAGGTCCTGGACTGGACGGAACCGTTCCCGGCCCAGCCGCCGGAGACGATGTCCGGCCGGGTCCTGGACCGCGGCACGTTCGCCCTGCAAGGGCACGACCCTGGCAGCACGGTCCATTACCGAAATATCCGCGTCAAGCCGCTGCCTGTGCTGACCGATTACCACGTCCACCTGAAGGGCGGCCTCACGCTGGAGGATGCGATCAAGAACGCCGAGCAGCGACGGATGAAGTTCGGCATCGCCGAGAATTGCGGCGTGGGCTTCCCGACCACCAATGACGCCGCCCTGGAACCGTTTCTGGCCCGGCTCGCGGGCAAACCGGTGTATCCGGCGATGCAGGCCGAGGGGCGTGAATGGGTGACGATGTTCTCGCCCCAGACGATCGTGAAGTTCGATTACGTCTTCACCGACTCGATGACCTGGACGAACGACCGTGGCAAGCGAATGCGCCTCTGGATTCCGCGTGAGGTCGAGATCGGCGACAAGCAGGCGTTCATGGACATGCTGGTCGAGAGGACGGTCGGAATCTTAGACAAAGAACCCATAGACATCTACGTGAATCCGACGTTCCTGCCGGGAGTGATCGCGGCCGAGTACGACGACCTCTGGACGGATGAGCGGATGGACCGGGTGATCCAGGCGGCGGTGAAGAACGGCGTCGCCATCGAGATCAACGCCCGATACAAGCTGCCCAGCGAGAGGTTCATCCGCCGGGCCAAGGCCGCGGGCGTCAAGTTCTCCTTCGGGACCAACAACGGCGACAGGGACCTCGGCGATCTGGCCTACAGCCGGCTGATGGCCCGGCGATGCGATCTGACCAAAGACGACCTGTTTGTCCCGAAGCCCGACGGCCGCAAGCCCGTCCAGGTGAAGGGATTGCCGCGATAACCCGTTCGTGGTGTGCCCGTAAGGGCATATCTTCTGAACAGGAAAGATGACGCCTTACGGCGTCACTACCAGCGCGATCATCGTTGCAGAATCGTCATGCGCGGGCACTCGTCCGTGATGATCTCGCAGCCGGTCTCTGTGATGAGGATATCGTCCTCGATGCGGATGCCCAGTTTGCCGGGCAGGTAGACGCCCGGCTCGATGGTGATGATCTGGCCGGCCTGTAGCGTACCTTGAGCATTCTCCTTGAGGAAGGGATTCTCGTGAATCTCCAGTCCGATGCCGTGTCCCGTCCCGTGGCCGTAGACGGGCAGGCCGCTCGCGCGGATCACGCGCCGGGCCGCGGCATCGACTTCCGTCATTGCAATCCCCGCTCGCGCAGTTTCGATCGCCGCAGCCTGAGCTTGCTCGACCACCGCATAAGCCGTTCGGTAAGCGGAGGTGGGCGCGCCGAAAGCGAAAGAACGCGTGATATCGCAGCAATAGCCCTCGTACCGGGCCCCGAAGTCGATCAGGACGGCATCGCGCTTCCCCAGTTTCCTCCGCGTGGGTCGATGGTGGGGGCGCGACCCGTTGGGCCCGAATGCCACGATGGTCTCGAAGCTGTTCTTGGCACCCAGCCTGCGCATCTCCAGGTCGAGCGTGCCGGCCAGCTCGTTCTCGGTAATGCCCGGTTTGACGTGGTGGAGAATCTCCCCGAAGGCGGCGGCTGCGATACGTGCGGCGGCGCGGAGGGCTTTGATTTCCCTCGAGTCCTTGATGTTGCGCGGCTTTTCAACGAGCCCGGCGATGGGTTTGAGAGGCAGACCGGCGTTCTTCTTGAGAACGTCGTACATCCCCACGGAGATGGATGTCTCCACGCCGACGGTTTTCACCGACCTGAGCTTGCTCAGGAACCTGCCGCCGGCCTCGGCGATGGGGTCCTTGCCCTCGCGTTCGACAATCGTCGTTCCGACGCACTCCTTTTGTGCCTGCTCCGTGTATCGACTGTCGGTGAGCAGGTATAGTCCAGTTCTTGTGACGATGGCCCAGCTATCCTCACCGGAGAAGCCCGTCAGGTAGGTCACATTCTCCGGCTTGGTGAGAATCAATCCGTCGAGGCCTTTCTCGCGGAGTTGGGCCCGGACGATCGTGACGCGTTGTTTGCGGCTCTCTGCTTTCATGGCCCCTGTCATACCAGGAAGTCCGTGGGGAATAAAGGTTTTTTCGGCCGAACGTTTGGCGGGATGCTTGTTGCGCGCCATACTTTACATGTACGGGACGACGCGGAGGGGACTGCGGACCGTACGGTGGGCGGTGTTTTTCGCTGGGGAGAATTGAGTCACATACTGTCCTCCTTCACGACTCATTCCTGAAAAGGACGGCAACGGCCGTCCTTTTCTACCTTGTTCCCGGTCGGACCGACGATTACAATGGGCCCGCGCTCGGATAACGACATAGAACCGACCTAAGGGAAACTGCTGACGAATGTTTTTGCCCATCCGGACGAATATCTGGCCCCGACGGACGCCTTATGCGAATTATACGCTGATTGCCATCAACGTGGTCGTGTTTCTCCTCTCCTACGGTGGACCCTATCGGTATGTGATTGCGGGGGAGCTCACCGTTCTGCCGATCCGGCCGTGGGCGGCTCCCTGGCTGCTCCTGCCGGCCCAGTGGCAATACCATCAGTTTCTAACGTACGCCTTTCTGCACAACGGCATGCTGCACATCGTCGGGAACATGTTCTTCCTGTACCTGTTCGGGAACAATCTCAACGACAAGCTTGGCCATCTCTGGTATGTCGTCTTCTACCTGTTCGGCGCCGTCTTCAGCGGCGTCGGCCACACCCTGGTGAACCTGTCTTCGCACAATCCGACCCTGGGCGCCAGCGGGGCGGTCGCCGCGGTCACCGGGGCGTATCTGGTTCTGTACCCGCAGACATTGATCACCGTCCTCTACTGGTTCTTTTTCATCGGCACGGTGGAGATCCCGGCACTGTACTTCATCGGCATCAAGATGATCGTGATCGATAACATGATCGGCCGCGTGTCCCACGTCGCATACGATGCGCACCTGGCCGGATATGCCTACGGCATCCTCGTTACGCTGGCTCTCCTGGCCACCCGGCTCATTGGCACGAGCAACTTCGACTTGTGGGCGATGATCAAGCGATGGAATCGCCGGCGCCAGTACCGCGACGTCGTGGCCGAGGGGTACGATCCCTTCACGGGCCGGGGCGCCCGCAGAACCGTGGCGGCCCGCGAGGTCCCCCCATCGCCGGCGGAGAGCCAGAGGCAGGCAAAGGTGGACCAGATCCGCCATGAGATCAGCCGCTGGATCATGCAGCGGAACATGTCCGCCGCGGCCGATCTGTACCTGGAATTGATGCAGACGGATCCCGAGCAGGTCCTGCCGCGCCAGCATCTGCTCGACATCGCGAACCAGTTGGCCGGCAGCCGCCGTTCCGCGGAGGCGGCCCACGCCTATGAGCAGTTCCTGACACACTACGGCAACTACGAGCACGCCGAGCAGGTGGAACTCATGCTCGGAATCCTCTATTCACGATATCTGAACGATCCGCAGCAGGCGGTTGCACACCTGCAGAAGGCCGTCGGCCGACTTTCCGACCCTGGGCAACTCAAGATGTGTCGCGAGGAACTTGCCCGCCTGGGGGCCTGAAAGATCATTCGAGGATGACATCCACCTCCGCCGCGGAGGCATAGGGCTGGCCGCGGACCTCGCGGAGGGCGACCAGCTTGAGGAACCGGGTTTCGACCGCTTCCTCCAGGCGGATCGTCTTGAGGAGAGCGTCGTTGGGCCACTGACCCGACGCGAGCGGTTGCCCCCATTCCCGCCCGTCGGCGCTCGCATAGAGCTTGAAGTGTGCGACACGCCCATTGGTCATGTCCTGGCGGGGCAGATACCTCAACCCTCGCACGTGGACCGGCTTCTTCAGGTCCAGGATCAAGTAATGCGGCGGCTGGGCCATTGGTTCCCAGTTCGTATGCCAGATCGTCGACGGATTGCCGTCGATCGCCATGCTGGGATTGTGGCTGGGGTGATGGTTGTCCGCGGCGACGGTGGCGCCGAGCTTCTGCAGCGGGCTGGGCTCCTGGAACAGATCGCTCACTTGCCGGGTCGTCATGGTGAATCGTGGTACAAACCGATCGCTGTCCATGTAGGCCAGCAGGCTGCGGCGCATCTGCCGGGCGACCGGGCGTGTGTCCAGATCGCTCATCAGGTCGCAACTGCACGCGAGGAGCTTGCCCTTGCCCACGCGGGCTTCGAAGACCACCGCGAGCTTCCTGGCCGTCACCCAGTCGTCGATGACCTGCACGATCGGTTTGAGGTCGCGATGCTCGGTGAGAATGAACGGCGCGGCGCCGTGGATCAGCTCCCACCAGTGCCAATTCGAGTGATACTCCGTGGGGAACTGCGCGAGAGCCAGGTGGTTCGGGTCGCACAGGATGCCCAGCGTGTGCGGGGCCTGCCAGTTCGTCCAGACCGTGTTCCAGAAGATGCTCGAAAAGCCCATCTGGATCGGGTGTTTCTCGTCGTTCCTGATCGTCTGCGGCAGCGGCAGCAGCAGGATCTTGCCGCCGGCATTCAGACGCTCGATGGCTGTGTCGTCGAGTTCACGCGCGATCAGGATGTCGGAAGCGGGCTCGGCCGGTGCTTCCTTCGGGAAGACCCAGAGATCCCAATCGTTCACCGCGTCCGTGCCGGGGATGGTGACTTCGAGATTGAGCTTCCGTGCCTGCGAGATATCCAGCTTGGCCTGGATCTCGCCCAGCGTACTCGGTGTCCCAGTCTTGATGGTTTGCTTTGGCAGGCGGCCGCTGTCCACGACGTTCCCTGAGGAATCACGAAGAGTCCACGTAGGTTCTACGTCTTCCAGGTCCGACGGGCCGAAATGGGCCAGGTCGATACGGGCTCTGAGCGTGTCGCCGGATTCGAAGACCCGCCGTTCGAGCCGGGCCAACGGGACGATGGGTCCTGAGAAGCGGTGATACTCCCGCGGCGTGATGTACGGCTTGGAGTCCCAGAACGGATCCAGAACACCGACGAGGGCGGTACCTTGACCAGGGAAGTCATGCAGGTCCAGCAGCTCGAACCCGCCGAAGCCCGACGTCCGCAAGGCCGACTCGATCTCCTCCTTATACAGGAGAGCCTGCAGCTTGCCCGAGGCCATGAGAAAATCGTGGGCTTGATGCAGCATGCCGTTGCGGTCAAGCTGCTCACGGAAGATCTCGAAATTCCTGGCCTTGAGCAGTCCCGTGTATTTCTTCATCTCGTCGAAATCGGGATACACGCACCATTGGCCGATCTCGTGGCTGACCACCGGAGCGTCGTTGTGCTGCTTGATGAAGTCACTGTAGTCGGTCATGGTCTCGGCCGGCTTGGCGTTGACCCGGCTGTTCACTCCCTGACCCCACTGCTGAATACGCGGGGCCGGGACGACGTGGAAATCGTTCTCGGGAATCATGGGCCAGCCGGCCCCGCTGGTGTACAGACGCCGATTGTCCTGAGACCGGAAGTGTTGGATGAAGTCGCCCAGCCAGCGGTTCTGATTCCGGCCCGCCGGCTCGTTGCCATAGGACATCGCGATGAACGATGGGTGATTGCCGTACCGTCGGATCATGCGGTCGGCCTCTTCGTAGAGCCACTTGTCCACCGGGCGGCCGTCGCCGACGCTGCTGCCCTGGTTCGCCCAGCTCGAGCACTCGACGTAGTAGTAGAAACCCAGTTCATCGGCTGCGACGAACGCCGCCTCCGGCGGGCACCAGGAGTGGAAGCGGATGTGGTTCAGGCCGTGGGCCTTGCAGATGCGGACGATCCGCTTCCACGAGTCCACGTCGGTCGGCGGATGCCCGGTCAGCGGGAAGATGCAGCATTCGAGCGTGCCACGAAGGAAGATCGGCTTGCCGTTGAGGGTGATCCGCGTGCCTTGTGTCCCGACTTCACGCATGCCGAACGGTACATTCGCTTCGTCTGCGCAACGCTCCCCTTGCAGGCGGATGGTCATCTGGTAGATGGCGGGATGAAACTCCTCCCACAGGCGACAGTCGGGGCCCATGTTGTACGTGCATACGGCGTCACCGCCCTGAGCAGTCCACGAGACCGGAAGGGACAGGATTTGTCCCGCACCCTGCACGTGGATTGACAGGTTACCCCGGCCCGGCTGGCCCGTGGCGTTGCCCACGTGAATGGCGACCCTGGCGGTCTTGTCCTCCACATTCGGGTAGACGCGCACATCGTCGATCCAGACCGGGTCGGTGGCGCGCAGCTCGATCCGGCCCGCGAGGCCGTTCCAATTGCCCTGGGTGTGATCGGAGACGCTGTGCGAGTTGGCACCGACATCGATGATCATGCGGTTGTCCACGCGAACGGTCAGGCGGTGCGTCCCAGGCTTCAGATCGAGGCCGAGCTCGTGCACGTGCGCCGTGCCCAGGCTGTCCATGGAGCCGACGAACTGGCCATCGAGCCAAACGGTCGTCTTCCAGTGAGGCCGCTCCAGGAAGAGCACGACACGTTTGCCGCGCCAATCCTGTGGAATCTCGATCTGCCGCTGGTACCAGGCGGCGCCGGCATAGTAGCGGTCCGGCTGGAGCCAGAAGGGCATCTTGAAGCTCTCCGTCGTCTGGTACTGCTTGTAGTGGGGATCGTTGAACCAGACCGGGTTGATGTTGCCCACCCACGGCGTCTGCATGGACGGCGGGTCCCCATACCCCTGGGCGGTCAGCACGCCGGGCAGCGCGATCTTGTCCGAGAGATCTCGCTCGAACCACTTCTCCGTCTCCCCCTGGTCCTGGCGATCCAGTCGAACCGACCACGTTCCGCCCAAGTCGATTCGGCTCGCATGTGCGGCGATGGGAATCAGCAGCGATATCAGCAGCGACAGGGGGCACATCATACGTTTCATCGTTTGTGACTCCTTCCGAGGATGAGAACTGGTCAAGCAAACCACTCGGGTTCACGGTCTCACGATCGTCACGCCTTCCGGTGCCTGGATGCGGCTTTCGATTTGGCCATCGGCGCGTTTGTCGTGCCTGATCCTAATTGTTCCCGTGGGGGTTGGGAAGGTCCCCTCGACCCAATCCAAGTCGGCCAGGTGCGGCTCGATCCTCACCACGCGGCAGCCCGGCTCGATCACCTGGATGCCCAGGACGTGCTCCGAGAGCCACGCGGTGGGGCCCGAGGCCCAGCCGTGGCAGAGGCTGTGACGGAAGCCCTTGTAGCAGTAGTTGCCGAAGTCGCCGTGAATGTCCTTCTTGCCTTCGGGGACCAGTTCGTCGATTCGTCCGGCGTTCGCGGTCCACTCGAGGTCGAAATCCTCCCAGAACGTGGTCGCCCCCAGGTCCAGCATCGCACCCCAGTACTCCCGGATGCAGTCCAGGGCCCCTTGGTAGTCGCCCGCCATGGCGCGGGCCTGGAGCACATAGTATCCGTAGAAGGTGGACATCCGACGCGCACCGTCCACCGCCATGACCTCGCGGTTGAGCCGGGCCGGGTCGTCCAGTCCCGCCAGCGCGATCAAGGCTGCCGCCTGCTTGCTGCCCGCAGGGTCCGGCGTGTGCTTCCTGAGACTCTCGATCGTGGTCAGACATTTACCCCGCGTCGTCGGCTCGTCGAGGACCTCGCACAGTTCCGCTCCCGCCTGCAGAGTCATCGCGAGTAGCGAGTGCAAGCCCGCGTGGATGGCCGGCTTGTTCTCGCTGCTGGGCCAGTCCAGGAAGCGGTGGGCCGGCAGCGTCTCGCGGTTGTCCGGCCCCACGTGACGCGCCAGCAGCTCGAGCAGGCCCGTCAGATAGTTGCGTTGCTGCTGAAGGTAGTCCTTGTCGCCTGTGTACCGGTACCACGAATGATGGATCAGGACCCACCACATGGAGTAGGAGCTGATGCCGTTCATCCACTTGGGCAGCGGGGTCTCGTCGCGGATCAGGTCGAGGCTCCTGGGCACTATGTCGCTGGCCCCGAAGACGGCGCAAAGGCTCATCGTCTCGGGATGCATGTCGCCGATCCAAACGAGCCGGTCGCGCTTGATCCCATCCCAGAGATAATCCTGCATGTTCAGATGGACGGTGTACGCGCCGGTTTGCCAGATGCGGTTGAGCCGCTCATCGCTGCAGCGGAACGAGCCGAGATAGGGCAGGTCGCGATAGAGGAACACCGCCCGCACCATCTTGAGCTGCACGAAGCTGTCCGTGTCCTCCAGATCGACGCGCACGAATCGAAAGCCCGTGTTGCCGACCTCGGCGGTGCCCAGCCAGGGGACCAGGAGGCTCTGGTCGCGGACCGCGTGGTCGTTCGTGGCGTTCTTCTCGCCGCCGAGTTCGGCCATCGCCTCGCTGACCGATTCGCCGAACCGGACCCGCAGATGGACCGGCTGGTTACCCTTCGTGTGCCAGACCATGATTTGCACGCCGCCGTGCAGCTCTTTGCCGAAATCCAACAGGACGCCCGCTCTGCCGCTGCTGTCGTTTCGCAGGACGCAGGGATTCGAAGCGTCGAGAGTGACCTGCCCGCTGCGCCGGGTCAGCAGTGCCTGCGGGTTCTCGACGGTCTGGTCGTCGCTGTGCCACACGATGCGCGCGGGCAGAATGTACCGCCGGACCCGCGGGTCCGCCTCGGTACGAGCCGCCGTCTGCGGATCGTTCACCGGCAAAGGCAGCATCGCCTCGCCTGAAGACGCCCTCGCCACACTGGCCAAGACCAGCAACAGCGAAACCCTCGCTGCAACGGATTCCCTCAATCCCATAGCTGCCTCCATATGCTCAAGGTCAAGTCGTCCGCCCGACGATACATGGTCACAGACCGTACGGACAATTTGCCGGATTATACAAGGTCTGGGGGCCGGTGAATAGAAAAGCGGCTCCGGCACGCGCTGTGCCGAAGCCGCTTGACCCTACCTGTTTTCTGGCCTGCGTAAGTCGCTGACACGCACAGACCCTGACTCCAAACGACTACTGAGTCGGACGGCCAAAACCGAGATCATCGATGAACAGCGTTCCGGCGCCGCCCTTGGTCGGGGCAGCCTGGTTGCCCACGCCGATGGTCATCGACTTGACTGCATTGATCTTCACACCCGCTGCGGTGAAGTCGCTTAGCGGAATCGTCCAGTGCTGCCAGCCCGTTTTCGTCGTGGCCGCCGCATCCGGATTCTGCACGGTTGCGGACTTGCCGGAACTGTCCTTGAGCGTGACGTACAGGCCCTCGATCGAGTTGCCCGCCGGCTGGGCCGCACCGATCTCCGCAATCTGCCAGGCGCCGGTCACATTGCCGGTCATGGCGATGTTGGAGAACTCGGCGCCCGTCGAGATATTGGCGTCGTGGCTGCACAGGGCCAGACCGATCAGGACGGGACCCGTCATGTTGATCGTGACGGCGGTGCCCGGTTGTGTCCAGGTCTTGCCATCGGCGGAGACGGAACCACTGAAGTTGTTGCCGTTGCGCTCGATCTTGACCCAGTACGGGGGCGCCACGACGGTGGTGCTGTCGCTGTTCGCGGAGTCCTGGTTGGTGGCAGGCCGGCGCTGGAAGCTGGCGCCGTTGCCGCCGCTGCTGCCGCCGGGGGTGACCGCCATGAAGGCATGAAGCGAGCCGGGCTCGATGTTCTGGCGGATCATGACGCCACCC
>ENA-OSEO01002708-OSEO01002708.1-sediment-metagenome-genome-assembly--contig:-NODE-2708-length-23665-cov-4.746863_pt1 | contig 23665 bp, 24 predicted proteins | sample MGYA00237883_ERZ534232 | MGnify/ENA metagenome assembly ERZ534232
GCAGCTCTAACGCGTCTCCCATGGCGTCAGCCTCAAGTATCGCAAGATGTGAATCCGGCGAATTCGGGCATTCCTGTTTAACCAGGTCAATGATCCTGGAAAGCGCTCGTTTTTTTGTGCGCTGACTTTCGAACTGGTTGATTTGTCCATCTCGGAATAAAAGAATCGGTTTGATCTGAAGAACCGAACCCGCCAGCGCTTTGGCTGTACCAATGCGACCGCCTTTATGAAGATATTCAAGCGTATCAACATATAAATAGATATAGGAGCGGTTTGCATAATCTTCGATTTTTTCTGCAATTTCAGAAACAGAAAGACCTTGTTTTACCCAATCCACGGCGAGGCGAACAACAGTGCCAAAACCGGGCCCTATCAAACAAGTGTCAATAACAGTAATGTCTGCATCTTGAAAATCTTGCGCTGCAACAATTGCGCTTCGATATGTGCCGCTGACCTTTGCGGAAGGGGCAAGGACCAAAGCGGAATCGCCGTTTTTGATGATCTCTTCATAAATTGGGGTATAAAGAGCAGGGGGAGGCGCAGCAGTTTTTGGAAGTGTGGCTGATTTCTTAAGCTTATCCAGAAACACTTCTGTGGTTATTTCGTTATCGTCACGATATGATTTATCATCAAAAACAATGATCTGGGGGAAATAATATATGCCCAATTTCCTGGCTTCATCTACTGTTATCGTGGACGTAGTATCTGAAAGAATCTTTATCATTTTATTTTCCTTATTAAAAAGGGAACAAGTGACTAGTCATGAACTAATGGAGATCCACAATTTGGGCAAACAGATTCTGTTTTGTGGACTACATAGCCGCATTTTGCACAGGTAAAGGGCTGAATATCACCCAGGGGAGCACCGCAAGCAATACAGGTCGGTTCACCAGAGGGATTGGGTGTATTGCAGTAGTCGCAAATGTAGCGGTTCAATCTGTCCGATAATTGATAACCGGTTCCAAGAGCTCTTGCTGTTGAATCGATCACATCCCAGACATTATCGGTTAATTGAACATATTCAACATCCTGTGCGATGTCATCCAATCTGTTTAATAATGACAATGGATTTCGTATGGCAGCAATGGCAGAAACTCCCAGGCTGGCTGCAATTCCCAACCAGGCTTGTTTCCCTATCTCGATTGCTACACCATCTTCAACATTCTGAAGAGATACACTAAGCGCCGTTGTTCCACCTGATTGCGAGAACTGAGATGTAGCAATTTGAACCAGGATTGTGTCTCCTGTTTTGTATTGCTGAACTCGTAAATTCCCTCTTGAAAATTCTGATACAAGGGCTTGGGCAATATCGCTATTTCGTAGATTTCCATGATAAATTCGTTGTGGCATATATGAATTATAATCAGATTTATTAAATAATGAAATTTTGGAGCACAATGAATTTTCGATTATTCAAATGGACGAGCCTGATCCTCCTTTTTTCTATATTTTTGTTATTAATGTTTACGTTATCCGGAACAAAAAGTGTCAACGCGCAGCAACCAACAGGGTCAATTCCAACGGTAACGGGAACACCCACAGGACCCTTGGCCTCTGTGATCGCTTATAAAGCAGAGAGTGACGGGATCAATATCCGTTCCGGACCGGGCACAAATTACGATGTAATTGGAAAAATGTGGATTGATTTGGATCTACCAGTTATCGGCCGATCGCCAGGCGGTGACTGGCTTTTAATAAAAGATCCAAGCCTTCCGGATGGAAAGGGTTGGGTATTTTCATTCAATGTGGATGTGACTGCCGGTGAAATTCCTGTTGCGGAAGTGCCGCCTACACCCATGCCGGCCGCTACAGCGGAAATTGATCCAACGTTAGCCGCTCAATTCATTACCACGCCGTTGGCTACCAAGCTGCCAACTTATACGCCGTCCGCACCATTAACGATCCCAACCTTTGAGACGTTTGACAGTCAATCTTTTGCCGGCATTCCAATTGGATTAATTATCTTCGTTCTGCTAGGTCTGGGACTTCTATTGATCCTCTTTTCATTCTTTACAACAAGATAAGATCAATCTTCCTTTCTATTCTTTTCAACGATCTTGTCAATAATAAATAGAAAAAAGAAAATAAGAACAATTGGAATCAATCCACCAATAATACAAAGAAGCCCGGTAAGAACTGCGCCTTTTCCGTAAAATAGATAGATCAAACCAAGTCCAACCACGATCAATACAATCAGGAAACCAAGAAATAGTCGAACAGTGGTTGATTTGGAATAAGCTCTTAAGTCACGAATCTTGAATTCTGGTATGGTAATCTCCGTTGTAAAAGGATTTCCTTATGACTATTTTACTTGAAAGCCAGGAAAGTTCGTCGCCAATTATCACAAGGGCGGTATCGAGTGCGTTAATGGATAAGCCGTTCAATGTATATCAATTTTCCGGATTTCAAAAAGCTGCGTTAAAACTACTTGGTTATTTTCCAAGCAGCGTGGCAGAATGGGTTATTCCGAGAATCAATCAGTCCAATGCTTTAAGTCAAAATGATATTGCGAACCTGTCAACAAGCGACCTTGTTAATGCCAGGATCGCGGATTATAAAGATTGCGATGGCAAATATCCGGCTATCACCCTGGGGGTCGGAATGGGAGGCACCACAGCCCACCTGGCATTATCGTTGGGTGGTCCGTTCCTGCCACAAGCATTCGTTTTGACAATGAAAAACGGAACAATGACAGGCGATGTAAACGCCTATAACCAAATATCCATACCGATCGCAAAACAAATCACAAAGAACAACAAAGAATTAATGACCATCCAACATTACGATCCGGTTCATGATGGATGGCTGGTAAAACGGGTAAATCATCTTCGTTTGAAGCTTATTGACCTGCCTGAAGAATATAAGACTTTTATTCGACAAAAGCTGCAGACGAACGGTACGGTTGTATATCTTGAAGGACGTGCAAAATGGAAAAGATTCAGGACGGGGGACAGAAATGTCTTTCAAGTTGGCGGATGGGGTGATATCAGCGCAAACGAGTTTATTTTTGGCAGTGAACGGTTGGATACTTTTTCAAAAAAGGAAAAGCTGAATTACTACCACTGGTTTTTAGATGACTTTCCACTTGAAGAAGGACCGGAATCAGAATGGGGATCCGAGTCGGGGCTTGGCGAGGCACTGGAAGAGTTTTGTAGCGAAGAAGGGTATCAGTTTGTTCGCATTGCCTATGAGGATCCAAATGATTTTTCAAGGCTGGCATACAAAGCCAAAAAAGCTACATTGGAAAAAGCAGGTATCAACCCAGAAGGTGTGGTTGTGGAAATGTTCTCTCAGTTTGACACACAAATCGTAGATCAATATAGTTTACTTCCATTATGGCTGATCTTTAATACGAAAGATTCTCTGGGATTTTTAGGATCAATGGCAAAAGAATTCCCGGAAAGCTGTCCTGTGTTCTTTTCCGGTTTGGCAACTTTTTCACTGACACCTGATCTGGTTTCGTGGAATGAATGGCAGGACGTTATAAAAGATCACGACGTGATCAATATAGGGGCCAGAGAATCCCATTTTCCGGCTGACACGCTTGCTTTACTGGAGTGGAAAAAGCCATTGGAAAAATGGGCCAAAGAAAACACAAGACTAAATCTCCAAAAAATTTCGGGAGAAGAATTAAAACAATTAGCCGACTCGAATTAACAAAATCGCTAATTTATTCGTTACGAAGACGCATGCTTGTATGTTAAAATTCGAGTATGGAAACAAAGACAATTGCCAAGAACAGAAAAGCGGAATTTGAATATTTCCTTTTGGAACATTTTGAAGCCGGCATATCCTTGCAGGGAAGTGAAATAAAATCCATACGTGCAGGACAGGTCAGTTTACAGGAATCTTATATCCAGGTGACTGAAAGAGAAGCCTGGTTGGTTAATGCACATATTGCCATATATAATCCTGCCAGTTATACGAATCATGATCCTAAGAGACAAAGACAGTTATTGTTAAATAAAAAAGAAATCAGAAAGATGTGGGATGCGGTCAGGCAGAAAGGTGTTACGATTGTGCCCGTGCGCATGTACCTGAAGGATGGCAGGGCAAAATTGGATATCGCCGTAGCCAAAGGAAAGAAGCTTTACGATAAACGAGATGACATGGCCAAAAAAGATTCGGCCAGAGATATTGCAAGAGCACTAAAAGGGAATGATTAAATTACCTAAGGATTATTATGGTAAACATTGGAAAAAATCCATTAACAATAATTGACATTGTAAGCGTTGCAAGAAAATGGGAGAAGGTTACTCTGAGTAATGAGGCCATTGATCTTATCAATTGTTCCCATTCTCGATTGACAGAATTATTAAAAGCCGAAACACCGGTTTATGGAATTAATACAGGGTTTGGAATTTTTTCTGATAAGAAAATAAAGATCGATGAATCAAATTTATTAAGCAGAAATTTGATCCTAAGTCATGCGGTTGGAACAGGTCCTGTATTACCGGTCGAAATTACACGAGCAGCAATGCTTGTACGTGCGAACACTTTAGCAAAAGGTTTTTCGGGGATCAGGCTGGAAGTCATTGAGACCCTGATTGAGATGCTTAACAAGGGCGTCACGCCCGTTGTTCCAAGTCAGGGGTCTTTAGGGTCTTCCGGTGATTTATGCCCGCTATCACACATGGCGCTTGTCTTGACCACAGACGAAAAAGACCTTGAATCAGAATCTGGTTTCGCCGAGTTTGAAGGAAAAGTATACACTGGCAAAGAAGCAATGGAAAAAGCCGGGATAAAAAGGATCGTCCTTGGGCCAAAAGAGGGCCTGGCAATAAACAACGGCGCGACTTTTTCAGCAGCCATTGGAGCGATCTCAGTATTTGATTCTAATTACCTGGTTGAACTGGCGGACAGATCCATTGCCATGACGCTCGAGGTATTATTAGGATGTTCAGGCGCATTCGATGAACGTATTCATATGGCACGCGGACAGGTTGGTCAAATAAAGTCGGCTAAAAAGATCAGAGAAAGTTTTAGCGGCAGTTCACTGATTGACTCAACCGATAGTATTCAGGATGCCTATTCATTGCGATGTGCGCCTCAAATTCATGGTAGTGTGAGAGACACGGTTGAATACGTCGAAAAGATCATAGAGCGGGAAATAAACGCTGCCACCGACAATCCATTGATATTTGAACCGGGTATCGCAATTTCGGGTGGTAATTTCCATGGTGAACCAGTCGGGCTTGCAATGGATTTCTTGTCCATCGCATTGTGCGAGTTGGGCGCCATTTCTGAAAGAAGAATTTTCAGAATGACGGATGGCAAATTGAACAGCGGACTTCCCCCCATGTTGGTTGATTCAGTTGATGAGGCAGGATTAAATTCCGGCATGATGATGCTTCAATATACCGCCGCTTCTTTGGTATTGGAAAATCAAACACTTGCAACGCCAGATTCCGTTCACTCACTTCCGACTTCGGCTGAACAGGAAGATCATAATGCCAATGCGATGACTGCTGCAAGGCATACAGATATGATCATTGACAATTTACAACAAATTATCGGTATTGAAATTTATATGGCTGCCCGTGGATTGGATCTACGAAAAAGAATTCAGCCAGGCAAAACAGGTTTAAGTACACAAAAGCTTTATGAGACGATTAGAAGTAAAGTACCTTATACAGCTGGAGATACTTATTGGGGACCCGAGATCGAGCTTACGAAAGAAATGATTAAGAACCAGGAACTGTAGTTCACAGTCGAAATCATTGAAGAGGAATAGAGATAATGATCAGCAGAAGAAATTTTTTAAAGATTGGTGCCGCGGGGATGGGCGCCTTGCTATTGTCAAAAACGAAACTGGCTTCAGCGTATTTACCAGAATTTCCGAATGGTGAGAATTTAGGCAGGCTGTTTGCCACAACAAACATCATGTCGCGACCTGATATTGACAGCACTGTTGTCAACACTTTGTATTCAGACAATGTAGTAAATATTTACAGAGAAGTTCTAGGTACCGCCGACACAAGATTATTCAGGGCAAAAACCTGGTATGAAACCGATGGCGGATACATTTACGCGCCAGATGCTCAACCGGTGAAGAATATTCTCAATCAACCTTTGGAGACGCTGCCAAATTATGGAGTCCAAAACGGATTTTGGGCCGAAGTGACAGTGCCTTACGTTGATCTTGAGTTGGAGGGAGATGCACCTAAATCTCCATTATTGCAAGAATTGATGGAAACAGGACAAACACCCCGTTTCTATTTCAGTCAGGTATTATGGATTGACGGAATCAGAACCGGAGATGACGGGAATCAACAGTATCACGTCATTGAAAAACACGGAACTTATGGTGATCGATTCTGGGCGGATGCCCGAGCATTTAAACCTGTATTACCTGAAGATCTAACACCGATAAATCCAACTGCCGAAAACAAATCGATTGTTGTGGACGTATCGCACCAGACCTTGTCTTGTTATGAAGGTACCAGAGAGGTACTCTACGCAACGGTATCCACAGGGGCACAATATTTCAATACTGGCGCAGCATCTGGCGATGAATGGGCCACTCCAATCGGAGATTACTTCGCTGTGAATAGAAAGTTCATCTCACTGCACATGGGCGGCGGGAACAACAAGGCTTCAGGATATGAAGACTTTGCTGTTTCCTATACTTCCATATTTGCAACAGGCGGAGTTTCCTTCCATTCCACGTACTGGCATAATGCCTGGGGTTCGCCAATGTCTCACGGATGTGTCAATATGAAACCTGACGATGCCAAATTTGTTTACCGTTGGACAATGCCTGATGCTCCATACGAAGATGGCAAAATCGAGCAGGACGGCTACTCCGGAACTGCTGTTCGTGTAATCGAGTATTTATAGAAAGTAATAATGCCTTCGCTGACCTATTATTACAGTCAAAATGATCAAAATCGATTAAGTACATCAGATATGCTGCGCTCACACTGTGAGGCGCATGATCTGATTTTTATAGATATTTGTATTGAAGACCAGCCTGAAATTAACGAAAAATATGAAGGCAAAACTCCTGCAGTCTGTATCGGCCCATACGTTTTATACAATCCGTTCACAGAAACCGATTTGAATGTTGCCACAAAATCGGCCTTATTGAGACACGAACGACTGATTGAAGAGGGTGACAAAAAATATCAGGAACGTTTGAAAAACGGATTATCCATTACGTGGCTGGATAGGTTCTCATATTTCTTTTCAAAGTATTACGTTTTGATCATTTCACTTTTATTATCACTTTTCATTGCCATTCCTTTTCTTGCACCTGTATTGGAAAAGGAGAACCATCCTGGCGCAGCAAATGTGATCTATAAGGCATATCGTATAATTTGTCATCAACTTGCTTTCAGATCTTTCTACTTATACGGAGAGCAACCATTTTATCCAAGGGAATTGGCCCACCTGGATGGTTATCTGACCTATGAGGATATTACCGGCAGCGATGTGATCGACCTTGAATACGCACGTATCTTCTTCGGGGATGAGATCTATGGATTCAAAGTCGCCATTTGTCAACGTGATGTAGCCATATATGGATCAATGGCATTATTTGGATTGATATTCCAGTTAAGTGGAAAAAGAATAAAACAGTTGAAATGGTATTGGTGGTTTGTTTTTGCTTTGATACCAATTGGTATTGATGGCGTTTCACAAATTCCAAGCCTGTCCACCGGGTGGCCGGCATGGATGCCGATTCGTGAGAGCACTCCTTTTTTGCGGATCCTGACAGGAATTCTGTTTGGTGGCTTTACAGGCTGGTATATGTTCCCGCTAATGGAAGAAAGCATGAAGGAAACCAGAATAACGCTTCACCGGAAATTTAAAATCATAGATAAAATCAAAAAAGAAAGAAAACCAATCGCTCATGCAACGAATCAATAAAAATGGCCTGGAAGTCCTGAAGTTTGAGAACGAAGGGTTTAATGGATTCATCCACGGCATTTTCACCAGAAAAGGCGGTGTAAGCGAAGGTCAATGGACCTCTCTAAATCAGGGAAGTACTGTTGGTGATATTCGTGAGAATGTCATGGAAAATCGAAAGCGGGCTTTTGATTTCTTTGATCGAGATTTGAGATCATTGTTTGATGTATGGCAGGTACATGGGAACGAAATTGTTTGTGCCGAAAATCCAAGGAAACCGGACGAGCCTCATATCAAAGCAGATGCGATTTTTACCGACAATCCTGATTTGACCCTTTTTATGAGATTCGCGGACTGCGTTCCCATTATTGTTTGTGATCCAACAAAAGGTGTTGCGGGAATCATTCATGCAGGATGGAAAGGGACTGTCAACGATATTGTTGGAGATGCTATCAAAATGATTGTGAAGGTATATGGTGTTGACCCGAAGAATTTGATTGCCGGCATCGGTCCATCCATCGGGCCGGATCATTACATTGTTGGCAACGAAGTCATTCAACAGGCAAAAGAAAACTTTGGCAGCAATGCAAAAGATTTTTTGATCGAGAAAGACGGGACTACATCCCTTGATATGTGGGCAGCCAATGAATATTTACTTCGACAACAGGGTGTGACAGAAATTGAGCGCGCTAATATCTGTACTGCCTGTAACCTTGTTGATTGGTACAGCCACCGAAAAGAAAATGGAAAAACCGGAAGGTTTGGCGCGTTAATCGCCATAAAAAAGGATCACAAATGACAGCGACTATCGCTGAGCGTTATGCTACTGTAAAGAATAATATTCAGACGGCTTGTTCAAAGGCCGGTCGTGAAGAAGAAGAGGTGACATTAATTGTTGTCACCAAAGGATTTGGAGCAGCAAGTATTATTGATGCGGTTGAAGCAGGTGCAACTGTATTGGGGGAGAACTATCCTGAAGAAACGATTAGAAAGATCAATGAAATAGAAGAACAAAAGCCTGATATTGTACCAAATTGGCACATGATCGGTCATTTGCAAAGCCGCAAGATAAAACTAATGGATCCATATTTCTCACTGATTCATTCCATCGACAGTGTTGAATTGGCTGAAAAAATCAATCGTTTCTACCTTAAGCTTGAAAAACCAATTGATGTTTTAGTGGAGATCAATGTTGCCGGAGAGGCGTCGAAGTATGGTTTTGATGTGTCCACTTCGAAAAAGCAAGATGATTTTTTGGGGATTTTTGAAAGTTTGCTTTCGCTACCACAATTAAGAATCAATGGGTTTATGACCATGCCGCCGTATGCAGTGAGGGAAGGGCAGAATAAAGAGATCTATAATTTCTGCCACGAATTCCAAACCAGAATCAAAGAATCTTATAATTTGGAAAAATTTACACAACTATCCATGGGCACCAGCGCGGACTATCAGGATGCGATAGAATGTGGTGCTACAATGGTTCGAGTAGGTGAAGCAATCATGGGTGAACGCATTTACCCTGCCTAGTATAATTAACTTTATTGGAGAATAAAATGATCACTGTAATTCGGATGATTTTTCAAATACTAACTTTTATCATAATCGCGGACGCAATTGTTTCGTTTGTATTACCCCCTTACCATACCATAAGGACTATTTTGGACAGAATAGTTGATCCAATGCTGAATCCAATCCGAAAAATTATGCCAACATTTGGTGGTATGGATTTCAGTCCAATCGTATTGATCTTATTGATAAATCTGGTCGAGTATTTGGTGATCAGCCTGTTATGAAAATAGGGTTATGAAAGACAAGAACGGATGTGTAATAAGGGTAAAAATAACTCCGAGAAGCCCCAAGAATGAGATAAGCGGCGTTCTTGATGACGGGACCATAAAAATAAAACTGACGGCTCCTCCGGTTGATGGAAAAGCGAATCAGTCACTCATAAAATTCCTGACGGATTATTTTGAAATTAATTCAAAGTCGATCGCTATTATTTCAGGCCAGACAAGCCATACAAAACTGATTTCAATTGATGGACTTTCACTTGAAGTTATAATGTCACAAATCAAGCAATAAAATCAGCCGGCATATAAGATTCGTCCACAGGATGGGCAGTTCGTAATTCGAGAGGGCGATTTGGCGCTTTGACATTCAGCGGGGGTTAACGTTGAGCCACAGGCAGTACAGCAGCCATCTTCAACAGATGCAAGGGCAATTCCTTTTTTTGATTTCTTTAGATCGTCATAAGTTTTTATTAAATCAGTAGAGATTTGAGATACAACTGCCTTTCGTTCGTTTTCAAGTTTAACAAATTCAGAATTCATCTCATTTTCTTCAACCGAAAACGCGGAATATACCTTGGATAGTTTCGCATCCAGATTTTCGATTTCGGCTAACAGGTCATTCTTGTCTTTTTCAACCAGATCAAGTTCGTCAAGTTTCTGTAATTGGGCATCTTCAAGGTTTGTTATTGTTTGCTTAAGGGATTGAATTTCCAATTGAAGGTCTTGCAGTTCTTTTGGGTTCTTTATCGTACCGCCATATAACGAGGATTCAGACTGTTCGATCTTTAATCTTTTGGTACTTACCTTGTCATCCAGGTCGGAGTACATTTTTTTATGTGTTGTCAACGACTTGTTTATCTCTTCCAGCTTGTTTTCCAATAATTTGCGTGCGGAATTATCATTTCGAATGGCCAATATTTCTTTTTGCCTTTTATCAAGGACGTCAATACGTAAGTCGATTTTCTGCAATTGGAAAAGATGGAATATTGAATTTGCCACAAGTCCCTCTTTTTTTGAGTAATTATACGTTATTATGAAAAACCGTTTGAAAACCGAGGTTGATTAAGAGAATTGTTCAAACCATTTCATCCCAAATACGAACACAACTTTTTCCAGCTTTTTTGGCAGCATAGAGTGACTGATCTGCATAATCAAGAACCTTATTGATATCCTTCCCGTGATAAGGATGTATAGCTGCGCCGATTGAGACTGTAACCTGAATGCTCTTATTTGTGGGTAATGGAATGGAGAGATTTGATATTTTGCGGCAAATGCTATTTGCACGTTCCTTTATTGATGAAAGCGTGACTCCTGAAAGAACGATCAGGAATTCTTCACCGCCGAACCTGCAGACAATATCTTCTGTTCGAACCCAGGTTTGAAGATTGTTGCCGATCATACTTAATACCTGATCTCCTGCAATATGCCCATAGGTGTCATTTACTTCTTTGAACTGATCAATATCCAGCATGATCAATCCGATAGATTTTTTGTCGCGATTGCTTCTTGAAGATTCCCGTAAAAGGAGTTCGTTTAAATAATGACGATTAAAACAACCCGTCAAGGGATCATGGATTGCCTGTTCGCGCAATTGTTCTTGCAGAGCATTTATTTCAGTAATTTGTTCCTGGAGACGTTCATTTGCCTGTTGAATGTCCGTAACGTCATGGAAAATGGTAACTTTTCCAACAGCCTCTTGCTTGTTATTTGTTAAAGGAGTCACAGCAATATTGAAGAATTGTCGTTCTTCACCTATTCTCAACGAGATAGGATATCTATCCTCATCATTAATACTCGGTGACTGTTGGTTTGATTCATCCCAAAGCGAGATCGTATCGTAAACATTATGACCAATAATGCCTGATGGAGAACCGTGATACTTATAAAATAGACGAATTGCTGCAGGGTTGTAATCGATAATTCGATTATTTGTATCCAAGACGACAACCCCATCTCCAATTTTTTCCAAAACGATATTACGTGCAATTGGGGCTATATCTAAAAAATGTTCGTGGAAGAGACCCCAGGTAAGCACCAGTCCGGTCATTGAAAAAACAATACTTGTTGGACCATATGGTTTTAATGGATTAATTTGTAGGATATCCAACAGATTTGAAATCAATGGAAGCATCATACCAACGATCAATGTGATTATCTGTCTTTTCGAAGATGCTTTACCTACAAAATAGAACAACATAATTAATGGAATCAGTAAAACGATGTATCCATATGCTGTTTCAATATAAAACCAAGGACCTCGTTCAATGGATAAATAAGATACATCAATGCCAATGGATCTCAACGAAATATTCGTCCGCAAAAGATGATGCAAATCATTTGTCCACATCAAGATCGTGGTAAGGATTGGAAGAATCAATACACTATAAATCCATTTGTTGTTCAAGGCATTTTTTTGGCCTGTGTAAGTTAATACCAAAAATAACCATATGACAGGAGCGTAATCAGGGCCTATTTGAGAAATGTTGAAAAAAATTATTTTGTGTGGCAAACCTTCGCAAAGCAGGACCATTGCATATCCAAGAGCCCAGATGGAAAAAATGCTTATAAGAATAATAAAATATACCGCGCCGGTTGAATTTCGACGGCGAAATAATACGTATAGAACTATGAATATCATGACAGCCGCTGAAATGAGGGAGGGTATCGCATAAATTGTAAAATGCATATCAGGGATCCTTTCAATCAAACGGCAACAATAAGGTCAACTTGTTTCTATTTTTCACAGTCCTTCCAGAAATTTTGCAATAATGACGCAGAAACGACAATTTCAATAAATAATCTGTTGGAATTAATCAAATATTAATCTAATCATATTTTTAAAAGTTACAAAAAATAGATGATCATTGATTTTTATGAGCGGTTTCAGATTCGGGTGCCCCTTTTAATACAGATAGGGCGTGTGGCAAAACCGATGCCACGATCGAAAAACTCTCCACGGCTCCCTTTGGACTGCCGGGTAAATTGATGATCAAGGCATTCTTACAGATCCCGGCTTCAGCTCTGGAAAGGATTGCGTTTGGATTCTTCGTCGAGGATTCAAGACGAATTTTTTCGACAAGACCGGGTGTTCTTTTTTCAATGACAGCCAGTGTTGCCTCAGGTGTAACATCACGAGGGGAAAAACCGGTACCTCCGGTTGTAAGGATGAGGTTTACTTTTCCGGATTGTGATTGGGCTAAAAGAAATTGCTGAATCGCTGAAAAGTCATCTGGAAGAACTGAGTAGGATACCAGATTCCAGCCCAGTTGGTGAATGGCTTCACACAAGGCAGGGCCTGACAGGTCATCGCGCTCACCGCGAGAAGACCTGTCAGATATGGTTAAGACTGTCACGTCAATGGTCAAAACTTAATCCTCTTCAGATGAAAAAACTTTCCAATTCCCATGAATTCCATCGGGCGTAACGCCGAAAAAGTAGCGATAGTCAGAATCGGTTTTTAAAATGAAATCGAAATGTGGAATTTTTCCCTGTGTATATTGTTTGACAAGGCCGTAATTGTCACGCCATTGGATATCTGAATTTATGACATTTTTTGAAATGTCATCATAACGGGTAATGGCATAATGCCAAAGACGTCGAGCAGAGGCCTGGGTAACATTTTTTACTATGTTTCCATTGCGTAAATCACGCATGGTATAAAAATTCTTCCCACCACGAACAACCGATTCAATAACTTCTACGCCAGTTCTAGGGTCGTCGTTCTCCGGTTTGGTGATTACAGGCAAGATAGGCTTGTTTTCAGTGATTGATAACGGAGCGGCTTCGAGAATGGGCGTTTTGGCTATTTCAAATGACAAATTAGACCGATTTACAAGGGTCACAATTTCATCACGGACGGCGACGTTGGTTTCATTCTCATCGCGTACATAGATTTTGTAATCATCAAGAGCGTATGGAGTTTCATCCCCTCTTGGTACCAAAATACGAATGATCGATTTCCCTTTATATTTGTGAATATCTATGGTCGGTTTCAAAGGGGGACTGAGACGGTTTTGAATCTCTTTTTCAAGCTGCTTAACGGACTGTTCCGGATTACTGACACCGACAGGGTCTTTGTGAATATCAGAGGAAAGACCGATGAATAACGTGCCGCCATTGGTATTTGCAAACGCGCAGATATCAGACAAAACGGCATACATTTTTCCGGCTCGGACTGTAAGCGACTCGTGAAAGTCCTGAATAATATTGGAACCTTCATCCCTGGCGGTCTGAATGAAATCAAAAACGGGTTCTTCCTTTACACGGTGAGGCCTTGTTCGCGAAAAATCGTTTGAAAGAAATAGCTCAAGAAGAGCTTCAAAAGTTGGCTCAGGAAGTAATACATCTGTTACGCGATCTCCGACCCCAAGATTCTTTTTTCTTGTGGGATCGGTGTTTAACCTATGGCTATCGGACCCCTGTATACAATGCATACGGCGAGGATATTCTGGTTTTGTCCCATTGAAAAAAGCCGCAGTTGTGCGGGAGCCCTTGACTTCAAGATCGGTCACTTCAAGCGCGTGAAGATTTTTGTCTTGTGTATAGGCAATCCGGGTTTGTCCGCCAAAGTTCATGCCACGCATGGCTACGCCATTGGTTGAATTGGCATGTGCCGCGATGACAATGCCTCCAGCTTCATTGATAAGCTGGTAAGCACGAATGACGTCAATTGAAGAGCCGATGGCAGGATCGCCTTTATCAAGTTGATTGACAGGGATGCTTAGGTCCAGCAAAAGGTGTTCGATCTCACGAGGGCTCTTGTCTGGAGAAAAGATACCTATGATATGAAAACCAAAAGTTGCGGTGAATTCGATTCCTGGAAGCAGAAGTATCTTCTTTAACAAGCGACGGTATTCTGAAAGACGGGTACGTTCTTCAGGTAGTATGCGGTTTAATTTCTCAAGCAGTTCGAGCTGTTCAAGTTCATCGCGGAATTTTTGATATCCTGAGACCGTATTGTGGTCGGTAAACGATATGATATCCAGACCTTTGCTTTCTGCTTTCAGAAGGATATCCAGAGTAGTGACTTCCGGTGTTTGATAATCAATGGATGCAGGTGTATGGATGTGGACATCCATTGTATAAAACTGCCGGCCTTTTTTCATTGATCGTTGATGGCTGTTTTTCATTTAGTACCTCAAGAATATAACAAATAACAACAAAATGAAATTATTTTCTATTTCTTTTCATTGTAACATTTAATTTGATTTGAATTGTCTGAAATGGAAAGGATTAAATAACAGCGCCCCCTGTGAGATTCGAACTCACAACCAACAGCTTAGAAGGCTGGTGCTCTGTCCATTGAGCTAAGGGGGCAAAGGGTTTATATAGCAGGACGTATGCCTTTATAAACTTTAAAACCTGATAACGTCCTCAGAATTGTATCTGCAGATTTCCCAATTTTATCAGATAACTCGAGCGGCGTCATGGGATGATTTCCATTACTCAGGAATACTCTGAAAATGGCATCGATCATAGCCGTGTTTTCAGTAAGGAAACCGGGTTCCTTTACACAATGATTCATAAGTGTTGTTTGAATTCCATCTACCTGCCGAACTTCCGCAGTGGTAGGATCAACCCAGTCAATAAGAACGTCATCCGATTGATCTTGAAATTGGGCTTGATGCTCCGGGCAAAGGCAACTGAAAAGAAAGACGTGCCAGTTATTGTCGTGTTCTTTCCACCAATCGAAGTCAATGTGATAAGGCGTCTCAATGGTTGGTTTGATCAAACTAAAGGGTTTAGGGTCTGTCATTTGTTTTCTCGCATTAACTCTCAACCAATCTGAAGTACAAGTCACCAAGATGCGAAGCCCAAGGTTGAGAAAATAGAACTTTAATGACGACACTTGGCGGGCAACGACGGATCAGATTCACCGCTGCATAAATCTCTTGAGCGTGGATTTGGCCTTGAGGATTCAGTTTGACAAGTTCGTGCATCATATACTGAATGGTTTTCTCAATGGGCTGTCGTGACCTTGAATCCCAGAGTTTTTCAATTGCTTCAACGTCTGGTACCACAAGAGCCATACGGTCATCAAAGGAACTTGTGACAACCTGTTTCAACAATGCAAATACGATTCCTCCATCAGCGCCAACCAGAACGGTACGTATCCATTCTTTGGTGCTGCGTTGTTTGTCGGCCTTAATGAGAACCTGACCTTCTTTTGTCCCTTTAGAGACGTGAATAAGGCTGCCGGGGATGAATCCTTCTTTTTGATACCAATCACTCAAACCAAAGATGTACCTTGATGGTCGCACAACCCAGCCTGGTAAGATGGTCTGGGTGTGTCCATCAAGGAAATCAAATTTTACACGGGGTGTTTCGTAAGCCGTCGGAAACAGCTTTTTCATTTTCGGCGTGAGAGGAAGTGTACCGGCTTTCCAGTGGGGGTAGGTGAGGATAATGGTGGTTTCTTCCACATCGTCATCACAGTCGCAATCTTCTTCCAACTCGTCGCACAATTCAACGCCCAATGTTCTATATTGTTCAAGTTCCTCAGGTATTTCAACAGGTTCTTGATTATAAACAAGCGTAACAGGAGTAGATTGAACCTCTTCTGGTTCAAGACGATTCAGGAACCAAAGTATCTGTCCGGCAGGGCCAACTTCATCAAAACGTGTATCTTCCTGCAGAGCAAGATTCATTGAGAATTCTGTCAGATTGGAATTAACGTCTGTCGGTAACTCAATTTGTGCGATCAATTCCTGTGTGGTTAATGGTCCACCTTCAGACATTTCGAGGACTGCCTCGCAAAGGTTAAGGTGGCCGACACCAACGTCCACTAACAAGGCTCTGGGGAAAAAGCTTCCGGCGATACAAACAAGGTCTTCGTTATCGGATAAAATCGAATCAAGTTTCTTAATAAATATATCCTGATACTCATTAAGAACAAAGTTCTCGTCGAGGTACTCGTTGTCAGTATTATCAAGCGGGTTATTTAGAATATGTTCCTGGAGGTTTGAAGCAAAGGAGGATTGGTTTCCCTCGGCAAACTCAACTGTGATCACTTCAAGATCAGGAAAATCGGGATTGTTTCCTTTACGGGCATCCAGCACTTTTCCTTTTTGCCAATCTCGCGAAGGAAAGACAAGGAGCTGTCCCTTTTTATGTTGATCTTTTGGAAGATAGATATCACCACCAGAAAGACGTTCTTTTTGAAGCTGTTCTTTCTGATCTTCAATGATCTGATGGATCAAAATCTTGGTTAATTCTAAGTTGCTTAAAGGGATCTGAGTTTCGAGTAGATGGTTATAAAGTGAATCAAGGTCTTTTTCAGTTACCTGATAATCAGTCCAAAATGAGTCGTTAATTGTCATTCCAATTTCCATGTAGTTTTTTCAAAAGCGTCATTATTATACCTTAGGATTAATATCAAGGATATTCCGAATTTACCCAATCCAGAGGATTCACTTGAACTCCATTAACCCAAATTTCCCAATGCAAGTGTGCGCCTGCTCCGGCGTATTCATTTGAGCGATCCACCCTGCCAGTGTTGCCAACTTTGCCGATCTGTTGTCCTTTCTGAACAACATCACCTACTTTGATACTAATTTCACTTTGGTGAAAGTAGGCAGAGTAAACACCAAGACCGTGGTCAATGATGGTTGTATTTCCTCTTACGTCCAGAAGACCGGCAAAAACCACCTTGCCGTTTGCAGAGGAAACAATTGGAAGTCCCACACCGCCGCCAAAATCAACACCGGAGTGAAACGTAACTGTTGGATCATCATTATATGTGCGCCGGCTGCCAAAATAGGAGGTGATCTCTTTGCGCAGGTCATAATTGGCAATCTCAGTCCCATAATCATTGTCGGGACTGAAAAAGATGCCATCCCAATATTTCTCAGGAGTATAAACTGAAGTAATTGCTACGATTTTTTCAAGTTCAGGGATCGTAAAGGCAGGATCTATCATTTCTGGTTCAACCGACAAAGGAGGGTCGATCTCAAAATTTCCGGAAACAAGTTCGATATTTTGCTGATATGAAAAGACTTCATCCGAGCCTGAAAAACCTTTGAGCGAAAAATCCGCGAGACCGGGGTCTGCCATAGCGTGAATTCCCTGCAGCGCAAAATAGTTCGTATTGTCAGATGAGTAGAAGTGAAGGGGATGACCATTCAATTCTCCCTCAAACGTCATGGGTTGGGAGGTAGTAATTGTTATCGAAATGGTGTCACCTTGCGTTAAAGGCAATGGACTGATTGAAAATGATTCGATTTTTGAAGAAATGGGATTTACAACTGGCTGGTCGGAAGACTTCGAATAAACCACATCATTTGGGAAAAAGTCAATCGAAGATTCTCTGTCGTTGATAAGAGTCCATTGAGCTGGATTGGCGTTTTTTTGTACAGCCTGTTCAAGGAGCGTGCTTCCGCTATTGATCATGGCGATCGGAGATAATTCAGCCCCTTCTTCCTGGATGGGAATGAGCAGTGATGCACCGGGAGACAAGGAATACGCATTCAAAAGGTGATTAATATTTATGATCATTTGGGCGTCAGACTGGAACCTGGTCATCAGGTTTTGCCATGACTCACCCAGTCCAACGGTGACCGGGCCGATCGTCCCGGAAATGCCGGCATACCCTGGGATGATGATCCGCAGGCCGGGGTAAATTTCATTGGAATCAGCAATATCATTTACTTCGAGTATGTCATCTAACGAAACATCAAACATCAAAGCAATGCCGATGAGCGTATCACCTGACTGAATTATATATTCAGGATATATTGTTGAATCCTGGGCATGAACAGGAATGGAAATAGAAAAAAGAAGTATCAGAGTAAGGGTTATAGAAAGCGATTTATTTTTCATGTTTGAATTCAAGTATGTCCCCAACGGAAAAGTGGTCCATAAGGGCAGAATTTAATTCGAGCGTGTATTGAGCAGGTTTTTTGGGAAAATATGCCAAAGCCCATTTTTTTGCGTATTGAACGTCTACGACCTGAAGTTGTCGATTGATCCATACGACACAAATATCAATTTTCATGAAAAGCATGTGGATGGAGGTATTAATTCTCGATTCGAATGTGTCGGAAAGCAGCAATCCTTCGTCCTGTTGAATTTCATTTCTGAACATTAAACCGGCCAATTTTAAGAAAAAAGTATCGGCTAGTGTTGCTTTAATCAAGGATGATTGTTTGGTTAGATTCTTTATTAAGACAGTTGTCATTTGTCGTAAACCAAGTAAAATTAGTTCAACAAACTAAAAGTTTACCACAATGAGGCAAAGGTTACGAATGAAAATCACAACGTGGAATGTAAATGGATATAGGGCCGTACTGAAAAAGAATTTTAAGGAATCGATCTCAACCTTGTCTCCTGATATATTGTGTTTACAAGAACTAAAAGCAAAGACAGAGCAAGTATCTGAAGAAGATATTAATATACAAGGATATGAACCGGTTTGGAATTCAGCGGAAAGACCTGGTTACAGCGGCGTTGGGACGTATGTAAAAAATGGTTTTTCTTTTGAATCACATAAAAAAGGCCTGGGAATTGATGAGTTTGATGTTGAAGGACGTGTAATACAAACATTTTTAGAGGACATTGTCCTGTTCAATATCTATTTTCCAAATGGTCAAAGGGGACAAGATCGAGTGGATTATAAACTCGACTTCTACGCAAAGCTGTTGGAGCAATGCAAGCAGCTTCATCGTGATGGGAAGAAATTAATTATTACCGGTGATTTCAATACAGCTCATAATGATATCGACCTGGCAAACCCAAAGGAGAACCAAAAAACGTCTGGTTTCCTGCCGGAAGAGCGGGTATGGATCGATCATTACCTTGATAATAATTTTGTTGATGCTTATCGTGAATTGTATCCAGATAGAGTGGAATACACTTGGTGGACCTATCGGGTTAATGCCAGGGCTCGAAATATTGGTTGGCGGTTGGATTACTACTTGATCTCAAAGGAATTGATGGATCGCGTTAAAGAAGTAAAAGTTCATGGAGAAATCGAAGGATCCGATCACTGCCCTGTAACACTTGAGATAAATTAGATTGCTTAGTCAAGTATAATTATTGTAATTACTCATATAAGGAGAAAGATGGCAAAACAAAGGATCATTCTTGTGGATGACCATGAAGTCGTCAGACTGGGACTAAAATCACTGCTTGACAGGCATCCAGATTTTGAAGTTGTTTCGGAAGCAAGTAATGCCAAAGAAGCTCTTGAACAGGTCGAACGGCTGCTTCCCGATGTTGTTCTTATGGATATTCGATTACCTGGAACTTCAGGCATTGAAGCATGTGAAGAAATTACTAAAAAATTCCCGGAAATTAGAGTGATCATGTTGACATCGTACGCTGAAGACGAAATGTTGTTTTCAGCAATTCGGGCCGGAGCATCCGGATATGTGCTCAAACAAATTGGCGCCGAGGATCTGATGAAAGCCATTGAAGCAGTAGGCAGGGGAGAAGCATTGCTTGACCCGGCCGTTACGCAAAGAGTTTTTCAGGAAGTAAGACGGGCCGTCAAAGAGGAAGAATCTTCAGCTTTCTCAACCTTGTCACAACAAGAAAGGCACGTGCTTCTACTGGTTTCAGAAGGACGAACCAACAGAGAGATCGCAAAATCCTTGTTCCTTGGCGAAGGAACGGTTAGAAATTACGTGAGCAGTATTTTGTCCAAGCTGGAAGTAAGCAACAGGGCTGAAGCTGCGGCTTATGCGGTTGAGCATAACCTACGGGATTATCTTTAAGCGGGATCTAAAAACTTGCCCATAGTTCCTGCATAAATATTGCGTCATCTTCCAAAACCGGACTTTCACAAAGGATCCGGCCTGAACAATCATAAGAATCAAGAACCTTGAATAAGGCGTGAATGTTAAAATCAGATTCCTGGATGGGAAGATGATTTTTTTCGCCTTTTTGCGTGTATTCAATTCCGCTCATGTGAATATGCAATTTCTTGAGCGATTTCTCCCCAAGATAGTGTTTATACATTTTGACTAATTCTTCCCACTCGGATTCAGAATTCATTGATCCGTCCCCTGGACGGGCGTGTAAATGCGCAAAATCAAGGCAGGGAAGCACACCGGGGATTTCACGGCTCATGATCAGGGTATCTTCAAGAGATCCAAGCATGGCAGATTTGCCCATTGTTTCAGGTCTAAGAATTACAGGATTTTGTGATCCACGTAGTTCAGAAACACAATCAGCCAGGCGGGGAATGGCAATTTTCAGCACCTCAGAGGCGGGTTGTTCAAAATAAGAACCGGGATGAAAAATAATATCGGTGGCGCTGGCGAGGTTGCCAAAATAGGCCGCGTCCATTAAGCGCTTTCGGGATTTGGGCCATTCTTCTTCATTTGCGTTCAAATTGATAAAATAGGGCGCGTGGACACTTAATTTGATGTTATTTGAAACCGCATTCTGTTTGATTTCGTCGCATTTTTCTTCAGAAATACGAACAGATTGAACCCAACCGAGTTCCAGAGCGCCCAGTTTTAACTCGTGAAGCCTCTGAATGGCGCTTATGCTTCCCCCCGGTTTTTTCGGAGCAGAAATTGGCGTTCCAACAGTCCCAAATATAAACGAATCAGAATTATCTGTCATCTTAGTTTAGTTGTTGAAAAGCAAGGATATTTTTGCCAAGAGGTGCGGGCCAAGAACAAGCACACCGATCACGATGCTCAGGAAGGCACTGATCAACACTGCGGCAGCGCTGCTGTCTTTACCGGCTTTTACCAAAGGGTGGGGACTTGAATTTACCAAGTCAAACAACTTTTCGAGCGCTGTATTGAAACATTCAGCCATCCAAACGAGCGCGATTGCTATACCGATCAGGCACCATTCGAAGGCTGATAATTGAAACCAAAAACTTACAAGAATAACAAGTATTGTGACGAAAAGATGGAATCGGGCATTATTTTGAGTTCTTACAACATACAGAAGTCCATCAATTGCGTGGCCAATAGACTTGAATATTGACTTGAGATTAATCATGAAAATTTTCGTCACCTGAAATTCTATTGATTTTTACATTCAGTGCGTCCATTACCGATTGTTGTTTTTCCCACATGGATTTTTTTTCGGCAGGCGTATTGTGATCGAAACCGATCAAGTGAAGGATCGCGTGGGTAATGAGCAAGACAATTTCATTTTCCAATGGGTGTCCTGCTTCCAAAGATTGCCTTTCGGCTGCCTGAACGGAAATCGCGATATCTCCTAGATATCGATGTCCGGTGTCAGGATCAATTTCTTCCGATTCAAAAGAAAGGACATCTGTTGTTACATCAAAGCCGCGAAATTGTCTGTTAAGGTTTTTGAGTCGAGCGTCAGATCCAATGAATACTGACATGTCGGTTTGATCGTTGATCTCAAGCTGAGCCAGAATATTATGTAAATGCTTTGAAATAGTCTCATCAGATACCTGACCGGCAAACTTCTTTTGGATTTCAAGAGCGATCATGATTTACTCTTTTGTTCCGGTTTTTCTTCCGGATATTGAATCCTTGGGTGATAAGTATTGGATAAGGTTTTGACAAAAGATTCCTGTGCCAATCTCAAGTCTTTCAAGGTCATATTTGTTTTATCCAACTGACCTTCCTTTTGGCAGTAATCGAAAATGCTTTTTACCAGATTGACCAAATCATCTGACGTCTTTGGAATTTCAGCGCGAGCCCTTGCTTCACATCCGTCGGCGAGCATTACCAGTGCGGTTTCCTTGGAACGCGGTTTCGGGCCTGGATAGCGGAACAATTCAATATCAACTTTGCTGTGATCATGATTCGCTTTTTCCAATGCGCGGCTGTATTGATAACGTGTGATCTGTGTTCCATGATGCTCTTTGATGAAATCTTTGATCCTGGGCGGAAGGCGGTATTTATTTGCCAGGTTAATTCCATCCTGAACGTGTCTGATAATGATCTGCGCGGCAATAACAGAATCAAGGTCCTCGTGTGTATTCAGCTTCCCGGGAACCTGATTTTCGATAAAAAAGGCTGAATTCAACGATTTACCGACATCATGAAACAACGTCCCAACTCTGGTAAGGAGGGCGTCCGCCCCAATTGCTTCGGCAGCCTGTTCTGCGATGGTGGAGACTTGCAAGGAATGCTGGTAAGTCCCGGGAGCATTCTGAAGAAGGAATTTTTGCAGCGGATGTTCTGGTCTGGAAATCTCCTGCAGCAATAAAGGCGTAACGAGGCCCAAAACCTGAGAGAGGATGTATTGGAATAATAGTGCAAGACTCGCTGACGCAAAACCATTCAAAAATGTAACACTGATTAAAGTGATCAAACCTATTGCGTCTGAAAGCGGATCGTTTATTTTAAATGCCACAATAATCGCGCTGCCGGCCAGGGCTATGGCAATCGCCGCACCAAAGAAATTGGTTATACGTCTGCCTTTTCCAATGGCAAGCGCTCCGATAAGGCTTGAGAACATATAAAACAGGGTCAAATCAAGAGAGCTTGTTAGTCCATAAGAAGCAAGTACGCTTAGTGCAAGGGAGAAAATGATTCCAATTTCAAGGTTGAATAAGGTAGCCAAAATCAATGCGTAGGCTGAAATCGGATAAAAATATGGAATGATCGCGCGGTTCGGAATCAGCAATCTCGCGCCGTAAAGGAATACAAGAAAACCGATTGCGATAACCGTAAGGCTCTTTAAATCTCCCATGGGAGAGAGCTGTCTCTTGGAGAAGTACAAAACAATGAAACCAACCAAAGCCAGGACAATCGATGAAGCGGCAATAAAATCCTGTAATTTGTTGGCAGGTTTGATCAGGCCAAACAACTCGAGGGCTTCATATTGTTCTTCGCTGACGATTTGACCCTTGAGGACAATGGTCTGGTTTTCAACATAAGTTCGGCTGATGGGAACCACATTTTCAACAGCCTGCTGTCTGGCTAGTTCCGTGTTTTCTTCTGAATACAGGCTATTGGCAACGATAAATGGATTTACGAGTTCTTCAACAATAGAAATAAATTCTTCCGGAAGAGTGTAGCTAATCAGGAAAGGAACATTTTTCTGATTATCTTCGATTTGATATTCCCGAATCGTATTTT
>ENA-OSEO01002709-OSEO01002709.1-sediment-metagenome-genome-assembly--contig:-NODE-2709-length-23655-cov-11.250869_pt1 | contig 23655 bp, 16 predicted proteins | sample MGYA00237883_ERZ534232 | MGnify/ENA metagenome assembly ERZ534232
CAGGACAAGGTCAACCCCGGGTCGATCATCCTTTCGGGTGTCCTGATGCTGGAACGCATGGGCTGGAACGAGGCGGCGCGGCTGATCGTCGGCGGGATGGAATCGGCGATCAGGGCGGGGGTGGTCACCTACGACCTGGCACGCCAGATGGAAGGGGCGCGCGAGGTATCCTGCTCCGCCTTTGCGGCCGAGATCCGCGGGCGGCTTGCCGGGTAGCGGGTTTTTAGCGGCAGCAGGAGGGCCCCGGCGATCGCCGGGGCCCTCCTGCTTTAACCGGGGCCGTTACCAGGAGCGTTTGCCCGGATTCCGCTTCATGGGCCTGTCGTCCAGCATTTCCTTCTGTTCGTCCGTCAGCATGGACCGGAACTGCCCCATGTGGCGGGCCTGCTCGGAAATGCCGTCCACGGCCAGCTCGGCCAGCTTCTTCGCATCCGCCTCGAGCCTCCGCGTGTCCGGGTTGGCCGAGAAGGCCCTTTTCCCGATTTCCTTTCCCAGCCGGCGCATTTCATCCTGGCGGGCTTCCCGGGGCTTTTCCCAGGCCTTGAAGAGGACTTCCGCCCGGTTTTCCTGCTCTTCGGTCAGGTTCAGCCTTTCGGAGAACCGCCCCATCGGGAACCCGGGGCGTCCTTCCCGTCCCTGCATGCCGGGCTGCTGCTTCCCGCGTCCCTCGAATTCCCCTTTTTGGCCGGGCTTGCCTTCCTTGACCCGCCCATCGGCGAACCGCTTTCCACGGCCCTCGAATTCGCCGGCCCGGTCGAGCCGTGCCTGCACGAGGGCGCGCTGCTCCGGGGTCAGGATCGCGTGGAGCCGGGTCACGGCCCGGGTCCCGTCGAGGACGCGCCCGGCCATTTCGTCCGCCAGCTTTTTCTTCTCGGCGGCAGTCGGTTCCCTGCCGTCGCGGAGGTCCCTCATGACCTCCCGCATGGAACCGTCCCGGTGTCCCCGGCGCTCCCCGCGGATTTCATCCAGGAGCTTCCGCACCTGGTCTCTCTGGCTGTCCGAAAGGTCCAGCTTTTCGAGGGCTCTCAGGTTCACCAGCTTCATGATGCCGAAATCGCCGCCGCCGGCTCCAAGCCTGCCTTCCGGTCCATCCTGCCTTCCGTGGGCCAGGGAAGGGCTGACTGCTCCCAGGGCCAGCGCGCACGCGAGGGCTAAAGCCCCGATTCCTTTCATTCTCTTCATGGGATCAACCTCCTCAGGTCGATGTTCTTGTTTGGTTTCTGCGGGAATCTTACCCGGGGGGTTGTAAATGTGCGGTAAAGGCCGTTTTAAGAAAAGTTAAGGAGGAGCGTAAAGACGGGAGATTCCTCCTTTTCCTGGTGCAATAGGATGAATATTGACACGCTTCTCCCTGGCGCCTATAATCTGGTCATCAATGATGAGCGCAGCAACTTCCTGCAGGAGGAGGGGCCATGCAGCCCGGTGATTTCAAGCAGGAACTGATGAAAATCAACAACGCGGTCAACCAGGAGCTTTTCGGGGTGGGATTGCGCTGGCAAAAAGTGGAAATCCTTGACGACAAGGTCCTGGTCTTCGCAAAAAACCAGCGCGTTCGAGCCCTTGGCGTGCTGGACGGCAAGGAGGGGCTGACGAGCCGCCTGATCGACATCGCCCTCCTGGAAGAGTACAAGAAGCGGTTCAGGCAGCAGGTGGAAGAAAAGATGGGCGTGCGGGTCCGTTCCCTGATGAAGGATTACGATCCCGTCGAAGAGTTGGCGTTTTCGCTGATCATCTTCGAAGGGACGGTCGAGGAGACGATCAGCCGCATCGGCAGCAACCGTTCAGCTGGTTGAGGGAAATATCCAGGGGATAGAGCCCGATAAGGCCGCTGACGAAGGAGACGCAGGAAGCCTGCGTTTCTTCGTCAGCGGCTTTTTTTTTCAGGGAAGGGAGAGGGAAAGCATGGATTCTGCAATCACGGTAGGCCATGTGCTGGAGGCGCTGGACACCATGACCGGGGGAAGGCTGGTGAAGGGGCCGAAAGACATGTCCGGGGGAAATCCCTTTGTCGTGACGAAGACCTCCGGAATACCGGGCAAGGCGGTGACGGAACTGCCCGGCCTGGTCTGGGGGAAACCGGAGATGCCGGTGCGGAGGCTCGCGGTTCTCATGACGCTGACCGAGAACGACATCGAGCTTGCCGCGGCGACGGGGGTGGATTGCCTGGTGGCTCACCACCCGGTGGCGGACGCGGCCAACTCGGGCGGCGTGACGCTGAAGAATTACCTGGATCTTTACGGGCTCAGCGTCATCGAGCTGCACGAGGCCTTTCACGGGCTGCACCCCGGGATCGCCTGGCTTCACGGGCACGAGGCCCGGGAAGTGAATATCCGCTGGGGCGGAATTCCCGGGAACATCGTCTACTTCGGAGAGACCCTGCCGGAGGTGAAGACCCTGGGAGACATGCTGCGAAGGCTGAACGCGCTCATGGACCTTTCCACGGAATGCCGCGTCCTGGAAGCGGAGCGAACCTTGAGGAGCTGCCCCGACCTCATGGACGCCTGTGTTTCCTCCCAGGGCAGCATCCTGCTCGGAACGGAAGGGACACCGGTCAGGAACGTGCTTCACATCTTCCCGCACACGGGTTTCTCGCCGGAGCACCTGGAGGAGGCCATGAAGGCCCATCCCGAGACGGATACGGTCCTGGCCACCATCAGCAAGGCCTGCCCGGGGAGCCGGCTCGTGGAGAAGGCGGCCGAAATGGGGCTCAATTTCGTCTGCGGGAATTCCCATTCCATGGAGATCCTGGAAAATGGCCTGCCCCTCGCGTGGGGGCTTTCCATGATGCTTCCGGGACTCGATATCCGGCTTTTCAGGGAGAGAGTCACCAGTTTCCCGCTTGATTCCGCGGGCTCCGGCTTTTCCCGGGAGTACGGGAAGAGCATGGCGGCCCGGTACCTTGTTCCGTCGAAGCCAGGAACGCGATAATGAAAAAGGAGAAAGGGGAGAGATCAATGAGTGAGATCAGGGTGGAGGAAGCCAGGATCACCGCAACTGGAAGGAAGCTTTCCGGAGTCGAGATCCTTGGCCTGGGGCTCGTCGCGCTGTCTCTCGCGCTGCTTGTCCTGAAACCGGGGTCCATCGCGGGCCTCTTCAATGCCATGGTGGACCGTGCCTTTCCCATCATCGTCAAGGTGTTCCTCACGGGCAACGTCGGCGTGGCCATCATCTGCAGCGTGCTGATGGGCCGCATCCTGGAGCGCTGCGGGTTCACGGATGCCCTCATGCGCATCTTCGTTCCGATCACCCGCGTGCTGGGAGTCAACCCCGCCGTCATCGTTCCCTCGGTCTACAATATCCTCGGGGACATCAACGCCGCCGGGCGCATCGCCGGCCCGATCCTCGTCAAGGCGGGAGCGACGAAGGACGAGCAGAAGATCGCCATCGCCACCATGGTGCAGTCCCAGCAGAGCTTTTCGACCTTCATGTTCGGCCTGATCGCCCTGACCGCTGTCGGGGTCAAGGCCTATGCCGTCGTCTTCATCGCTGTCCTCGGTCCTCTCGTTGTCGTTCCCCTGCTCCTGAGGCTGACCCTCTGGAGGAACACCCGACCGGTGGCCATCCAGGACCTGCCCCGGTTCACCCCGGACAAGGCGATCCTGCCGACCCTCTTCGGGGCGGCCCGCGAAGGGGCCGAACTCCTCTTCCTGCTGATCATCCCGGCCGTCGGGGTCATTTTTGCCCTTATCGGGGCGCTGGACTACGTCGGGATATGGAAGCCGATCGAATCGGGAATCACCAGCATGCTCCAGGCTTTATCCATCGATCCCAAGACGGGCACGGTGGCCATCCTGGCCTCCCCCACCCTGGCCATGGCCCAGCTGAAAGACGTGGCGGCCAGCCTCGACCCCCGCCTGGTTGTCGGATCGTTCGTCCTGTCGGCATCGGGATTTCCCTTCTCCGTCATCTTCGGGCAGATCCCGGCGATCTGGTCGGAATGCACGGACCTGAACGAAAAGGAAGCCATGGGAGCGGCGGTGCTCGGAGCCGTCATGCGCATCCTGACCGCGGGGGCCATCGCCATTTTCATCACGCCCCTGTTGATCTAGAGGGACGAGGGCGCAAGAGATGAACATGAAACGGAAAGACCGGGTCATTGTCGCAGGCGGAGGATGGGGCGGCTGTGCGGCTGCGGCGGCCGCCAGGAAGGCGGGTGCGGAGGTCCTGCTCGTCGAGCGGACGGACATGCTGCTGGGCACGGGGCTGGTGGGCGGCATTTTCCGCAACAACGGGCGGTACACCGCCGCGGAGGAAATGCTCGGGCTCGGGGCGGACATCGTCTCGGTGATGGATGCCTGCGCCCGCCATCGAAACGTTTCCTTCCCGGGGCACGAACAGGCTTCGCTTTACGACGTCTACCGCATGGAGCCCGCCATTCGCGGCTACCTCCAGGGCCTCGGCGTCCAGGTCAGGACCGGCACCTCGATAGCCGACGTCCGGGTCGAGGAGAACCGGGTTTCCTACGTTGCGGCGCGAAATGGAGAAATCCTGGAGGCCGATGCCTTCGTGGATGCCACGGGGACTTCCGCCACGCCGGGAAACTGCGTCCGTCACGGCAAGGGCTGCGCCATGTGCATCCTGCGCTGCCACACTTTTGCCCCCCGGGTCGGCCTTGCCGCCAAGGCGGGTGTCGAGGAGTGGGACGGGCGGAAGGAGACGGGGACCGTCGGTGCCATGAGCGGATCCTGCAAGCTTTTCAAGGAATCCCTGGCCCAATGGATCGTGGAAGCCCTGGACCGGGATGGCGTCTGCCTGGTTCCGGTGCCGCCGGCAGTCCGTGAGGGCAATGAAATCCTGGGGCTGAAGGCCTGCCAGCAATATGCCCTTCCGGAGTTCATCGAAAACCTGGTCCTCCTGGACACGGGGCCGGCAAAGCTGATGACGCCCTTTTTCCCGCTGGAACAGCTCCGGCTCGTCCCCGGGATGGAAAAGGCCCGTTATGAAGACCCGATCTCGGGCGGGCAAGGCAATTCCATGAGGTTCTTCGGTTTTGCCTCCTGCGGGAAAACACTCCGCGTCCGGGGCGAGGTTCAGAATCTTTTCTGCGCGGGGGAAAAGGCCGGGGCAATGGTGGGTCATACCGAGGCGATCGTTTCGGGGAGCCTGGCGGGGCACAATGCCGTCAGGGAAATCCTGGGGCTTCCCCTGGTTTCCTTCCCGGAAGAACTGGCCGTCGGGGATTTCGTGAGCCACGTGACGGAACGGATGCAGGAGGAAGAGGGGCGGCGCTTCAAGTACACGTTTTCCGGTTCCGTCTATTTCAAGAGGATGAAGGAAATGGGGCTCTATTCCACGGACTTGGCCGAAATAGCCGGGCGGGTCCGGAAAACGGGAATGGAAGGGTTCCTGGGGCGAATCCCGGGATAAGCCTTTCAAGCCAAAAGAGAGACAATCAAAGCGGGGCGGCCGGGAAATCCCGGCCGCCCCGCTTGACATGAGGCGGTGCGGTCAGTAAAATGACCGACAGTCATTATTAAGACCAAGGGTCATTCGTTTTGGAAAGAAGGGGAGGGCTCGCATGCCGAGGCTTTCGGAAGAGAAAAAGGCCGTGCTGGAGTCGATGACGCGGGAAGCGCTTTACGAAGCCGCCGTTTCGATCCTCCAGGAGGAAGGGTGGCCCGGGTTGACCATCGAAAAGCTGGCAGCCTCCGCGGGCGTCGCCAAGGGAACCGTCTACAACTATTTTCCCGACAAGAAGGAGATCGTCTACTTCGTCGCCGAGCGCAACATGGAGACCGTGACGGAGAAAATCCGGAACCTGGACGTGGAAAACGGGGATCCCGTCAGGTTGCTGGAAGAAAGCCTGGATATCCTCCTGGCGCATATGTTCGAGAACCGGCGCACCCTGGCGGCCATGGTCCGGGTGATCAACGAAGACGCCCAGATGAGGGACCTCCACTGCGATTGCCGAAACCACCCTGCCCAGGACATCCGGGAAACGTTCCTGGAGGTCTTCCGCAGGGGGATCTCGACGGGCCGTTTCCGTCCCTGCAATCCCCTTATGATGGACTCGGTCCTCCACGCGACCCTGCACGGGATCATCCACGAGTTCATCCTGCGCACGAATGAAGAAACGGATGTCCAGGGGCTCATCCCGGAGATCCGGGACATCATCCTGCACGGGCTCTGCCTCGAGGAGAAAGCGAAACCATGAAGATCACAGACGTTTCCCTGCGCCGCCCCGTCACCGTCATCATCCTGACGGCCTCACTGGTCCTCTTCGGCATCCTTGCGATGAAGGGCATGGGACTGCAGCGGATCCCGGACGTGGATTTCCCGGTGGTGACCGTGACGACGGTCATGCAGGGGGCCAGCGCCACGGTCATGGACAACGACGTGGCCGACGTCATCGAGGAAAAGCTGAGCAACATCTCCGGCATCGAGGACATGTCCTCCAGCAGCTACGAAGGGCGCACCGTCACGGTGGTCCAGTTCGGGCTTGACCGCGATGCCGACGCGGCTGCGGCCGACGTTCGCGACAAGGTCAACCTCGCCGTCGGGGACCTTCCGAGTGAGGCGGAAACGCCGATCGTCGAGAAGTTCACCGTCGGCGACCAGGCCATCGTCACCGTTGCGGTGGTCGGCCCGGCTTCCTACAGGGACAAGGTGTTCTTCGCGGACAAGGTCCTGAAGGCCCAACTCCAGTCCGTGGACGGCGTGGGCAACGTGGACACGCCGGGCCTGAGGGAGAGGGAGATCCGGGTCTGGCTCGACCCCGCCCGGATGGAAGCCCGGGGACTCACGGTCAAGGACGTTTCCGATGCGGTCAAGAACAAGCACGTGGAACTCCCTGCCGGCAGCATCCAGAACGGTCAGCGCAAGGTGGAGCTGCGGCTGGCAGGGGAGTACGATTCCGTGGAAAGCCTCGGAAGCCTGCCCCTCGCTGTGCGGGGCGGGGCCGTCGTCCGCCTGAGGGACGTGGCCCGGGTGGAAGACGGCTTTGAAGAGAAAAGCAGCGTTGCCACCTACAACGGGAAGGAAACCATCCTCCTGGCCGTCCGGAAGCAGCGCGGGACGAACGAGGTCAATGTGGCCGACGGGGTCCTGAAGAAGATCGAGGAACTCAAGGCGAGCGCCCCGGCGGGCGTTTCCCTCGAGGTCGTTTCCAACGGTTCCGATTTCGTCCGGCGTTCGATGAAGGGCGTGGGCTCCAACGTCATGCAGGCGATCCTGCTCTGTTCCCTCATCATGCTCTTTTTCCTCCGGACGTTCAGGGCGACCTTCGTGGCGATCATCACGATTCCCGTCTGCCTGCTCGGGAGCTTCCTCCTCCTGAAGGGACTCGGGCTTTCCATCAACAACCTGACGATGATGGGCATCTCCCTGGCGGTCGGCATGGTCGTCGATGCCACCACGGTGGTCCTGGAGAACATCCACCGCCACATGGAAGACGGCATGCCGGCCATGGCGGCTAGCGCCAAGGGAACCGGGGAGGTCGCCTTCTCGGTGCTCGGAGGCGCGGCGACGACGATGGCCGTTTTCGCCCCGGTGGCCTTCATGGGGGGGATCATCGGACGATTCTTCTACTCGTTCGGGATCACGGTGGTCTGCACGATCGCCCTGTCCCTGGTCCTTTCCCTGAGCCTCACCCCGTTTTTGTGCTCGCGGGTCCTGCAGAAGGATCACCCGGGCCGCATCGCCCTGGCGATCGAGCATTTCCTTGAAAAGGTGGAAAACGGCTACAAGCTCATCCTGGGGAAGGCGGTGCGCTTCCGCTGGATCACCCTGGGTGCGGCCATGGGCCTTTTCGTCCTGGGGCTGGTGCTGGCCACCCAGATCGGCAAGGGGTTCTTCCCTTCAGACGACCAGGGGACGTTCAGCATCAGCGTCGAGCTTCCGGCCGGCACCTCGCTGGAGGCCACGGAGCGGACCCTCATGAAGATGGACGAAATCGTCCGGAACAACAGGAACGTGGAGTTCACGTACTCGGAGATCGGGACGGGAATGGGGCAGGAAGTCAACAAGGGGAACCTCTATGTCGATCTTGTGCCGAAAACGCAGCGTCCCGAGGTCAAGACCGTGATGGGGCAGCTGAGGAACGAGCTTTCCGGTTTCCGCGAGGCCCGTATTTCCCTCGCGACCTGGGGGGCGTCCGACCTGGACATGACCCTGGTCGGGGGGACTCCCGAGAAGCTTTTTGCCATCAGCGAAAAGGTGCTGGCCGACCTGAAGCGGGACGGGCGCCTGACGGACCTGAACACCGACATCCGCCTGGACAAGCCCCAGTTGAACATCGAACTGAACCGCGGGAGGGCGGATGACATGAACCTGAACGTCCGGGACCTTTCAACCGAGGTCCAGGCCTATTTCGGCGGGGCCAAGGCCGGGGTGTTCAAGGACGGGGGATACCGCTACGATATTCGGTTGATGGCCGAGGGCGGCATGAGGGAGAACGCCTCCGACGTGGGACAGGTCGCCGTGAAGAACGGATCCGGCCAGATCGTCCGGGTGCCCGGCCTGGTCAAGGTCAGGGAAGTCCTGGCCCCCAACGTGGTGAAGCGCTACAACCGGCAGCCTTCCCTTGGTCTTTCGGCCAACGTGGTCAAGGGCTTCTCGACCGGTGAAGCCATGACCCTGGTCCGCTCCACCGTGCAGAAGCACCTGCCGGCCGACGGGAGCGTGAAGGTCCTCGCCACCGGGCGGTCCAAGACCCAGGAGCAGGATTTCCGGCGGCTTTTCGTGGCGCTGGCGGTGGCGATCGCGCTGGTCTACATGGTCATGGCGATCCAGTTCGAGTCGTTCCTCCACCCGTTCACGGTCATGTTCTCGCTGCCGCTGTTGACGCCGGGGGCTTTCGGGCTGCTCTTCCTGGCGGGGAACAACCTCGACCTGATGAGCTTCATGGGCCTGATCCTTCTCGTGGGGATCGTGGTGAACAACGCCATCATCCTGGTGGATTTCATCAACCAGCAGCGGGACCGGGGCGTGGAAAAGGTGCAGGCCGTGCTGAACGCCGGCCCGCTGCGCCTTCGCGCGATCCTCATGACCGCGGCCTCCACGATGGTGGGTTCGATACCGGTGGCGCTGAAGCTCAGCGAGGGTGCCGAGTTCCGCCAGCCCATGGCGGTGGCGGTCATCGGCGGGCTTTTCACCTCGACGGTCCTGACCCTCCTCGTGATCCCGGTCATCTACCTGGTCCTGGACGACGCGAAGGAAAGGGTGCAGGTGCTGTTGCGGTGGCTTCGGGCGAAAAGGAAGCGGCACGGCCTGGCCGTCGCCCTGCAGATGCTGATCCCGGGAGGGAAATGACGATGAGAAGAGCGTTTGTGTTCGGGACGGCACTTTTCCTGGGGGTGTTTTCGATCCTCTGCCCCCTTGCTGGAGCCCCGTCTGCCCTTGCAGCCCAGCCCCTGACGCTTGAGCAGGCGGTGTCCCTTGCCCTGGAGAAGAACCTGGACGTCCTCTCGGCCAGGGAAGGGCTGGCCAAGGCCGAGGGAAACCTGGTCTATGCCCGCTCGGGGCTTTTCCCTTCCATTTCCGTGAACGGCAGCGTGTCGAAACGGAACGAGGAATCGACCAAGCCCGAAGACGAGAACGTGGGCAACGTGAGCCTTTCCCAGTATCTTTACGCGGGCGGCGTGATCAGCGCCGGGGCCACGCAGGCGCGCCAGACCCAGGTGAAGGCCCGGCAGGATCTCCGCAACACGGAGGAAGTCGTGGCCATGCAGGTTTTCGACGCCTACACCACGATCCTTCTCAGGAAGGCGGACGAGGAAACGGCCAGGGATGCCCTGGCCTATTACGAGAACGCGGCGAAGGAGCTGGGCAAGCGCTTCGAGCTGGGCCTGGCGAAGAAGCTCGATTATTCAAGGGCGGTCCAGCAGCGGGAGAGCGCGTCGGCCGACTATACGAGTGCGAAGAACGCCCTTTCCACCGCCCGGATCAACCTTTTCACCCTGCTTCGGATTTCCCCGGATGCCGATATCGAGGTTTCGGGGGACCTCGAGGCGAAAAGCCCCTCGGTGAACCGCGAGGAATCGGTGGCCCGGGCCCTTGCGGAACGCCCCGACCTGCAGGGGCAGAAAACGGCCGCTGAGATCCAGAGGGCGGCCGTGGAGATCGCCAGGGGAGGAATGCGGCCCGTCGTGACCCTTTCGGCCTCCTACCAGTTCGCCTATGAATCGACCCCGGATTCTTCAGCCGAGGACGACGAGTGGCTGGCCACGGTTTCGATGAAGGTCCCGGTCTTCGACGGGGGCACGACGAGAGGCCGCGTGATGCAGGAAAAGGCCTCCCTGAACCAGGCGGAACAGGCTGCGGCGAAAAAGGAAGAGGCGGTCCGCGCCGAGGTGATCCAGGCGGCCTTGTCGGTGGAAAGCACTTATGAGACAGTGGGGGCTGCGCGCAAGAGCATGGAACTCGCCGTGGAAAACCTGCGCCTGGCGGAGGTCGGTTACCGGGAAGGCGTCAACACGCAACTCGATGTCCTTTCCGCCCGGAACACCCTGACGGAGGCCCGGACCTCCCTCTCCAGGGCTCTCAAGGCGTACCGCGTCGCACTGGCCGGCCTGTGGAAGGCCGAAGGTTCCCTTGTGAACAGGGTCCTGAACCGCTAAAGGAGGAACAGGCACATGTCGATGAAAAACTTTATCGCAACGAAAAGGGGCAAAATCACGCTGGCCGTCGCGGTCGTCCTGATCGCCATGGCCGGGATGGCCTTTTCCCGGCGCTCCAAAGCCGTCCAGGCTCCCGCTCCCAGTGCGGCGGCAAGGGTGGAGACGGTGGCGGCAGAGGTTCGGCCGGTCCTGCTGCAGGGTTTCGAGTCCAACTCCACGCTGGAAGCTGCGGAGGACGTGACCCTCGCTCCCAAGGTGGCCGGACGTCTTTTGCAGATCAAGGTGAAAATCGGGCAGCCGGTACGCAAGGGGCAGGTTCTCGCGGTCATGGACCGGCGGGACCAGGACGCCCAGGTGGGGGCCCTGGCCGCGCAGGTCGAGGTGAGCCAGGCCGGTGCGGCCCAGGCGAAAGCCGAGCTGGACAGCGCCCTGCGCGAGCGTGACCGTTACGCGCGGCTCCTGAAGGAAGGCTATGCCACGAAGCAGGAACTGGACAGCCGTGAAACGGCCTACCAGTCCGCGCAGGCTGCCTATGACAGGGCACGCGCCTCCGTCAGCCAGTCCCGTGCGAGCCTGCAGGCCCAGTCGGTGAACCGGTCCGAGTTCACCCTGGTCGCACCGATCGACGGGATCGTCCTCGACGATTTCAGCCTGACCCCGGGGACGCTGCTTTCCACGGCGACGCCGGTCGTCCGGATCGCGAACGTCGACCGGATCAAGGCTGTGCTGCAGGTTCCCGAGGTCCAGGCCTCTGGCATCGCCGCGGGAATGAAGGCGCAAATCACCGCCGAAAGCCTTTCAGGGGAGACGGTCGAGGGAAAGGTCTCGCTCGTCCGTCCCTACGTGGACACCTCCACGAGGACGGTGCAGGTGGAAGTTTCGGTGGATAACAGGGCCTTGGACTACCGCCTGAAGCCGGGGATGTTCGCCCGGGTCTTCCTGGTGGAAAAAGCGGCCGAAAGCGCCCTCGTCGTTCCCGCCGACAGCATCCGGGACGGCAAGGTCTTCGTGGTGAAGGACGGGAAGGCCGTGCAGTCCGCGGTCAAGACGGGACTGGTGCTCCCGGACGTGGTCCAGGTCACCTCAGGGGTCTCTTCCGGGGACCGCGTGGTCGTTTCGGGAGGCAGCGCCCTGAAGGACGGGGACGCGGTCCAGGTCGAGGGAGCTTCTAATTGAGGGATACGGGTTTCCTCGGCACGGAGCGCGTCGGGCGCCTCCTGCTGAAGCTCTCCCTGCCGGCCATGGTGGGGATGCTTGTCCAGGCTTCCTACAACATCGTGGACGCCTTCTTCATCGGCCGGGGCGTGGGACCCATGGGCCTGGCCGGAACGGCGGTGGCGTTTCCACTCCAGCTTTTCGTCATGGGGATCGCCACCATGGGGGGCGTCGGTGCGGCGTCCCTCGTTTCGCGGAGCCTGGGGGCCGGGGATGTCGACCGGGCGGACCGGGCCCTCGGCACCCTTGTTTCCCTTGCCCTCGCAACGGGGATCACCGCGGCGGTCCTGGGGTGGGCCTTCCTGCCGGAGCTCCTGGCCCTGCTGGGGGCCTCCCCCGAGATTTTTCCCTTCGCCCGGGCCTACCTGGGCATCATCCTTTTCGGGATCCCGCTCCAGGTCATGGGCGTGGGCATGAACAACGTGGTCCGCGCGGAAGGCAACGCCCGGATCGCCATGATCACGATGCTCATCTCCGCCGTGACCAACATGGTCCTGGACCCGGTGTTCATCTTCGGCTTCGGCTGGGGGATCGCCGGGGCGGCCTGGGCCACGGTCATTGCCCAGGGGCTGGTCGTGGCCTGGCTCTGGAACTATATCCTTTCCGGCCGCAGCGCCCTGAAGCTGAAAGCGGTCCACCTCCTGCCCCGGAAGGAGATCATCGGTGAAATCCTGGCGGTGGGATCTTCCGAGTTCGCCCGCCTGACGGCCACAAGCTTCATCGTCACGGTCGTGATCCATTCCATGGCCCGTTTCGGTTCCCCCATGGCCGTGGCGGCCTACGGGGTGATCAGCCGCGTCGTCTCCCTTTCGTTCATGCCCATTTTCGGGATTGCCCAGGGGCTCCAGCCCATCCTGGGCTACAACTACGGGGCGGGACACTATGGGCGGGCCCACAAGGCCATCCGCCTTTCCGTGGGCGCCGCGACGGTGATCTCAACCACGGCTTTCTTCGTGCTCCTTTTCTTTTCCGGGCCCATCTTCGGCGTCTTCACGGCGGATCCCGAACTCAGGGTCCTTGGAGCCCGTTCCCTCCGCCTCATGACACTCGGTTTCGCCTTCATCGGGTTCCAGATCATCGGGGCCAGCATTTTCCAGGCCCTGGGGAAGGCCATGCCGGCTCTTTTCCTTTCCATGTCGAGGCAGGTCCTGCTTTTCCTCCCCCTCATCCTGCTCCTTCCCCGCTTCTTCGGGTTGCCTGGGGTCTGGCTTTCCTTCCCGGCGGCCGATATCCTGTCGGCCCTCCTGACCTTCACCTTTTTCTCCAGGCAGATGCGAGAACTCTGCCGGCTCGAAAAAAGCCCTTTCTGCCAGGATTTCCCGGGTTAGCCCCCGTTCTCCGGGAGAAATTTTCACGCCGCGTTCCCCCGGTTTGCGGGGAAAATTCCCCGTTGCCTTCTCCCCCTTTTCCCTCCCGAACGGCTAAACTATCAGGGTGAAACTCTCACCCCGACAGGAGACCGTGTGCCCATGAAGATCACCGAAATTGCCCTGCGCCGCAAAGCCACCGTCATCGTTCTCACCTCAGCCCTGGTCCTCTTCGGGATCCTCGGCATGCGGGGCATGGGGGTCCAGCGGACCCCGGACGTGGATTTTCCCATCGTGGCGGTATCCACCACCATGCGGGGCGCCAGCGCGACCGTCATGGACAACGACGTCACGGACGTCATCGAGGAGAAGCTCAGCACGATCTCCGGCATCGAGAGCATCAGTTCAAGCAGCTACGAGGGAAGGGCCAGCACCGTCGTCCAGTTCGACCTTGGACGGGACATCGACGCGGCGGCTGCCGACGTGAGGGACAGGGTGAACCTGGCGCTGTCCGAGCTGCCGGACGAGGCGGAGCCCCCCGTTGTGACCAAGTACCAGACCGGGGAGGACTCCATCGTGATCGTCGCGGTGACCGGCCCCGCCTCCTACAGGGAAAAGGCCATCTTCGTGGACAAGGTGGCGGTGGCCCGTTTCCAGTCGGTTGACGGGGTGGGGAACGTCGACACGCCCGGCCTGAGGAAACGGGAGATCCGCATCTGGCTCGACCCTTCGCGGCTGGAAAGCCGCGGACTGACGGTATCGGACGTTTCCCGGGCCATCGAGAGGAAGCACGTCGAGTTGCCCGGCGGGACCATCGAGACCGACCGGCAGAAGGTGGAAATCCGGCTTTCCGGCGAGTACGATTCCATAGAAAGCCTCAGGACCCTGCCGCTCGCGGTGAGAAACGGGGGCACCGTGCGCCTGGCCGACGTGGCCCGTGTCGAGGACGGTTTCGAGAACAAGGTCAAGGGGGCCTTTCTCGACGGGGGCGAGGCCATCCTCATCTCCATCCAGAAACAGCGGGGCTCCAACGAGGTGGCCGTTTCCGACTCCGTCCTGAAGAGAGTCGAGGAACTGAAGAGGATCGCTCCCAAGGGAGTCCAGCTCCGCGTCGTTTCCAACACCGCCGATTTCGTCCGCCGCTCCATGAACGGCGTGGCCACCAACCTCATGCAGGCGATCCTGCTCTGCTCGCTCGTCATGCTCTTCTTCCTCCGGACCTTCCGGACCACCTTCGTCGCGGTCATCACGATTCCCGTCTGCCTGCTCGGAAGCTTCATTTTCCTGAAAGCCCTGGGCCTCACCATCAACAACCTGACGATGCTGGGGCTGTCCCTGGCCGTCGGGCTCGTCGTCGACGCCACCGTGGTGGTCCTGGAGAACGTCCACAGGCACATGGAGGACGGAATGGCCCCCTTGCAGGCCAGCGACCTCGGAACGGGAGAAGTGGCCTTTTCCGTTTTGGCCGGGGCGGCGACCACGATCGCCGTCTTCGCCCCCATTGCCTTCCTGGGCGGCATCATCGGGCGCTTTTTCTACTCTTTCGGGGTGACGGTGGTCTGCACCATCGCCCTTTCGCTGCTCCTCTCCCTCTCGCTCACCCCGTTTCTGTGCTCGCGCATCCTGCACAAGGACCGCCCGGGGCGGTTTGCCCGCAGGATCGAGGGGTTCCTGGAGAAACTCGACAGCACCTACCGGCGGATCCTCGAAAAGGCCATCGCTTTCCGCTGGCTGACCCTGGGGGCCGCTGCCGGGCTGTTCGCCCTGGGGCTGGTTTTCGCCTTCAACATCGGCACGGGGCTTTACCCCTCGGACGACCAGGGGACCTTCAACATCAGCTTCGAATTGCCGGCCGAGGCCAGCCTGGCCGAAACGGAACGGGTGCTGGCCCGGATAGATGAAATCATCCGCTCGGACAAGTCCGTCGATTACACCTTCGGGGAGGTGGGGACGGGCTGGGGACAGCAGTCGAACCGTGGACGCCTTTACGTCAACCTCGTTCCCAGGAAGGAAAGGCCCGGCGTCAAGGAGATCATGTCACGGATGCGGAAGGCCCTCTCCGGGTTCCGGGACGTTCGCTTCACCTTCGCCATCTTCGGCGGGGCCGACCTCCGCATGACGCTCGTGGGAGGGACCCCGGAGCAGCTCATGGCCATCAGCGAAAAGGTGCTGGCCGACCTTGAAAGGGACGGGCGCCTCACCGACATGGACACCGACGTCCGTCTCGACAAGCCCCAGTTGAACATCACCCTGAACAGGGCGCGGACGGACGACCTGGATATCGATATCCGGGACCTTTCCACGGAGATCCAGGCCTATTTCGGCGGCGCCAAGGCCGGCGTGTTCAAGGACGGGGGCTTCCGCTACGATATCCGGCTCATGGCGGAAAGGGGCTTGAGGAAGAGTCCCGCAGATGTCGGAATGGTCGCCGTGAAAAGCGGGTCCGGCAGGACCGTGCGGATCCCGGGCCTGGTGAACGTCGAGCGCGTGAAGGCTCCCAGCGTGGTCAAGCGGTACAACCGGCAGCCCTCCCTTCAGGTCAGCGGCAACGTCGTGACGGGATTTTCCACGGGCGAAGGCATCGCACTCGTCAGGGAAACGGTCCAGAGGCACCTGCCCGCCGACGGGAGCGTCTCGGTCAGGGCCACGGGCCGATCCAGGAACCAGGAGCAGGACTTCAGGCGGCTTTTGGGCGCGCTTGCCGTGGCGATCGTCCTGGTCTACATGGTCATGGTCATCCAGTTCGAGTCCTTCCTCCACCCCTTCACGGTCATGTTCTCCCTGCCGCTCCTGACGCCGGGGGCTTTCGGCCTCCTCTTCCTGGCGGGCAACAACCTGGACATGATGAGCTTCATGGGGATCATCCTCCTCGTCGGCATCGTGGTGAACAACGCGATCCTGCTGGTGGACTTCATCAACCAGCAGCGTGCCAAGGGCGTGGACAAGGTCCAGGCGGTGATCAACGCCGGTCCCCTGCGCCTCCGGGCGATCCTGATGACCGCCATCTCGACGATGGCCGGATCCCTGCCCGTGGCGCTGAAGCTCAGCGAAGGAGCGGAGTTCCGCCAGCCCATGGCCGTGGCGGTCGTCGGGGGCATGTTCACCTCCACGTTCCTGACCCTGCTGGTCATTCCCGTGGTTTACCTTGTGCTGGACGACGGGATGGAAAAGGCGCAGGTCCTCATGAGATGGTTCAGGGCCAAGAGGGCCAGGCACGGTCTTGCCGAAGTCCTTCAAAAGCTGGTTCCGGGAAGGAAATGATCGGGGGCGGGCCCAGTTGAGGAATCCCGATTTTCTCGGCACGGAGCCCGTGGGGAAACTTCTGTTCAAGTTGTCCCTCCCCGCCATCCTGGGTATGCTGGTGCAGGCCTCCTACAACCTCGTGGACGCCTTTTTCATCGGCCGTGGGGTCGGGCCCATGGGCCTGGCCGGCACGGCCGTGGTTTTTCCCCTGCAGCTTTTCGTCATAGGCGTGGGCACCATGGGGGGCGTGGGCGCCGCATCGCTGGTCTCGCGCAGCCTGGGCGCGGGTGACCTGGAGCGGGCCGCCCGGGCCTTCGGCACCCTCGTGACGATCGCCCTGTCCGCGGGAACCGCGGTGACCCTCCTGGGATGGCTTTTCCTGCCCTCCCTCCTGCTGCTCCTCGGCGCGACGAGTGAAATCCAGCCCTTTGCCCGGGCCTACATCGGCATCATCCTTTTCGGGATCCCCCTGCAGGTTCTCGGCCTCGGCCTGAACAGCGTGGTGAGGGCGGAAGGCAACGCCCGGACCGCGATGGTCACGATGTTCATCTCGGCGGCGGCCAACACGGTCCTGGACGCGCTGTTCATCTTCGGTTTCGGCTGGGGCATCGCCGGGGCCGCATGGGCCACCGTGATCTCCCAGGGTCTCGTGGTCGCCTGGCTCGGGGCCTATACCCTTTCAGGCAGGAGTGCGCTGAGGCTGGAGTCGGCCCACCTCGTCCCGAGGGCCGGCATCGTCGGCGAGATCCTGGCGGTAGGAGCCTCGGAGTTCGCAGAGCTGACGGCGGCCAGCTTCATGGTCGCGGTGGTGATCCACTCGATGGCCCGGTACGGCTCGCCCATGGCCGTGGCGGCCTACGGGGTCGTCAGCCGGATCCTTTCCATGTCGTACCTGCCCATTTTCGGGGTTGCCCAGGGGCTCCAGCCCATCCTGGGGTACAACTACGGTGCCGGGCTCTTCGGGCGGGCCCGCCGGGCGATCCTCCTGTCCGTCCTGGCCGCGACAGCGATCTCGTTCGGGGCTTTCCTGGTCCTGCAGCTGTTTCCGGGGCCCGTTTTCGGAATCTTCACGAACGATGCGCCCCTGAGGGTTCTCGGGGCCCGCTCCCTGCGAACCATGACCCTCGCCTTCTTCTGCGTCGGTTTCCACATCATCGGGGCCGGTATTTTCCAGGCCCTGGGAAAGGCCGCTCCGGCGATGTTCCTCTCCCTCTCGGGCGAGGTGATCCTTTTCCTGCCCCTCGTCCTGTTCCTGCCGCGTTTCTGGGGGCTCATTGGCGTGTGGCTTTCGTTCCCCCTGTCCGACATCCTTTCAGCCTTCGTGACAGGCGCCTTCTTCCTGTGGCAGATGAGAGAGCTTCGGAAACGGGAAGGAAAGACCGCATGCTAAGATTTTCGTGGAGTTGAAGCAGCCGAATCGAGAGGGGGAAGGTTCCATGACTTATCGGTCGAAGGAGGGGGCGCTTTTCACGTCCGCGGGCGGTGCCTCGAGGCGAGCCATCTACAAGGGATGCGGCTACGACGACGTGGATCTCGCACGTCCCCTGATCGGGGTGGTCAACCCCGCCAATGACGCGGGGCTGGGGCATGTCCACCTGGACAAGCTGGCCGAGAGCGTCAAGGCGGGGATCTGGCAGGCCGGCGGCACGCCCTTCGAGTTCCGGACCATCGCCACCTGCGGGGCCATCCCGATCGGGACGCCCCACATGCGCTACGAGCTGGTCATCCGGGACGTGATCGCCTCATCGGTCGAGATCATGGCGAACGTCCAGCTGCTCGACGGTCTTGTCCTCCTGGCCTCGTGCGACAGCATCATCCCCGGCGTGATCATCGGGGGGATCCGTTCGGGACTGCCCTCCATCTTCCTTTCCGGGGGGCCCCAGCTCACGGCCCGTCACGAGGGGCGGCAAGTGGTCATGTCGGAACTGGACCAGGTCGTTTTCGGGGCCCGGTACGGGAAGGAGGACGTTTCCGAGCGGATGCGCTTTCTCGAGGATCACGTCTGCCCGGGGCCGGGAGCCTGCTCCCTCATGGGGACCGCCAACACGATGCAGATCCTGGCCGAAGTCCTGGGGCTCTCCCTGCCCGGCTCCGCCACGGTCCCGGCGGTCTATGCCGAGAAGCTGCGCCTGGGGCGCAGGACAGGCCGCCGCATCGTCGAGATGGTCCAGGAAGGGCTGTCCGTCGACAAGATCCTGTCACGGGCCAACCTCCTGAACGCGGTGAAGGCCACCATGGCCATCGCCGGGTCCACGAACGCCGTCCTGCATCTTCTCAGCATCGCCAGGGAACTGGACATCGACCTTTCCCTGGACGACTTCGACCGGCTGTCCCGGGAGGTTCCCGTGCTTTCCAGGGTGATCCCCACCGGCAAAAAGACGATCATCGACCTGCACGAGGCGGGCGGAGTGCCGGCCCTGCTGAAGGAAATGGAAAAGCACCTGGACCTCGGCGCCATGACGGTGACGGGGCGTTCGCTTGGCGATGTCCTGCCCGTGAAGGGTTCACTGGACAAGACCACCCTGGCCGGAACCGACGACCCCGTCTTCGAGTCGGGGGGGCTGGCCGTCATCAGGGGGAACCTGGCTCCCGACGGCGCCATCTGCCGGACGACCACCATTCCCGCGGACCGGATGCAGTTTCGCGGCCCCGCGAGGGTTTTCTCCTCGGACGATGCCGCCCACGAAGCCGTCGTCAGCGGTGCCATCGTCAAGGGCGATGTCGTGGTGATCCGCTTCGAGGGCCCGCGGGGTGCCCCGGGCATGAGGGAAATGATGATGACGACCGACGCCCTCGTGGGGCTTGGCCTCGGCACGGATGTCTTCGTCCTGACCGACGGGCGCTTTTCCGGCTTCACCGAGGGGTGCGCCATCGGGCACGTAGCCCCCGAAGCCTTCGCCGGGGGGCCGATCGCGGTCATCGAAGAAGGCGATCCCATCCTGATCGATATCCAGGGACGCTCCGTGAACCTGGACCTGCCGGCGGAAGTCATCGCGGATCGGCTCGAGCGCTGGACCCGGCCCGAACCGAAGGTGAAGCGCGGCATCCTGGGGCTCTGCGCGAAAACAGCCCTCCAGGCCGACCTCGGCGGCATGCTGGACGATCGGTGCTGAACCTCGCGTTTGTGGCCATGGCAGGGCGGATCGCCCTGCTGGGGCTGGAGAAGAACGTGTTCAAGCGGCTCGGTGACGGAAGGGACTCGGTCGCCGTCCTTTTCCTGCTGGGTTTCCTCGGAACCTTTTTCCTGCTCCCCTTTGCGCTCGGGGAGTCCGTCTCCTCGTGGGCTTTTGTCCCGGTGGCGGCTCTCAGCGGGCTTGTCTATTTCACCGGGATCACTCTTTACGTGAAATCGCTTTCGGACGGGGAGGTCTCCCTGGTCAGCCCGGTTTACAGCTTCAACGTCTTTTTCCTGCTGCTGCTGTCGGTCCTGTTCCTGGGAGAAAGCCTCTCCCCCTGGAAGATCGCGGGAATGGCCCTCATGGCCTGGGGCAGCTCCTTCCTGAACAGGAGCGCCGGGTGGCGTGCTTCCTTCGGGGCGCTTTGCCGCGACAGGGCGTGCAGGACCATGATCGCGGCGTCCCTCCTGATCGCGGTCGGCCGGGTCATCGACGCCCGCGTCGTCGGCCTGCTTGCGGAAAACCCGCCCACGGCGGCCTATGCCGTGGTACAGAGCGTTTTCATGGCCCTGTACGCCTTTTGCGTCCTCCTGCTCAAGGGTCGGGCGCGCCTGCCCTTCGAGCTGCTGCGGGAACGGCCCTGGGCCGCCGTCGGGGCGGTGGGCTGCAACATCTATGCCTACCTCCTGCTGCTTTTTGCGCTGCGCGGCATGGAAGTCAGCCTGGCCGAACCCTTGTCCATGCTTGGAACGATCCTGTCGGTCGTACTGGCCCGGTACGTGTTCGGGGAAGTGATCCGCGATCGGCTGGTGGGGGCCTGCGTGATGGTCGGCGGGGCCTGGCTGATGTTCCTCTAGGCATCGAAAAAAAAGGAAGGGGGGCTTTCGCCCCCCTTCCTTTTTTTCTCCTATCCGAAGGTGATGCAGTTCCTGCCGGAGGACTTGCTCTCGTAGAGGAGCTCGTCGGCCCGCTCGAGAGTTCTTTGGGGCGTTTCCCCGATCCGGGCCAGGGTGGCCCCTCCCGAAACCGTGACGTGCAGGGGCTCGTGGCTGTTCTCCAGGAAAACGTCCGAAGCGGACACCATCTTGCGCAGGCGGTCGGCAACCTCTTCCAGGGCGCCTTCCTTCAGGTTCGGCAGCAGGAGCAGGAATTCTTCGCCTCCCCAGCGGCCCAGCACGTCGTAGATTCGAAGGCTGTGCTTGAGCGTGGCGGCGACGACGCTCAGGACACGGTCTCCGACCACGTGGCCCCAGCTGTCGTTCACCCGTTTGAAGTGGTCGATGTCGAAAAAGAGGAAACCGAGGGAAAGTCCGGAGATCTGGAACTCGCGGAACTTCTCTTCCATCTGGTCCTCGAGGTAGCGGCGGTTGCCGATCCGGGTGAGCGGGTCCAGGAGGGTCAAAGATTCCAGGAGCTGGATTTTTTCCTCCAGGGCCAGGTAGCCGATGGCGTCCTCGAAGACCTCGATTCCTCCCGTGATGGCGCCGTTCGAATCGCGCAGCGGGGAGGTGCGGACCCTGACCGGTCTTCGGAAACCATCCTTGTGGTGCAGGAACACCATCGATTCCCGCGGTTTCCCGTCCGCCATGGTTTCCGACAGGGGACAGTTGCCCTTGCAGAGGGGGACCCCTCGACGGTCGACGTGCCCAAGGATGTTTTCGGAACAGGTCAGGCCCACCACTTCTTCCTTTGCGAAACCGGTCAGGTCTTCGGCCCTCCTGTTCCAGTAGACGATGCGGCGGTCCAGGTCGGTGACGTAGACCGCTTCAAGCATGTTGTCGAGGATGTCCTTGAAGTTCTGCTCCAAACCCTTCACCCTCCCTCAAGGCTTTCCGGTTTCGTTTTCCCCGCAGGGGTTGACCCCTGGCTGCGGTCTCGGCACGACCCCCCTGCCCCTCCAGCGCCTCATTCCCCGGCGGAGGAGTTCCCAGATCCGCCAGTTCAGGTTCTTCCTGAGTCGAATTTTACCCCGCCTTTGAACGCTTGCCCGGGACATCTATCATTCACTCCATTTTCACTTTAGCACTATGGTTTGCCGATGAAAAGCAATATAATACGATAGAGCACTACAAGAAAATCATACCTTTGCCAACCCCCTTTCGCAATGCCTTCCGTGCTCTTTGGTCCCGTTTTCCTGGAAGAGGGTGAGTCCGTTTCCATGAACCCTTCCCGCGAAGCAAGCTTGCTCAGGTTCGAAGACAGTGTCGTTTCCATCCCGAGGGATCGGAGACTTCGCAAGATTTACCTGGAACTCAGCTCCCGGTGCAATCTCGATTGCCCCATGTGCTTCCTGAAAAGTTCGCCGGAGCTCCGGGGCGACATGGACTGGGGGCTTATTGAAAGCCTTTTCGCCCAGGCGAAAGGGTTCCCGGGCCTTGAATGGGTCCACTTCGGGGGGATCGGCGAGCCGCTGGTCCACGCGAGGGCGTTCGAGGCCATGGGCCTGGCCCGCCGGGAGGGGTGGAAGGTGAGGCTGACGACCAACGGGACCCTTGTGGATGAGGCCGCTGCACGGGCCCTGGTGAGATCCCGCGTGGACATCGTTGATTTTTCGCTGGAAGCGGACGCGGTGGGTCTTCCGGGAAGGGATTCGGCGACCGGCCCGATCCTGGGGGCGATGAGGACGCTAAAGGAGATAAAAGACGGGGAAGGGAGCCCGTTTCCCGAAATCCGGGCCGCGATCGTCCTCACGGCTTCGAACGCGGAAAAGGTCAAGACCCTGCCCCGGGCCCTGAAGGAAGCGGGCGCCAGGGGCGTGTCCCTGAGCAACATCGTCCCGACCTCCGAGGCGATGCGGTCCCTTGCCCTGTACCCGGTTTCGCTCGAGGAGGAGGCGGCCCTCCACCAGGGGCTTTTCCTGGCCTTCCAGCTGGAGGGGCTGAATGTTTCACTGCCCCGCTTTGCCCTTTCCTCGGAGCGGCATTGCGCATTCGTCCGATCGGAATCGGCGGTCGTGAGGTGGGATGGGAAGGTCTGTCCCTGCTACAGGCTGGCCCACGAATACGAGGAATGGGTGCTGGGCAGGAAAAAACGGGTTTGTTCCCATTCGTTCGGCTCGCTGGCCATTGAGCCGCTGGAGGATATTTGGGACGGCAAGGTTTTCGCGAGTTTCCGATGGAGGCTCAGGAGGGCCCTTTATGCCTCCTGCCTGGACTGCAACCTTCTTTCGGTCTGCGAATACCCGAAAACGACTGAAAGCGACTGCTGGGGGGATTCGCCCGCCTGCAGCGATTGCCTGTGGGACCGGAACCTGGTCCGGTGCCCATGATGGGAAGGGAGGGCAGGGAAGGACTGCGGTGAAAGCGAGAGTCAAGGGCAACAGGGGAAACGGGCACGAGGGAGTGAGAAAATCCGCCGATAAGTCGGAAGAGACGGAGGGATAGGCATGTCGGGAAAGATGCTGCTGAGAGTGAACCTGACCACGGGGGCCATTTCCAGGGAACCCCTGAACGAAGCCTGGCTGAAGGATTTCATCGGGGGCCGGGGCTACGCGACGAAGCTCCTTTACGAGGAAGTTCCGGCGAAGACCGATCCGCTGTCGCCGAAGAACAAGCTTGTCCTCGCGCTTGGTCCGCTTTCCGGTTCGAACGTCCCGACCGGGGGCCGGTCCATGGCCGTCACGAAAAGCCCGCTGACCGGCTGCATCGCCTGCAGCAACACCGGCGGGCAGTGGGGGGCCGAGTTTGCCCGGACCGGGAACATGTTCCTGGTGGTGGAGGGGCGTGCCGAAGCCCCGGTGTACCTTTGGGTCCGGGACGACAAGGCGGAAATCCGCAGCGCCTCCTTTGCCTGGGGGATGGATACGGACGCCGCCACCGATGCGCTCCTGAAGGACGTGGGGGACGAGAGGGCCCGTGTCGCCTGCATCGGCCCCTCGGGAGAGAGGCTGTCGAAGATCGCCTGCATCATCAACGAGAAGGGCCGGGCCATGGGCCGCAGCGGTGTGGGTGCGGTCATGGGATCCAAAAACCTTAAGGCCGTGGTGGTGCGGGGATCGGGAAGCTGGACCGCAGCCGACCCGGAGGGGCTGAAAGAAGCCTTGCGGGTGGGCATGCAGAAGATCAAGGAAAACGGTGTCACGAGCCAGGGCCTTCCGACCTACGGCACGCCGGTGCTGGTGAACATCGTCAACGCGGTGGGCAGCTACCCCTACCGCAACTTCCAGTCCGGCTACATGGCAGAGGCCGAAAGGCAGTCCGGAGAGACCCTGGCCGCAAC